>Ga0207950_100341_pt1 | contig 16425 bp, 14 predicted proteins | sample Subbio11_8B_AprC_FD_184814 | JGI IMG/M metagenome (GOLD analysis project Ga0207950, IMG submission 184814) | Serpentinite rock and fluid subsurface biosphere microbial communities from McLaughlin Reserve, California, USA - CR11_8B_AprC (SPAdes) | ecosystem: Environmental > Terrestrial > Deep... | reverse complement strand
AAAGATGGTAAAGGCTTTGTTGAATATGGAGGACATCCCGCGTCCAGACGATGCCGCTGATGCTTTGGCGGTTGCGATTTGTCATTTACACAGCCGCCGGATGATCAACCTAATCAAATGATCACCAGCTTTTCCAATTCAACCATAAAACTGGTTCGCAAACTTAGAAGTAAAAAAGAGCGCCAAAAAAGTGGTTTGTTTTATATTGAAGGTATTCGGATTGTCGGCGAGGCGGTTTCAAGTAATTGGAAAATTGAAACAATTCTTTATTCGCCCGATTTATTGACCAGTAAGTTTGCCCAGGAGATGGTGCAGGGTTTTATTGATCAGGGGAGGGATACAACTGCGGTAACTGAAGAAGTTTTTAGGAATATATCCGACAAAAAGGGGCCACAGGGAATTGCGGCGGTAGTTTACCAACAATGGAGCAATTTAGGTGAGCTAAGGATTGCCGAGGGAGAATATTGGTTAGCTTTGGATGCGGTGGCTGATCCTGGCAATCTCGGAACCATATTGCGGACCAACGCCGCTGCAGGCGGTCGAGGGGTGATCTTATTGGACCAATCTACAGACCCTTTCGATCCATCCAGTATTCGGGCAAGTATGGGAGCACTTTTTTGCCAACCCATAATCAAGGCACATTTTCAAGAGTTCGCTGCCTTGAAAAGAGAACAGCAAGTTGCCGTGGTCGGCACATCCGATAAGGCGTCCTTGGATTATTATGGTTGGCAGTATCCTTCTCGATTGGTATTATTAATGGGCAGTGAACGCCAAGGCTTGAGGGGGCATCACGCAGCTTTATGTGATGCTATCGTGGGTATTCCTATGGTTGGCAAGAGCGACTCACTTAATTTGGCAGTCGCGACAGCATTGGTGGTTTATGAAATATATAATCAGCGCCGCGGGTAAAAAAGCAACTACAAATAGGAAAAATTTATTTCCACTTTTTGTACGAGGTGATGAATGATTGTACAAATACAAGGCGAGGTCGTCCACGCTGCTGAGGATCGTCTCATCATAAAAATAGGTGGAATTGGAATTCAAGTATTTACCCCTCCATCCATTTCGCGGCAGCGATTACCCGGAGATATGGTTTTTCTGCACACCCACCTGGTTGTTCGGGAGGATGGATGGTCCTTATACGGATTCGAAACAATAATTGAGAGGGAATATTTTATCCTGTTACTTGGGGTGAATGGGATTGGCCCACGCCTGGCTTTGATGACCCTCTCGACTTTATCGGTGGACATCATTCGGAAGGCTGTATTGAGTGAACAGGCCGATATACTTGCCCGGGTTCCTGGTTTAGGAAAGAAAACCGCCCAAAAGATTATTTTGCACTTGCAAGGTAGAGTTGGTGAACCAGGTGAATTTCAGGGGGCAGTTCCCATTACAAATGTCGATGCAGAAGTATTGGAAGCCTTAACCGGCCTGGGATACAGTGTAGTGGAAGGGCAAACGGCTATTCAATCGCTGCCACGCGATAGTGGACAGGATGTTGAAGAGCGATTACGGCTTGCACTACAATTTTTTTCCAGATAGAAAAAAGTATTGTGAAAGAAAATGGGCAACTCTACAAACTGGACAAACACCATCCTTTCTAGTAATATTCTGCCCAATAGATGAGTAAAGTTCATCCAAGATTGCATGCATGGATTGATTTGCCACATTTTTTCTTTAAATCTTAAATCCCTGGCCTGGAGGATCAATGACCGACCTGATCAAACAATTGACTGGCGATTTACAGCGAAGGATAGAATCGTTTGAACCTCATGTTGAGGTTAGAAACGTCGGTGTCGTCCATGAAGCAGGGGATGGAATTGTTCAGGTAGGTGGGTTGGCAGGGGTTAAGGCCCAGGAGTTGGTGGAATTTAGCAATGGAGTCATGGGAATTGCATTCAACCTGGAGAGAAAACAAGTTGGGATCATTATTCTCGGTGATTATTCTACGATTTCGGTGGGTATGCAAGTGCGGTCGACCGGCAGGATCGCATCTGTTCCAGTAGGTGATGGCCTGATAGGTCGGGTAGTAAATTCTCTAGGGCAACCCATTGATGGCAAAGGACCGATCGTGTCCGATCGCTATCGTCCTTTGGAGCGGATTGCCCCTGGGGTGGTTGAAAGGCAGGATGTGGATACTCCCGTACAAACGGGCATCAAAGCGATTGATGCGATGATTCCGATTGGGCGGGGGCAACGCGAATTAATTATAGGTGACCGCCAAACCGGTAAAACCGCTATCGCGTTGGATACCATCATCAACCAAAAAGGGAAAAATCTCATCTGCATCTATGTCGCAATCGGGCAAAGGAAAGCTGCAATAGCCCGCACGATTGCGATATTTGAACGCTACGGCGCCATGAAACATACCATTATCGTCATGGCTTCGGCAGATGAACCAGCCGCAATGCAGTATATCGCTCCATATGCGGGCTGTGCAATGGGTGAAGAGTACATGGAGACCGGGCGGGATGCTTTGGTGATCTATGATGACCTTTCAAAACATGCATGGGCTTATCGCCAACTCTCGCTATTACTTCGCCGCCCCCCAGGACGTGAGGCATATCCAGGGGATGTATTTTACCTTCATTCACGTCTTTTAGAACGAGCGGCACGTATCGCAACCCGATATGGGATCGTACCCAAAGATTATCCAAACCAGAATGGCAGAATAACAGACATAGAAAAGGGTAGAGTGTTTGGAGGCCCCTTAGCCCACCACGAAGCAGAAAGCGCGGTGAAGGTTTTAGAAAATGGCGAGGCTTATAAAATTGTTGAAATTGAAGGAACCGGTGGTTCCTTGACCGCATTACCGATTGTTGAAACCTTGCTCGGGGATGTATCGGCCTATATTCCCACCAATATCATTTCCATTACGGATGGACAGATCTATCTAGAATCGAATTTATTCAACGCTGGAATTCGTCCAGGGATTAATGTCGGAATTTCAGTATCAAGGGTTGGCGGTGACGCCCAGACCAAAGCCATGAAACAAGTTGCCGGACGCCTCCGGTTGGAAATGGCCGCTTTTCGTGATCTGGCAGCCTTTGCACAATTTGGCTCCGATCTCGATAAAGCAACCCAGGGACAATTAAATCGCGGTTTACGTCTGCAAGAAATACTCAAACAACCTCAATATGCACCCCAAACCTTGGAACAACAAGTGATGGTTTTGTTCGCCGGGGTCAATGGCTTTATTGATCAAGTCCCGATTGCGCGGGTAAAAAATTGGGAACAAGCATTTCTCCGTTTTATGGAGTCATCCTACCCGGAAATTTGCAAGGATATTGCAGAGAAGAAAAGAATTTCTGAAGATACCGAACCCAAGTTAAAGGATGCTCTTCAGGCATTTAATTCCTCTTGGGTATAATTTGTCGGCTCAAGTGTAAGGGAGGATAATGGCTTCTGTCCGAGAAATGCGAATGCGTATTCGCAGTATAAAAAACCTGGCTCAAGTTACCCGAGCTCTGGAAACGGTTAGTGCGAGTAAAGTACGGCGGGCAATACAGGCAAACGATCATACAAAACCGTATGCAGAAAAGGCCTGGAAGATACTGGTACATCTGGCAAACCAGCCTGGACGCAGCAGCCTTCATCCCTTGTTGGCTGAACGGAACCAGATCGATAAAGACCTGGTTATATTAATTTCCGCAGATCGTGGATTGGCTGGCGCCTATAATGTGAATATTGTTCGCCACACATTGGTCGAGCTGAAAGACCATGATGTAGCGGTTACGTATATTACCGTCGGCCGAAAGGGGCGCGACATGTTGCTGCGCAGACGCAGGCCGATCTTGGCCGAATTTAGCGGTCTTTCTGCCACTCCGACATTTGCGGAATGTGCACCCATCGGAAAGTTGGCAGTAGATGAGTATCTGGCAGGCAATTATGACGCTATCCTCATCGCATATACCGAATTTGAAAATATGCTTCACCAAACGCCGACGATTCGCCAGCTTTTACCGCTCAATCCATTAAAGCTAATCGTGCCCGATACTTCCTCGGATGGCGAGAGGGAGAAAAAAGGAGTTTTTAGCTACGAACCGGATTCAGAGGAGTTGCTGAGCCAAATCGTTCCACGGTTTACTGGCTTACAAATTTATCAGGCGATTCTTTCAGCGCAAGCCAGTGAGCATGCTGCTCGAATGGTGTCCATGAGGAATGCGACCGATAGTGCAAAGGATTTGATCTCAATATTGCAATTAGAATATAACAAGGCTCGCCAGGCAAATATTACCAGTGATATGCTCGATATTTCTGGAGGAGCCGAAGCGCTCACCCAGGCATCTACAAGAAAAATTTGAAAGTTTCCAAAAACATGATTTGGAGGTAAGGTATGGATGACACATCTGGGCGGGTGGTGCAAATTCAGGGTGGGGTTGTAGATGTAGAATTTCCGGTGGAAAATATTCCGGTCCTGTACGAATGTTTGGAAATCCACCGCGAAGGTGATCTTCCATTGGTACTCGAGGTTGAAAAACAATTACCAGATCATTTGGTGCGGTGCGTCGCAATGGATTCGACGGATGGTTTAATGCGGGGCGTACCGGTGCACCGAAAACACAGCCCGATCAAGGTCCCGGTTGGAGTTGAAACCCTCGGGCGGATTTTTAACGTCCTTGGGAGACCGATTGATAACAAAGGTGAGGTGTCTTTAAAGTTATCGTATCCTATTCACCGGCCTGCGCCGGATTTTGCTGACCAATCCACCCGTGTGGAAGTATTCGAAACCGGGTTAAAAGCCATCGATTTGATCGCACCATTCACAAAAGGTGGCAAAACAGGCATCTTTGGCGGCGCAGGGACGGGGAAGACCGTTATCATCATGGAATTAATCCGTTCGATCGCTACCGTCCATCAGGGCAATTCAGTTTTCGCCGGGGTAGGGGAACGGACCCGCGAAGGCACTCAGCTCTACCGGGAAATGCTTGAATCTGGTGTTATGAAAGATACCGTAATGGTGTTTGGGCAGATGAACGAACCGGCTGGGGTGCGGTTGAGGGTTGCCCTGACAGCTCTTTCTATGGCCGAATATTTCCGCGACCAAGGGCGTGATGTCCTCCTTTTTATTGACAATATCTTTCGATTTACGATGTCAGGATCCGAGGTTTCGGCCCTTTTAGGCCGGATGCCATCGGCGGTCGGTTACCAGCCCACCCTGGCTACCGAAATGGGTGAATTACAGGAAAGGATAACTTCAACCCGGCATGGGTCGATCACCTCCATGCAGGCTGTTTATGTGCCGGCAGATGATTATTCTGATCCTGCCCCAGTAGCAACGTTTACCCATTTGGATGCGTCGATTACTCTCGAACGGGCGATTGTTGAGAAAGGGATTTTCCCAGCGGTGGACCCACTTGTATCCACATCACGGATCCTGGACCCACTTATCGTTGGTGAAGATCATTACAACACCGCCAGGGAAGTCCAACGGATACTCCAACGTTATAAGGATTTGCAGGACATTATTGCCATCCTAGGGATCGACGAACTCAGCGAAGACGATAAATCGGTGGTTAACCGAGCGAGGAAGATCGAACGCTTTTTTTCTCAACCTATGTATGTGGCGGAAAAATTTACCAGCCGACCAGGACGATATGTGCCTCTCCGGGAGACGGTGCGTGGATTCCGGGAAATTTTGGATGGTAACTGCGATGATTTACCTGAGCAAGCGTTTTATATGGTGGGTACAATTGATGAAGCCAGAGAAAATGCTGTAGAGATGGCAAAATAGGAAAAACCGATGCCCATCCGTTGTGAAATTGTTACTCAAGATCGGGTTGTATATTCGGATAAAGTGGATATCGTTGTTCTGCCAGGGGCAGAGGGGATCATGGGTATATTGCCCAATCATTCCCCATTACTATCCTTGTTAAAGTTTGGGATTATCTCGGTTCGTAAAGAAAACCAGGAGCAGTATTTTACAGTAGCAGGTGGTGTGGTGGAGGTACAACCCGATCAGGTGACAATCCTGGCTGACGCAGCCGAAAATGTAGAGGAGATCAACATTACCCGTGCGGAGGCAGCTCGCGTGCGGGCTGAAGAGATGCTCAAACATGTGGAGGATTTAGACACCGATGAATACCTGGCTGCGCAGGCAATGTTACGAAAATCGAGTTTGCGGATAACAGCGGCCCAGCGATATCGTCGTGGAAAAAAACCGCCGATTCAGGGTTAGTTACGGTATAATTCTGGCGAGTGGGTACACGTTCAAGTCGATTTGCAAATCGAAATAAGGAAGGAAAGTAAATTATTATGCCAGTTTTTTCTAGGGAACTAGGCATCGACCTGGGTACGCTTAATATTGTGATTGCTGAAGGCAAACAGATCATATTACAGGAACCAACGGTTGTTGCCATTGTTGCCGATGAACAAAAGATGGTTGAATGGGGCCAGGCAGCACGTGATATGCTGGGGAGGGTGTCGGAAAGTATTGAGGTCGTTCGCCCTATGCAGCATGGCGTAATTGCAGAGTTTGAGGTAACCGAAAATTTACTCCATTTTTTGATCAAGAAAATATGTGGTCCGATGTTGGTTTTCCGTCCGAAGCTTATTCTGACCGTTCCGTATGGTATTACCAGTGTGGAAACACGCGCGGTTCACGAAGCCGGTTTAGGTGCGGGCAGCCGAGAAGTAGTATTGATCAAACAGCCTTTGGCAGCTGGCCTCGGAATAGACTTGCCGATTAGTACCCCATCGGGCAATATGATCATTTCCTTGGGTGGGGGCACGAACCAGGCTGCCGTACTGGCGATGAATGATATCGTCTCGGCTGTAACATCACGTACTGGCGGCCTGGCAATGGATGATGCGATAATCTCTTATGTAAGGAAGAAGTATGGGGTTATTATCGGACAGCCTACTGCTGAATTGTTAAAAATAAGGATCGGCGCAGCTATCTCCCAAGAAAACCAGTTGTCCATAGAAGTGCAGGGGCAGGATCAGGTGACTTCATTGCCTCGTCCGGTTAGTTTGACGACGGATGATATTGTCGAGGCTTTACAGGGTAGTTTAAATGAGGTTGTTGTGATGGTTAAGCGTCTGCTCGAAAAAACCCCACCAGAATTAATTTCTGATATTATTGACCGGGGGGTGGCTTTATGCGGCGGAGGAGCTTTGCTGCGCGGTATAGATAAATATTTGACCAAATCGTTAGGGATCCCGGCTTATCCGGTGGATAACCCGTTGACCTGTACTGCAGAAGGTGCCAGCCGGGCAATGGGGATGCGAGAAACACTCCGACGCAGTCTGGTAATTTTGTAGCTGAATAATATAAGGGCTGCAAATTAACCGCAACCCAGGCTCAAATCCCCCGAAGACCGGACTATTTCAGGTAATAGGTCATGTGTTGGAGCATGATGATCGGGTCAAGGTTTTCAACATGAATACCTGATGGTACATTCAGACTGATGGGGGCGTAATTTAAGATTGCGCGAATTCCGCCTAGTACCAATTGATCCGTAGTTGTTTGGGCTACCGAGGCAGGGACGGTCAGCATTGCGATTTTTACATTTTTAGCCTTGATCTGTTCAGGTATATGGACGATATCCATGATGATCAGACCATTAATTTTTTTGTTAATCTTTTCAGGGTTGTTATCAAATGCCAGGACGATCCGAAAATCGCGATTACTGAAACCCTGGTAATGGGCGAGAGCGCTCCCCAGACCGCCGATACCCACCAAAGCGAGATCCCAAACTTGATTGGCGTTTAGAATAGTTTGGAGCTGTGTCACAAGGTAGGAGGTTGAATAGCCTGTGCCTTGTTTACCGAATTCTCCAAATTGGGATAAGTCTTTGCGGATTTGGGCAGCAGAAATTCCTATACTCTCACCCAATTCCTGGGAAGAAGTCGTTTTTATTCCCTTTAACAACATGTGTTCCAGGGCTTGCAAATAACGGGGAAGTCTGCCTACCACGATGTCTGGAACTGGTTTCGGATTCATCGGTTCCTCACTAGATGATTTTTGACCGTACAAGGGACCTCAAGCGGATAGGTTTTTACCCAATATCTTCGAGCATCAACTCATCCAAAGTAAATTTATTTTACATTAGCCATCCAATTTTTGGTATTATTTCCCACCCTTAAGAAAATACAGGGGGTGAATAAAAACTCACACCCTGTATTATATTTACTTTCCGTTATTCAGTTACTCAAAAACCTTTGTAAAAATAACAGAGTTGGTCCATCAACAGCAATTCTCCCATTCGGGGAAGGTTAGGTGGAGGATAACCTGTTAGGCGATCAGTTACGATTACGCCCGAATAAGAGGAAAGCGTAATAAAGGATCGTGGTTATGGCTTGAACCGCCGCTGCCACATACGTCAAGGCGGCCGCATCAAGGACACCATTTACCCCACGCATCTCTTCATTGTAGATAACCCCCGAGGTGGATAGCCAGGCTTTAGCGCGGCTGGATGCGTCGAATTCTACCGGTAAGGTAACCAGAGCGAACATCGCTGCTACCGCAAAAAGACCAATCCCAACCCAAGCAATGGAGGTGCCAATAGTAGGGGAGAGGAAAAAGCCAAGGAAAAAAATGATCGGGCCGAGCCAGCTACCAATTTGTACCGATGGCACCATCGCAGTGCGAAAGCGGAGCATTGTATATCCTTGTGCATCTTGAATTGCGTGGCCGGCTTCATGGGCAGCTACGCCAGCCGAGGCAATGCTGCTGTTTTGATAGACGTGCGGGCTTAATCGAAGTACTTTAGCGCGTGGGTCGTAGTGATCACTGAAGAATCCTTGCACTTGTTCTACAGCGACATTCCGGAGGCCATTCGAGTCTAGCATGCGGCGGGCAACCTGTGCGCCGGATAAACCGGTGTAGGTGCGCACACGTGAATATTTATTAAATGCACCCCGCACTTTCATTTGAGCCCATAACCCCAACAACAACGCAGGTAAACTAAAGATTATGTACAAACCATAACCACCAAACAACATGTCCATTCTCACAAGCTCCTTAAACCCCTAAATCAAATCCAGAGCAGGTTTTGTTTAAAGGTTGAAATTAAAAAAAAACCATCATTATTTATACCAAAAAAGTATCGAAAATATGTTAACAATTAAGGTCCAAACGGTAGAATCATACGATTCTCTGTGCGCCCGCCGAGACTCGAACTCGGGCTCCTACCTCCGGAGGGTAATGTGATATCCACTTCACTACGGGCGCAATTGACTTTATTGAGCCATTTTACCATAAATTGAGGTCTATTTATTTAACCGCGAGAATCCAACCAAAAATTGCGGAGCGAAAAATTGGGAAGGTCGGAGCAGCTATCGCAGTTAACTCCAGTTTTACATATCGGCTGGTGCTCTGGCGAGTTTTGGATTTGGTTTTCCGGCTCGGAAATCACCTTTTACCCATCCCGGAATATAAAAACATAGAGGATCATGAGCGGGTTAAATTGCTCCAGCGTTGACCTAGCCAGTTTTATGAAAAAATATGTAAAAAAAATGGGTGGCAGCCGACCAAATAACGCGGAAAGATTCTGCCAATCATAAACCGGCATATCCATCTTCAAAATCTGAAGATGGAGAGGGTTTTCTTCGTTGCAGCGAATGGGAAAAAGGGGAATGTGGAACCGTCCCAACAGCGGGTCGAATTTGTTGTGTTAGAAAGGATGGATGATTACTACAGCCGTTTATCATGGGTTTACTCCCCCTAAGTCGGAGAAATAAGGATCCTGTGATTGATGAGGTTAGAGCAAATCCGAAGCAAACCGACCATCCTTCACTCATGAAACACCCTGGCGGATTAATTATTTAAGGGCCATCATTGTGGGTCGAATATGCGGGTAATTTCGTCTCGCGAAAAAGTTTCCCATTTAGCCAGGCCTGAAGGCGTCTTTTGCAAGACGATAGCCGGTCCGGACTCAACATACCCAATTTCCGATGCGATGATGCCGTTTTGATTTAATTTAGTGATTACAGCGGCTGTATCCGGAGGATGGACACTGAGCAATAACGAACCGGATGAGATAGCCCCATAAGGGTTGAGATTGAAGGCTGCGCAGATTTTTTTTGAAAGCTCGGGTATCGGAATCTTGTCCACTTGGATTACCATTGTGTGGCCGCATGCCTCAGCCAATTCCCATAATGCGGTGGAGATGCCCCCCTCGGTGGGGTCGTGCATCGCTGTAATTTTTCCAGCCTGGCAGGCCAATTGGGCATCCTGAAGGACACTAATCCCGGGGAGGTAGATAAAATTTTGGGCAGTCTCAATATCCTTTGAAGCCATTACAGGACTGAGCTGGTCTGGGAATTCCTGCGCCAACAGGGCTGTGGCCTCGATGGGTACTCCTTTGGTAAGCACCAACCGGTCACCTGGTCTGGCACCTTTTGGAGTGATCAGTTCATGGCAATCGATTTCTGCAAGCAAGGTCGTGACCAAAATCGGACGATCTATCCCATGGGTAATTTCTGTATGTCCGCCAACCAAAATAATATTCATTGCGCGGCAGGTCTCTGAGATCTGGGTGGTAATATTTTTTACAAAGTCTGGTGTTGTTAGTTTTTCTGGCAGCAAGATGGTCACCAGCATCCATTTTGGAACTGCTCCGGTGGTGGCGATGTCATTGGCTGCAATCTGGACAGCGTACAAGCCGATTTCCCGGCTGGCAAAGGTAATGGGTTCGGTTTTAAGGATGAGGCAGTGTTCTCCAAATTCGAGAACAGCGCAATCCAGGCCGATTCCTGGGCCGAGCCTCACCCGATACCCCGTAGTTGGAGCAGCGTTTATGATTTGCACCAACAAGTCACGGGGTAGTTTTCCAATTGGCAAGGTCATTTTATTGGGCTGTTGGAAAATGAACCACAGAAGCGACTTATCAATTCCATTAGTTTAGGGTAATGGGATCCTTTCCAATAGATTCGGCCGCATCCATTGCAAAGAGTAAATTCATGGAAATATCGCTGAGTAAGGGGCTGTAACTGGTCCATAATCCGTTCTTTTTCAACTATTTGGAGGATGCCATTACACCGCGAGCAGCGATAAAAAGGCTTGATGTAAGGACTTAATTGAAAATGTTGGACAACTTCCGCAATTTGATTCAACGGTAACTGAGAGCGCAGGAAGTATCCATGGGTGATGATTTTTCTTTTAAGCAGTCCTCGATCGCGAGTTAAAAGAATGCGCTGATATTGGGCCGCAAAATTGGCGAGGTCGGCATCATCCCAGGTTGGATTGTACACAGAATCGATCCCCAAAAACCTTAAATAGCCAGTCAATTTACCCAAATGATTATCGAGGATAAAGGCCGGCTGATTTCGAGCACTGGCAAAAACAGTGGCGGTATGTGGATAGACATCCATATGATCTTGATCTTGAATATAGTAAGCCAACCCAACCTGGTTTGAATTGGCGTGTATGGCTCCCACTTCTGGATGAGGGACTCCTAAAGACTCAATCACATGTTTGAGAGCTGTTTTATGCGCAAAAACCACCTGGATCGGTCGGTTTTTTCTTTCTAAAGGCAAGAAGTCATTTAGATTTCCGTAAAAAAGGATACTGATTACTCCCATAAAAAACCAGCCTTCCCCCATTAACCATTCAGGTTTGGTTCATCCTTCCATCTTAGACAGGCCAGATCAAAGGGTCAGGCAGGAGTACCGCCAGTTTGGAGGGTATACCGGTCTGGAAATGGCGCTCATCACGCGGTTTTTCTTGCTCCGGATGGCAATAGGCATCCCAGGGGGATCTTCACCCATTAAACGGGTATAATAGGCGGGTCGGGGCTAGAGCGGGAGGGATGTTTGCGTTTCATCCATTATAAATAGTCTTCTGAAATCAATGCAACCTATTTAAAAGAGCAAATCGAAAATGCAGCTATTTTTTATTCGTCATGCCCAATCTGAGAACAATGCACTTTGGACAAAAACCCGCAGCAACTCTGGCCGTTCCGATGATCCGGATGTAACGGAAATTGGGCTTATGCAAGCCAGATGTTTGGCTGAAAAACTAAACAGCCAACCCCAAACGACCCCTCGCCTCGGTGAAGATCCAAGCGATGCTCATGGGTTTCACATAACCCATTTATATAGCAGTTTGATGCTGCGAGCATTGACGACCGCCCATATCGTGGCTGAAGTGATCGACAAACCCATTCTTGGTCTGGTTGATATTCACGAAGGTGGCGGGGTATACCATGAGGATGAGGAAAGCCTCGAGTTTTTCGGCCTGCCTGGAAAACGTCCTGGCGAGTTGCAAAAGGCATTTCCACGCCTGGTATTGGCTAAAGACCTAAATGAAAATGGGTGGTGGAATAGGCCTTTTGAACCGTTTGAGGACCGAATTCCTCGTGCCAAACGGGTGTTTGAATGGCTTTTAGAGCGACATGGAAGCCATGAACATAAGGTAGCGTTCTTTAGTCATGCAGCTTTTTATAATTATTTTCTGAGTTCCATCATGGGATCCAGCCAGCGGTTACCGGCCTGGTTTGAATTGAACAATTGTGGAATTACCAAAATAGAATTTCAAAAGAATGAGGTCAGGCTGATCTATTGCAACCGAATTGACCATCTTACCCCAGATTTGATTTCTTAAAGAAGGGTTGGGATGTTTATTTTAATTACGCTTAATAGAGGTTCCATTGGGTTTATTGAAATAGAACATCGTAAAACCAACCAATTGAATTGCCCCGCCGATAACCAACGCCACATTGAGGCCGAATAGGTCCCCCAAAAATGTTCCAACCAACGGGGCGAAGATCGAGGATACATATTGGAGACCCTGGGCAAGGGCTACAAAAGTTGAACTATATTCAGAAGGAACGGTCTTCATCAGCTCATCGAAAAAGACCAGATTTAGTCCAGCCTGAAAGATGCCATTGAAACCAGCAAATACCGTTATTAACGAGGCGTCTCTGGTTGTGGCAACAAGAATGGGGTAAATTGCAGTCCCAAGGGTGGTCCATAGTAAGACCGGGCGTGATCCGGAACGGCGAGATTGGCGGGTCCAATAAAAATATCCGATAATCACTATAGCGGTTTGCACCGAGGTGATTGCAGCAATCGAGCTATCACTGGCTTGCACATCCCGCACCAAGTAAAGGGGAAAAATGGGCATTGTCATAGCAACGCCGGAAAGAAAAACAAAGCGTTTCATGACAAAGGCCTGAAAAGGTTTTTCTTTTTTTACCAGGTTGGAATATTCATGCAATAGCGCTATTAATTTTGGGCGCGGCCCATCATGATGGGCTTGAATATCGGGCAGGATAATTCGGGATGAGAAATAATAACTGACGAACCCCCCCAAGGATAAAAAGATAAAAGCAAGTTGAAAGTTGAGGGGAAAAGAAATCTGGTCTAAGAACTGTCCGATAATAAAAACCATCAGGGCAGTTGTTAGCCCAAGGATCGACCAGCGGCGGGTCAGTAGATCGAAACGGTGGTTGGGACCTGCCACCGCATTCATGACCACCGAAAAAGTTATTGCCAACATGGTTTGTGGAATGGTTGCCAAAGCCCAGATGGCCAGAATACCGGTTACGAGCGGTGGGCCTGAAAGTAGAAAAGCGAGTAAACCGGTCAATCCGAAGCTTAAAATCACACCAAGGCGGGCGGAACTAAACCAGGGAATGATTTTTCGCTGGTTTTGGAGAAAATGCCCGATTGGAATTGCCAGCAGAAGTCCTGTTAATGCCGGCATGGAGGTCAGGAGCCCCACTTCAAGGGATGTTGCTCCTAGGCGTGTCAAAAAAACCGGGAGAAAAGGTGTGGCTGCATTGGCTAACCCTACACCAATGGCATCAATTTGAACATTCGTAAAATTTTTATTTTGGATCGTGGATAATCCCACGGGATTGGAGAGCGCCTTGGGTAGCCTCAAGGTTAATCACCCAGTGTTGCTGAAATATATGCCATCAAGAATTATACCCCGACCCTGATTACGCCTTAAATGAGGTGACATTTATCCTTTTATGCGGTGACAGCCTCTGGATGAATCTAGTAGAACTAATCATTATAATTAGACTGGACAACTTGTTTGCAAAGTATTATTTTACTACCCATAAAAACATAGGAGAAAATTGTATGGCTCAATTTTCAGCAGAAGCGATCCGAAATGCCCATAAGGTGATTGCTGAGTACATCTATGAACCTCAGCCGGTTGTTCGTGGGTATTCAAACCGGACACTCTACATTGATGTGGGGGCCAACAAAATTAATGGTAAGCCGGTAGATCAGAAGATGAAAACTACCTTTACGGGTGGACGAGGGTTTTGCCTTTGGCTGTTATGGAATGCGGTAACCGAAAATACAAAATGGGATGATCCACAAAACGAGTTGGTGATTGCAGGAGGACCGATTGGCGGGATAACGGCTTATCCTGGAAGTGGGAAGTGCACTGTGGTTACCATTTCTCCATTGACCAAGTCGATTATCGACAGTAATAGCGGTGGTTATTTCGGACCCTATTTAAAATTTGCGGGTTGGGATGCGCTCGAAGTACAAGGTAAAGCCGAAAAGGACGTGATAATAACCATCGATGGGGACAACGGGCGGGTAACGATTGAGGAAGCGCCGTTAGAGCCTGTTGATACTCATTTGATCAACCGGATGTTAACGGAAATGTATGCCGAAAACCGGAAAGAAATGAGCGGAATTTCAGTAATTTCTGCCGGGCAGGCTGCCGAACATGTACCTATTTGTGGATTAAATATCAGCTTTTACGATCCACGGAGGGACGAAGTGCGGATCAAGCAAGCCGCCCGTGGTGGAGCAGGTCGGGTCTTGCGAGATAAGAAAATAAAGGCCATTGTGGTGAGATATACCGCCACCCGGGCTGACAGCAATGGTACGGCGAATTTGGATATGATCCGAAAAGTTGGTCAAAAGATCAATAAAGAAATTGCGATGTTCGATGCCTCGCAAAATGATATGCGTGGCACTGGTACTCCTTATCTGGTTGAAATCATGAATAAGTTCGAATTGTTACCGGTCAAGAATTTCCGTTTTGGCCATCATCCAGAGGCGCACCGGGTTGCAGGGGAAATATGGAAAACCAAATTTGATACACGCGGGCCAGATGGGTGCTGGTACGGCTGTACCCTGTCCTGCGCTCATGCTGTTTCGCAATATATCTTGCAGACAGGACCATACAAAGGTGAAGAAGTCTTTGTGGATGGACCTGAGTACGAAACTCTGGGTGGATTGTCATCCAATTTATGCATTTTCGACCCGTCGCAAGTATTGGAAATGAACTTCTATGCCGATACTTATGGGATCGATACGATTTCTTTAGGGAATTCGATTGCATTCGCGATGGAATGTTATGAATACGGAATTCTCAACTCAGAAATTACTGGGGGTATCGAGCTAACCTGGGGAAATTTTGATGGGGTGATGGATCTCATTCATCAAATGGCGCTCGGCGAGGGGTTTGGGGTCGTTGTTGGCCAAGGTGTGCGGGCGATGCGGCATTTATTCGTTGAGAAGTATGGCGCAAACCCCCAACTGCTCAAAGATATGGGCATGGAAGTCAAAGGGATGGAAATGTCGGAATATCTTTCGAAAGAATCATTGGCGCAGCAAGGAGGATATGCGCTTGCATCTAAAGGTGCTCAGCATGATGAAGCCTGGCTGATTTTTATGGATATGGTCCACAAACAATTACCAACCTTTAAGGACAAAGCGGAAGCCTTGCATTATTTTCCCATGTGGCGCACCTGGTTTAGCCTGCATGGGTTATGCAAACTTCCCTGGAATGATATTATCCCTGAAAGCAACAAGACAGCCAAAGAGCCGGCGAAGGTACCCGAGCATGTGGAAAATTATATCCAATTATATGAGGGTGTTACCGGTGAGAAGATCGATATAAAGGGTATCATCCGGCAATCTGAAAAGGTTTATAACTTCCAACGGATATTCAACCTGCGGCTAGGTTTTGGAACCCGCGAGCACGATTATCCACCCTACCGGGCGATGGGTCCGGCGACACTTATTGAATATGAAGACCGAGCTGCTTATTATGATCAGCTCCTTAAAGAAGAACCGGGGATCGACCCTGGGGGTTATTCATCACTAGATAAAATGGCTGCTTTGCGGAAGATCCGCGAAGAACGCTATGAAAAACTGGTGGATGCGGTTTATGAACGGCGCGGTTGGACAAAAAATGGTGTCCCAACACTCGAGACGGTTAAGAATTTAGAAATCGATTTTCCCGAAATTGTATCTCTGGTAAAAAAGCACGGCGGGTAGATTATCCAACCAAGAAGTGAAAAGGCAGTGCACCCTTTAGTGTTTAGGGTTCAATTACTACTGCATCAACCAGTAACGAATTGCATCCCGAATCTTTCCATGTGGTAATCGTGCGCCCATTTTCGATTAATTGGATATCCTGGATTTCCCAGCCCGAAATCGTGACCGATTGGCCCTTGCGTACCTGCTGTAATTGATCGTAGATTTCCATCGAGACTGGGAGGG
>Ga0207950_100339_pt1 | contig 16450 bp, 19 predicted proteins | sample Subbio11_8B_AprC_FD_184814 | JGI IMG/M metagenome (GOLD analysis project Ga0207950, IMG submission 184814) | Serpentinite rock and fluid subsurface biosphere microbial communities from McLaughlin Reserve, California, USA - CR11_8B_AprC (SPAdes) | ecosystem: Environmental > Terrestrial > Deep... | reverse complement strand
GTCGCCGCCGACGCGCCCGCCTCTGCGCTGCCGTACCTGGCTGACGTCGCCCGGCTCGAGCTGGCGCGCTGCCTGGCCTGGCAGGCCGCCGATGCGCCCGTGCTGGCGGCCTCGACACTGGCGCGCGCGCTCGCCGACCCGCCGCGCTTGCCGCAACTGCGCCTGCGCCTGCAGCCCGCGCTGCGCCTGCTGCGCTCGCGCCACGCGATCGTCGCGCTGTGGGCCGCGCACCAGCGCGACGACGTGGCGCTGGCGCTGGGCGAGGTCGACCCGGCCCAGCCGCAGAACGCCCTCGTGCTGCGCCGCGACGACGAGGTGCTGGTCGTCGCGCTGGCCGGCGCTGCCGCAGCCTTCGTCGCCGCGCTGCGCGATCGCCTGCCGCTGGGCCCTGCGGCCGCTGCGGGCCTGGCCATCGACCCGGCCTTCGACGTGGCGCACGCGCTGGCCCTGCTGCTGCGCCTGCAGGCCCTGGCCGGGGTGGCGGCGGCCCGCGCGTCGCCCGCCACCGCCCGCCGAGGAGCCTCCCGATGACCCCGACCCCCCTGCCGACGACGAACGCCCACCGCGGCCTTGCGCTGGCCACATCGACCCTGCGCCGGCTGCATGCCGCGCTGGCCCTGATCCCCGAGTCGGCAATCGCCCTGCTCGCGCGCGTCGCCATTGCCGGCGTGTTCTGGCGCTCCGGCCAGACCAAGGTCGAGGGCTACGCGCTCGACCTCGTCGAAGGCCGCTTCGAGTTCGGCCTGCCACGGCTGTCGGCCACGGCGGTCGACCTGTTCCGCGACGAATACCGGCTGCCGCTCATTGCGCCCGAGGCCGCGGCCCTGATGGCGGCCGTCGCCGAGCACCTGCTGCCGGCGCTGCTGCTGCTGGGCCTGGCCACCCGCCTCTCGGCCCTCGGGCTGTTGATCATGACCGCCGTGATCCAGGTGCTGGTCTACCCCGGCGCCTGGCCGACCCACGGCGTCTGGGCCGCGGTGCTGCTGTGGCTGATGGTGCGCGGCCCCGGCGCGGTGTCGGCCGACCACCTGCTCGCGTCGCGTCTGCGGCGTTGAAGCCCAGCCGCCGCTCCACCCGGCTTCAGCCGAGCTGGCTGGCTACCTCGGCGGCGAATCGCTCGAGGTCGTCGAGCGGCTCGCCCGTGAGCGCAAACACGATGTCCCAGTCGATGACTTCGTAGTTGTGCACGGCGATGTTGCGAAAGCCCACCGCCCTGCGCAATCGCTGCGCAGACTCGGCACTGATGGTTCCCGCATCGGCCAGCCGCACGAAAGTCTCGCCCATCGTCGACGGCACGGGCTGCGCCGAGCCGACCAGCAAGTGAGCGCCGATGTCCACGCACACCTGCACCGCCCGGCTCAAGTTGAGGACGAGAACGTCCTGCAAGTCGGCGTCGGCGGCCAACTGCGCGGCGCTGGCCGGCCGCTTCGCGCGCAGCCGCAGCACGCAGCGCCGCAGGACTTCGAGCTTGCGCTCGACTACCGTGCGATCCACGCCCGTCTCCGTTGCTCGACGATGCGTTGCGCGTAAGGCAGGAAGTCGGCGGCATCGAACAAGTGCTTGCGCAAGAGTTCGGCGAAGGCTTCGTCGCTGCCCACCAGGCGCCGGCCATGCGCGAGGACCTGGCCCAGGAGCGGTTCGCCCACGGCTCGCAGATCGATGAGGTCGATCGCCCGTCCGCTGGCCAAGGCCAACTCGCTGACCAATGCCATGCGCTGCTCGGCCGTCAACGCCCGCCGGGCCTGCACGGCAATGTCGAGGTCGCTGTGCGGCGCTTGCCGGCCGGTGGCCACCGAGCCGAAGACGATCGCCAACTCGAGCTCGGGATGCCGGGCGAGCACTGGCCGGAGCGCGGCGATGGGGTCAATCTCGGGCATCCGGCGATGGTAGCAAGGCAAGGCAGCGCCGATGGAGCTTGTGCTTCGCGGCCGAGCCGAAGCGCTGGATCGGCGCGAGCGAGCGGCGGCGACGCAGCCTTGCCGCCGCCGCGGCGCTTGCGGTATACCTGCTGCCTCCACACCGACCGCACGGCCAGGAGACGACATGCGCGCCGATCTCAACGAACGCATCACCCGCATCGGCCCTGGCAGCGCCTGCGGCGCGCTGCTGCGCCAGTACTGGCAACCGGTGGCCTTGGTCGACGAATTCGACCCGCACCTGGACCCGCGCATGGCGCAGCGCCCGCTCAAGGCGGTGCGCGTGCTGGGGCAGGACTGCATCCTGTTTCGCGACGAGCGCGGCCGCTGGGGCCTGCTCGACCGCGACTGCCCGCACCGCGGCGCCGACCTCGCCTACGCCCGCCACGAGGGCGACGGCGTGCGCTGCCCCTTCCACGGCTGGAAGTTCGACGCCACCGGCCGCTGCCTGCAGACGCCCGCCGAACCGGCCGGCAGCACGCTGTGCGAGCGCGTGCGGCAGGCCGCCTACCCGGTCGTCGAGCGCAGCGGCGTGCTGTGGGGCTGGTTCGGCCGGCCCGGCGACGAGCCGCCGCTGCCGGCCTTCGACTGCTTCGTCGCGCCGCCGACGCATGTCTTCGCCTTCAAGGGCCTGTGGCGCTGCAACTGGCTGCAGGCCTGCGAAGTCGGGCTGGATCCGGCGCACACCTCGTACCTGCACCGCTTCCTCGACGACGCCGCGCTCGAGTCGATCGGCGACAACCCTGGGGGCAAGCAGTTTCGCAGCGCCAGCGTCGGTGACTTCGACGGCGAAGCCTGGCCGATGACCCGCGTGATGCGCGAGTTTGCCCAGCCCGACATCCGCTTCGAAGCCCGGCCCTGGGGCTTGCAGATCACCGCGCTGCGGCCGATGAGCACAGCGCTGACGCATGTGCGCGTCACGCACGGCGTCTTCCCGCAGACCTTCGTGATCCCGCTGTCGGCGACGATGACGATCACGCAGATGCATGTGCCGGTCGACGACACCCGCACCTACTGGTACGCCTGGTTCACCAGCTTCGCCGGGCCGGTCGACAAGGCGGCGATGCGCGAGCAGCGCCAGCGCTACATCACGCTACCCGACTACCTCCCCGTCCGCGGCCGTCACGACGACTGGGGCTTCGATCCGCAGGAACAGCGCGGCCGCACCTTCCTGGGCATGGGCGAAGACGACATCAACGTGCACGACCAGTGGGCCGTCGAGAGCATGGGCGCGATCCAGGACCGCACGCGCGAGCACCTGGGCACGACCGACAAGGTCATCATGGCCCACCGGCGGCTGCTGCGCGCCGCCATCGACGCCGTGCAGGCCGGGCAGCGGCCGCCGGGCATCGGTGACCCGGCGCTGGCCGCCCAGATGCGCGGCCCCGACACCGTCGACGGCATCGCGCCGGCCGCCTCCTGGGACCGCTGGTGGCAGCAGCAGGCGCAGGCCCGGCGCGGCGGCGCGCCGTGGGCCGACACGCCGACAGCGACGTCGACGGCCGCGGCGCAAGGCGCATGAGGCCGTCGTTTGCCCAGCGCTGCGGCGTGCACGATGCTGCCCGCGAGCAGCAGTTGCAGGCCGCCGTGCAGCGCATAGCCGCCGCCGACATCGAGCTCGTGCGCGTCGGCTGGTGCGACCTGCACGGCTGCCTGCGCGGCAAGACGGTGGTCGCGGCAGCCGCCGAGGGCGTGCTGCGCCAGGGCGTCGGCCTGGTCAGCACGCTGATGCTCAAGGACAGCGCCGACCGCACCGCGTACCCGGTATTCGAGCCCGGCGGCACGCGCAGCCTGCCGGGCTTCGGCCAGGCCAACAACCTGGTCCTGCTGCCCGACCCGGCCAGCCTGCGCGAGCTGCCGTGGACCGCGGGCACGGCCTGGCTGCGCGGCGAGCCGTGGTTCCAGGACGGCCGCCCGGTCGAGCTCGACACCCGGCGCGTGCTGCAGCGTGCGCTGGCGCGGCTGCACGCGGCGGGCTACGCGCTGCGCTGTGGCCTGGAAGTCGAGTTCCACATCTACCGCATCGTCGACCCCGGTGCGCAGCTCGACCCGGCGCAGGCCGCGTGGCCGGGCGAGCCGCCGTCGTCGCTGGCCCTGATCCACCCCGGCTACCACCTGCTCAGCGAGGTCTGGTTCGACCTGGCCGACGCGCCGCTGCGCATCGTGCAGCGCACCGCCCAGGGCCTGGGCCTGCCGCTGCTGTCGCTGGAGCTCGAGTTCGGGCCCTCGCAGGTCGAGGCGGTGTTCGACGCGACCGACGCACTGACCGCTGCCGACCACATGGTGCTGTTTCGCAACGGCGTCAAGATGGCGCTGCAGCGCGCCGGCTACCACGCCAGCTTCGTCTGCCGCCCGCCCTTCCCCAACGTCATGGCCAGCGGCTGGCACCTGCACCAGTCGCTGGTGCGCCTGGCCGACGGCGGCAACGCCCTGCAGCGCGAGGCACCCGCGGCGGGCAGCGCGCCGACGGACGCCACCCACACGCTGTCCGAGCCCGGTGCGCACTACCTCGCCGGCCTGCTCGTGCATGCCCGCGGCATGGCGCCCCTGTGCACGCCGACGGTCAACGGCTACGGGCGCTTTAGGCCGCACGCGCTGGCGCCACAGTCGGCGCTGTGGGGCCGCGACAACCGCGGTGCGATGCTGCGCGTCGTCGGCGACTGCGGCGACGAGGCCACGCGGATCGAGAACCGCATCGGCGAGCCCGGCGCCAACCCCTACCTCTACATCGCCGCGCAGGTCCACGCCGGGCTCGACGGCATCGAGCGCGCGCTGGCGCCGCCGCCGGCCACCGACGCCCCGTACCGTGCCGAGGGCACCGCGGGCGCCGGCAGCGCGCAGGCGCTGCGCCTGCCGACCACGCTGGCCGAGGCGCTGCGCGCGCTCGACGCCGACGCCGCGCTGCGCGCGGGCTTCGGCGACGCCTTCGTCGACCACTTCCTGCACGTCAAGCAGGCCGAGGTCACGCGCCACGCCGAAGCCGCCGACAAGGACGGCTTCGAGCGGCGCGAGTATTTCGGCCGCATGTGAGGCCGCGGGCGGCGTCCGCTACGATCGCCGGCATGCAGACTTGGCAGCTACCCCCGCAGGGCGAGGCCTCGGTGGCGGTGTCGGCGGTGGCCGGCCTGCTCGATGCCTGCGCCCGCGCGCAACCGGCGGCCGGGCTGTTCGCGTTCGTCGATGCGGTCGTCGCGGTGGACTACCTGTCGCTGGTCGAGTATGTGGCGCACCCGCGCGAAGGCCTGGCGGTGCCCGAGCTGGTCGAGGGCGTCTCGGCGCCCGACACCCCGAACGTGACCGCGGCCTGCTTCGCGCTCTACCGCCAGCGCTACTGGCGGCACGACGAGGCCACCCGGCTGGCCCAGCACCTGGGCGGCACGGCGCAGCCGCTGGTCGCGCTGCGCCTGCGGCCCGACGACATCGGCGTGCCGGCCTGGCGGCGCGAGATCTACGACGGCGTGGCCCTCGAGGAGCGGCTGAGCCTGCTCTACGCGCCGCTCGACGGTGGCGCCTTCGGCATCAACCTCTACCGCAGCCGCCGCCACGGGCCGTTTGGCGACGCCGAGCTCGAGCGCCTGCTCGGCATGGCGCCGCTGCTGGCGCGGGTGCACCGTGGCGCGCTGGCCGGGCCCGCGCAGCGTCTGCACGCCGATGCCGGTGTCGCGCAGGCCGCCACGGCGCTGGCGCGCCGGCTGCCCGAGCTGTCGGCGCGCGAGCGCGCGGTCTGCGCCCGCATCGCCTGCGGCCGCAGCGCCGACGGCATCGCCGCCGAGCTCGACGTGGCGCCTGCGACCGTGGCCACGCTGCGCAAGCGCGCCTACGCCAAGCTGATGCGCCGCGGCCTGGGCAGTGGCCGCGCGGTGCTGGCGCGCCTGGCGCGTTGAGCCGCGGCGCGCTTGCGGACCCCGCCACCGGCACACCCCCCCCTTCAGCAATACCCCTGCGCGTCCCCCGCAGAGGGTACGCGACGGGCTGCGGTCGCGCAAAAAATGCAACGTCGATCGATGCGGAGGGCCCGACGATGTGGCTGCACGACTGCTGGTACGTGATCGCGTGGGAGCACGAGATCCCCGCGGCCGACTCGCCGGCGCTGTTTGCGCGCACGGTGCTCGGCGAGCCGCTGCTCGTGCTGCGCACCGCCGAGGGCGGCTTCGTCGTGCTCGAAGACCGTTGCTGCCACCGCCTGGCGCCGCTGTCGATGGGCCGGCGCGAGGGCGACTGCGTGCGCTGCGGCTACCACGGCCTGAAGTTCGACGCCAGCGGCCGCTGCGTCGAGGCGCCGGGCATCCCCGCGGTGCCGGCCAGGCTGCGCGTGCGCAGCTACCCGGCGCGCCTGAAGAACCGCTGGCTGTTCGTCTGGATGGGTGACCCGGCGCGCGCCGACGAGCGGCTGCTGCCCGACAACCACTCCTGCGACGACCCCGGCTGGAAATACCGGCCCGGCTACCTGCACTGCGAGACGCCGTACCTGCTGATCTGCGACAACCTGCTCGACTTCTCGCACCTGAGCTACGTGCACGAGTCGACGCTGGGCGGCAGCACCGCGATCGCGCAGGTCACGCCGAAGGTCGAGCGCATCGACGGCCCCGGCGCGCAGGGCGTGCGCGTCACCCGCCACGTGCCCGACGTGCCGCCGCCGCCGTACTACCGCCACCTGCGACGCTTCGACGGCCATGTCGACCGCTGGCTGAACTACGACTTCCTGCTGCCCGGCACGCTGCTGATGGACTCGGGCGGGCGCCCGGTGGGCGACGCGCCCGACGACGACAGGCGCGCGGTCCGGCTGCACAGTTGCCAGGCGCTGACCCCCGAGACCGAGACCCGCACGCACTACTTCTTCCAGCAGGCGCACCCGGCCGAGCTCGGCGACGAGGCCCTGACCGAGGCCATCTACCAGAGCCTGCGGGTCGCGTTCGACGAGGACCGCGCGATGATCGGTGCCCAGCACCGCAACATCCAGCGCCGGCCCGACGCGCCGATGGTCCCGCTTGCGATCGACAGCGCGTTGCTGCTGTTCAGGCGCCTGCTGGCGCAGCGCGTGGCCCAGGAGCGCGGGGGCTGAGCGTGGCCGCGCCGGCAGCGCACGGCGGGCGGATGCGCGCGCAGGATCACGCGGCCATGTGCTGGTGCATCAGGCCGCGCACGATGTCGAGCGCCGGTGACGGCGTGCGCCGCGCCAGCGTGACCAGGCCGAAGCGCGCGGTGGCGTCGAGCGCGGGCGTCAGCGCGAGCTCGACCAGCTCAGGCGCGACCGCCCGCACCGCGAGCAGCACGGCATCGCTGGCGCGGGCCAGTTCGACCAGGCTCCACAGCTCGTCGCAGCGCAGCGTGACGCAGACCTCGGGGTGGGCCTGCGGGCCGTAGCGCTCGACCAGCACGCGCGCGACCTCGTCGGACAGCGGCGTCGAGGCGATCGGGTACGCGCGCAGCGCGTCGAAGCCCAGCGGCGGCCGCCGGCGCGTCAGCGGGTGGCCGCTGCGCGCCATGAACGCGCCGCGCATCTCGCAGACCAGCCCGGTGTGCAGGTCGGGCGCGGGCGGCAGCGAACGCGCATCGACAACCAGCGCGTCGAGCGCGCGCGCGCGCAAGGCCTGCACCAGCAATTCGGTGCCGCTGCGGCTGATGTCCAGCCGCATCCGCGGGTGCTCGCTGCACAGCTTGCGCAGCAGCGGCTGCATCAGCAGCGCGCCGGGTCCCGAGCCGAGCCCGAGGCGCAGCGTGCCCCGCCGCTGCGCCCTGACCTGCTGCCCATGCGTGAGCAACTCGTCGGCATCGAGCACGATCAGACGCGCGCGCTCGAGCGTCTCGCGGCCCAGCGCGGTCAGCTCGACGCGCCGGCCGACGCGGTCGAACAGCGGTTGCTGCAACTCGTCCTCGAGCGCGCGGATGCTGCGGCTGAGCGCCGGCTGGCTCAGATGGACCGCCAGCGCAGCCCGGCTGAACGAGCCCTGTTCGGCCAGCGCGATCAAGTGGCGCAGTTGGACAAGGGTCATTGCCGAGTGCAGGCACTTTTATGCAGCGCATGCATCGTAGCTGAAAGAACATTGCATTGGACGGCCCAAAGTTTGTGCACTAAATTGCATATCGGCGAAGCATCAACCTACATCACAGGAGGCAAGCGCCATGACCTGCACAACCCGCCGTACCGTTCTGACCACCTGCGCCGCGATCGCCGGCATGGCCGTCTGGCCCGGGGCTGCTGCCAGCAGCCCGATGACCTTGCTGGTGCCCTACCCGGCCGGCGGCCCCTCGGATGCCATCGGGCGTGCCATGAACGGCCCATTGGGTCGCGAGTTGGGCCAGCAGGTGATCGTCGAGAACGTCGCCGGCGCCGCCGGCACGCTCGGCGCCCGGCATGTGCTGCGCGCTGCGGCGCAGGGTCGCTACATCTTCCAGGGCTCACCCAACGAGGTCATCCTCGCGCCGCTGGCGATGGCGGCGGCCCGGGTCCGCGCCGAAGATTTCCGTCTCGTGCACCTGGTCGCCGACGCCGTGCTGGTCTTTGCGACCCGCGCCGACCTGGGCGTGCGCTCGGTCGACGAACTGGTCGTGTTGGCGCGCAATTCGGCGGCCAGCCCCCTGACCTACGGCAGCGTCGGCATCGGCTCGCTCAATCACTTCATCGTCGAGGACATGCAGCGTCGCGTCGGCGTACAGCTCCAGCATGTGCCCTACCGCGGCAACACACCGCTGGTGCAGGACCTCGCCGGCGGCCAGGTCGACTTCGCGGTCCTGGTCTACAGCGCGGCGCTGGGCGCGATGGCCGAGCAGGGCCGACTGCGCGTCATCGGCCAGCTCGGCGCGCAGCGCTCGGAACTGCTGAGGAACGTGCCGACGGTCGCCGAAGGCGAGTCGCTGCGCAACGTGTCGTTTCGCACCTGGACGGGTTTCATGGTGCCGCGGACCACCCCCGAGCCGCTGGTTCAGCGTCTGCACGCGGCGATCGGCCGGACCCTGCAGGACCCGAACGTGCGCGCGCAGCTTGCGGCACAGACCCAGCACGCGGCCGCTCCGATGTCGCTGGCTGAAGCCAGCGCCTTCTTCGATGTCGAAACCGCACGCTACCGCGCACTGGCCAGGATCATCGGCCTGCAGCCGCAGTGAGTCGACCCCGGATGAGCCCTCTGCTCGACACCCTGCGCGCGGGCGCTGGCGAGTTCATCGGTATCCGCCGCGACATCCACCGCCACCCCGCCGAGCTGGTCTTCATGGAGCACCGCACGGCCGCCTTGGTGGTCGCAAAGCTGCGTGAATGGGGCTACGCGGTCACCACCGGTGTCGGCGGCACCGGGGTCGTCGCCAGCCTGTAGCGCGGCACGGGCACGCGGCGCCCTGCGTGCCGACATGGACGCACTGCCGATCGACGAGGCCGCCGGGCTCGACCACGCGAGCGTGCACCCGGGCGTGATGCACGCCTGCGGCCACGACGGCCACACCGCGATCCTGCTGGCCGCGGCACGCCACCTGGCCGAGCGCGGCCGCTTCGACGGCAGCATGCACCTGATCTTTCAGCCCGCCGAGGAAGGCGGGGACGGCACGCTGCGGATGATCGAGAACGGCCTGTTCGAGCGCTGGCCGTGCGATGCGGTCTACGCGATGCACAACATGCCCGGCCGCAGCAGGTCGCGGTGATCACCGTCGGGGCCTTCCACGCGGGCCGGGCCAACAACGTCATTCCGGCCCAGGCGCGGCTGGAGCTGAGCGTGCGTGCGCTCGACCGTGACGTGCGCGCGCTGCTCGAGCAGCGCATCCGGGCGCTGGTCGACGCGCAGGCCAAGAGCTACGGCGTGCGCGCGACGCTGGACTGGCGCGTCGGTTACTTGGTGCTGGTCAACACGCCGGCCGAGACCGCTTTTGCGCAGCAGGTGGCGCTCGAGCCTCCTGAACGTTGTCGAAGAAGTGTTCGCCACCCTGCACGCTGACAGCCTTGCCGGTGCGCGCGGCCACCCCGGGCGCGGTGGTGCCAACCGCGTCCTCCGAGAGGTTGACGCCCGTGCGCGTGGCGATCGGCATCAGGAGCCTCATGCGAACGACCGACGCATGGCGCGCCAATCGGCACGCCGGTGGCATCGGTGATGCATCGCTGCGCAACTGGTCGTGCCGAGGACCGCACTCAGTCTCGGGACCTCCTCGCTCCAGGCCCGCAGCAGCTGCCGGTTCTCCTGCAGGGCCTGGTGCGCCCGGCTCGCTGTGACGGGCACGAACTCGGCCTGCTCCTGAGGGTTCCCGAGCGCGCGCAGGCAGCGTGCCCAGGACTCGAACACCGCATCGATGACGGCGCCCGCCGGCGCCACGCCCTCCTCGAAGAAGCGCTGCCGGGCCATGGCCGCCCGGGCTGGCCGCGAAGCGACGAGAGAGGTCGGCAGCAGGTGGTTCATGGGAACGCGCATGGTCGCGCGCCCGGTGCCCTGCGCCAATGGGCTGGGTCGAATGCAGCGCATCATTGGCGGTGATGCTGCAATGCCGCATCAGCTGCGGCGCCATCGCCGCGGGGCGGAGCAGGACCTACTTGGCCGCCGCCGCTTTCACGGCCGCATCGTCGCCAAACAGCTCGAACACGACGGTCCGCAGCCACTGGTGCGCCGGTGAGCGATGGACCTTCGCGTGCCAGAAGACGTTGATCGCGATCTCCGGCAAATCGATGGGATGCGGCCGGTAGGTCAGCCCGAAGGGCTCGGTCAGGCTCTCGGCCAGGCGCTCGGTCACGGTGGCCATCAGGTCGGTGCGCTGCAGGATGTGGCCAACGCTGACGAAGTGCGGGATCGAGAGGCGGACGATGCGCTCGACACCGGCGCGCCGGATGAGCTCGTCCACCTTGCCGTGCCCCGTGCCCGCCGACACGACCGCGAGGTGCTCCGCCGCCTTGAAGTCGGCCAGCGACAGGCGCTTGCGCTCGAGCGGGTGCCCCTGGCGGAACAGGCACACGTAGCGCTGGCGGAACAGGCGGCGCTGGAAGAAGCCGGCCTTGAGCTGGGGCAGGGGGCCGATGGCCAGGTCCACCTTGCCGGCTTCCATGTCGTCGCGCAGGTTCGTCGCGCTGTTGCGCACGGTGTTCAGCGAGATGCCGGGTGCCTCATGCCGCAGGCGGTCCACCAGCGCCGGCAGGAACACTATCTCGCCGATGTCGGTCATGCCGACCGTTACCGATCGCTTGACGGTCGCCGGGTCGAAAGCCCGGTGCTGGTTCAGTCCACTGTGGATCATGCCCAGCGCGTAGCCGACCGGCTCGGCCAGCTGCTCGGCGAAGGGTGTCGGCATCATGCCGGCCGGCGTGCGAACGAACAGCTCGTCGCCGAACTGCCTGCGCAGCTTGGCCAGCGTGTTGCTGACGGCCGGCTGCGTCAGCCCGAGCGACTCCGCGACCCGCGACACACGACGCTCGACCATCAACTGCTGGAACAGCACGAGCTGGTTCAGATCGACTTCCGTCAGTTCCATCAGGGACACCTCAGCGCAGTCGGTGAATCACTCCGCGTGATGGAGGACATTCGGCCGATTCTATTGGCTGAATGATGGCAAGGAGGAATGATTCAGGCATCGCATCGAGCCCGCCATGGAAGTCCTCGTCCAGCCCCTGAACCTCGTCATCCGGGTCGAACCCGGCACCAACCTGCTGCAGGCGCTGCAGGCGGCCCAGGTGCCGATGTCGTACTCGTGCATGGCCGGCCGCTGCGGCACCTGCCGCTGCCGCGTCATCGACGGCGAGGTGCTCGAAGGCCGCGGCGAGCAGCAGCGCCCGCTGGACTGCGACGACTCCTGCGTGCTGGCCTGCCAGACCTACGTGACCGAGCCCTGCACGATCGAGATTCCCGAGCCCGACGAGATCGTGGTGCACCCGGCGCGCATCGTGAAGGCCACCGTGGTGTCCATCGAGGACATGACGCATGACATCAAGCGCCTCGTGCTGAAGCCGGCCAAGCCGATCGAGTTCTCAGCCGGCCAGTACGTGCAGCTGCAGTTCACGCCCAAGCATGTGCGCCCGTACTCGATGGCCGGGCTCACGGGTGACGCAAGTTTCGAGTTCCACGTGCGCCTCGTGCCCGACGGGCGTGTCACCGGCTACATCGCCAGCACGCTGAAGGTCGGCGACGCAGTCAAGGTCAGCGGCCCGCTGGGCTCGGCCTACCTGCGCCGCAAGCACGAAGGGCCGATGCTCTGCGTGGCCGGCGGCACGGGGCTGGCGCCGATCCTGTCGATCCTGAGAGGCGCCGTGGCCGAAGGCCTGCGCAACCCGATCCACGTCTACTTTGGCGTGCGCTCCCCGCGCGACGTCTATGGGCTGGCCTGGCTGCAGCAACTGCAGCGCGAGCATCCGGCACTCCAGGTGCACGTGGTGGTCACGTCGGGCGGCGACCCAACGGTCCAGCGTTGCGGGCTGGTCACGCAGGCGATCGAGGAAGACCTCGGCGACCTGAACGGCTGGCGCGCCTACCTCTGCGGCTCGCCGCCGATGGTGGAGGCCGCGACCCTGGTGGCGCGCCAGAAAGGCATAGCCGCCGGACACATCTACGCCGATGCGTTCTACACGCAGGGCACCTGAGGAGACACACACCATGCACGCCGCCAAGCTGCCCCCGGACGCGCTGCGCCAGCGCGCCGACTACTACGAACGCATCGGCGAGAAGCACATGACGCCGCTGTGGGAGGTGCTTGATGCCCTGGTGCCGCCACAACCGCGCCCGCAGGCCCAGGCCGCGCTGTGGCGCTATGCCGAGCTGCGCGAGAGCGTGATGGAGGCCGGCCGCCTGATCAGTGCCGAAGAAGCCGAGCGCCGCGTGCTGATCCTCGAGAACCCGGCGCTGCGCGGCCAGTCGTGCATCACCAACTCGCTCTATGCCGGTCTGCAGCTGATCCTGCCCGGTGAGGTGGCGCCGGCGCACCGCCACACGCAGTCGGCGCTGCGCCTGGTGCTCGACGGCGAAGGTGCCTACACCGCGGTCGATGGCGAGCGCACGACCATGCGTCGCGGCGACTTCATCGTCACGCCGGCCTGGACCTGGCACGACCACGGCAACCTCGGCGAGCAGCCGGTGGTGTGGCTCGATGGCCTGGACATCCCCATCGTGCGTTTCCTCGATGTCGGCTTCGCCGAGAAGAGCGAAGCGCTGTCCCAGCAGCCGTTGCGGCCCGAAGGCGACGCGCTGGCGCGGTATGGCTCGAATATGGTGCCGGTGGACTACCGGCCTGCGGCGGCAGACCCGACACGCGTGTTCGTCTATCCCTTCGAGACGACCCGGGCCTCGCTGCAGGGCATCTCGCACGGCACGCCCGATCCGCACCACGGCTTCAAGCTGCGCTACGTGAACCCGGCCACCGGCGCATCACCGATGCCGACCATCGGCGCCTTCGCGCAGCGCTTGCCGGCCGGCTTCGAGACGCGCGCCGTGCGCTGCACCGACGGCACCGTTGTCGTCTGCCTCGAAGGCGGCGGCGAGGTCAGCGTGGGTGAACAGAGCTGGCGCTTCCAGGAGAACGACGTGTTCGTCGTGCCTTCCTGGCAGGCGCTGCAGCTGCATGCGCAGCGCGACACCGTGCTGTTCAGCTTCTCCGACCGCCCCGTGCAGCAGGCCCTGGGCCTGTGGCGCCAAAGGCACGAGTGATGCGCTCGCATCCGCGCCTTGTGACCTCCGCCATCGAAAGACTCTCATGAAACTCGCCATAGAAGCCCCACCCCTGCACACGCTGGCCATCGCCGGGCGCGACGAGCGCTTCCCGGTCAACCGCGTCTTCTGCGTCGGCCGCAACTACGCGGCGCATGCGCGCGAGATGGGCAAGGATCCGGACCGCGAGCCGCCGTTCTTCTTCATGAAGCCGGCCGGCGCCGTGGTGGATGCTGCCCAGCCGACGACAGTGCCATACCCACCCAAGACCCAGAACTACCACCACGAGATCGAGCTGGTGGTGGCCATCGGCCGTGGCGGGAAGGACATTCCGATCGCGCAGGCGCTGGAGCACGTCTGGGGCTACGCCGTGGGCCTGGACATGACCCGGCGCGATCTGCAGCTGGATGCCCGCGACAAGGGCCGCCCCTGGGAGTTCGGCAAGTCGTTCGCGCTTTCTGCGCCGATCGGTGCGTTGCACCGTGCCCAGGACATCGGCCACCCAGCGATCGCACCGATCTCGCTGACCGTGAACGGCCAGCCCCGGCAGTCCTCCGACATCGCCAAGCTGATCTGGTCGGTGGCCGAATGCGTGGCCTACCTGTCCGAGTACGACGCGCTGGAGCCGGGCGACATCATCATGACCGGGACGCCCGAGGGCGTGAACGCCGTGGTGGCCGGCGACCTGATGCGCGGTGAGATCCAGGGCCTGGGCGCGATCGAGGTGCTCGTGATCGGATGAGCACTGGCGGCAGCGGCCCGCGAGAACCACAGGAGACAAGACCATGAACGAGACATCGACCGTGTTCCCCACGCAGCCCGTGTGGGAAGGTGACGGCACGCACCGCATCCCCTTCCTCACCTACACCAGCGATCAGATCTATCGCCGGGAGCTCGAGCGCTTCTTCTACAGGGGCCACTGGTGCTACGTCGGCCTGGAGGCGGAGGTGCCGAACCCGGGCGACTTCAAGCGCACGGTGGTCGGCGAGCGTTCCGTGATCCTGGTGCGCGACGCCGACGGCACCATCCACGTGGTGGAGAACGTCTGCGCCCACCGCGGCATGCAGTTCTGCCGCGAGCGCCACGGCAACCGCAAGGAGTTCGTCTGCCCCTACCACCAATGGAGCTACACGCTCAAGGGCGACCTGCAAGGCGTGCCGTTCCGGCGCGGCGTGAAGCAGGACGGGCAGGTGCACGGCGGAATGCCGGCCGACTTCAAGACCAGCGACCACGGCCTGTCGAAGCTGAAGGTGGCCGTGCGCGGCGGCGTGGTGTTCGCGTCCTTCGACCCTGAGGTCGAGTCCTTGGAGGACTACCTCGGCCCCACCATCCTCGGCTACTTCGACCGCCTCTTCAACGGCCGCCAGCTCAAGATCCTGGGCTACAACCGCCAGCGCATCCCGGGCAACTGGAAGCTGATGCAGGAAAACATCAAGGACCCGTACCACCCGGGCCTGCTGCACACCTGGTTCGTGACCTTCGGGCTCTGGCGCGCCGACAACAAGAGCCAGCTGCGCATGGACGACCGGCACCGCCACGCGGCCATGATCAGCACCCGCGGCACGGCGGGCAAGGCCGAGCAGGTGACACAGGTCTCCAGCTTCAAGGAAAGCATGCAGCTCAACGATGCGAGCTTCCTCGACATCGTGCCCGAGCCCTGGTGGGGCGGCCCGACGGCGGTGATGACGACGATCTTCCCCAGCGTCATCCTGCAGCAGCAGGTCAATAGCGTCTCGACGCGGCACATCCAGCCCAACGGCCACGGCAGCTTCGACTTCGTCTGGACGCACTTCGGCTTCGACGATGACAGCGAGGAGATGACGCAGCGCCGCCTGCGCCAGGCCAACCTGTTCGGGCCGGCCGGCTTCGTGTCGGCCGATGACGGCGAGGTGATCGAGTTTAGCCAGCAGGCCTTCGAGACCAAGCCTTTCCATCGCACGCTGGCCGAACTGGGCGGGCGCGAGGTGGAGAACACCGAGCACATGGTCACCGAGACGCTGATCCGCGGCATGTACCGCTACTGGCGCGACGTGATGGAGCGGGAGGCCTGAACCATGGCGACGAACCTGAACTTCGAAGACTGGCTGGCGCTGACGCAGCTGTACGCCGACTACGCCAGCGCGGTGGATTCCGGCAACTGGGACCTGTGGCCCGAGTTCTTCACCGACGACTGCAGCTACCGCCTGCAGCCACGCGAGAACCACGAGCGTGGCTTCCCGCTGGCCACGCTCTCGTTCACCAGCAAGGGCATGCTGAAGGACCGTGTCTACGGCATCAAGGAGACGCTGTTCCACGACCCGTACTACCAGCGCCACATCGTCGGCACGCCGGTGGTGCGCGAAGCCGGCGAGTGGCAGTTCCTCTGCGAAGCCAACTACGCCGTCATGCGCACCAAGCTGTCCGATGCGTCGACGGTCTTCAATGTCGGCCGCTACCTCGACCGCGTGGTGCGCACCCCGGCGGGACTGAAGTTCGCGTCTCGCGAGTGCATCTACGACTCCGAGATGATCCCCAACAGCATCATCTACCCGATCTGAGGCAGCCATGAGCGACACGAACTGGGTCGATGCCCTCGCGGCCGAAGACCTGCCCCCCGACGACGTGATGGGTGTGGCCGTCGCCGGGCGCGACATCGCGGTCTACACCGTCGGCGACGCCGTCTACGCCACCGACAACATCTGCACGCACGGTCAGGCGCGGCTGTGCGACGGCTTCCTCGACGGCCACGAGATCGAGTGCCCGCTGCACCAGGGCAAGTTCGACGTGCGTGACGGCAAGCCGCTGTGCGAGCCGGTCACCGAAGCGCTGCGCCGCTACCCAGTGAAGGTCGAGGCCGGCCGGGTCTTCCTGCAACTCGACTGAGAGCTTGTGAAGATTTGGGATAACCCCGACAGCCGCGAGCGAGATGGTCCGTTGAAGTGGCATGAGCACCGA
>Ga0207950_100336_pt1 | contig 16634 bp, 14 predicted proteins | sample Subbio11_8B_AprC_FD_184814 | JGI IMG/M metagenome (GOLD analysis project Ga0207950, IMG submission 184814) | Serpentinite rock and fluid subsurface biosphere microbial communities from McLaughlin Reserve, California, USA - CR11_8B_AprC (SPAdes) | ecosystem: Environmental > Terrestrial > Deep... | reverse complement strand
AATATAAATATAACCATCCGCTGTCACGAACATATCTTCCGCACCGGAAATAGGCAGACTGATCTTTGCATAGGGGGTGTATGCATCCTGGGTATTAATAAAATATCCGCCTGGTCCCATTGCCCACGTTGTATATGGAGACTGAGCTCTCACAGGAAAACTTGTCAGAGCTAACAGCAAGGCAAGAAGGATGGCCAGAATAATTTTTTTCATTTAAGACCCGAATGTGACATGGTGCTCATCACCTGGTTTTGCAGAAATATAAAAATGATCAGATTGGGTAGAAACATGATCAAAGAAGCCGCCGCCGCAATTCCCTGACCGGCAACCGTATTGGCTCCGGCTGCTGTCGAAGTCAGGGTGCCCAGGTAGAACGCGAAGGTTTTCAGGCTTTCATTGTTTATGAAAAGGGTTGAGATTTCGGCATTGTTCCAGGTCGCCTGGAAGGTGAGAATGGCTATTGTGGCAATGGCTGGTTTAATCATGGGGAGGATGATTCGCAAATAAATCACCAAATCTGAGGCCCCGTCAATTTGAGCCACCTCGACCACCTCATTGGGAATCCCGTCAATAAATTGTTTAATCAAGAAGAGTCCTACTGGCATTGCTAACCCCGGCAGGATGTGAACGAGGAAGGTATCCATCAGGTTCAATTGATCTATGAGCAAAAAGCGCGGAATCGTAACGGCGATTGGTACAAACATCAATGCCACGGTATTGATGGCGAATAAAATCTTCTTGAGCTTGAAGCGTTTTTTTGATAAGGAATACGCGGCTGTGCTGGAGACGACGATGGAGGCTACCACGGTTATGACGGTAATTAAAATGCTGTTAAATAAATAGCGGCTGATCGGGACCCCGGAACCCAACATCCTTGAAAACAAGTCTGTAAAATTCTTGAAGGTCGGATTGATCACAAAAAAGCGCGGCGGGTAGGCAAACAATTCATCAGGCGGCTTAAACGCATGTGAAAAAATAAAAATAATCGGGAGAACCATAAAGGCGACTAGAGGTAGAAGGAAAATATAGAACTTTATTTGGCCGACATGGAATCCCCTCGGGTTGATACCACTGTTATAAACCCCCGAATATCTGCGAAGAAACTTTAGTTTCATTTTTATTCCTTAATCTTCGCTAGCAAATAACCGGTTTGCCAACCGGGTAAATAAAAGAACCATCAACAGAAGGACGACCGAGACAGCCGCGGCATAGCCCATCTCATATCTTAAGAAACCAAAATCCTCAATATGATTGACGATCAATTGTCCGGCATATTGAGGCGTGGGATTGGCTCCTGATAGGGTTACCCCGATCGCTCCGGCCTGAAAAGTGGACACAATTGCCATGACCGCGCCAAATAACATTTGCGGCTTCATCGAAGGGATAGTGATATAAAAGATTTCCTGAAAGCGATTGTTGATCCCATCCAAACTGCCCGCCTCATAAAGTTCGGGGTTAATCTCCAAAATCCCTGCCAGCATCGCCAAAAACCCGATCCCCATGCTGCTCCACAAAGTGACAATGATCATAATGGTCATTAAATAATGGGGAGACTGGAGCCACTGGATAGGTTCCTGGATGATGGCATTGGTCAGTAAGAAACTGTTCAGATACCCATTTTGATCGCCGCTGAAAAAGGTCATCCACACGACGGACATTGCAACTCCGGTAGTCATAGAAGGAGAATAAAGGATCAAGGCCAGGAGCGTGCGAGGCGCTTTGGGGAGTTGCGCCAAAACCCAAGCCAGCATAAACGCTAAAACATATCCACCTGGCCCGACGAGCACCGCAAATTGAATCGTGTTGGGTAAAACATATCTCATGAAGATGTCGTCTTGGGTTAACAAGGTAATGTAATTTCTCAACCCATTGAACTCGGGGAATTGGATTGAGTCAAAAAAGGTAAACGATAGGAAGAAAGCCACTAAAACAGGGATAACAATAAAGGTGATGAACAACAGCGCATACATCGACAAAAAGCCATAGGCGCCGCCCTCCTTAACCAACCATTTCTGTACCTTAGCTTCACTTTGCATCATCCAACCAATTCCTGGCCGTTTCTAAGGCGGGTTACTGAATTCCTTCACTGTTTCGCCATTCTCCATCCAACCCCTGACCGTTTCTATCGTCGGAATTCGGAACTCTTTCAGTCTTTGGCCATTTTCTATATACCCAAACTCTTCCATCTTTCGGGTAATTTCCCGATTGATGATAAGGGTGGCGGTATCAATAGCGACCCGGGGATTGACCCCTTCAAACACGATCTTATTCCAAGCGTTACTCAATTCCCTTTCCTGCATATAACTACCGGGAAGTTTGACCGGTTCTTGCAGCCATTGCCATTGCTCCAAAATCACAGCTTTGTGCTCATCCGGAATGGGCAGGTATTGGAACGCCTCCAAGTTGGCAGAACTCCAGAGATATTCCTTGCCTAAATTCATAATCAACTGTTGTTGAAAATCTACCTGGGTTTCCGTGGACATCCACCATTTTAAAAATATCCAGCCTTCTTCCGGCTTATCGGTATTAGCAAACATGATGCAGGCTTGAGCAGAACCCGTAGTCCAGCGGTTTTGGGTTCCATCCGGCAATACAATTGCCGGATACAAATCGATCCCCCATAACCCATTGATCTCCGGGGCTGCTGTCGTCAGTTTGATGTAATCTGTAAGGTTCGCAACTCCGATGGGCAACCTTCCATTACGAAAACTATCATAAAAGCTCGAGGTTGTCAGCGGCATGCCGTACAGGGTGAAACTCTCGGCCATGAATTTAATGGCGTTGATGGCCTCGTCACTGCCCAATCCAGTCGAAAAACCATCGGGACTGTACAACTGTGCGCCGTGATTGAATAAATAAGGTGCGGTTAACAGATAATTTTTGAAACCACCGCCACTTGAGAGCGGGGTGTTGAAATTTAACCCATAGCGCTGCAGTTCGGGCAAAATCTCGATTACCTGGTTCCATGTGTTCGGAATAGGCAACCCCAGTGAATTCATGATGTCTTTGCGATAAAAAGTGACCCAGAAATCTTGTGTTTCGGGGATGGCATAGACAGAGTCGTTGATGATGTAACTTAATAACGCCCCGGGGGAATACATCCGAATGAATGAATCGAAGTCGTCGAATGTGCGTAAATCTTTGAGCGCATTGCGGATCGCCAGTTCATATGGTCTGTCTGTACTGACCCCGAGGGCCACATCCGGTGTAATCCCGGCAGCATTTGCCAGCACCAATTTCGACTCATCTGGCATGAGGGAAAACTTGACTTTGATGCCAGTTTCTTTTGTAAACGATTCATCGGTCATCGTTTGCATCAGGTCAACGAATTGGCGCGGGCGATTGACCCATACTTCAAGTTCGTCCTCACCAGCCCCGATGGATTGATGGGGGTTGGTTCGGAATGAATGGATAAAGCGGATGATACTTTCGGTAAAGGACGTAAAGAACGGGATGTTCTGCTCTTGAGGCATTGTATCTGCAGAATGGAGATAGATCTTATCCAGGGCTAGCGGTTGGCTTTGTAACGCCGGTAGGAGGTTAGCGAGCAACTGGGCAGCGGATCCCGACCCTTCTGAGAGCCGGTTCATATTAATCGGAATCTTGTCGGGGTCTTGAGACAAAAACAGGATATTATTGATCGCCATCTGATAGGTCAGAATTTCTTGGGAACCACCAGCCTGATTGATTGCCAATAAGGCTTTCTTATCGGCTTGCAAGTCTTCTGCAATGGCGATCAGGCGTGCTTCGATATCAGGGATGTAGTCAGAAATCTCCCATTCTTTATAGCGGTCGACTTGATTCCCGGTCAGTTTTTTTATTTCCAGAGACAGATCATTGATATCGACCAGAGCTTTTCTGATCCTCTCAATCGCGGAATGATAGGGAGAGTCGGTAGCCTCGATCCCCAACACATTAATGCCTTTTTTTAAATAAAATTGATAGGGCGCATCCCCGCCTAATACCCTGTTTGACCAGTTCGGTGAATAAGGGAAAGGGACTTCATTCAACTGCTCAAATAAAACGGATTCATTGAGCGTAATTTTTCTAAAAACTGTGAAGTTGGTTTTTGTGTTTTGCAAAGCCCGCAGGGTAACCAAATACTTACCGTCTTCCGGGATGTAAAATTCATAGTATACAGCGGAGCCACTCCGATTCCAAGATTCGCCGCCCAGGGTATTAAGTAACAGTTTGTAGGTGTGGTAGGGGGTTACCGCCAGACTGCGGCTATTAACCGGACGAACGGAAGTATCATTTTTGAAGGTCGGAAATTCCGCTTCGAGCTCAATTGAAACGCCAGAAGACTCCGCGGCCTGATTCTCCTGTAAATACTGGTTGTAATCAGGAAAACTTGAAAAGGGCTCAATATATATGCTGCCCAAATACATGGATTCTTCGGTCAATTTAAATTCGAAGCTGTGCTCCCCGGAGGTTAAAAAAAGTTGTATTTTAGTAAAATTTTCATCCCTGAGGAATGCAGTGCTCCAACGAACCAGCCGCTCTTGGCGGATTAACACCTGGTTTCCATAGCGGTCAACCGGAAACGTATCAGCACTGTTTTTATAATAAATTGGAAAAACGATACTCTGGGCGTTCTCAGGTATTACCCCATTCACCAAAAGCTGACCTTCGGGTGGATTGATAAACGCCTTGGCTGCCGCCACATCAAAAGCGATTGTATAAAACCCATCGTCAGCAATCGAAACCTTAAAGTGGACACTGTCGTTGGGTTGGAGAAAAACGCTTGGGTTTTCATACAAACCGGCAATCGAATCGCTGGAAAGATTCAGGCCGAACCTATCTGCCCGAATCTCTATTTTTTTCTCTTCCAGGGCGGACGATGCTAATCGAATGTCCTGATTATTAATAAAGGACTGGTATGCAGGATTTACTGAGGCTTGTATCGAATACGGCCAAGCAGTCATCAAGATCAAGATAGATGCAAAAAATTGTATAAATCGAACAAACTTTGATGACATAGCCTTTATTGGTTCATAAAATCTTTTGAAAAAAGGGGCGTTGTGACTTTACAACGCCCCTTTTAATCCTACAGTTATTGGTTCAGCTCAGCCCTTGCGTCGGCTAAAATTTTGTTGGCAAATTCTTCCAATTGTGCGGAGAAGTCTTCATATTTGAAACGTCCATCATTGGCAAAGTTGAACATAAACCACATATTTACATCTCTGTCCTCACCAATGTCAATTCCCGGCTTGCCTTCCCAGCGTGCATTGATATAGCCTGGAACCATTTTTGCCAGAGATTCTACCAGACTGTTGTCCAGGTTTTCCAATGCCATGTTGATACCTGGTTTGTCCACGAAGGTTCTGTACAACTCAAGTGATGCAGCGTCAACTGAAACCGGCAACTTGGGTGCAGCTCCAATAGCTTTTGCCAATTCAACTTCCTTGGCATAAGCTTCGGTGGAGAACGACATCCATTTCGCAAAATTATAGGATTCCTGAAGGTTAGCGGTGGTCTTGGATACAACAAGGAAATCACCCACCAACGCCTGGGTTCCGCCAGGAATACCTACAAAGTCCCAATTAAATTCTGCGGTTTCGACAAAACCCGGCACATTCCAGGCTCCGTCCCACCGGACGCCAACCTCCTGGTTCAAGAACATTTCCCAGGGACCCACAGACTTAAAGTTCGTCTTTTGTTCGTCGGTTAGACCCTGCCATGTGTACGGCCGCATTTCACCGGTTCTGGCAACTGCCGCCTTAAATGCGGCGGAGTTGTAATTCATGTTCTCGCCATCGAAGCTGAACCATCCCAAATCGCTGTCCTGGGTGTGGGCATACCAACCCATCACAAATTCCATTTCATCCAAACCAAGAATACCTCTTTCGATATTGTTCAAGGCACTGACAGCAGCGAAGAAATCGTCCACCGACACGCCATATTCCGGCGCAATCAAATTGGCTGCTTCATATAAGTCTTGGTTTACCCAATATCCCATGATGAATTGGGCGGCCGGCAAGCCCATAACACTTCCGTTGTAGGTAATTCCATCCACTAAAACCTGGGGGACATTTTGCCAATCAGGATCATCTTTCACAAGATCGGTTAGATCAGCCAACCAGCCATTCTTGATATACAACGGAACATTATTTGCCATGAAGACATCTGGCAGTTCGCCTCTTGCGGCATAACCCGTTAACAGCGCGTCCCAACCGCCCTCACCGGTCATATCCACAAACTCGATGGTCACCCATGGGTGAGCATCTGTATAGGCTTTAATTAGCTGCCTTTGAATGTTGTTCTCCTCTTCGGTACCCAGGTTCCAGTTGGCATATCGAAGCGTAACCGGTTCTGGTGCTGCCGTTGGGGCAACTTCCGTAGGGGGTACTTCAGCAACTGGCTCTTCTGTAGGTGTAACGGGGGCAGGTTCTGGAGTCGGCTCAACAGGCGTAGCCGGAGGTTGTGGGGCGCATCCGGCCATAACTGCGATCAACATAGCAACGATCATCATAACGATCAGTTTAGATTGGGATTTCATTTATTATCTCCTCTTGTGTAATTAAGTGACTTGTCGAAAAACGAAATTTTTGAACGATGTTTTCCTAGATTTTCACCTCCTTTCATTGCCAGGCGAACTCCTTTTTAATCTCCCTATCCCATGGTGATTTCGACAAGGTGTTCCTGCCCATCGTTGAAGATCGGGATGAGATTGTGGTTAATGGGTGTGCCATCCACCGAGATCGATTGCACCCCACAACTGATGTGTTTTGGATTTTTTACCTCAATTTTATAAATAGAATTGCGGAATTTCCGTTTTACTTTGAAACCAGGCCACTGGGAAGGGATGGATGGATCGACCAGCAAACCGTCATCCTGCGGTCGGATGCCTAATATCCAGTGGGTGGCAACTCGATGCAGCCATTGCGACGAACCGGTATACCATGTCCAACCACCGCGGCCATAATATTCCGAAAGGGGACCGTCCACATTGCCTGGGGTAACATAGGGCTCTGACTTGTACGTGTCAATATCAACGCTTCTATTGGGTGGACAAATTTTCCGGTAAGCTTCGTAGGCTTTTTCCGGTTGAGCGACCAAGGTGTATGCCCAAATAGACCATGTGGCGGCATGACTGTATACCCCGCCATTCTCCCGTAAACCTGGGGCATAGCGGGTCACATAGCCGATATCCGTCCGGGGTTTGGTGAAGGCTGGGTAATTCAACAAGGTGCCGTAATCTTTTAGCAGGTATTGGGTCACAGAATTCATGGCAGTGCGGGCGCGGTCTTGGTTGGCAATTCCACTAATGACTGCCCAGTTATTCGGCATGAGGAATATTTTTCCTTCATCATTGTCTTTGGATCCCAGTAACAATCCATCATCGGTGGTTGCCTGTAAGTACCAATCGCCATCCCACCCATGGCGGTTTAAAGCCTCACCGACAGATTGGCGAACCGTGGCGCACTTTTGGGCAAAGCCATCATCCCCCCGTTTTTGTGCCAGGGGGGTGAAGAAGCCAAGGATCATGTAGAGGAACTCGGCTACCCAAAAACTTTCACCTTTCAGCAGCGTCCCGACCGCACTCAAGCCGTCGTTCCAGTCGTGATCGCCCATCAGGGGGATCCCGCGCGGTGAAAAACGGGAGAAGGATCGTTCGATAGCTCGTTTGCAATGTTCATACAAAGAGCCTGCGGGGCCGTTCAGGTATGGGATCATTTCATCCAATATCTCAAAATCACCGGTTTCTTTTAAGTACGATTCCAGGATGAACGGCAGCCAGAGAAGGTCATCCGAGCAATTGGTGCGTGGACCACCCCCTCGAATGGTAAACCACCAATGCAGAACATCTCCCTCGACAAATTGTTGGGCGGCGTGTAGCAGCAATTGCTGTTTAGCATATTCCGGTTCGCTTACCAAAAAGATCTGGCTATCTTGTAACTGGTCGCGAAAACCATTTCCGGCGGACACTTGATAAAAAGCGGACTTACCCCACAAGCGGCAGGAGATCGACTGGTATTTCAACCAATAATTGGTCATGAAATTAAGCCCCTCATCCGGGGTTTCCACAAATTCGCTATCGATAAAACGTGACCAGAACGCCTCTACGTCCCGCAGAGCCTGCTGGCTCTTTTCAACACTTGTATATCGGCAGATGAGATCGGCAGCATCCTCCTTGCCGTCTTCCGAGATCCCCAGGGTAAAAACCACGATTTTTGATTGACCCGGTGCAAGGATCACCCGGACCTGCAGGGCGGCAACGGCATCGGTAAATCTCCCGGTTCTGCCGGCAAGAGTTGGATCGGTCATCGCCTTTGGCTTATCATCATTGTTATACAAGCCAATAAACGATTCCTTATCACAATCGAATGACTTTAATGGTTCACTGACCGACATAAATGCGGTGAAGGGCCAGCCAGTGTTATTGTATCTGCCCTTATCATCTGGAAAGCCCCATAAACATTTGCGGGCGTATACCGTGCTGGCAGCGACATCGGCTGATGTTTCAATAAATAATTTATGAAACTCGCGGTGTTCATCCGGTGAAAAACCCAACAACCACTCGGCGTAGGAGGTGATATCCAGCTCGCGGGTCTCATCGCTCTCATTGGTAAGTTTTAGCTGGAATATCTCAACCGGGTCTTTCGCTGAAACAAAAAGGGTCAATTCGCTGGTAATGTCTTCTATTTTTTGGCGGAATTTGGAATAACCAATCCCATGCACAACCGAAAAGGATTGATAGGGGTGCATCACCGGTTTATAGCTGGCTGACCAAAAGGTTTTTCTTTTTAAATCGCGAATATAGAAATATTTCCCCCAATTATCCTTAATCAAATCCTGAAACGAACGTGTAATTCGATTTTGTCCCGCATTTCCGCGCCAACTATAGCCGGAGCCGGTTTGGGAAATCATCATGCCGTAATCTCCATTGCTGATGATGTTCCCCCAAGGCCGCGGGGTTATTGGTGTAGTAATAGTATATTCCCTTCCATCTTCAGAAAAATATCCGTAGGCATTTTCAAATTTTTTGATCATCGTGCCTCTGTGAAGGTGGGTTATTGGACTACAGCCCAAATATGAAACGTTTCACTATAGGAGATAAAAAAAACCTCTTGGGGAAGTGGTAAATATAACCATCCAAAAGATAGCATATCTTGGGGCGATTGTCAAGAAAATCGTTGGCAGAAAATCGTTGTTGTATAAACATGTTGCTGTATCAGGTGCAGGCGTGGTATGCCTTATTTTCATGGGAAACCATCCCTCACATCGTCAACTTCGACCTGTATTGCAGGGCCTCGGCCAAATGGGTAGGTTGGATCTCTTCCCTCCCGGCCAGATCAGCGATCGTGCGGGCAAGTTTTAAGATGCGGTGATAGGCGCGGGCAGAGAGCTGGAACTGGCTCATTGCCGTGCGGATCAGGTTAGACCCGGTTTCATCGAGCAGACAATATTTGCGCACTTCGGCTGGGCGCAGGTCGGCGTTACTGGCAGCCCCATTTTCGCTAAAGCGTCGGCGCTGGATTTCGCGAGCTGCTTCAACCCGTGCGCGCACCACTTTGGACGACTCACCCAAACGTTTGTCGGAAAGCTTCTCGTATTCTACGCGCGGCACTTCGATATAGATATCGATTCGGTCGAGAAGCGGGCCAGAGATTCGTTTTTGGTATTTGGTCACCGAGGAGGATGAGCAGGTGCAGGGTTTGACCAGATCGGTGTAATACCCGCAAGGGCAGGGGTTCATGGCCGCGATCAGTTGGAAATTAGCCGGAAAGGTCAATGATCCTTGAGCGCGGGAAATTGTGACGATTTTATCCTCAATCGGTTGGCGAAGGACTTCCAAAACCCGTGGTCCGAATTCTGGCAGCTCATCGAGGAACAGAACCCCGCGATGGGCTAATGAAATTTCTCCAGGGTGAGGCCAGTTGCCGCCGCCAACTAACCCGGCATGCGAGATGGTGTGGTGCGGGGCGCGGAAAGGGCGGCTGCGAATAAGGGGTATTTCTGGAGGAAGTTGATCGGCGACCGAGTATATTCGGGTTACATCGAGTGCTTCATGGATATCCATGCGGGGTAATATGGCCGGCAAGGCGCGGGCGAGCAACGTTTTTCCGGCACCGGGCGGACCGGACATCATGACATTGTGACCCCCTGCGGCGGCTACCTCGAGGGCGCGCTTTACATGTTCCTGGCCTTTGATGTCGTGGAAATCGGTCTGCACAACAACATCCAGTTCCTCGATCTCAACGGGTGGGTGGGGTGTGATTTGCTGACGACCCTGTAAGTGAGCGGTTAAGTCACTTAATGAAGTAACGGGAATTACTTCGATGTCGGGGATTAGGGCGGCTTCGGTCGCATCGCATTGCGGCACGAACATGCGTTTAAAGCCTTGCTGGCGGGCGACTGCTGCCATCGGCAGGACACCGCGCGCATGGCGCACACTACCATCGAGGGAAAGCTCGCCAACCACCAGGGTGTTGTCAACCGACTTAGGCGGAAGCATACCGTTCATTAACATTACACCCAGGGCGATGGGAAGGTCGTATGCCGGGCCCTCTTTACGAACCGTGGCAGGGGCTAAATTGACCACAATTCTTTTGCGGGGATATTCAAAGCCGGTGTTTTTAATGGCTGCCTGTACACGCTGGCGGCTTTCCTGGACAGCGGCGTCCGGTAAACCCACGATATCCATACCGGGTAATCCCTGTCCGGTATCCACTTCGACTTCTACAATGACTGCCTCTAATCCGATGACGGCGCAAGAATGAACTCGGGCAAGCATGAGATAAGTTTAGATGGGTGAGGGCATTCTGTCAACTTGGTCAGGCGCTTGATTATGATCAGTATTTCGTTTAATTAACATCCATTGGGCATAACACGAAACCAAACCCCGATTAATTGAATGAAAATATTTCCATCCTCTGTTCAGTGACCGTAGCGACCACTGATATAATTTTCCATCTCTTCAAGCATTAATGCCTGATCGGAGATCATGGTTTTTACGACATCCCCGATGGTTACCATACCAACCAAAAGGTCATTTTCTATGACCGGAAGGTGGCGGATACGACGGTTGGTCATTAATAGCATACAATCCGAGACTGATTGGTCTGGGGCAACGGTGATCACATCCCTGGTCATAAAAGTACGAACCGGCAGGCGATTTAAGGTTTCCTTTTGACGCACAGCCAGTCGAACATAGTCCCGTTCCGAAAAGATGCCCACCAGATTACCTTGTTCCAATACAACCACAGCGCCAATATCTTTTTCTGCCATGAGTGAAAGGGCATCGTAAACGGTGGTTTCTGGATTTACCGACCAGACATCGGTCCCTTTGGACTGCAGGATTTGTTTTACTGAACTTTGCATCTGATTCCCTCCGTTTAATTAATTGGCGGTTCACAATTTTATTATATAGAAAATGTAATCGTAAAGCTATAGTAATTTTTGGGCGCCTGTAATCGATTTTTAGCCCATTGATAGTGATCGTTAGGGGCGTTATTGGATACCGGTGTGTTGATCAACGATATTTAGAACCTAAAAACTTGACAATCCCTTCCAAGTGATTTATTCTAATTTGTGTAAGCCGATCCAACCACCAAGAGGGGATCAAACATGGGACGATTTCGTCATAAACCCTTCCTATATGGTGTTTTGCTGGTATTAGCGAGTATCGGCCTGATTTTGACTCGTTTTTCAGTCAGCGCGCAACCACCGGCTGGCATGCCAAAGCAATTCGATCAACCTTACCCCAGCCATGGCTGGCGTGTGTGCGCAGATCGGGGTTTAGGAATCCCGCCCGGTTTACCTGGACCGGTTCAAATTATGGATTTATGTCAAGGGGAAGGCTGGCGTGTGCAGGCCTACTGTCTGGAGCCTTTAGAACCTGCTCCACCAGTGGACACATTTTGTTCGTTCGTTGGAGACCGGACTTTCTGGTGTGGCGACCAATACCAATTAATTCGAGAGTATATTATTCTTCAAACTGCCCAGCCGACGGCGACGTATACAAACACGCCCACTATTACTTTTACACCTAGTCCAACCTCCACCCATACCCTTCAGCCACCTTTGACCGTTACCCCTACAACCACAAATACCATAACGGTAGTGGTCTCCGAAGTTGCGGCAACCCCTACCGTCTTTGTAAGGCCTGCACCTGGTGGTAAGGGTAATCGAGAAATTTTTACGGGGATTTCCCTCATAGCACTCAGTTTGTGGGTGATAGGAATGGTCGGAATTCTGCGCTGGCGGCGAAGTTTACGGAGTGAATAATCCAATCCTATGGGTCGGATCGTAAAATTTCCGGAAGTCATATACCCAACGGATTCATCACGCCCACCAGTTATAGCTTTTGCTGCTCTGGTTTTTGGCGGTTTTTTGGGAGTTATGTTAATTTTAAGGTGGTTCGGGGGTATAAATCCGCCGGTGACAGGGTTTTCCCTTTTTTCAACCGCCACCCCCTTTCTCCCAAATCACCCAACTCCAACCCCTTTTCAACCGGTTCCAATTGAACCAACTCCAAGATTCATTGAATCGCCAATTACCATCCCCTTTTTTAGTGAAATGGATTTGAAGGATGGAGCTGGGATCGTTGAAATGGTGTTTCACCCAAGCCAACCAGGGTTCAACAACGGAGATCCTTTGTCGACCCGGTTTTACCCGGGAAGTACCTGTAATTTTGGTGACCAAAAAGCTTGTGTCAGTCTCCATGAAGATGGGCTTTACCTGTTGTTAACCCTTCATTCTGGTGTGGGAGGTGAGGGACAAGCTTTAAGGCATGGAATTGAAGGGACGGGAATCAACCGGGCGGGGAAAGGTCTGGCGGATACGCTGGCCTTATTGGAGTTAATGAAGGGGACGGAAATCGTTCTATCCCAGGGGAATTTTAGTAGATCCGATTTGGTGGTCCGCGCGACCCTACGAATACCAGCCTCCGGATTGGCCGATTACTTCAGCCGCCCCTTTACCGATGCGCTCTATCAAGCGGCTGAAAAAAACGACGATCTCCAAGGGTTGTTGAAAAGCGGCGAACCCATTATCTTCATCGAAACCTGCGGCTGGCGGATGGCCGAGGAACCCTGGGTGCAAGGCGTCTACGACACTACCAGCTCAATTTATATCCTTGCTATTACTACCCGTGAATGATCCCAAAATAATCCCATAGGAATCGCCTGGCATGGAGGGCTTTCGGGACCATTATCGTGACCCCGAATATTCTAGAACCAAATCAAGGCGGTGGAGTGCAATTGGACTGGCTGGCATCGGCTGCCTTTAATAATAAATCCGCAAATTGACGGGCTTCCTCCAGGGTTAGGTAGATATTCGTTTCTCCAGCCTTGAAAATTTTTTCCTCTTCCGGGCAGGATTCCCAAAATCGAATACAAATATTGTCACAAAACTGACGATCGGTTTCTTCATAGAAAACTGCTACGTGAAGCGTATCATCGAGTAAAAGGAGTGACATTCCTGAACCTCCACTGGGATTAGAACTGGCGACCCTTATTATAAATCTGGGTTTAAAGAAAGACAATAATTTTCGAAGGCGTTGTACTAAAAAAACCAGGAAAGTTGAACAACTGATCCTTGACAACAACTTAGAACAAGTGTACTATCATTGTATCGATTCCCTATCATGATTGTTCAGGAGGTTTGTAATGGCAGGTTACCCGATCGTCCATATTGAGTTTTCGACCAAAGATCGCGAGAAAACAGGTGAGTTCTACAGCCAATTGTGCGGTTGGAAAATCAACCAAATCCCGGAGATGGATTACGCCCTCTTTGAAAGCGGGAGTGTCGGGGGTGGTTTTAATCCGGTCAGTGACTCTAACCCGCCCGGGACCGTTACTGTCTATATAGGCTGTGAGGATATTGAGGCAGACCTTGAAAGGGCTAAATCCTTAGGTGCAAAGATCCTGGCGCATAAATCCGAGATTCCTAATACCGGTTGGTGGGGGGTGTTCGAAGACCCAGACGGCAATAAAGTTGCTTTGTACACTCCTATCACCCCGTGATAAGAAAATGAGTCCGAAATAATGTGAATTGAAATTTTGGAAATCGGTGTAAAAAAGTCACCCCCAAACGGAGGATATGAATTCGCAAGCTTAAGATTTAGTCGAGATACCAGATTTTTCCGGTGGTTGACTGGTTTTCCCCAGGCCTAACTCTTGTGATCGCTCATAAGCTGCCCAAATTGCGCGGCTAATGGCCGTACGAAAACCGGCTTTTTCTAAATAGTACAAGGCTGCTGCGGATGTTCCCCCCGGAGAGGTTACTTCATTGCGTAATTGGGCTGGATGATCTTTCTTTTGGTGGTAATAATCGACAGAACCACGTAAGGTTTGCATGACGAGCTGTTCTGCGATGCGCCGTGGAAAGCCAAGGTGGACACCTGCGTCGATCAACGCCTCCATGAATAAGAACACATACGCCGGTCCGGTGCCAGACAGGGCGGTGGCCATATCCAGATAACTTTCTTCCTCAACGAAAATTTCTTGGCCTAAGGCGGCTAGAATTTGGCGGGCGAAGTTGTTTTGCTCTTCAGTGACCGATGGTGATGCCGTCCAAACGGTTATGCCTTGACCAATTTTGGCAGGGGTATTTGGCATAGCGCGAATGGTCGTGTGATGACCCAAACCATTGGAAATCATTTCGATAGACCCACCCGCAACGACCGAGAGCACCAAGGCGACTTCAGGGATTTTTCCTTTCAAACCCGCAAGGACGGTTTTTAACTTCTGCGGTTTGATAGCTAGAATCACCAAATCTGCTCTGGCGACTGCGGCAGCATTGTCGGAGGTATAACAAATTCCAAACCGGTTAACCAGGTCTGCTCCACGATCCTGACGTGGGCCTGCGGCAGTGATCGATTTTGCCGGGGTTAAACGATTACGAATCAGGCCAGCGATTACGGCTTCTGCTATTACTCCCGGTCCAATAATTGCAATTAAGGCATTTTTTTCCATAGTATGATGGCTCCCATCCGGTCGAAAAAGATTCCACTTCCCGTTCAGGCTTCCCAGCGCGCAAAAATGGCTGTTGAAAGTAACCGGCCGGCACTTTTTTCTTGCAAAACAAGCTCTCCAGCCGTGGTTTTTCCTCCCTTATCCGACATCATTTCTTCAACAGCATAATGCAAAGTCAAAGCGGATGCTTTGATGGCATAAGCAGTCAGGACGATAAAAAGCGGTTGGGGGCTGAGAATGGTGCGGCAAACACTCAACATGTCGGGGATAAACTTGTAAAAATCCCATATTTCTCCCTTAGGCCCTCGCCCAAATTTGGGAGGATCCAAAATGATGCCGTCATAAATAGACCCCCGCCGGCTTTCTCGTTGGACGAATTTTAACGCGTCATCGATCATCCAACGAATCGGACGGTCGTTAAGCCTAGACAAGCTCTGGTTATCTCGCGCCCAGCCGACAACTTTTCTGGAGGCGTCCAGGTGAGTAACCTGCGCACCGGCTTGTGCCGCTGCAAGTGTTGCCAACCCAGTATAGCCGAATAGATTTAAAACTTGGATTGGGTGCCCTGCCAAATGAACCTTTTGGTTAATCCAATCCCACTGGGCAGCCTGCTCAGGAAAAACGCCCACATGGCGCGATGCTGTCGTTTGGATATAAAACTGTAAACCTTTATACGACATCGTCCAACGTTCTGGAAGAGGCTGTGGTGCTAACCAATGACCGCCATTTTCTTCAGGCGATGGACGAAAACTGGCATGGGCTATTTTCCATTCCTTTTCTGAAATGGCCGGCGACCAAACGGCTTCCGGCTCTGGGCGTTTCAAATAAAAAGTACCGAAACGTTCCAGCTTAAACCCGTTCCCGCTATCGATTAATTCGTAGTCTGCCCAATCCGAGGATGCCTGGATGGTTATCGAGGGTTGGGGTATTTGTGAACCGGGTTTATTCTTCATCGAATGCCGAGCACCTTTTAACTAGCACGTAGTGGAGTATACCAGTTTTCGAAGAGAATTAAGCTGTGACGGGGGTACTTGGGAATTGGTCTGGATACTCTAGCTGAATTTTCCATCCCATTCGACATCAGGGTTGATGACGGTTATAATGCGCTAATGCAAAAATATGACTTCGATCAACTCCCGGATCGGTTTGCCAGTGAATGTATTAAATGGCACTTCTTCGAACCGGATGTTTTGCCGATGTGGATTGCGGACATGGATTTTTCAGTACCCCGTGAAGTAGCCCAGGCGTTACAAAACCGGGTAGCCCATGGGATTTTTGGGTACGCTGAACATCTGAAAGGATTACCAGAGGTTGTACTAGCCTGGCTTGAATCGAAGTATAACTGGCGGGTTAATGTTGAAGACTTGATATTTTTGCCCGGGGTGGTTGTTGGTCTTAACCTCAGTGCTCAAACGTTGGCTTCTCCAGGAAAAGCGCTCTTAATCCAGCCCCCTATATACCCCCCATTTTTTAGTGTGAGTAAAAATGCAGGGATTCCCAGTATCGAATCAAGGCTTCTAATCCAGGAAAATGGCCGCTATGTGATCGATTGGGACCGTTTCGAGTTTGATTTAATAAATAATTGCGGACAATTCTTACTCTGCAATCCTCACAATCCAGTTGGCCGGGTTTTCGACCGAATAGAATTAGAAAGAATGGCAGAAGCATGCCTGAAAAACGGGGTGACGATTTGTTCGGATGAAATCCACTCCG
>Ga0207950_100335_pt1 | contig 16651 bp, 14 predicted proteins | sample Subbio11_8B_AprC_FD_184814 | JGI IMG/M metagenome (GOLD analysis project Ga0207950, IMG submission 184814) | Serpentinite rock and fluid subsurface biosphere microbial communities from McLaughlin Reserve, California, USA - CR11_8B_AprC (SPAdes) | ecosystem: Environmental > Terrestrial > Deep... | reverse complement strand
CGATCGGCGCAGCCGAATCAGAACTGCGCCATTCGGGACATTCTCGACTGGAGAGCGCGCTCACTGCGCAGGTTTCTGTCGTCTCGACGCCAAATGCGATTCCCCTGCCGCTCCTCGGGCGGCGGGCCACCCGGGCCGGCCTTTTGTCTGGACATTGAGGTCATTATGTCTGCCTATGGCGCGCCGGCGCGTCCGCCAGCGCCGCGCCAGGGCGGGGATCACGCGGCAAGCAGGGGCGGACGGTGGCGGCCACCTATCGGGAGATCAAGGCGGACATCCTGGGCAGGATCACCCGCGGCGAATGGAAGCCCGGCAGCCTGATCCCCGGAGAACTCGAACTCGCCGAGACCTACGGCTCGGCCCGCGCGACGGTGAACCGCGCGATGCGCGAACTGGCCGATGACGGCATCATCGAGCGCAAGCGCAAGGCCGGCTCGCGCGTGCGGCTCTCGCCGCTGCGCCAGGCGCGCTTCGACATCCCCCTCGTCCGGCGCGAGATCGAGGACCAGGGCGCGGCCTATCGCTACGCGCTCGTGCATGCCGAGGTGGTGCGCGCGCCCGACTGGGTGCGGGCGCGCATGGGCCTCTCGCCGGGCGCGAAGGTCCGCCACGTCGTCTGCCTGCATTTCTCCGACGCCGCGCCCTATCAGCACGAGGACCGCTGGATCAGCCTCGCGGTCCTGCCGCAGGCGCGCGATGCCGATTTCGCCGCAGGCGGGCCGAATGAATGGCTGGTCGCGCATGTCCCCTTCTCGGAGGTCGAGATCAGCATCTCGGCCACCGCGGCCGATGCGGCGCTGGCCGAGCACCTCGCCTGCGCGCCCGGGGATCCGCTGCTCCAGATCGAGCGCTCGACGCGCTGGAACGGCCGCGCCGTGACCTTCGTGCGGCTGGTGCACCGGCGCGGCCATCGGATGACCGCGCGCTACTGAGCGCGCTCAAAGCACCTGCCGCAGCGGCCGCGCCGCGCGCCGGTAGGCGGCGGTGATCGCGTCGCGGCGGATGTGGCGCCCGCCTTGCACGACATGCCGCCCGGCCGCCCAGACATCGGCCACCATGGCGTTGTCGCCCGAGAAGGCGAAGGCATCGAGGATGGTGTCGCCGCGCAGCCCCTCGAGATCGACATGCGCCATGTCGAGCGCCAGCAGATCCGCCCATGCGCCGCGCTCGATCCGCCCGCTCCCGCGCCCGGCCGCGCGCGCCCCGCCAGACGCCGCCGCATCGAGCAGCCTCCGCCCGGTCGAGCGTTCCTCCGTGGCCAGCGCGGCGCGGCTGTGGTCGCGCAGCCGCTGGGTGGTGTCGAGCTGGCGCATCTCCTCGGCCAGCGAGATGCGGATGTTGCTGTCCGACCCGAGCGCGATCGCGCCGCCCGCCTCCATCCAGCGCAGCCCGTCGAAGATGCCGTCGCCGAGGCTCGCCTCGGTCAGCGGACACAGCCCCGCGACGGCGCCGGTGGCCGCCAGCGCGAGCGTCTCGTGCGGCTGCATCTGCGTGAGGTGGATCAGGCACCAGCGCGGCGACGGCGCAATGCGCTCCAGCACCCATTCGACCGGCCGAGCGCCAAGCGCGGCGCGCACCTCCTCCACCTCCCCGATCGTCTCCGCGACATGCATGTGGACCGGCCCATCCGGGCGCAGCGCCGCGAGACCGGCAAGATCCTCCGCCGCCACCGCGCGCAGCGAATGGGGCGCGACGCCGAGCACCGCATCCGCCGGCAGCGCGGCGACGGCGCGACCGGCGTCCTCCACCAGCCGCGCATACCTCTCGGGGTCGTTGCCGAAGCGCCGCTGCCCCGCGCCGAGCGGCCGCCGGTCGCAGCCGCCGAAGCGATAGGCGACGGGCAGCAGCGTCAGGCCGATGCCGCTCTCCTGCGCCGCGGCGACGATGCGCGCCGACATCTCGGCGAGGTCGCCATAGGGCGTGCCGTCAGGCTGGTGATGCAGGTAGTGGAACTCGACATTCGTCGCGAAGCCGGCCTCGAGCATCTCCATCTGCACGAAGGCGGCGATGGCCTGCGCCTGCTCGGGCGTGATGGCGTCGAGGAAGCGGTACATCAGCCGCCGCCAAGTCCAGAAACTGTCCGAGGGATCCGGCCCGCGCCGTTCCGTCAGCCCCGCCATCGCGCGCTGGAAGGCGTGCGAATGGCTGTTGGCGGGCGCCGGCACCAGCGCCCCGACCCGCACGGCATCGTCGGCCGGTTGCCCGGCCGTCACGGCGGCGATCCGCCCCTCCGGCGATGCCTCGACCAGCACGCCGTCCCGCCAGCCTTCGGGAAGCAGAGCCTGTTCCGCCCATATCCGCCGCATGGATGGATTCGCCTTGACAGGTTATTATGTGCAGACATAAACACGATCCGTCAGACAAAACAAGGCCCCCATGACGACGATCCTCCACAACGCCACGCTGGCCACCATGACGGCGGGCTACGGCCTCGTCGAAGGCGGCGCGGTCGTCATCGAGGGCGACCGGATCGTCTGGGCCGGCCCCGAGGCCTCGATGCCGGCCGCCTCGGGTGAGCGCCTCGATCTCGGCGGCCGCCTGGTCACGCCGGGGCTGGTGGACTGCCACACCCACCTCGTCTTCGCCGGCGACCGCGCCCGCGAATTCGAACTGCGCCTGCAGGGCGCGACCTATGAGGAGGTCGCCCGCGCCGGCGGCGGCATCCTCTCCACCGTCCGCGCGACGCGCGCGGCGAGCGAGGACGACCTGCTCGCCGCCGCGCTGCCACGCGTGGACCAGATGCTCGCGCAGGGCGTGACCTGCATCGAGGTGAAGTCGGGCTACGGCCTCGACATCGAGACCGAGCTGCGGACGCTGCGCGCGGCGCGGCGCATCGCGCAGGAGCGCCGCGTGGGTGTCCGGACCACCTTCCTCGGCGCGCATGCGCTGCCGCCCGAATACGCCGGCCGCCACGACGACTACATCACGGAATGCGTGCTGCCCGCGCTGCATGCCGCGCATGCCGAGGGCCTCGCGGATGCGGTGGACGGCTTCTGCGAAGGCATCGCCTTCAGCCCCGCGCAGATCGCGCGCGTCTTCGCCGCGGCGCGCGAACTCGGCCTGCCGGTGAAACTGCACGCCGAGCAGCTCTCCAACCTGCACGGCGCCGCGCTCGCCGCCCGGCACGGCGCGCTCTCGGCCGACCACCTCGAATACCTCGACGAGGACGGCGTGCGCGCCATGGCGGCTTCCGGCACGGTGGCTGTGATCCTGCCCGGCGCCTTCTACACGCTGCGCGAGACGCGCATGCCGCCGATCGGGCTGCTGCGCCGGCACGGCGTGCCCATGGCGGTGGCGACCGATTGCAACCCCGGCTCCTCGCCCATGACCTCGCTGCCGCTCGCGATGAACATGGCCTGCACCCTGTTCCGCATGACGCCGGAGGAGGCGTTGGCCGGCGCCACGCGCCATGCGGCGAAGGCGCTCGGGCTGACCGACCGCGGCCGCATCGCGGCGGGCTGCCGCGCCGACCTCGCGGCGTGGGATGCCGCACATCCGGCGGAACTCGCCTACCGCATCGGCGCGACGCCGCTGCACGCGCGCATCTTCGGAGGCCGCCGTGACGCCTGAGATCCTGGCCCCCGGCGCGGTCACGCTCGCGCAGCTCGAACGCCTGTATCGCACGGAGGCGCCGGCCATCCTCTCGGCCGATGCGCGTCCCGCCGTCCAGGCCGCCGCGGCGCGCGTCGCGGAGGCCGCCGCCGGCAGCGCGGCGGTCTATGGCGTGAACACCGGCTTCGGCAAGCTCGCCAGCCTGAAGATCGCGCCGCAGGACACCGCGACGCTCCAGCGCAACCTGATCCTGTCGCATTGCTGCGGCGTGGGCGAGCCGATCGCCCGCCGCCACACGCGGCTGATGATGGTGCTGAAGCTCATCTCGCTCGGCCGCGGCGCCTCCGGCGTGCGCTGGGCGCTCATCGAATTGCTGCAGGAGATGCTGGCGCGCGGCGTGACACCCGTGGTGCCGGCGCAGGGCTCGGTCGGCGCCTCGGGCGACCTCGCGCCGCTCGCGCACATGACCGCCGTGCTGATCGGCGCCGGCGAGGCCGAACACGAAGGCCGCATCCTGCCAGGCGCCGAGGCGCTCGCCGCCGCCGGGCTCGCGCCCATCCCGCTCGGGCCGAAGGAAGGGCTAGCCTTCATCAACGGCACGCAGTTCTCGACCGCCTTCGCGCTCGCCGGCCTGTTCGACGCCTGGGCGGCGGCGCGCGCGGCGCTGGTCATCTCGGCCCTGTCCACCGACGCCATCATGGGCTCGACCGCGCCCCTGCAGCCGGAGATCCATGCGCTGCGCGGCCATGCCGGCCAGATCGAGGCCGCCGCCGCGCTACGCGCGCTGCTCGACGGCTCCGTCATCCGCGAGAGCCATCGCGAAGGCGACACGCGCGTGCAGGATCCCTACTGCATCCGCTGCCAGCCGCAGGTGACCGGCGCGGCGATGGACGTGCTGCGCCAGGCGGCCCGCACGCTGGAGATCGAGGCCAACGCCGCCACAGACAACCCGCTGGTGCTGACGGAGGCCAACATGATCGTCTCCGGCGGCAATTTCCACGCCGAGCCCGTGGGCTTCGCCGCCGACATGATCGCGCTCGCGCTCTCCGAGATCGGCGCCATCGCGCAGCGCCGCGTCGCGCTGATGGTGGACCCCGCTCTCAGCTTCGACCTGCCGCCCTTCCTCACGCCGAACCCGGGGCTGAACTCAGGCCTGATGATCGCCGAGGTCACAACCGCGGCGCTGATGAGCGAGAACAAGCACCTCGCCACCCCCTGCGTGACCGATTCCACGCCGACCTCCGCCAACCAGGAGGACCATGTCAGCATGGCCGCGCACGGCGCGCGGCGGCTCGGACCCATGACGCGGAACCTCGAGCGCATCCTCGGCGTCGAACTGCTCTGCGCCGCCCAGGGCGTCGAGTTCCGCGCGCCGCTCGTCACCTCCGCGCCGCTGCGGCGGGTGGTGGCGCGCCTACGCCAGGATGTCGCGACGCTCGGCGAGGACCGCTACCTCGCGCCCGACCTCGAGGCTGCCGCACGCCTGGTCGCCGAGGGCGCCATCGCCGAGGCCGCGGGCCTGCCGCTGCCCGCGCTCGCACCCTGACCGTCACACCGCCCAACCGGACCGAGGCCGCCATGACGAACCCGCGCCACAACATCCGCGACGTCTTCCCGCCGACCGGCCCCGAGAAGACCGCCCGCACCTGGGGCGGCGAGGCCGCGATGCGGATGCTGATGAACAACCTGCATCCGGACGTGGCGGAGAACCCGCACGAGCTCGTCGTCTATGGCGGCATAGGCCGGGCGGCGCGCAGCTGGCAGGATTTCGACCGCATCGTCGCCGGGCTGAAGGACCTCGCGGCGGACGAGACGCTCATCGTGCAGTCGGGCCGGCCGGTCGCCATCGTGCGCACGCATCCGGACGCGCCGCGCGTGCTGATCGCCAATTCCAACCTCGTGCCGCGCTGGGCGACCTGGGAGCATTTCAACGAGCTCGATCGCCGCGGCCTGATGATGTACGGCCAGATGACCGCCGGCTCGTGGATCTACATCGGCACGCAGGGCATCGTGCAGGGCACCTACGAGACCTTCGCCGAGGCCGGGCGCCAGCACTATGGCGGCGACCTCAAGGGGCGCTGGCTGCTCACCGGCGGGCTCGGCGGCATGGGCGGCGCGCAGCCGCTGGCGGCGGCGATGGCCGGGGCCTGCTGCCTCGCCGTGGAATGCGACGAGACGCGCATCGATTTCCGCATGCGCACCCGCTACCTCGACGCGAAGGCGCACGCGCTGGACGAGGCGCTCGCCATGATCGCCGACTGGACCGCGAAGGGCGAGGCGAAGTCGGTCGGCCTGCTCGGCAACGCCGCCGAGGTCTTCCCCGAAGTGCTGCGCCGGATGCAGGCCGGCGGGATGCGCCCGGACATCGTGACGGACCAGACCAGCGCCCATGACCCGCTGCACGGCTATTGCCCCGCCGGCTGGACGGTCGCGGACTGGCGGACCAGGCAGGAAAGCGCGCCGGCCGAGGTGGAGCGCGCCGCGCGCGCCTCGATGCGCGCGCATGTCGAGGCGATGGTCGGCTTCTGGAACGCCGGCGTGCCGACGCTCGACTACGGCAACAACATCCGCCAGGTCGCGAAGGAGGAAGGCTTCGACAATGCCTTCGCCTTCCCCGGCTTCGTGCCGGCCTACATCCGGCCGCTGTTCTGCAGGGGCATCGGCCCCTTCCGCTGGTGCGCGCTGTCCGGCGACCCCGAGGACATCCACCGCACCGATGCGGCGATGAAGCGGCTGTTCCCCGACAACGCGCATCTGCACCGCTGGCTCGACATGGCGCGCGAACGCATCGCCTTCCAGGGCCTGCCCGCGCGCATCTGCTGGATCGGCCTGGGCGATCGCCACCGTGCCGGCCTGATGTTCAACGAGATGGTCGCCAGCGGCGAGCTCAAGGCGCCGATCGTCATCGGGCGCGACCATCTCGATGCGGGCTCCGTCGCTTCGCCGAACCGCGAGACGGAGGCGATGCGCGACGGCTCGGATGCGGTGTCGGACTGGCCGCTGCTGAACGCGCTGGTCAACACCGCATCCGGCGCGACCTGGGTTTCCCTGCATCATGGCGGCGGCGTGGGGATGGGCTTCAGCCAGCATGCCGGCGTGGTGATCGTGGCCGACGGCACGCCGGAGGCGGCGAAGCGGCTCGAGCGCGTGCTGTGGAACGACCCGGCCTCGGGCGTGTGGCGCCATGCCGATGCGGGCTACGAGAGCGCCATCCAGTGCGCCAAGGATCACGGGCTGCGGCTGCCCGCGATCCTGGGGAACTGAACGGCGCCGGGCCCCGTTGAGACCCGGATTCCGGAGAGGCCGGGTTCTCCGGATAACCGCGTGCCGCACCCGTGCGGAAAGCCGTTCGCTCACCACCCCGCTGCCGAGGATCACCGTGATGGCGAGCCGCACCGGTACCTCCGGCCACACAATGCACGTCATCGTGCAGGCCGCAGGGCCGATCCGGCGGACGGAGGATCTGCGCGGGCGGCTCGCGGCCTTCGCCACGCAGACCTCGAATTCCGGCTTCAACGCGCCTTCCGCGCTGCCCGAGCGGCAGCCCGGCCTGATCGCCGACCGCGACTACGACGCCGCGGCTGATCGGGCTGTCGGTCTATCGGCTCGACATCGACTTCCGCGAGGCGACGGGCCCGGCCTGGTCGGGGCGGGCGGCATCGGGATGCATCTGCGGGCCGCGATCAACACGCCGGCCTCGCCGCAGGCGACGATGATCCTCATCCCGAAGGGTGCGAAGCCCGCGCAAGTGACCGCGACCGGCGTCCAGGCCAAGATCAGGACGGGCGGATTGACGTGCTGGCGCGGCTGGGCCGGCGGGTCGGCCCGCCGCGGTCGCGGTGGCGCGCGTCGAGCGTGCCGCGCGGGCAGTCCCGCGCCTGCTGGGCCGTCGCCACGGCGGGCGCGGCGAACAGCGCCAGTTGTCAGCGATCCGACGAGGCGTCGCATCATCTCCGGCATCCTCCCCGTTCCGCGATCGGGGACTCGGCTGCGGCGCGGCCAGGCACGATGCCGCTGTCTGCAACAGCCCAGTGAAACATGCGCGGCGCGGACCCCCTGGCCAAGCGGGGCGGTTCGCGCCTATCTGCCCCGGCCGGGCGATCCGGTCTTTGGTTCCACAACGAAACGGACATAGCCGATCCGATGACCACCCAGGGCCCCATCCATCTGCGCTGGCGCGCCGCCGGCGCCTCGCCCGAGACCGAGACCTTCCCCGACCTCGACGCCGCCCTCGACGCCGTCGAGGAGCGCTGGGGGGATCTGCAGCACCAGGCGCCGCAGATCCTCGACCACCGCAAGATCCTGCTGATCAGCACCGAGCAGCTGAAGGCCGCGATCATCGAGGAAGGCGAGGAGCCGAGCCAAGGCTAGGACGGCATCATGCCGGCGGTCGAAATGCCTCGACCGCCGGCATCCCCTTCTCCCGGCCTTCGGGCGCCGGGCGCAAACTCCCGCTATGCCCGGCTTTCGCCGGTCCCCGGCGGGCTGCATTCGCGGCCTCGGCACGCGTTCGGCCATCCGGGCGCGCCCGTCCGATCGGCGACGGCCCTACCGCACCGGCATCCGCGCCACCCACACCGCGAGCCCCGCCGTCAGCGCCGCCGCGCCGGCGAACACCGCGCCATACCCCGCGGCGTGCAGCACCGCGCCGAAGGCCAGCGCACCGAGGCTCTGCCCGAGGAACAGCGCCATCGCGAAGGCCGAGACGGCGGTCGCGCGGGCTTCCGGCAGCGCCTCGCTCGCGCGGGCCTGCAGCACGCCGTGGAACATGTAGAAGGCCATGCCCATCGGCACCTGCAGCAGCGCCACCGCCCACCAGCCCGGCGCCGCGGCCGTGCCGGCGAGCGCCGCCGCCAGCCCCGCCCCGCCCGCCGCGAGCAGCCCCTTCTCCCCCAGCCGCGCCACCAGCCGCTTGGCCAGCCGCGTATAGAGGAAGGCGCCGAGCCCGAAGCCCGCCACCACCAGCCCCGCCTGGCCCGGCGAGAGCCCGAAGTGCTCGATCAGGAAGGCGCCGATGAAGGGGAAGGCGCCACCGAACAGCGCCGCGCCGTCGAGCGCCGCCGCCCCCATCAGCCGCCGCCCCGCCGGCGCGCGCAGCAGCACGAGATACTGCCCGAGGCCGAGCCCCCTCGTGCTGCCCGAGGGGGTTTCGGCCGGCGCGCGGCGGGCCATCAGCAGCCCGACCAGCAGCGCCATCGCCGCAAGCAGCAGGAAGGAGGCACGCCAGCCCGCGACCTCGGCCACCACGCCCGAGAGCGGGCCCACCAGCAATTGCGCCATCACCATGCCGGTGAGGAAGCGCCCGATCGTCGCCTGGCGCTCGGCATAGGGCACCGCATCGCCGATCCAGGCGATGGCGAGCGGTATCACCGCGCCCGCCACCAGCCCCGTCGCGGTACGCAGCAGGATCATCGAGGAGAGATCCCAGGCCGTCGCCGAAACCGCGAGGCCCGCGCCGTAGAGCAGCAGCGCGATCGAGGCGACGCGCAGCTTGCCGTGGCGGTCCCCGAGCGGCCCGGTGATCAGCTGCCCCGCCCCATAGGCCAGGCTGAAGCCGGCCACGACCGGCGCCACCGCCGCCACGCCCACGCCGAAATCCGCGGCGAGCAGCGGCAGCAGCGGGTCCATCAGCCGCATGCCGCCGCCCGCGGCGAAACCGGCCAGGGCGAGCAGGGGGAGAAGGGTGAGGTCGGCGCGCACGTCCAGCCATGCAGCCCCGCCGCGCGCCGGCGTCAAGACGCCGCGCACCTGGCGCGGCCTCGGCTGGGTGAATCCGGATTCGGGTTTATCAGCCGGGGCGCGATTCCAGCCACGCCAGCCGCGCCTCGATGGCGCGCGCCTGCAGCGCGGCCAGCGCGGCGATGGTCTCGGCGAGCAGGCGCTGCGCCTCGGCCAGCGTCTCGGCGCTCATGGAAGGGGCGGCCTCGCGCAGGGCCGCGAGGGCGGCGGCGAGGTCGCCCGGCGCGACGGCGGGCGCGTGCACGGGAGCGGCCGCGCCGGCGGGGGCATCCGTCCAGCGCAGCGCGACGCCGAGGTTGCGCGCCTCGGGGCTGGCGGCGACCTGCTCGATGAGTTCGCGGCGGATCGCGGGGCGGTTCTCCACCCTTTCGAGGTGGTAGCGGTATCCCTCCTCGTCCGGCCAGCGGTTGAGAATCACCGTGTAGAGGTTCACGACGAATTCGTGGTCGCTGCCTTCGAGCAGCTCGTTGCCGATGACCTCACGCATGGGGCGCCCCTGGCTGATGTCGCGGCGCGATGAAGGGGGAGAGCGCGCGCCCGGTCAACGCCGGGCCGCGAAGAAGGCGCGCAGCAGCCCAGCGCAATCGGATTCGCGCAGCCCCCCGACCACCTCCGGGACATGGTGGCAGGAGGGCGCGGCCAGCACGCGCGCGCCGTGCTCGATGCCGCCGCCCTTGGGGTCGTAGGCGCCGAAGACGATGCGCCTGACCCGGAAGAAGGAGGCCGCCTGGGCGCACATCGGGCAGGGTTCGAGCGTGGCCGTCAGCGTGCAGCCGGGCAGGCGCGGGGAGCCGAGGCGCCGGGCGGCCTCGCGCAGCGCCAGGATCTCGGCATGCGCGGTGGGGTCGTTCCTGGCCTCGACCTCATTGCCCGCGGCGGCGAGGATCTCGCCGGCCTCGTCGGTGACGACGGCGCCGACCGGCACCTCCCCGCGCGCGGCGGCGGCTTCGGCTTCGCGCAGGGCGCGCTCGATGGGCGTCATGGGGGGGGCTTCGCAGGGGCGCGGGGCGGGCGCAAGGGCGGCGCCGATTCTTTGACAAGTCCATATCTGGACTTCGAATCCCGATCGGGAGGCGCGGCCACGCTCCACGCCCGACCGCCGGGCCCGACCCCGCCGCCGCCTCGGCGGGCCCGCGATGCGCGGCCGCGTCGCCATCGCAGACCTCTGGGCCCTGTCGCAGGAGGACAGGCTTGGTGTTCGGCCTGCCCTCCCGCTCCACCTCTCGCCGCAGGGTGCGCGGCGCGGGAAGGCGGCGCGGTCACGCTGGCCGCCGGCGCGCTGTTGCGGATTCCCGCCGTGCTCGGCAACCACAAGGCGCTGCGGCGCCTTTTCGACTCCGAGGCCGAGGGCCTCCGCTGGCTGCGCGAGCCCCGCGCCGCGCTGCCCTTCGCCGGCCAGCCGCCCATCGCGCTGGCACTCGGCGACGCCCGGACGGGCTGATGCTGGTGCGGCGCTTCCTCGATGCCGCGCGAGCAATGGGTCTTCGGCACACCGTTCGGCACACCGAATGCCGGCGTCGTCATGGCCTCGCTCCCGCACGCGGCACCCGCCCGGCGCGCGGTTCGACGGCCCGGGGCTCGGCGCCTGCTATGCCCCATCCCGGGCAGCGGCTTCCCGGTCGCCCCGCGCGGGCGGACGGAGTTCTTGCGCGCGGCGGCATCTTCGTCAGGATGGCGCCCGTCCAACATGGAGGCTGGGACAATGAAGCGACGCACCCTCATCGCCGCGACCGGCGCGGGGCTGACCCTGGCCGCGCCGCGGCTGCAGGCACAGGGCACCTGGCCGAACCGCCAGATCCGCCTGATCGTCCCCTTCACCCCCGGCGGCTCGGTGGACGCCATGGCGCGCGTGACGGCGCAGAAGCTGCACGAACGGCTCGGCCAGCCGGTGATCGTCGAGAACCGTTCGGGCGGCAACGGCACGATCGGCGGCATCGCCGTCGCGCAGGCCGCGCCGGATGGCTACACGCTGTGCTTCTCGGCCAGCATCCAGATCCTGGCGCGGCTGGTCATGCGGAGCCCCGGCTACGACCCCATGGTGGACCTCCAGCCGATCGCGCGCGTCGGCCAGGGGCCGTTGCTGCTCATCATGAACCTCCAGCGGCCGCAGACGACGCTGCAGGAGGTCGTGGCGGCCGTGCGCGCCAACCCGCGCGACTGGTCCTTCGGCGTCTCCTCGCTCGGCTCGGCGGGGCACCTCGCGACGGTGGAGTTCATCCGCCAGGTCGGCGTGGATGTCACCGCCGCCTCCTATCGCGGCACCGCGCCGGCGCTGGCCGACATGATGGGCGGCAGCATCGCGCTCATCTTCGACCCGATGCTGGCGACGCTGCCGCCGGTGCGCGCCGGCCGGGTGAAGGCTGTCGCCATCACCTCGGCGCAGCGCAGCGCGGCGGCGCCGGAGGTGCCCACCACGGCGGAAGGCGGGATGCCGGGCCTCGACCTGCAGTCCTGGTGGGGGCTGTGGGGGCCGCGCGGCCTGCCGGCGGAGATCATCGCGCGCATCAACGCCGAACTCTCCACCGCGATGCTGGAAGCGGACGTGCGCGAGCGCGTCGGCGGCCTCGGCATCGAGCCGATGTTCCAGGCCGGCCCCGAGCTGGCGCAGTTCATGGAGCGCGAGTTCGCGCGGGCGCAGGAGCTGCTCAGGATCGCGCGGTTCGAACCGCAATAGCCTTCGCCCGTGCGCCTGCGGGGAACGAGCGCCTTCCCGCGCCCCGCGGCCACGGCCTGCGGCCAAGCGCCGCGCCGGCAGGCCGGACACAGGACCGCGCCCGAGCGCGGCCGCGGAGCGCGGCCCCCGCACCGAAGGATGCCGTCCACGCAGGGCCTGTCGCATCAGCGACCGAATGCTTCGACCGCCGGCATGTGTTTTTCCGCCCCCTCGGACGCCGGGGACGAACCTCCGGTCCGCTTGGTTTTCGCCGGACCGCCGGCGGTCCGCATCCGCGGCCTCGGCACGGGTCGAGGACTCCTGCCGCCCATATCAGCCGCCGCAGGTCCGGGGCGCGCCGGCCGCCGCCATCGCCGCGAAATGGCGCAGCATGCGCGCCGCGTCCGGCTCCCGCCCGGTGAACAGGCGGAAGGCGCCCACGGCCTGGAACACCGCCATGCCGCCGCCGTCGAGCGTGCGGCAGCCCAGCGCGCGGGCGGCGCGCAGCAGCTCGGTCTCCAGCGGGAAATACACGATCTCCGCCACCCACAGCCCGGCGCGGAGCAGCCCGGCCGGCAGCGGCGTGCCGGGCTGCTTCGCCATGCCGACCGGCGTGCAGTTCACCAGCCCCTCCGCGGCGGCGAGTTCCGCCGCGAGGTCGCGGCAGGCCGTGGCGCGGCCCGCGCCGAAGCGCGCGCCCAGCCCCTCGGCCAGCGCCGCCGCGCGGCCCGGCTCCGTGTCGGCGACGACGAGATGGCCGACCCCTTCGGCGAGCAGCGCGTGCGCCACCGCCGCACCCGCCCCGCCCGCGCCGAGCTGCACGACGCGCCCGCGCGGCACATCCGGCAGGCCGCGCCGGAACGCTTCCGCGAAGCCCGAGCAGTCGGTGTTGTGGCCGACGCGTCGCCCATCGCGCAGCACCACGGTGTTCACCGCGCCGAGCGCGCGCGCATCGGGCGAGAGTTCGTGCAGCAGCGGCACCACGGCCTGCTTGCAGGGATAGGTGATGTTGAGCCCGCGGAAACCCATGCGCTCGGCGGCGGTCAGCAGCTCGGGCAGCGCCGCGGCATCGAGGCCGAGCGGGTCGAGGTCGATCAGCCGGTAGATCAGCCGCAGCCCCTGCTCGGCGCCCTCGCGCTCGTGCAGCGCGGGCGTGCGCGAGGCCTGGATGGCGGCGCCGATCAGGCCGGCGAGCACGGCGGGGCGCTGGTCCCAGTCGGTCACGGACATCCTCCTCGGCGCGCCGGCGGCACGGGGCGATCACGCCGGCGCCGCACGCCGCCCATAGCGGAGCCGCCGCCCCGCGCCAATTCCACCCGACCCGGCCCGCGGCGCGCTGGCCCGGCCCGGCCACCCAAGGGAGCACGCCGTGACCACAGCCGAGCGCCTGCCGACCTCCATCGCGACCGTCTGCCTTTCCGGCACCCTGCCCGACAAGCTGGAGGCCGCCGCGGCGGCGGGTTTCGATGGGGTGGAGATTTTCGAGAACGACCTGCTCACCTTCGACGGCACCCCGGCCGAGGTGCGGCGGATGTGCGAGGAACTCGGCCTCGCCATCACGCTGTTCCAGCCCTTCCGGGACTTCGAGGCGATGCCCGAGCCGCAGCGCGGCCGCAACCTCGACCGCGCCGAGCGCAAGTTCGACATCATGCAGGCGCTCGGGACCGACCTCGTGCTGGTGTGCAGCAACGTGCAGCCGGCGACGATGGACGACCCTGCGCGCGCCGCGGCCGACCTGCGCGAGATGGCCGAGCGCGCCGCGGCGCGCGGGATGCGCGTGTGCTACGAGGCGCTGGCCTGGGGCCGGCGCGTCAGCCGCTGGCGCCAGGCCTGGGAGGTCGTGCGGCGCGCCGGGCATCCGGCGCTCGGCCTGTGCCTAGACAGTTTCCACACGCTCTCGCTCGGCGACGACCTCGCCGGCCTCGCCGAGGCGGTGCCTGGCGGCAGCATCTTCTTCCTCCAGCTCGCCGATGCGCCGCGGCTGTCGATGGACGTGCTCTCCTGGAGCCGCCACCACCGGCTGTTTCCCGGGCAGGGCGAGCTGCCGGTCGCGGCCTTCCTGGCCGAAGTGCTGCGCGCGGGCTATCGCGGCCCGCTCTCGCTCGAGATCTTCAACGACGAGTTCCGCGCGGCGCCGTCCCGGCGCATCGCGCGCGATGCGCGCCGCAGCCTCACCTGGCTTCAGGACCAGGTGGGCGGCGGCTTCCTGCCGGCCCTGCCGAGGCTCTCGGGCATCGAGTTCGTGGAATTCGCGGTGGACCGCGCGGTGCGGCAGGAACTCGGCGCGATGCTCGGCACGCTGGGCTTCCGCCATGCCGGGACGCACCGTTCGAAGGATGTCGAGCTGTGGCGCAACGGCGGGGCGAACCTGGTGCTGAACGCCGAGCCGGACAGCGCCGCGGCCGAACGCTTCGAGCAGCTCGGCCCCTCGGTCTGCGCCATGGCGTTTCGGGTGGACGACCCGGCCCGCCTCGTCGCGCGCGCCGAGGCGCTGCAATACCCCGTCTGGCGCGAGAGGACCGGCGCAGGCGAGCGGCAGATCCCGGCCGTGCGCGCGCCTGACGGCACGCTGGTCTATCTGGTCGAGGATCCGGCCCTGGGCGCGCCCGCGATCTGGGAGGACGACTTCCACCTCGCCGCGGATGGCGAGCAGGCCGGGGGCCTGCTTGGCGTGGACCATGCCGCGCAGGCCGTGACGCCCGGCATGATGGACAGTTTCGTGCTGTTCTACCGGGCGCTGTTCGGGCTGGAGCCGGACGCCCCGTGGGAACTGCCCGACCCCTACGGCCTGGTCCGCTCGCGCGCCTTCGTCGCGCCGGACGGCGCGGTGCGCTTGCCGCTGAATGTCTCGGAGAGCACGCGCACGGGCACGGGGCGCTTCGTCTCCGCGCTCGCGGGGGCGGGCGTGCATCACGTCGCCTTCGGCACCACGGCGTGCGCCGCCGCGGTCGATGCCGCCACGCTGCGCGCGGCGCCGCTGCTCGACATCCCCGAGAACTACTACGAGGATCTCGGCGCGCGGTTCGGGCTCGACGATGCGGAACTGGCGCTGCTCCGGCGCCGGCACCTGCTCCATGACCGCGACGCGGCGGGCGGCGTGTTCCGCCACGTCTATACCCAGGCCTTCCGCGAGCGCTTCTTCTTCGAACTCGTCGAGCGCGCCGGCGGCTATGGCGGCTTCGGGGCGGCCAACGCCGCGGTGCGGATGGCCGCGCAGCGCAGGGCGGTGCTGCGGGCATCCGACCCGCCGGCGGCGCCCGGCGATCCCTGAGCGGGCTCGTGGGCGCGCGGGGGATCGAACGCTCCCGGGCCGCCTATCCGGCGCGCTCCACCATCCGCCCCAGCGCCCGCCCGCCGAGGATGTGGACGTGGAAATGCGGCACTTCCTGGCCGCCGTCCCGGCCCATGTTGGTCAGCACGCGGTAGCCCGGGCCTTCCAGCCCGAGGTCCTGCGCCACCTTCGCCACCGCCCGCCAGAAGCCGGCGATCTCGGCCTCGGAGGCATTGGCCGAGAAATCGGCGACCGAGACGTGGCGCCCCTTCGGAATCACCAGCACATGGACCGGCGCCTGCGGGGCGATGTCGTGGAAGGCGAGGGCGTGGGCGTCCTCGTGGACCCGCTTCGCGGGGATCTCGCCGCGCAGGATGCGGGCGAAGATGTTGGCATCGTCATAGGGCGGCAGGCCGGTCACGGGCATGGCGGGGTCCGGGGCGGGGGTGTGGAAGGCGCGCCCACCATGCCACGTCCGCGCGGCGAGGAAAGACGCCGGAACCCCAGGCTGCGGAGTCGGAAAATCTTACACCTGGGCGCAGCCCGGCCGCAGCACCGAGGCAAAGCCTTGGAATCACGCGAATATTCCGGTGGCATACCGAATGCATTACTGACGGGGTGACGGGGAATGCCCCGCGCCGGGAACTTCCCAGAGCTTCCAGTGCAAGGAATACCACCATGACCTTTCGGACCATCATCAAGGCGGGCGCGGCGGCCCTGCTGCTGACGGTCGGCGCCGCCAGCAGCGGCTCGGCCGCGCTCCTGACCTTCTTCGGCGAGGATCTCGGGCAGGGCGAGAATGTCCGCCTCGCCGCGACGCCGAACGCGAATGCGGCGCGCGCCTCGTTCTTCTCGAACCTCGTCGGCGTCGGCACCGAGACCTTCGAGGGCTTCTCGGCCGGCACCGGCGCCCCGCTCGCCGTCGGCTTCGGGGCGGCCGGCACCGCGACGCTCGCCGGCACGGGCAGCATCCTGAGCGTGCCGACCGGCACCAACGGCTTCGGCCGCTACCCGATCTCCGGCGACCAGTTCTGGGAGGTCTCGGGCGCCTTCACCATCACCTTCTCCGACCCGGTGGCGGCCTTCGGCTTCTACGGCATCGACATCGGCGACTTCGGCGGCCGGGTGACCCTGACGCTGGCCGGCGGCGGCGCGCAGGTCATCACTGTCCCGAACACCATCAACGGCCGCGGCGGCGCCGTGCTCTATTTCGGCGTCATCGAGACAGCGACCTTCACCGCCATCACCTTCGGCAACACCGCCGCGGGCGTGGACGTCTTCGGCTTCGACGACTTCAGCATCGGCTCGCTGGAGCAGGTGCGGATCCCGACGCCGGCCGCGCTCGGCCTGTTCGGCATCGCGCTCGCCGGTCTCGGCATGGCGATGCGTCGCCGCGCCGCCGCCTGATATCCGGCGGACAGTCGCGGAACATGGGC
>Ga0207950_100334_pt1 | contig 16660 bp, 13 predicted proteins | sample Subbio11_8B_AprC_FD_184814 | JGI IMG/M metagenome (GOLD analysis project Ga0207950, IMG submission 184814) | Serpentinite rock and fluid subsurface biosphere microbial communities from McLaughlin Reserve, California, USA - CR11_8B_AprC (SPAdes) | ecosystem: Environmental > Terrestrial > Deep... | reverse complement strand
AGGAGATCTTTGCCCGATATGGTTTGCGTTCACCGGACTCGGAAGTAGCCAAGGCAACTCAGGAAATGTATCCGCCGGTGGAAGATCTTTTTACGGTTGAATATTTCGGAGGCTGGGAAACGATAATCCCGATTATGTTTGCCGAAGATGGGATTTTTGCCCGAACGTTGACCAAAGCTCAAGAGACCCGCTAATGACCTCCACATCGTTTCGCCAACGTTTATTTCGCGGCGGTCGATCCAAAACGATGCCCCCGGGTCAGGCAGGTATCCGCTTTACGGCTGTGGCATATTTGATCGTAATGTTAATCGTCCCCCTGGTTGTCATCTTTTCCGACGGCTTGCGCGAAGGCCTCAGCATGGTTTGGTACCAGATATCGCTACCGATCGCGGCCAATGCCTTATGGCTGACGTTGTGGACAGCCGCAGTGATGACTTTGATTAACAGCGTAATGGGAATGCTGACCGCTTTTGTATTGGTGCGGTATAACTTTCCTGGCAAAGCGTTACTAAACGGACTGGTTGACTTACCACTTGCGATTCCCACCCTGGTTACGGGGGTCATGCTGGTGATTTTATTTGGGCCTCAGCAAGCCCTCGGCGCCTGGCTGCAGGAGGAGTTCGGTCTCTCGATCATTTTCGCGCCACCGGGTATCATCCTGGCCCTGTTATTTATTACTTTTCCTTTTGTTGTCCGCAGTGTCCAACCGGTATTAATGAACCTGGATCCAAATCAGGAACAGGCAGCCGCCACATTGGGGGCTAGTGGTTGGACGATCTTCAGACGGATCATTCTCCCACCTCTTTGGCTTCCGTTGGCCAGCGGAGCACTGCTGAGCTTTGCGCGCGCGATCGGAGAGTTTGGTGCAATCGTTATTGTGGCTGGGAATATACCCCTCCGCTCTCAAACTGCGGCGGTATATGTCTTTGGCGAGGTCGAATCGGAGAATCGATTGGGGGCCAGTGCAGTTTCTATGGTGATGGTGGCGATTGCATTTCTGTTGATGATGGTCGTTGACCGGCTTCAAAAAAAGACCGGTAACACCCCCTAACCAGAGGTAAATAATGTTGAGAAATTTGGCGCGGAACGGATTAATCACCATTGTATTCGTCTATGTTGGATTATTGATCATCAGTCCGCTATTATCTCTGGTGATTGGCGCTTTTAGCGAGGGATTTGGACCGATATGGAGCACTTTGAGCGGAAAAACCTTTCTAGGGGCTTTTTGGCGCACAATTTGGATTGCCATCCTGGTCGTTATAGTCCATATTGGATTTGGAACAGCCGTCGCCTGGGTGATGGTCAGACACCGTTTTCCGGGGCGCGGCTTTTTATACGGGTTGATCGATATGCCCTTCGCCCTCTCCCCGGTAGTGGTCGGTTATATGTTGTTGCTGCTCTTTGGGCGGCGGGGATTATTAGCCCCGGTCCTAGAAGGCTTGGATATTCAGGTCGCTTTTGCCCTACCGGGGATGGTGTTAGCCACTTTGTTTGTTACCTTGCCCTTTATGATCCGGGAATTGATTCCGGTGCTGGAAAACTTTAAGATCGAACAAGAGCAGGCGGCTGCCACATTGGGGGCTAATGGCTGGCAAACCTTCACCCGGGTCACCCTGCCAGCATTACGTTGGGGCTTTATTTATGGTATCACCCTGACCTTTGCCCGCGCGTTAGGGGAGTTTGGCGCGGTGCTCGTCATCGGCGGAGGGATTCAAGGGCGAACCGATACAGCCACGCTGTTCGTCTTTCGATCTTTGGATGAGCGGATGTACATCAGCGCCTACAGCGCGGCTCTGGCACTGGGTTTGTTGTCGTTCTTGCTGGTAATGGGGACAGAAATATTGAGGAAGATGGACAAAAATATTGCTGAACCGGTTAAAAAGAGGATTTAGGCCATTTTTTGTCGAGCCGGTTGAGTTGGGGGGGGTGGTTTGACCTGCAGGCGGGCTTTGGATTTATCGATGTTTCAGGGGGCATTCTTTCAGTGAGACTCATCGATGGAAGACCTAAACGACCGCGCCGCCCGGTTGCTGATCGTCGATGGTCATAATTGTCTTCACGAAAAGACCCCCAACGGCCATGAGGATACAAATCACCCCGCCGAAAATGTACCACGATTGCAGCCCGAACCAATCCGCAACCGGTGTTGCAATGATCATACTGAGCGGCATCATCGCCCCGGCCATACTGCTGACCAGGGTAAATACTCGCCCTTGCATTTGCGGTTCAACCTTCGTTTGGAGGAGAGCGAAGATCGGACCATTGACCAGGGTATTCATAACCCCCAGGAGCAGCATTCCGCCCCAAGCGATCCAATACCCCCATGGTGGTGCGATGCCGAGCAAGGTAACACCGATCCCCATACCGATCAGACCAACCATCGTGGTCAAGATCTTGCGTCGAAACCCACCCCAAGAGCTGAGCAAGAGCCCACCGCTAATGATACCGACCCCAAAGGCCGAATGAAGCCAACCAAGCTGCAGTGCATCGCCCGCAAAATGGCGGGTAACCAGCAGTGGCAGAAAAGTAAATCCCGGATTGAGTAGAAAATTTATCAGCGTGGCCATAAGGAGAATACCCACCAAACCTGGCCAGCCCACCACATAGCGCAGACCAGCCTTTACATCTGCCAATAATTTTCGCGGGGTAACCTGTTGACCCGCATCGCTGTGCACCGGTTGGGGGATTTGGATAAAGAGCAGTGGCAGTACCGCCAGCGAAGCCGTAGCGATATCAATCGCCAGTACCTGGTGGATAGGCAGTGTTGCCAGCAGGAGCGCTCCCAATGGTGGGGCAGCAATATTCATCAACCCACGCAGGGTTTGATTTGCGCCTGCCAGGCGGGTGAGGTGCTTCTTAGGCACCATTAATGCAGTGGAAGCCTCCATCGAGGGCCAATGGAACGCCCCACCCAAGGAACGCAGAAACATGGCCACATAAACGTGCCAGATCTGGATCTGACCGCTCAGGAAAAGCAGCACCAATCCTAAGGTAACCACGGCAATCAAACTGTCGGTAACCACCATCACCCACCGCCGGTTCCAGCGATCGACCAGTGCCCCGGCGAAGGGTCCCAAAAGGACCTGCGGAAGGAGCGCTACCAGGGTCGCGGTGGCAAGCACAGCCGTCGAGCCGGTTTTATCGGTCAGCCACCACACCAAAGAAAACTGCACCAGGCTGCTGCCGAGCAACGAAAATGCCTGCCCGAACCACATCGGCCCAAAAGACCTCAACCAATTTTTTGGTTCGGGTTGGTTTACATCCGCCAAATGTCCATTTACGACGCTCATGGGTAACCTCGAAAAAAAACAATATTAAACTGCCTGCTGCCGGTAGGAAACCCGTTTACCCGACAGCAATCTTTGTCTGCAACCCATCCCTTTTGGTTGCAACCTTCAGCTATTCGATGAATACTTCTACGTGCTCGCCATCCTCTTCATCAAATACATCAACAATTTGACCAATTTCTCCGGATTGGATAAAGGACATCAACTCATTGACATCCAGGCCGTCCACTTCGGGCGCGAAGCGCAAACCCATTCGAATCCCAGAACCAACCAGGTTAAGTGGCAGGCGTACGTTGACCCTCGTCTTACCGCTGTCGGTATCGGTCACCCGCACCCGCAGCCAACGACCGCCGCTCGAGGGTGGTCTGGGTGGGACCGGGGGGATAGGGACATCCGCTCCTTTTAGCCCTCCACGCCCACCAGGCGAGGTTGTCTCAAGTGCTTCCAATAAACGCGCTGCCTGGTCAGCGGTAATTTTTCCATCCTGGAGCAATTGTAAAATTTTCAGTCGTTCTTCAGAATTTGCCATACCTCTCTCCTCTCAACGCTCCTTCTCAGCCCCTTCTTCTTTCTTGCCCAGGAGGCGCTTTTGGGCATCCTCCGGGGAGATTCGTCCCTCCGCCAGGTCATCGAGTACCCGCATACGATCTTCGGCAGAAAGGCGTACAGGGGCTTCCTCCCGTCCCGGTTCGAAGCCGAGCGCGCGCAAGATCTCATTAAATCGGTTGCGCAAGGTCGGATAAGATAACCCTAACTCCTCCTCCATCCGGTTGAAACGGCCTTCACAGCGGATGAAGGTCAGCAAGAATTGCAATTGTTCAGGGCTTAAGGCGGCAAACGAATTGGCTTCTGGACGAAAATGTCCCTCGATGGTCGTAAGACACTGCAAACAATGCAGGCGTGTAACCAATAAGTCACTTTTACATACTGGGCATTTGTTCAACACCTGGTTCATACGGCTGCCTCCAATTCCATCTTCTCGGTAACCACAACCCCCCACGGTCATGCATGGGTTTATCCTAATTTTTTTTCCATAAAAGACAGCACCGCTAAAAATCCTCAGCATCAATGCGAGTATTTCTTTTGGGAGATTACTGCTTCGCCCACGCCCGTATAAAAAGCTGTCTTTCAGGTTTTACAAAAGGTTTTCAGTAGAATTAAAAATATTTTATCAATTATTTTTGATTTGTCAAGGTTTATTTCAAAATTTTGTCTCGTTATTTAAATTATATTTATAATTTTTAATATTTATCAAACTCGGCCGTTAACCACATTTGGTCACTTTATTTGGGTAATCGCTCGCGAAATAACATCCAAGTGCCCTTACGGTCATCTACAGATCGTGGCGAGCGATCGTAGTAAAGTTCAAATATCCGCCCACCCTCAACCCGCACCCTAAAAAAGAACCTCCCCACGCCCCACGAGCCAGTCTGCGTGGCACGCTCCGCATGGGCAGGGATCATATTTCGAGCCATTCGTCCCTTCCGGCGAAAATCTTTCCACTCGGCTAACAACTCTTCGATGATAAAAATTTTCCCCTGCCAGGTGAAAGAATCCGGGCAATCCGGTTTTTTCGCCAGCAGGGGTGGGCGATGATATTCAACCATAATTAGCTCTTCAATGAACCTCATCGAATTAGAATCGATTTCAGCCATTTAGCCTCCACGAACATACTCTTAAATCACAAACCATTTACCACCTTCCTACGAACCATCATACCGAATGGATGGTCTGACGCCCAATCCCTGCCAGGTTAGGTGCAATCAATTGTTAAAATTTTTTTACACCTCCTAATGTTGAGGTTTTCGTTGTACAATAGGATGACTCTACTGTCTATTTTACCCTACCGATTATGACTGTGTTGCCTGTGTCATTATTCTTCATCCTCATTCCACCTGTTCTACCCCGCCATGGGAGCTTTTTATGAAAAAATTGTTGTTGATGCGCCATGCTAAATCTAGTTTCAAAGAAAACGATATTCAAGATATCGAGCGCCCACTAAGCAAACGCGGCGAAAAAGACGCACCACGTATGGGAAAATTACTCAAAGATAAAGGCCTGGGACCCGACTTGATTCTCAGCTCAGCCGCTAAACGCGCCAGGCATACCGCCGAAGTGGTGGCCGAAAAATGCGGTTACAAGGGAGAAATCGTCTACGTGGACGATTTTTACCTGGGTGAGCCCGAGGCTTACCTCAGCACCCTGCGCGACCTCAAAGAAGAGGTAGACGACGAAAAAAACGTCGTATTGGTTATCGGACACAATCCGGGCTTGGAAAGTTTGCTGCAAATGCTGACCGATAAGGTCGAAGCGTTACCAACCAGCGCCATAGCCTACCTTAAAGTGCCGGTGCGAACCTGGAATGCATTAGGCGCGAATGTGATTGCCGACCTTGCTGAAGTTTGGCGCCCGCGCGATATAAAATAATACCCTAGCTAATAAAACCGTTACCTGACACCTGGCGCTATGAACAGCCTGTCAGGTATTTTGGCATGCCACAACCTTGACCGAACACCCTCCGCTTAGGATAAAATTAGGGTAACGCATCTAACGACGAAAGTGAGGACCCCCATGTCTGAATTAAGCGCCGTTCACGCGGCGTTGAAACCCATCCCCTCGGCCGGTGGGATTCCCGTACTCGGGTTTATCCCACAGTTCGCACGGGACCCGCTTGGAGCCCTGTTAAAAACCGCCATACTCCATGGACCTGTCGTTCGTTTGGACCTCGCCGGCCGGCGTGTCTATCTCATTAGCCATCCAACCGCGGTTAAATACGTTCTGCAGGACAATAACCGCAACTATTCCAAAGGCTATCACCAGGCAAAACCTTTGATGGGAGAAGGCCTGGTGACAAGCGAGGGCGAATTCTGGCGCTCCCAACGCCGCCTGATTCAGCCGTCTTTCAACCGCCAGCAAATCGCCCACTATACCCAAACCATGACCCAGGCAACCGAGGAATTTATCCCCCTTTGGGACCGTCAGGCCGCTCTAAACAGCTCATTCAATATCGCCGAGGAAATGATGCGCCTGACCCAAACCATCATCGTGCGCACGATGTTCAGCTCCGACATCGGCGGGCAAGCCGATGCACTCGGCAAAGCCTTTGACCAGACCCTCGAACACCTTAACCAGTCCCTGTTCTCGCCGCATCCATTGCTGCAAACCATACCCACCCCCGCCAATTTGCGCCACAAGCGTGCCCTGCGCTTTCTGGATGCCTTTGTCTACGGCCTGATCGAAAAGCGGCGGGGCTCCGCTGAAGACAAGGGCGACTTGCTTTCGCGCTTGCTGCTAGCCGAACACCCAGAAACCGGCGAGCGCATGCCCGACCAACAAATCCGCGATGAGTTGATGACCATCTTCCTGGCAGGACACGAGACTACCGCCAATGCCCTGGCCTGGACCTGGTATTTGCTGGGTCAAAACCCACAGGTGGAAGAACGCTTGCTTTCCGAGGTCGACAACGTCTTAGGCGGCCGCCCGCCGGTCAACGAGGATATCCCCTCCCTGGTCTATGGCGAGATGGTCTTCGCGGAAGCTCTGCGCTTGTACCCGCCTGCCTGGCTCTTCGCCCGCCATGCCGACGCTGAAGATCGAGTCATGGATTACCGCATTCCGGCCGGGGCGATGCTCTTCCTCAGCCCCTACGTCACCCAACACCACCCCGAGTACTGGGACGATCCGGAACGCTTCGACCCTGAGCGGTTTAGCGAACAACGCAAGTTAGAGCAAACCCGCTTTGCTTATTTTCCGTTCGGCGGGGGTCCGCGCCAGTGTATCGGCAACCATTTTTCACAGGTTGAGGCCCTTTTGATTATGACCCGGATGCTGCAACGTTATCGCATCCGCCTGGATACCACTGTCGCGGTAAAACCAACCGCAATAGCCACCCTGCAACCCAGGCCGGGTGTGTTCGTCCGGTTGGAGCGGAGATAACCCCTTCCTGCCTCACAAGGCTGCCCCCCTTAGGCCACCGAACTAATCCCAGCGGCCTGAGGGGGAGTAACCCTGTCATTGTTCAGCGATTATGTCACTCTAAGTGTTCAACAGAAATGTCATCTTGACCTCAGCGAATGTTTTAGTTCAACAGGAGTAGGTTGGGTGGTATGGGTTTAAGGTAACCTCAATCGCAGAAAGCCGGGCGGAACACCAAACCCCGCATACCACCCAACACCAAGCTCGACCCATAAACAAAACGTTGGGTTTTGGGTAACGACCCTAACCCTTCTCACACTGCAAAATCCCCAAAACCCAACCTACTTTAAAGCCGTGCGGGACTTAAATTAAAATCAGATCAAGGTTTTCGGTAGGATAGGTCGGCCCGGTTCATTAATTAATCCTTCATTAATTAATCCAAGCGGCCTGGGGGGCAACCCTTGACATTCAGTCTAATTTGCGGATAATAAAAGCATCTTCCTTTGATACAAGGCGTTGACGGAGGAAAGTAGGCCGGCGAAAGTCGCCAGGGAGGCTGGGGCACAGACTGAAACCCCAGCTCGATGGAAACCGGTTGAAGTTCCCTCTTGAGCCGCTGCGGGGAACGCCATCCAGGCCAGTAGTCGCAGACGCAATGCCAGCGTTACAGGGCACCCTAATCGCCAGCATGATCTGGCGGTTGGATTGAGCGGGCTGCATTCATAGCATCCAAACTGGGTGGTACCGCGGGTCAATATCCCGTCCCTTTTATGGGAGGGGTTTTTTATTTTTGGAGGAACGAATGGCGGCTGAAAATAACCTACTTGACGAGCTAGACCAAATCCGGCAGACCGGCCTGGCGGCTTTGGATCCCGTTCAGGATGAAAACGGCATCCAGGCGTGGCGCACATCCCACTTAGGACGCAATGCACCGGTCATGCAGTTGTTTTCGCGGATGGGTCACCTACCTAAAGAGGTACGCCAGCAGGTTGGGCAGAAAGCCAACCTGGTCAAACTGGCCCTCGAACAAAGCCTTGAAAAAAGAAGCGCCCAAATACGAGCCGCAGCCTTGAAAAACCGGATGGCAAAAGAAAACTTGGATGTGACCCTCCCTGGACGGCGCCCGCCGCTAGGAAGGCTGCACCCTGCTACTCGGGCGTTGAACGAAATTTGCACCATCTTCATGGAGATGGGGTTCCAAATCTACCGCTCGCCAGAGGTAGAGACGGAAGAGCTAAATTTCGAACTGCTCAATATCCCCGCCTACCATCCAGCCCGCGATATGTGGGATACCTACCATACAACCACCGATGGGGTGGTATTACGGACCCATACATCGCCCGGCCAAATACGAGCGATGGTCGAAATGGCACCCAAACCGATCCGCGTCATCCTGCCGGGGATGGTTTATCGCTATGAACAGACCAACGCCAGCCACGAGATGCAATTTAACCAGGTCGAGTTGCTGGCTGTCGGGCGCAATATCACTCTCGGCGATTTAAAGGGCACAATCGAGTTGTTTGCCCGGCGCATGTTTGACGATAATGTCCACATCCGACTGCGCCCATCGTTCTTCCCCTTTACCGAACCGAGCGGGGAGGTGGACATGGAGTGCTTCATTTGCAGCGGAAAGGGCTGCGGGGTATGCAAAGGTTCCGGCTGGTTGGAGATCGGCGGCTGCGGAATGGTCCACCCAGTGGTACTTCAGAACGGCGGTTACGACCCGGCCATCTACTCCGGTTTCGCTGCCGGCCTGGGACCCGAACGGATTGCGATGCTTAAATATCGCATCGAGGACATCCGCTATTTTTGGGCAAATGACGTCAGATTTTTAGGGCAAATGTAAGGAAACGATCATGAAAATCCCCCTTTCGTGGCTCCAAGATTATCTATCCATCGATCTACCTCTCCTCGACCTGGCTAAAATGCTCACCATGGCCGGGCTGGAGGTGGAGGAAATTAAGTTGGTTGGACTTCCCAACCCATATCACCAAAACCCTGAGGTGCGGCGCGAATTCAAGCTAACCGGTATTTCATGGGAGGAAGACAAGATTGTTGTCGCCCAGATCGATGAGGTTATGCCGCACCCCAACGCCGACCGGCTGGTGTTATGCCGGATATACGACGGTAACGGCGAAATCACTGTTCTAACCGGTGCGCCGAATCTGTTCGAATACAAAGGCATCGGCCCACTCGGCAAACCGCTCAAAGTAGCCTATGCGCGCGAAGGTGCCCGCATCTACGACGGTCACCAACCCGGTAATGTGTTGACCACCCTCAAGCGCGCCAAAATCCGTGGGGTAGATTCTTTTTCGATGGTCTGCTCAGAAAAAGAACTGGGCATATCTGAAGAGCATGAAGGTGTCATCATCCTGGATGAGGATGCGCCAACCGGCGTCCCCCTGGTTGAGTACATGGGGGATGCCGTCCTTGAAATTTCGATCTTACCCAATATGGTTCGAAATGCCAGCCTGCTGGGTGTGGCCCGTGAACTCTCAGCATTGACCGGCTTACCGGTCCGAAAACCACAGGCCACCTTGCCCCACGATGGACCTTCGATCGAAGGCAAAGCCGCCATCGAAATCCAGGCTCCAGGGCTCAACCCCCGTTTCGTGGTTGGGTTGGTGGAGGGGCTAAAGCCCCAACCCAGTCCGTATTGGGTGCAGCGCCGCCTGAAGCTGGCGGGTATGCGCCCGATCAACAGCGTGGTAGATGCCACCAACTATGTCATGCTCGAACTCGGGCAGCCCTTACATGCCTTCGACTACGACACCCTGTTCGAGCGCGCCGGCCATCACGCCCCGACCATCATCACCCGCGCTGCTCATCAAGGTGAAAAACTGACGACCTTGGATAATGTCGAGCGCACCCTGGAAGCCTACACGGTCATGGTCTGCGACACGGCCGGGCCGCTCTCCCTGGCCGGGGTGATGGGTGGCCTGGAGAGTGAAGTTCACCCCCATACGACCCGCGTCCTCCTGGAAGGTGCGAGTTGGAATTTTATCAACGTGCGCCGCACGGCTTCCGCCCAGCACCTCAATTCCGAAGCGGCTTATCGCTTCTCGCGCGGAGTCCACCCGGCATTAGCCTCCCAAGGGGTAATCCTTGGCCTTCAACGGATGGCAGAATGGAGTGGTGGGCAGGTGTACAAGGGGCTGGTGGATCAATACCCCGCCCCCCCAGATGATCCAGAGGTAGAACTTACCACAACCGACCTGCAACGCATCTTGGGGATCGAACGTTCCGTCGAAGAAATCACCGCCATCCTCACCCGCCTGGAATTCACCTGCCGGGTAAGCGGCGGGAGCGTGTTCGCCAAAACTCCACCCCACCGCCTGGATATCGGCCAAGGCGCAACCGGTAAGGCCGATTTACTGGAGGAAGTCGCCCGTATTTTGGGTTATGACAACATACCGGTTTCGTACCTGCCGGAAGAATTGCCCGAAGTACGCCGTAACCGGCCGGTAGAGATCGAAAACCAGACCCGCCAAACCCTCGTCCGCCTGGGGTTACAGGAGGTAGTGAACTACCGCCTGACCTCTCGTGAGCGTGAAATGCGCCTATATCCCCCCGGATTTGAAATCCCCAACCAGGATTACCTGGGCATCAAGAACCCACTTTCCCCCGAACGCAGTATCTTGCGCCGCTCCGTTCTGGCCTCGGTTTTAGAAACACTGGAAAAGAACGTCCGCCTGGCGGATCGCCTGGCATTGTTCGAAATCGGCCCGGTTTTCTTGCCCAACCCCGGCCAGCCCTTGCCAGATGAGCCGCTGCGCCTCTCCCTCGCAATGGCCGGCTCACGCTTGCCGCCTGCCTGGGATGCCAAAGAAAATGTCTCGCTAGATTTTTACGACCTTAAGGGCATTGTCGAGGCGCTCTTACAGGAGCTGAATGTCAGTGAGGTAAGCTTCGACCCCTTTGAGCACCCTGCTTTTCATCCTGGCAAATGTGCCCAAGTGCGCGCAGGCGAAACCCAATTGGGTGTGATGGGTGAACTGCACCCCCTGGTAAAAGAGAATTACAATTTTCTGCCGCCGCCAGTTCTAGCCGGTGATTTTGACCTGGATGCACTGATCGCCCGGGCGGCTAACCGGCAGGAAGTAGCCCCTGTTCCGACCTACCCGCCAGTTTTGGAGGACCTGGCAGTCATCGTGGACGAAGGCACACCTGCCGAACAGGTCGAAACCGCCATTCGTCAGGGTGGAGGACAGCGGCTCAAAGCGGTGCGGCTGTTCGATATCTATCGTGGCGAGCAAGTCGGCGATGAGAAGAAAAGCCTGGCTTATAGCCTGACCTACCAGGCTGAAGATCACACCCTCAGCGCGGATGAGGCGGCCCAAATTCGCCAAAAAATCCTCCGGCGTCTGGAAGCGGCCTTAGGGGCTAAAATACGCAGCTAATACCAGGGAAGGGATGAAGTACTCTGGCCAGGGGGCACATCTTTCCTCACAAACACATCCCAATTGCTTCATCCCTACCTTTTCTTCCCTTGCTTTTTTCAAACATAGGATATAATTAACCTGTTCGGTTGCCCAATTGCAGGTGGCAACAGGAGGAATAACTAAAATTCGTGTGGGGGGACGGGCAGACCGCTTCAATCCTAACATACATCCGGTTGGCTAAACTGGTTTATTACTGACCTTTACTCCGCTATTGACTTATTCTTAATGTACGTGAATGCTTATAGCAAACACGGTCAGGTGGTTTCTCGACTGCGGGTTATGTTTTACCACGATAAACCGGAAAATTTCGGATAATAACAAAACATCCATGTAATCTATTGAGAAAAACCAAAAATCTAGAACACAGGTTGAAAACATAAAATAGGATGTGGGTATTACACGCTCACTGGCAGCCGCCACGGCGCTTGACGGATAGAGGCGGGGTTTTGTTTTGGGCAGAAAGCCCGGAAGCAAAACCTGCTCCCCGCGGGCGCGGTTTGGTCGCCAAAAAAACCCAATTAAGAGATCACCCATTCTGCCTGGAACCGGAGACCATCCGCTTGCAGATCGGGTCTGGCACACCGCTCGACGATGCCCAGGTCAGCGCCGTTCGCCTGCGCTTGCCTTCCACTCGTCATGCTCCACTGCCGTCTCCAGATTTAAATCCGGAATGGGAACTGGACGATCTGTCCTCGCCCCACCTTTCTCCCTGGCTGGTGCGCGGATTGTGGTTGACCCCCGGAAAAGCTTATGGTGTATTGGCTAACCTGCCCAACGAAAGTAAAACGAGCGGCTTTGTTTTGGGCACGGATGCGCGTTATTGGCAAATGGTGTGTGGGTTGGTACTCGAAATCCTGGCCCAGCAAAAAATTCTACCGACCCTGGTGCAAGTAAATGGCGAAGGTCAGGGGGAGGCGTACTATGCGCGCTGGCTGCCGGTGCTAGATGGTCCAAACGATGGTCCTCGGCTGGCGCTTTTGGAACGATCCATGCCGGCGATATGTCGCTCAGAAATGGGCACCCAATCCATCATCGGCAAGACGATCCAGCAATCTGGACATTCCGCCCATAGCCTGATCGATAGTTTCCTTAAGATCACTTGTGACGCACTGGCCCGCACTTGGGGACGTTCAAAAGCACCCCTTCTGATCCCTGAAAAGGACAATACCCTCGATATCTGGCTGGCAGCATTATTTACCCCAGACGCCCGCGTACAGGCCAGCCCTGGCCAATTGCAGTCCTTATATAGCAACTTGCGCGCCTGGCTGCGCAACCTCCATGCGGCCGGTGATGATCATTTCCGAATCACCTTTCGCCTGACAGCGCCTGAACCCGAGCAAACCGGGAATAACAGTGATAAATGGGAGCTGCATTATTTGCTCCAGTCACGCAGCGATCCTAGTTTGATCATCCCCGCCGAAGAAATCTGGTTCCGATCAAAAGAAGAACTGGCCGCCCTCAGCAGGCGTTTAATCCAACCCCAGGATATGCTCCTAGCCGGTTTGGGGTACGCCGCCAGGCTATTTCACCCAATCTTAACCAGCCTGCAGGCCAAACACCCAACAGGGTTAGACCTGGATACCCAATCGGCTTATAGTTTTCTCCGCGAAGCCGCCCCGCTGTTTGAGCAGTCGGGCTTCGGCATCCTCGTCCCGCCCTGGTGGAACCAGCGGGGCGCACGCCTGGGCGTGCGTGTACGCCTTACCCCGCGCAACGATCAGGAAATTTACCCAGGAATATCGACTAAACTCGGGTTTAACAGTCTGGTCCATTTCGAATGGGAACTGTCGCTGGGCGACACCTCCCTTACGCGGGATGAGTTCGAGGCCCTGGCGGCGCTCAAAATGCCATTGGTGAAAATTCGGGGCAAGTGGGTACAGCTCGATGTGGAACAAGTTGACGCGGCCATCCGGTTTTGGGAAAAACAGCAGCATTCCGGCGAGATGGGGTTACTCGAAGCCGCACAACTGGCGCTTGGCGGGCAATCCGCACACGGCTTGCCGCTGGATGAAGTTCAGGCGGAAGGTTGGGTAGCCGATTGGCTCGACCGGCTCTCGGACACCCAGCGCCTGGTAGAGTTCTCTCAACCGGCCTCCCTCAACGGCACTCTCCGCCCATACCAGCGATTCGGGTTCTCCTGGATGTCCTTTTTCCGTAATTGGGGGGTAGGCGCCTGCCTTGCCGATGATATGGGGCTGGGAAAAACCATCCAGGCATTAGCCTTGTTACTGCATGAGAAAGAGACCCTGGGGAAACTCCCCCGGCCAACCTTGTTAATCTGCCCAACCTCGGTTGTGACCAACTGGGAAAGGGAAGCCAATCGCTTTGCCCCGACCCTGAAAACCCTGGTGCACCAGGGACCCTCTCGGTTGCGGGACAAGGAGTTCGCTGCAGCCGTGAAAGAGGTTGACCTGGTATTGACGAGCTACGCCTTGTTGCGGGTTGACCAAGAAATGATCCAATCGATTGGCTGGTATGGCGTACTTTTGGATGAAGCCCAAAACATTAAAAATCCATCCGCCAAACAGACTCAGGCAGCTCGCAAACTCAAAGCCGACTTCCGCTTCGCTCTCACCGGCACACCGGTTGAAAACCGGCTGACCGAGTTGTGGTCCATTTTGAATTTCCTTAATCCCGGTTATTTGGGACCCCAAGAAAAATTCCGGCGTGAATTCGCCATCCCGATCGAACGGTTTGGGGACAAAGAAGCCACCGCCCAGCTTAAGCAAATGGTTTCTCCATTCATCCTGCGGCGTTTGAAAACCGATCCACGAGTGATCGATGATCTACCCGAGAAGATCGAGATGAGGGAATATTGCACCCTCAGCGAAGAACAAGCCACGCTATATGAAGCCGTCGTCCAGGATTCACTCAAGAAGGTTGCCGAAAGCGACGGAATCGCCCGGCGCGGCCTGGTTTTAACCATGCTCATGCAACTCAAACAAGTGTGCAACCATCCGGCCCATTTTCTTAAACAGCGCTCAGAAAAAGAATTGGGGAGCAACCATCTTAATGGGCGCAGCGGTAAGCTTAATCGCCTGGGCGAAATGCTGGATGAAGTCCTGGCGTCTGGGAACCGCAGTCTGGTGTTTACCCAGTTTGCCGAAATGGGCCACCTTTTGAGCAGTTACATCCCAGAAATGCTAGGCAGCCCCGTTTATTACCTCTACGGTGGTACACCCGCCGCCGCACGGGACCAAATGGTTCGCCGGTTTCAAGAAGATGAAAGTGCGCCACCGATTTTCATTCTATCCCTCAAAGCAGGTGGATTGGGGTTAAACCTATCTCGCGCCAGCCATGTTTTTCACTACGACCGTTGGTGGAACCCGGCAGTCGAGGATCAAGCCACCGATCGGGCGTATCGAATTGGCCAGGTACAAAACGTACAAGTGCACAAGTTTGTCACGGTAGGCACATTAGAAGAACACATCGATGAGATGATTGAATCGAAAAAAGGTCTAGCCCAATCGATTATCGGAGCCGGTGAAGAATGGATTACCGAGCTTTCGAATGACGAATTGCGCGAGATGATCGCTTTGCGGCGCTAAGGAGTGCAGATGGCTGACGACTATAACGGTTGGAGCTGGGGGATGAACCCCCGAAAAACCAGGGGGGGGATTCGCGCCCACAGCGAGAATGGCACTTTCGGGAAGAATTGGTGGGCGCGCCATTGGATCGCTGCCATGGAACAGCTTGTCACCGGGCCACGCCTGATGCGAGGGAAATTCTACGCCCGCGAAGGTCAGGTCCTATCCATTGAAGAAACCCGCGAGGGCATCACCGCTCAGGTACAAGGATCGCGGGCACGACCTTACAAAGTATCGATCGGGCTAACCCCGCTCAACCAAAAGCAATGGAATAAAGTGCTCGATGTATTGGCTGATCAGGCCATCTTTGCCGCCCAGCTCCTGGCCGGGGAGATGCCCGCCAACATCGAAGAAGCCTTTTCAGCGGCCGGGGTCAACCTTTTTCCCCACAACCAACACGACCTGTTAACCGATTGCACATGCCCCGACAAAGCCAACCCGTGCAAACACGTCGCTGCGACCCACTACATTTTAGGTGAACGATTCGATGAGGACCCTTTCTTGCTCTTCCGTATGCGCGGACGCACCCAGGAACAGATCCTGACCGCCCTACGCCAGCGACGAGCCGGTGACACCCCGGCGATGGTCCACCAGACCCGCGATAGTACCGCTGTCCGCCCTGTCGAGGATGGCTATAAGCTGGAAGATCACCTCGAAAGGTACTGGCTCAACGGCTACGAAATCTCGGAATTCTCCGCGCGGGTGCGCAGCCCAGACCTCTCCCAACCACTGCTCAAGCGATTGGGAGAACCCGATTTTATCCGTGAGTTGACCTTGCAAAGCCAATTGGAAGAGGTTTATCAGGCAATCAGCCAGTTTGCCCTGGTGATGGCCTACGGGGATGTCAATCTTACCTCTGGGGGAGATGAGGAATAAAACGGTTCGTGATTCTAAAAAATCCTTAACGAACCCCCCTAAACCTAACTAAATTAAACGGTTACCAGTTGAAGATGGGGGCAGTTAACCGCCGGAAAAGTGCGCTAATTTCCGGCGCATTGATCGTAATGACATACAAGCCTAAAATGAACAACATCGCCAAGAAAAAAACAAAAAACGAATTTACCCGCTCTCCAGCTTCAGCGAATATAAACCGAAAGAAAGTAACCGAAATAAAAACAGCAGCAATAAGGATAATCCCCCATAAAAGGACCGGATGAATATAAAAGGGAAGTATCGGTAGTGGCGGCAGTTGAAACGGACCAGGCATGATGGAGCCCCCTCCTTTCTTTTCATTGCAGGGATAAATTACGATCCGTAAACCCTTTTCGATCTTTATAATAACTTAAAAATGGGGTGAATGTCAAAGGGTGAAGGCCGGAGTGTCTGTCCCAAAATTGGTTGGTGATTTACAAGAATTACCCACAGGCAATTGTCTCCCATCCTCTGGTTCAAGTAATCATGCCACCCCCACCCCGGCCGCCATCAAGCC
>Ga0207950_100326_pt1 | contig 16888 bp, 22 predicted proteins | sample Subbio11_8B_AprC_FD_184814 | JGI IMG/M metagenome (GOLD analysis project Ga0207950, IMG submission 184814) | Serpentinite rock and fluid subsurface biosphere microbial communities from McLaughlin Reserve, California, USA - CR11_8B_AprC (SPAdes) | ecosystem: Environmental > Terrestrial > Deep... | reverse complement strand
TCCGATCTTCGGGGTCGGCATCGCGCCGCTGGCGGTCGGCGCGGCGCTGGTGGATCCGCCGGCGCTCGGCGCGCTGTCCTGGGGCGGCTGGGGGCTGATCGCCTATGGCGGGGTCTTCGCGCTGGGGCTCTGCTACCTCGCCTGGTTCGCGGCGCTGCGGCGGCTGCCGGCCTCGCTCGCCTCGCTCGGCACGCTGGTCACGCCGATGGTCGGCGTGGCCAGCGCGGCGCTGCTGCTGGGCGAGCCCTTCGGCTGGCGCGAGGGGGGCGCGCTGGCGCTGACTCTGGCGGGGGTCGGGCTGGCCATTCGCGATTGATGCCCGGCGGCCGCGGGCGCCACCCTTCGCCGGCTTCCGGCTTCGCGAATGGCCGCTCTGTCGGCGCCGCGCGTCCTGCCGGCAGGCCGGAGTTCAAACGGCCGCGACGGATCAGGCCGCGATGTTGTCCAGCAGGCGCACCGTGCCGAGCCTTGCGGCCGCGATCAGCCGCATGGGCCCCTCCGCGCGGCGCGTGGCGAGGGGGCGCATCGTCTCGGCCTCGACCAGCGCGAGGTAGTCGGGGACGAAGCCGGCGGCGCGCAGCGTGCGGGTCGCCGCATCGAGCGCCGCCCCGACCGGCGCGCCGGTCCTGATGGCCGTCGCGGCCTGCGTCATGGCGCGATGCAGCAGCGGCGCCGTCGCACGCTCCTGCGGCGAGAGGAAGCGGTTGCGGGAGGACATGGCGAGTCCGTCCGCCTCCCGCACCGTCGGCACGGGAAGGATGCGGATCGGAATGTCCAGGTCGCGTGCCATGCGCGTCACGACCTGCAATTGCTGCCAGTCTTTCTCGCCAAAGGCCGCGACCTCGGCGCCCGTCTGCAGGAACAGCTTGGCGCAGACCGTGGCGACGCCGCGGAAATGGCCGGGCCGCGCATCGCCTTCCCAACCGGCGGACGGCCCCGCGACCTCGATGGCGGTGGCCGTGCCGGGCGGGTACATCACCCCGACCGGCGGCATCCAGACGAGATCGCAACCGGCATCGCGCAGCTTCGCGAGGTCGCCCGCCTCGTCGCGCGGGTAGCGCGCGAGATCCTCGTCGGCGGCGAACTGCAGCGGATTGACGAATATGGAGGCGGCGACAGCGTCGGCGTGCCGCCGCGCGGCGGCGACGAGTTCGAGATGCCCCGCATGCAAGGCGCCCATGGTCGGCACCAGGCCAAGACGGCGCCCGGTTTCCCGGAGACTGGCGGTGGCGGAGCGGAGAGCGGCGAGATCACGGCAGACCAGCATCGGCGCGAACCATTGTCCTGGCGGCGGCCGCGGTCGCGCCGACGCACATGCAGGCCACCGCGACGAACGGCGCCCGGCCCGGGGCGGCAAGACCGACGAACCCGGACCTCGAGGTTCTAGCCCGGGCAACGCGCTTCGGCCACCTCAGCCCCGCAGGCGCGGCGCCTGCATGGCGACGGAAGGACTCGCCGGCGGGGGGTCGAGGATGTCTTCCTCCCAGATATGCAGGATGCCGAGCGGCGCGCTGATGCGCTCGCGCAGCTTGGCGAAGGCGGCGGCCTCGATCCGCTCGCGCGCGGCGCCGAAGCGCTGGAGCACCTGCGACGCCTCGAAGCGCCCGCCGCCGGTCACGCCCAGCAGCGCGAGGCGGGAGATGGCGCAGCGCACGCGCCCGCCGCCTTCCATGTCCAGCTCGAAGACGAGGCGGTGCCCGTCCCAGCGCGGCGGTGCCGGTCCGCCGGCCGTCATGACGCGTCCCGCGCGTCCGCGGCGCGCAGGGCGGCCAGTTCGGTCGGCGTGAGCGGCAGCGCCTCGCGCGCCCCCCCGCCGTCATCGCGCGAGATGGTCATCGTCTTGCAGCGCCAGGCCTGGAAGGACAGGCCGTCAAGCGTCTCCTCCTCCAGGTGGACGACGTAGCGGCCGGCGGCCTGCACGCCTTTCCCGGCGCGCAGCACGAAGGGGTGGCGGAACATGACCGTCTCGGAGGAGTCGCGAGTGTCCATCACGCTCACCGCGCCAGGCGGTCGGCGCAGGCGCGCGCCACGTCGGGATCCACGCGATCGCCGCCCGGGGGCAGGGTGGCGAAGCGCCGCGCGAGGGTGTTGCGCGCCGACCAGTCGAGCGCCTTGGGATCGGCGTTCTCGAGCCGCGCCTGATTGTCGCAGAAGATCGCCTGCTGCTCGACGATGCCGTTCTGCACGAGCGTCTGCGCCGTGCTCGTGCGCATCTGGAAGCCCACCATGCCAGAGATGACGGGCCCGGCGACGAGGCCGATGCCAAGCGCCAGGAGCAGCGGCTTCGCCGCGGTCCAGCGCGTGGCGGCGGATGCTGAAAGGCGGGCGAAGGCGCTGGGGGTGCCAGTGGACATTGGGCTGTGCTCCTGGCGGGAACGCCGTGCGGGAAATCCCCGCATGTCCTGCAAATACCGATCGAAATCGACGTGTATCGGGCAGGAAGGCACCGCATGCTTCATGTGGTCCTGCTTTTCGCTGATTCAATCATGGGCGGGATGAATATTGGACCTATGCCGGCGCGGCGGCGCCCGGCGGCGGCTTGCCGCGATGGTCGCGAAGGTCTAGGCGGCGCCATGACCCAGGACCGTCCGATCATTCGCCTGCTGCCCGGCCGCGACCGCCGCGTGAAGGGGGGTCACCCCTGGGCATTCTCGAACGAGGTCGCGATGACGCCGGCGGCGAAGGCGCTGCCGCCGGGCAGCGTGGTGCGCCTCGAGGGCGACGACGGCGTGAAGCACGGCGCCTGGCACTTCAATCCGCACAGCCTGATCGCGGCGCGGCGGCTCGACGCCGATCCCGCCGCGCGCTGCGACGGCGCCTGGTTCCGCGCGCGGCTGGCCGAGGCGCTGGCGCTGCGCGAACGCCTGTTCGACGCGCCGCATTACCGGCTGGTCCATGCCGAGGCCGACGGCCTGCCCGGCCTGGTGGTGGACCGCTACGGCGACGTCGTGGCGCTGCAGGCGAACACCGCGGGGATGGAGGCGGCGACACCGCTGATCGTCGCGGCGCTGAACGACCTGATCGCCCCGCGCGGCATCGTCGCGCGCAACAATGCCGGCGTGCGCGCGCTCGAGGGCCTGGCCGAGGAGACGCGGCTGCTGCACGGCGAGGCGGACGGCGCCGCGGTCGAGGAGAACGGCCTGCGCTTCCCCGTGGATCTGCTCGGCGGGCAGAAGACCGGCTGGTTCTTCGACCAGCGCGAGCACCGTTCGCGCGTCGCGCGGCTGGCGCGGGGCGCGAGCGTGCTCGATGCCTTCTGCCATACGGGCGGTTTCGGGATCTGCTGCGCGGCGGCGGGCGCCGCGCAGGTGACGCTGCTCGACCGCAGCGAGCACGCGCTCGCGACGGCGCGCGGGGCGGCGGCGATGAACGGCGTCGCGGCGCGCGTCACGACGCGGCGCGCCGAGGCGATGGAGGCGCTGGAGCGCATGCTGGGCGAGGGCCGGCGCTGCGGCGTGGTGATCGCCGACCCGCCGGCCTTCGCCAAGACGCGCAAGGATCAGCCGGCGGCGCTGCGGGCATACGGAAAACTGGCGCGCATCGCGGCAGGATTGGTCGAACGCGGCGGCTTCCTGTTCATCGCCTCCTGCTCGCATCACGTGGGCGCCGGCGAATTCGCCGATGCCGTCGCCTGGGGCGTGCACCGCGCGCGGCGGGACGCGCGCATCCTGCACATGGGCGGGGCGGGGCCGGACCATCCGCTTCACCCGATGCTGCCCGAGAGCCAGTACCTGAAGGGCATGCTGCTGCATCTCGCATGACTGTCGGCCTCGCGCATGTCCGACGCCTGCCCGGGGCCTTCATGCCCGTCCCGCCGGGGCTGCTGCGTGGCTGGCGCGGCACGGTCTTCGCAGCCGCAACCGCAGCCGCAACCGCAGCAGCAACCGCAGCCGCAGCAGCAGCCGCCGCCGGCGCCGCAGCGGGCGCCGGCGCCGAGGCGCGGCTGGGCCGGCGTTCGCCCGGCATGGACGCGCTGCTGGCGCGGTCCGGCGTGCGGGGCGCGACGATCCTGGGCGCGTGGAATCCGTTCAGCCGCAAGGCCGCGCAGCGGCGCAACGACGCGATGCACCGCAGCCTGCTGCTGCGCCTGCGCCGCGCGCGGCCGCCGGCGATCGAGGCGGTTGGCCGCCCGTGGCGCGGCACTTGGCCGCCCGAGGCGCATGTGATGCTGCCCGGCGATGGGCGGCCCGCGCTGCGCCTGGCGCGGCTGTTCCGCCAGCACGCGGTGCTCGCGCTGCGGCTGCGTGCGCCGTGCCGGCTGCTGGTGCTGCGCTGATGCGCCGCGCGCGGGCATGAGCGTCGCCGCCTTCCTCGCCGCGGTCTTCCTCGTGCGCGCCGCGCTCGGCGCCTTCTTCCAGGCGCCGGGGGCGTCGGGGCCGCTGCTCGTGCCGGCCTTCGGGATGGACTGGACGCAGTTCGGCACGCTGGTCGGGCTGTTCTGGCTGCCCGGCCTGGCGCTGGCCTTTCCGCTCGGCCTCGCGGCGCGGCGCCTGGGCGACCGGACGGGCGTGCTGCTGGGCCTGGGGCTGCTCGTCGCGGGCGGGCTGGTCTCAGCGGGGGGGACGCTGCTGCTGCTCCATGCGGGGCGGCTGCTGATGGGCACCGGCACGGTGCTGGTCATCCTGCTGCTGACCAAGATGATGCAGGATCGCTTCCAGGGCGCGGACCTTTTTCCTGCGATGTCGGTCTATGTGCTGGGATGGCCGCTCGGCATCGCGGCGGCGCAGGCGATGCTGCCGGGCCCCGCGCTCTCGGTCGGGTGGCAGTTGCCGTTCCTGGTCGCGGCGGCGGGGGGGGTGGTGGCGTTCCTCGCGCTTGCCGCGGCGTCGCGCACGGCGGTGCGCGCGCAGGTGCCGCCGGCGGGCGGCGGGCGGCTGTCGCGCCGCGAGTTCGGGCTGATGTGCCTCGCCGGGGCGTGCTGGGCGGCGATCAACGGCACCTACATGGTGCTGGTGACCTTCGCCCCGCTGTTGCTGGTCGAGCGCGGCCTCGGCGTGGCGGAGGCGGGCTACGCGGCCTCGCTGATGTCGTGGGTGAACCTGGTCGCGGTGCCGTTGGGCGCGATGCTGGCGCGGCGCGCCCGCGCCGTCGGGCCGATGGTGGTGGTGTGCATCCCGCTCGCCGCGGCGCTGGCGGTGGCCCTGACGCTGGCCGGTACGGCGTGGTCGGCGCTGATCCTCGCCGCGCATGGCGTGCTCTACGCGCTGCCGATCACCGTCTTCGCCGCGCTGCCGGCCATGGCGGTGCCGCCGGAGCGCCGGGCGCAGGGGCTCGGGGTCTACTTCGTCTGGTTCTATGCGGGCTGCGCGGGGTTCCCCCCGCTCGCGGGCTGGCTTGCGGATGCGACCGGCGGGGCGGCGGCGCCGGTACTGCTGGCGGCGGGGCTGCTGGCCGCGGCGCTGGCGCTGTTCGCGGTGTTCCGCTGGCGCGCGGCGCGGTGAGGCGCGCGCGCCGCGCCGGCTGGCGCGAAGCCGCGCGAACCGGAGGCTTGCGCCCGGCGCCCGAGGGGGCGGAAAAACGGATGCCCGCGGTCGAAGCATTCGAACGCGGGCATCAGTTCACGCCGAGCGCCCCGCCCATCACCTCGCCGATGCCGTGGCGGATCACGAGGTCGGCGATGTCGTCGAGCGGCGTCTCCTGCCGGTTGACGATGACGAGCCGCGCGCCGACGCGCTTCGCGGTCTCGGGGAAGCCGGCGGCGGGATGGACGACGAGCGAGGAGCCGAGGACGAGGAAAAGGTCGGCCGCCAGCGTCTCCTCCCGCGCGCGGCGCATCGGTTCCTCGGGCATGGCCTGGCCGAAGGAGACGGTCGCGGTCTTGAGCAGGCCGTCGCAGACGCCGCAATCGGGCACCTCCCCCTCGCGCACGAAGGCGGCGTGCAGCGCGTCGATCTCGTAGCGCGTGCCGCAGTCGAGGCAATGCGCGTAGGTCGTGTTGCCGTGCAGTTCGATCACCTGCGCGTCGGGGATGCCCGAGGCCTGGTGCAGCCCGTCGATGTTCTGGGTGATGACGCTGCTCGCCTTGCCCTGGCGCAGCAGCAGCGCGACAGCGCGATGGCCGCGGTTGGGCCGGGCGGCGCGCATCACGGCATCGGCCTCGAAGCGGCGGCGCCAGGCGTCGCGCCGCGCCTCGCGCGAGGCGAGGAAGTCCTGGAACATGATCGGCCGCACCTGCGTCCAGGTGCCGTCGGGGCCGCGGAAATCGGGAATGCCGGAGTCCGTGCTGATGCCCGCGCCGGTGAAGACGACGACGCGGCGCGCGGCGTCGAGCATCTCGCGCAGGGCGGCGGCGTCGCGTACGGTGTCCATGGGGCGAGTCTGGCGGGCGCGGCCTGGCTTGTCGAGGAAGGCGAGGCAGACCTCCCCCGGCCGCATCCCCGATCCTACAGCAGATGCGCCCCGCGCATCCGCAGCCAGGCGAAGTGGCTGCCATCGGCACGCCACGCGATGACGTCGTAGATGTCCGGCTCCTGTCCCGGCACCTCCATCCCCGGGGTTCCCACCGGCATCGCGGGCACCGCGATCCCGACTACGCCCGGCAGGCGATCCGCGAGGGCGCGCCGCATGGCCAGCGCCGGGACGTGCCCCTCGATCGCCAGCCAGCCGGCGATCCGCGCCGCATGGCAGGACAGCAGGTCGGCCGGGGTGCCGAGCATCCGCCGGAACGGCGCGACCGAGGCAACCACGCGGTCTGTGACCGCGAATCCCTCGGCGCGCAGATGGTCCACCCAGCCGCCGCAGCAGTCGCAATGGGGATCGCGCCACACTTCGGCACGCTCGCGCGGCCGGGCCAGCGCCGGCGCGGCGGCGATGGACAGCGCGGCGGCCGCCAGGACCCGACGCGGCATCATGGGCGCTTCCTCCCGTCAGCTTCGGACGCGGTGACCGTAATCGACCGGATGGACGGAGACCATCTCGGCGGCGGCGTAGAAGGCAAGCGCCACGACGACCATCTCGATGCGGATCGAGGCGGCGAGGCGCGCCCCGGCACCGGGCTCGCCGCGCGCCAGCGCCGGCGTGTGGCGCAGCCGGTTCCGCAGCGCGAGGCCGAGGGCACCCAGCACCGCCAGCACCTTCCAGCCCAGCGCCCAGCCGTGCCACGCATCGAGGATGCGGTCGAGGCGCACGGTCATATACCAGGTCAGCAGCAGGCCGGAGACGATCATCGCCACGACGGCGAGGGTGGCGGCGCGGCTCCAGCCCTCGATCAGCGCCGCGGCGCCCGCGCCCCCGGGCCGGCGCGCTACCCACAGCAGCGGCGGCAGGGAACCGACCCAGAAGGCCACCACGGCGAGATGCAGCACCACGAGACCCGCGATCTCCTGGCGCGGGCCATACAGCATGGAATGGCCCATCGCCGCGTAGGATGCGACGACGAGCGCGGCGCCGACCGCCGCGACGGCGTGCCCGGCCCGCCATGCCGTGGCCGCCGCGGCCAGCAGCACGAGGCCGCCGCAGCGCAGCCAGAAGGCATCGCCGATGCGCGAGCGCATCGCCGCCGCCCACACATCCGCGTCGGTCACGCTGGCCCCGGCCGTCAGGACCAGCACGCGGAGCGCCAGCGCGAGGAGGGACAGCGCAAGGCCGGCTGCGATCGCGCCGAGCAGCGTCCGGCGCAGCCGCGCGGCCTCCTCGGCCTCGAGCCGATGGCCGAAGCCGATGGCGAACATCGCGAGCCCCGCCGCGCCGATCGTCGCGACGTAGTAGAACGCCCGCACCACCACCGTCATGCCGTCGAGCAGCGACGGGTCCGGCTGAAGGTGTTCGAGGATCATGGCTGCCTCGGCGGCTCGATGCGGAAGGTGATGACACCGCCGACCGGATGCCCGTCCGCGGAGATGATGCGCCATTCGGCGCGGTAGCTGCCGGGCGCGAGCGGGGGCAGGGCGATGACCTCGCTCGTCGCCTCGCGGATCGCCCGGCGCGGCAGCGCGATCTCCTCGCCGCCGACGCGGCGCAGGCGCAGCGCGGTGAGCCGGACGGGCTCGTTGAAATGCAGCTCGAACCGCTCGGGCGGCTGGTCCAGCACGGCACCGGCGGCGGGCACCGAGCGGCGCAGCTCCGAATGCGCCGCGGCCGGCCGGACCGTGGCGAGGAGCGGGAGAAGGACAAGCGCGCGGCGCGTCATCGGGCGGGCAGGGGCCGCGGCGCCCCATGCATCCGTGCGCGCTGCGCTGCGCCGCCTGTTGCGGCGATCTCCGACGGCCAAGGCCCGTGCATCTGCCCGCCCCCCTTCGACGGCGCGCCGGGTATGGAGTTTCCCCCCGTGTGAAGGTCAAGGCGCATCACGAGGCCGCCTCGATGCGCCGCCTTCCCGAAGCGTCAGGCCATGCGCGCCAGCAGGAACAGCCGCCGGAAGGGCAGCAGCACCGCCCCGTCCGCCTGCGGCGGATAGGCCGCGCGCATCGCCGCGCGATAGGCATCGAGGAACCCCTCCCGCGCCGCGCCCTCCAGCGCATCGAGGAAGGGCCGCAGGCTGGTGCCCATCGCCCATTGCACCACCGGATCATCGCCGCGCAGCCGGTGCACGTATTCGGTGACCCAGAGATCCAGCGCGGCGACGCGCGGCCGCAGCAGGTCGTAGTAGTCGCCGGGATCGAGGATCGGCGGCGCGCTCGCGACACCCGCCAGCGCCGCGGCCCAGGGGCCTTCGCGCGCGATGCGGTCCTGCTCGGCGCGCAGGGGTGCTGCGTGCATCGCCGGCATCTGCACCGCGAGCACGCCGCCGGGCGCGAGATGCGACAGCAGGCGCGGGAACAGCGCCGCGTGCCCGCCCAGCCATTGCAGCGCGGCGTTGCTGAACAGCACGTCCACGGGTGCCTCGGGCGACCAGGACGCGATGTCCGCCTGCGCGGTCGCGAAGCCGGTCGCCGCTGCCTTGGCGAGCATCGCCGCGCTGCCATCCACCCCCGTCACCGCCGCGCCGGGGAAGCGCGCGGCGAGCAGCGGCAGCGCATTCCCCGCCCCGCAGCCGAGATCCGCGACGCGCCGCGCCTGCGGATGCGCGATGCGGCCGATCAGGTCGATCGCGGGGCGCAGCCGCTCATCCTCGAAGCGCAGATACTGCGCCGCGTCCCAGCTGCTGCCGCTCATGCCACGATCCCCGCCGCCCCAAAGGCGGCCCGATGCGCCGCATCGGGCCGGGAGCGCACAGCGCGACCGCGCCCGACCCGCCCGTGGCCGCCGGTGCGCCCCTGCACGGCGCGCAAGCCAAGCCCGCGGATGCGGGCGCCGGCGCCTGAGGCCAGGCAAAGCGTCACAGGAATCTCGCGCGGATGTCCACGCTGCTCTCGCGCCCCAGCTTGTCGAAATGTTCGGCGAGCCAGGCATCGGCCGCCTCGCGCCCGTACCCGCGCAGCGTGCACAGGAAGTCCCAGTCGCCGTTGAACTTCGTGCTCAGCTTGAACCTCCGCATCCGGTCCTCGTCCTCGATGAGGTGGATGAACAGCCGGCGATAGCGGGGCTGCTCCAGCCGCCCGGTGTCGAGCAGCCGCTGCACGAAGTCGATGGCGCGCATCTCGGCCATCAGCGAGCCGTTGAAGGTGATCTCGTTCAGCCGGTTCACGATGTCGGAGGCGGTGGTCGGCGCCTCCTCGCGCACCGTGGGGTTGAGCTGCACCAGCACGATGTCCGGCGGCCCGCCCTGGTCGTAGAGCGGCCACAGCGCCGGGTTGCCGAGATAGCCGCCGTCCCAGTAGGGCTCGCCGTCGATCTCCACCGCCTTGAACACCTGCGGCAGGCAGGCCGAGGCGAGCAGCGCATCCACCGTCAGCTCGCGCCGCGTGAAGACGCGCGGCTTGCCCGTGCGTACCGAGGTCGCCGAAACGAACAGCTTCGGGGCCTTGGCCTCCATCCGCAGCCGCTTGAAGTCGATGCTGTCGCGCAGCGCGTCGCGCAGCGGGTTGAAGTCCCAGCCGAAGGGGTTGATCTGGTAGGGCGAGAGCACGCGCGAGAGCGTGTCGAAGGTGCGGTAGGCGACCGACCAGGTGAGGTCGTGGCCCCAGACCAGCTTCTCCATCGGCATTGCCTGCAGCGGGCTGATCGCGAGCTTGCCCGCCATCGTCCGCCAGAAGCGGTCGAGTGCCGCGATCGCCGCTTCCGGCCCGCCTTCCAGCAGCCCCTCGACCAGCATCGCGCCGTTGATCGCCCCGGCCGATGTGCCCGACAGCCCGTCGATCTCGAGCCGGTCGTCCTCGAGCAGCCGTTCGAGCACGCCCCAGGTGAAGGCGCCGTGGGTGCCGCCGCCCTGCAGCGCGAGGCTGATGCGGCGGCGCGCGGGCGGCCGTGCGACGGCGGGCGCGGCAGGCAGGGCGGTCTCCTCGCTCACGCCGCCAGCCAGCCGCCATCCACCGAGAGCGCGGCGCCGTTCACCCCGCCCGAGCCCGGCCCGCAGAGCCAGGCGGCCATGGACGCCACCTCCTCCGGCTCGATCCAGCGCTTCGATGGCTGCTTCTCGAGCAGGAGGTCGGTCAGCGCCTTCTCCTCGCTCACGCCATGCTTCTGCGCGAGCGGGGCGACCTGCGCCTCGGCGAGCGGGGTGCGCACGAAGCCCGGGCAGATCGCGTTGCAGGTGATCGGCGTCTTCGCCACCTCGAGCGCCACGACCTTGGTCAGCCCGACGACGCCGTGCTTGGCGGCGACATAGGCGATCTTGTACGGGCTCGCGACCAGCCCGTGCGCCGAGGCGATGTTGACGATGCGGCCCCGGTTGCGCGCGCGCATCCCCGGAAGGGCGGCGCGGATGGCGTGGAAATTGGACGACATGTTGACGGCGATGATCGCGTCCCAGCGCTCGGGCGGGAAGTCCTCGACCGGGGAGACGAACTGGATGCCGGCGTTGTTCACCAGGATGTCGCAGGCGCCGAGCGTCCTCTCGCAGTCCGCGACCATGGCGCGCACCTCGTCGGGTCGCGCCATGTCCGCGGCCGAATGGGGCGCGTCGCCGCCTCCCATCGCCGCGCCGACCGTCGCGCGCGCGGCGGCGATCTCCTCGGGCTTGCCGAAGCCGTTCAGCATCACGCGCGCGCCGGCGCCGGCCATCGTGACGGCGATCGCAAGGCCGATGCCGGAGGTCGAGCCGGTGATGAGCGCCGTGCGGCCCTCGAGTGTGCGGTTCATGGGTGAGATCCCATTGTGGTGGTCCCGGGGCAGGGATCGGGGCTGCGCACCATGGCGAAGGCCGGCGGCGAGGGGAAGCCCCGGCCGCCGCCGTGCGGCCCTGCCCGCGCCGTTCAGCGTTCGGAAACGTTCATGTGGCACACCGGCGCACCGCTCCCAACCCTCTCCCGGAAGGCTCCCCGCTCCATGCCCGCCTCCCTGACCATCCGCGCCAAGCTGTTCGGCGGCTTCGCGGTGCTGCTGCTGCTGATCGCCGCCATGGCCGGGCTCGGCCTGCGCGAGCTGAGCAGCATGAGCAGCCGCGCCCAGGAAATCGGCACCAACTGGCTGGTGAGGCTCGATACGCTCGGGCGCTACCGCGCCGCTGCGATCGAGCAGCGGCAGATCGCCTCCGTCCTCGGCCAGCTCGACACGGAGGCGCAGCGCGCGCCGCGGCTTCGGCGCCTCGCGCAGGTCCAGCAGGAGGGCGCGGAATCCTGGCGCGACTACCTGCTCGGCATCGCCTCGGCCGAGGACCGGCGCCTCGCCGACACCGTCGCGGCGCGGGCCCGGGCCTTCGCCGCCGCCCACGATGCCGTGATGGCGCGCCACGCCGCCAACGACAGCGCCGGCGCCCGCGCGACGCTGGACGAGACCTATGGCGCCTATGTCGCCTTCACGGCTGCGATCGGCGAGCTGCAGGCCTATAACCGGCGCGGCGCCGAGGCGGAGATCGCCGCGGCCACGGCCGGGGCATCGCGCGCGGTGCTGCTGCTGGTCGGCGCCGGCCTTGTCGCCGTGCTGGTCGGCCTCGGCGTCGCGGCGGCCCTCTCGCGCAGCCTTTCAGGCCGCACGAGCCGCCTGGCCGCGGCGGTCGAGCGGCTCGCGCGCCGCGACTACGACTTCCAGCTTGCCGAGACGAAGGACGGCGACGAGATCGGCGCCATCGCCCGCGCCCTCGACACCTGCCGCGAGGGCTTGCGCGAATCCGACCGCCTTGCCGCCGCGCAGGCCGAGCAGGACCGCAAGGCCGCCGACCGCGCCGCGCGCATCGCGACCCTCGTCGGCACCTTCGAGGCCGAGGCCGCCGGCGCGCTGCGCGCCGTCTCCGCCGCCGCGACCGAGTTGTCCGCGACCGCCGATGCGCTGAGCGTGACGGCCGAGGACGGCACCCGCCAGGCGACCACCGTTGCAGCCGCGGCCGAGCAGGCCAGCGCGAATGTGCAGACCGTCGCCGCCTCGGCCGAGGAACTCGCCGCCTCGATCGCCGAGGTCGCGCGCCAGGTGCGCGACACCGCCGGCATCACCGGCCGCGCCGCCGGCGTCGCGCGCGAGACCGACGCGACCGTGCGCACCCTCGCCGACGCCGCGACGCGGATCGGCGACGTGGTGCGGCTGATCAACGACATCGCCGGCCAGACCAACCTGCTCGCGCTGAACGCGACCATCGAGGCCGCCCGCGCGGGCGAGGCCGGCAAGGGCTTCGCCGTGGTCGCGAGCGAGGTGAAGAACCTCGCGACCCAGACCGCCCGCGCGACCGAGGAGATCGGCCAGCAGATCGCCGCCATGCAGGCCGAGACGCAGCGCACGGTGGAGGCGATCGGCGCCATCGGCCGCACCATCGAGGAGCTGAACGCCAACACCGCCCAGGTCGCCGCCGCCTCCGAGGAACAGGCCGCGGCGACGCGGGAGATCGGCCGCGCGGTCGCCGAGGCCGCGGGGCCGGCACGCAGGAAGCCTCGCGCAGCGCCGCCGGCGTGCGCCAGGGCGCCGAGCGCACCGGCGGCGCCGCGCAGGACGTCAAGGGCGCGTCGAGCGAACTCGCGCAGCAATCCGAGCGGCTGCGCGGGCAGGTGGACGGTTTCCTGGCCCAGATCCGCGCCGCCTGACGGGCGCGGGGGGCGGCGGCGCGGCCGTCCCCGGCCCGCCCCCGGCGCCGGAGCGGGCGGCGACCGCTGCGGCCGCCTGTGCGGGCCTCGTTGCGCCATGGCCGGGTCCGGCCCCGGCCGCCCGCAATCCCCCACCCGGCCCATGTCGGGCCGCCGGTACCGCCGCCACGCGGCCGCACGCCCCGCTACGGCAGGCGCTTCAGCAGCCCCACCAGCCGCTTCACCGGGGCGGAGAGCAGTTTCGGCGTGTAGAACTCCCCTGCCGCGCGCTTGCCCGCCTCCTGCGCCGTGGGGTAGGGCAGCACCGCTCCCGCGAGGCCCGAGAGCCGCCGTCCGATCGCCAGCGCGAACATCCCCGCCATGTCGCCCGCGCCCGGCCCGACCACCGAGGCGCCGAGCAGACGTCCCTTGCGATCCGAGACGAGCTTCACCAGGCCCTCGGCCCGGCCCTCGGCGATCAGCCGGTCGTTCTCGGCGAGCGGCCAGCGCGTGATCGTCAGCCCGGCGCGGCCGGCGGCGCGCAGCTCCGCCTCGGTCGGGCCGATCTGCGCGATCTCGGGGTCGGTGTAGGTCACCCGCGGCAGCGCGTCGTAGGTCAGCTTCGCCGGCAGGCGGAACAGCATCGCGCGCGCGATGATCCCGGCATGCTGCGAGCAGACATGGGTGAAGGCGCGCGGGCCGAGGCCCTCGGGGTCGGCGATGTCGCCCGCCGCCCAGACGCGGCGGTTGGTGGTGGAGCGCAGGGCGCGGGTGGTGGCGATGCCGCGCGGGGAATGCGCGATGCCGGCCGCCTCGAGCCCCAGCCCGTCGAGGCGCGGCGCGCGGCCGACCGCCAGCAGCAGATGCGTGCCTGCAACGCGCGTGCCGTCCTCGAGCGTGACGGCGACGCCCGGCCCGTCGCGGGAGACGGCGATGACCTTGGCGCCTTCGTGCAGCGCCACGCCCTCCTCCAGCAGCGCGGCGCGCAGCGGGGCGACGCATTCGGCCTCCTCCCGCCCGGCGATGCCCGCGCCCTCGATGACCGTGACGCGGCAGCCGAGGCGCGCATGGGCCTGCGCCATCTCGATCCCGATGGGCCCGCCGCCGATGACCACGAGATGCCCGGGCTGGCCTTCCAGCGCGAACAACGTCTCGTTGGTCAGGAACGGCACCTCCGCGAGGCCCGGGATGGGCGGCACGATGGCGGCCGAGCCGGCGGCGACCACGGCGCGTCGGAAGCGGAAGCGCCGGCCGGCGGCCTCGATCGTGTCGGGCGCGGCGAAGCGGGCGGTGGCGCGCACCACCGTCACGCCCATGGCGGTGAAGCGTTCCTCGGAATCGTTCGGCGCGATGGCGGCGATGGCGCCCGCCACATGCGCGCGCACCCCGGCCCAGTCGATCGCGGGCGGGGGCAGCACCACTCCGAAGCGCCCGGCCCGGCGCGCCGCATGGGCGGCATGGGCGCAGGCGAGCAGCGCCTTCGACGGCACGCAGCCGTAGTTCAGGCAGTCCCCGCCCATCCGGCCGCGCTCGAACAGCGCGACCTTGAGGCCGAGCCCCGCCGAGATCGCCGCCACCGAGAGCCCCGCCGCCCCCGCGCCGATCACCGCCACGTCGAAGTCAGGCATCGCGCTTCCTTCTCCGCCACCAGGCGCCGAGCAGGGACAGCCCGGCGAGGCCGAGCAGCGGCAGCAGCACGGGCGGCGAGAGGATGACCGAGAGATCCGGCCGCCCCCCCGCCGCCAGGATCTCGCCTAGCCCCGCTCCGATCCCGGCGAAGACCACCGTGCCCGGGATGATGCCGAGGGCGGTGGCGGCGGCATAGGCGCCGAAGGGCATGCCCACCAGCGCCGGCGCCAGGTTCAGCAGCCAGAACGGCACCACCGGGATCAGCCGCAGGGTGAGCAGGCAGAAGAAGCCGTCGCGTTCGAGCCCCGGCCGCACCTTGTCGAGCAGCCCCGCCGCGCGCCCCGCGACCAGCGGTGCCAGCGCCGAACGGGCGGCGAGGAACAGCGCGCAGGCCCCCACCGTCGCGCCCGCCACGGTCAGCGCCGTGCCGAGCCAGACGCCGAACAGGAAGCCGCCGGCCAGCGTCATCACCGCCCCGCCGGGCAGCGAGAGCGCGACCACCGCGACATAGAGCCCGACATAGGCCGCCGCCGCCGCCACGGGCCGCGCGGCGACCCAGGCGACGAGGGTGGCGCGATGCTCGGCCAGCGCCTCGAAGGAGAGCAGCCGGGCCGCCCCGCTCGCCCAGGCGAGCGCCAGCAGCCCGGCGATCAGCAGGAGCGGCCAGGCGCGGGCGAGGGCGGAGGGGCGGGGTGCGGCGTCCATCCTGTCGTCTTGTTCGCGGCGCGGCGGCGAAGGGTTACACGCATCCGGGCCCGCGCGCGGTTGACGCCCGGCGCCCCGCCTCCCTATACCTCCGCGCCTTGCCGGGGAACCCCAGGGTCGGGGTTCCGCCGGCGTGTTCTGCTGGCGGCATGGCCCGCGCGCCGGCGCCGAGGTTCAGGAGACTTGTCGTGAAGCGTACCTACCAGCCCTCGAAGCTTGTCCGGAAGCGCCGGCACGGGTTCCGCGCCCGCTCCGCCACGGTCGGCGGCCGCAACGTGCTCGCCAATCGTCGCGCCAAGGGCCGCAAGCGCCTTTCGGCCTGAGCGGCCGCGCCGCGCGGAGGCTTGCATGTCGGGCAGCGCCGACCCGGCCCCGCCCCCTGCGGGCGCGGCCCTGGAGCGGCTGAAGAAGCGCCGCGAATTCCTCCGCGCTGCCCAGCGCGGCAAGCGTGCCGCGCGCCCGGGCCTCGTGCTTCAGGCCCTGCCGGCCGAGGATTCGCGCCTGCGCCTGGGCTTCACGGTGACGAAGAAGGTCGGCAACGCGGTCACGCGCAACCGCGCGCGGCGGCGGCTGAAGGAAGCCGCGCGGCTGAACCTGCCCGGCATGGGCCTCGCCGGCTGGGACCTCGTGCTGATCGGCCGCGACGGCACGATCGCCCGTCCCTTCGCGCTGCTGGTCGAGGACCTGCGCGGCGCGCTGCGCCAGACGGGCGTGCTGCGATGAACCTCGCCGTCGCCGCGCTGAAGGGCTGCGTTCACTGCTACCGCTACACGCTGCGCGGCGTGATCGGCGCGAATTGCCGGTTCTACCCCTCGTGCAGCGACTATGCTCTCGAGGCGCTGTCCGTCCACGGCGCCGTGCGCGGCACGCTGATGAGCGCCGGGCGCATCCTGCGCTGCAACCCCTGGAACCCGGGCGGCTACGACGCCGTGCCCGGCCCCCAAGCGCCGAAAGGCTGAGATCCGTCCCGATGGACCAGAAGCGCCTCTTTGCCGCCATCGCGCTCTCGATCGGCATCCTGCTGATCTTCGACACGTGGAACCGGGCGAACCAGCCGCCGCCCGACCCACCCGCGGCCGCGGCGCAGCGGCCCGACGCTCCGGCGCCGGCCGTGGCCGCCGCGCCTGGGGCCTCGCCCATGCAGGCCGAGGCGCAGGCCACGGCGCTGCGCCGGCCCGCCCCCCGCGCGCGGTTCGAGACGCCGCTGATGGCCGGCAGCATCAACCTGCGCGGCGCGCGCATCGACGACCTGGTCCTCACCACCTACCGCGAGACGCTGGCGCCGGATTCGCCGAGTGTCCGCATCTTCTCCCCGCGCGACGGGCAGAACCCGTATTTCGCGCAATGGGGCTGGACCTCGGCGGATGGGCGGACCCTCGTGCCGGACGGCGACACGGAATGGACGGCGGTCACGGTCGGCAGGCTCGTCCCCGAGCGGCCGATGACGCTGCGCTGGGACAACGGCCAGGGCCAGATCTTCGAGATCATCTTCTCGGTCGATTCCCAGTACATGGTCACCGCCGAACAGCGCGTTCGCAACGGCGGCGGCGAGGCGATCTCGGTGCTGCCCTGGGTGCGCATCCGCCGCG
>Ga0207950_100324_pt1 | contig 16991 bp, 14 predicted proteins | sample Subbio11_8B_AprC_FD_184814 | JGI IMG/M metagenome (GOLD analysis project Ga0207950, IMG submission 184814) | Serpentinite rock and fluid subsurface biosphere microbial communities from McLaughlin Reserve, California, USA - CR11_8B_AprC (SPAdes) | ecosystem: Environmental > Terrestrial > Deep... | reverse complement strand
AAAAGAGTGCGCCTGGCATTTCGAGATGTTGACAATTAGGGCATTTGATCATGGTTGTATCCGTTCTGGCCTGGGCAATAATAACAATCCGCGTGTTCCGTACTTAATTTTTTTCTCCCCGTCTTTGCTGAATTGTTGGTTGCGTTGAATATAATCAGCCTCCATTAAAACTGTTTTCGCCAATTCTCGGTCACCGTGTGCCAGAAGGTGGGTTGCCAAATGTTGTAATCTTCTCGCTGCCTGGCGGCTATTTCCAGCCGAAACATCATTTCGAGCTTTTTCTTGCATTCGATACAAGTTCAAACGTGACATTGCTTGTAAGATCGCTGTGGGTGGTTTTTCTATCGGGTGGTTTTGACGGACAGGCCGGCGAAGTTGCATCAAAAGACGAGAAAATGGATTCATCAATGTTGGCACTTCAAGCGTTATCTTTCCGTGCATCAACAATAACTCGTTCATATGGATTAAGTCAGGGGACAATTTAAATTCTAATATAATACTGGTTTTCTTGCCATACTCTAAAGTCCCGATCGGTATAGGTGATCTCTGTTGAAGGGGTGAAATATCAGGCTGGATTCGAAATCCGTAAAGCAACTCCACTGAATCGCCTAATTCATAATAAAGTTCCAAATTCTGTGCGTAACTCACATTGATGGACTTCATTTTTTGGTTAAAAAATAGATATAGGTCTTCAGAATTTTTTATATATATGGAGTTTCCACCACTTGCTGAGGCAAGTTGATCTAAAAAAATATCGTTCCATTCATCGCCAATACCTAAACCATTGATCGAAATCCCCTCAATGTGGGCAGAATTTGCAAGCTCAAGGCAAGCTGCTTCATCTCCATAGGTTCGCCCGTCGGTAATTAATAGGAGATGTTTAAAATGATTATTGGATGGGAATTGGCGAATCGTCTCCAGCCCGGCACTCAAGCCTTGAAATATTTCAGTGGATCCCCCAACCGAGATGCGGTTCAAAACTGAATCGATCTGAAACGGTTCGTTAACCTCAGCAGCAGGGACAATGACTTCTGCCCGGTCGCTAAAAGCAATGATGGATATTTTGTCTTTTTCCCGCAAAGTTCGGATTAATTTACCGACACTCGATCTGACCATATCCATCCGCTCGCCTCGCATCGAGGTTGAACGATCGATAACCAGACAAATATGAACCGGGGGTAAATCCTGTGGGTTCAAACTTTTCATGCATTCTAATTCTAATAGTGCATAAAATAATTGTGGTTCATCTAAATTAGGAACTACCGATTGGCTATACTGGATAAAATAATTAACAGCTGCGGTTTCTTTATTCGTTTCTGGTAAACCAGCATCATATTTCCATCTTTTTGAAGCGTTGGATAAAATTTCATACGCCTCTTGAATTTTTATAAATCCTAATTCCGCATCCTTACCTGGGTTAACATCCGGGTGTAACCGCTTGGCAGCCTCAAAATATGCTGCCCGAATTTCATCCTGGGAAGCATCCTGTGGAATTTTTAAAAGGCGGTAGTAATCGTTTAGCATCCAACCCCAATCTTAAATAGTCTGAACCAAAATAACACTTATATTGTCAGGCCCTCCAGCGGCATTGGCAGCATCTACCAAATTTTTGCAAGCGATTGAAGGTGTTCGAGCATTCGTAACGATCTGAAAAACTTCTGCCTCGGAAACAAGCCCCCATAAACCATCACTACAAATCATTAAGTGCCCTGGACGAGGCATTGGAAAGGATTGTACATCTGGCCGAAACGGCTCAGACTGACCTAACGCCCGATATAATACATTCCGGTTGGGGTGCACAAAGGCTTCCTGTTCAGTTAACTGACCTAATTCCACCAATCTATGCACGAGCGAATGATCCTGGGTAATCATTTGCACTCGCCCACCAGGATAGATAAAATATGCCCGGCTATCACCAACGTGAGCGAGGGTTACCTGTTCGCCTATCACCAGCGCAGCCGTTAAGGTTGTACCCCCTCCAGGGGCTTTTTGATTAACGATCTGTTGCGCTTTTAAGACCCCGCTCTCCATCAGTTCTTGCACGCTCTCATGGGGTATACCCTTATCCAGACCAAAGTGTGGGAGATAAATTTTCGAAAGGACATGCTCTAACATTGTGCGAGCGGCGACACTGCTGGCAACTTCTCCATATTCGTAACCACCCATTCCATCCGCAATGAGAAAAAAACCAAAGGGGATTTCAAAACTCCCATCAGCAAGAATCGAGCTCATCGCATACAATGCATCCTCATTGTGCTCTCGTTGCCGCCCAACCGATAGCCCGCTCCCTACCAGAATTTGTGTCGGTGTCATTTCAACCGGCTTGAAATCAACAACTTGTAACTGTTCATCAGTTAATGGCGCAGTCTGAATGTTGTTGGATCCTTTACCTTTTTTTATTTTTTTTATCAATTTATTAAAAACATTCAACGCACAACCTCCATGATGTCTTTATTGAATCTTCCATTAGCCAAGAACTTATGCCAATAATGCATACACAATGTGGTCAGCTGACCCAAAATACACCACCTCATTGAAAACAAGCGGTGTACATGTGATTGGACCCCCCGTGACAAATTCCCACCTTAGGCGGCCTGTTTTATATTCAATACAATACAATGTTCCGTCCGCAGACCCGCAATACAATGCATCTTTGTGAATGACCGGCGATCCGCTTACCTGGTGATTTGTGTGGAATTTCCATATTTCTTTAGCACTATTCGCATCCAAGCAATAGATATTTCCATCAGCAGAACCTACAAAGACATAATTATCGAGCCGGCAAGGAGAGGAAATGGACCCTTTTGCCATTCGATGCCGCCAGATGACCCAACCACTCTTTGCATCTAGAGCATAAAACGATGAATCTATAGAAGTAAAATAAACAATACCTTGGGTGACCAACGGTGATGACGTGATTGCTCTTTTCGCTCGAAACCGCCACTTAATCTGACCCCGATAGTCGATACAAAAAAAATCACCGGCTTCGTTTCCAAAATAGATATAATCATTGGTGACATAAGGCGAGGAGCGAATAGGATTACCCGCATCGACTTTGATCACTCGACGAGTAGCGGAGATATTTACTCCATATAAGTAACCGTCATCTGATCCAAAAAAAACGTGCCCATCTGCTACCCGTGGTGAGCTTCGGATTGGACCTTCTACTTGGTGATTCCAAGCGAGTTTGCCGGTCTTTGTATAAATTGCATATAGATTTGCATCTTCCGACCCGATAAAAACCAGGTCTGGGGTTATCACCGGGCGAGAGACAATCCCCCCCTCAGTTGGGAACTTCCATTTAAACTCACCATTGGCAGCGGACAGGGCATATAGGTTATTATCATAAGAGCCAATATATATAGTCCCATTCTCGTAGGTCGGAGAACCCCGCACTTCATCCTCACATTGAAATATCCAAATAGGCTTCACCGTTTTCTCACTAATAACGACTGGCAAAGAAATTCGTGAAAGTGCGCCGGTATTTTTTGCCGCATTAAACAACGCTTCTTTCATGTCAGCAGCTGATTGAAAACGATCTTCCGAATTGTATTGAAGCGAAGTCTGGATAACCGTTTCCACTTCGCTATTGACGGAAGGATTAATGTGCCGAATGGGTCTTTCGTTAAAGGAAAAAGGCGGCTCTACCCGTGGGTCACGCCTGGTTAACAAGTGATGCAACGTCGCTCCAAGAGAGTAGATATCCGCAACTGGAGACGCCTCACCCCGATATTGCTCTGGTGGAGAGTATCCTTCGGTGCCAATCATCGTACCTTTCTGACCAGCGCGGAACATTTTCGCAATTCCAAAATCTACTAAAACAATATGGCCTTTTTGGTTGACCATTACATTCGAAGGCTTCATATCTCGGAAAATGATCGGTTCAGGTTTGTGGCTGTGTAAATATTCAAGAACATCGCAAATTTCGATCGCCCAGCTAATTACCTGATCTTCGGAAAAAAACCCATCACTTTCATTTTGGATGGCTTCGAGGTCTTTACCGTTCACATATTCAATAACCAGATAAGAACGTTCGTCGTGTGAAAAATAATCGAATATTTTTGGGATCGCTGGGTGATTTAAAGTCGCAAGAATATTGGCTTCCCGCTCAAAATTTTGAATAATTGTTTGCCTTACAATCGGATCACGGCCCTGATTGATCATCTCTTTAACTGCGACAAGTTTAACAACATTCGGAAAATGCAAGTCCCTTGCGCGATAAACAGACCCCATACCACCCACACCTATCACATCCTGAATCAAATAACGCTCGATCAGAACCGTATCGGAGGTTAATTGCTTAACCGGGCCATGTCCACTATCGAGGTTTTGGGTTATACGATGAGTATCCAGGTCCACCTCCCACGACAATTCCACTCCCCCTCATAACCAGGTAACCATCCAGATCTATCATATTGATCGTTTGACAATATTTTAAGAACAGCGGTCCTTTTTTACAGGGGAACAAAGATTCAATCTTCACTAAATTATATCTTCAACCGAACTTTTTGCAACCCAATATGGATTAGTAACTAAATTATTTATTTAATAGAACCTGCCATCGATGGTAAGGAGGCTTTCAATAAAAATAACCTGGGAGTCAATCCAATCTTCGTGATTTGAAATGGGGGACATAGGAAAAGGCCGCATTCCCATAATTTGGCCCCATTAATGATTAAAAGAGCTTTTTTGTAAGAATTTATGAGTTAAAATAGAATGAACAGACTCAATCATAATGACCAACAAGAATATTCACTTACCCCTATATCAAAATGGAGATGGTTTGAATGAGTAATTTTCCTGGAAAGGGTAAAGTAGCGGTTTTAAAAACTTCTCCTCACACTATTCTTGAGGATATTGAAAAATTGATGCACCAGGCGGGAGTAGAACAAGCTTTGCCAAAAACTTCATCAACCGGGTTGAAAATTAATATTTCCTGGCAAACCTGGTACCCCGCTTGTTCTTCGACACCCTGGCAGCTAGAGGGGGTAATCCGTACCCTTCAAAAGCTCGGATTTCCAAACTTAATGGGTATTCACAATGACACCGTAGTGGTTGACACGAGTGTTGGAGAAGCGAACAATAAGCATAAATATATTACGGATAAATATAATGTCCCCTGCACATATCTCTACCAGGAAAAATTTGAGTGGGTAGAATACCGTCCCCGAAAGCGGTCCTTTTTAGTATTAGACAAAGTCTATCCCGAGGGGGTCTTCATCCCAAAAGCATTAATCGATATTAATATCGTTCATCTTCCGACCGTAAAAACCCATGTTTTTACTACGATTACCGGTGCGATGAAAAACGCATTTGGCGGGTTGTTACACCGAAATCGGCACTGGACCCACAGCGTTATTCATGAAACCTTAGTGGACTTATTAATGATCCAGCAAGAAATACACCCTGGAATTTTTGCTGTGATGGATGGTACCTTCGCAGGAGATGGACCGGGTCCACGGGCGATGCGCTGGCATGAGAAAAATATCCTACTTGCCTCCGCCGATCAAGTAGCTATGGATGCTGTGTCAGCTAAACTCCAAGGGTTCGATCCGCTTTCTATTCCATTCATTCGTATGGCCCATGAATTAGATTTGGGTATCGGCGATCCTCATCAGATTGATATTGTTGGTTACGATATCAACCAAGAAACACCATGGAATTTTGTTCAAGAAGACACTTTTGCCTCGCGTGGACAGAAGATGATCTATCACGGCAGATTAAAACCACTGGAAAAACCATTACTTCAAAGTCCCCTTGTCCCCTGGAGTTATTTTGCGAGCAATTTCTATCATAATGTCTATTGGTATCCATTTGTTGGCCGAAAACGGGTAGCTGAGGCTTTAAAAACAAAATGGGGGCAACTTTTCCAACACTATGGCGACGGTCAGGTTGTGATGCCCGGCATGGAACCTAAAACCGTTGTCCAGGCGGGGACAGCGATCGGTTTTTTGGCAATAATCATGGGAATTGTTGCCTGGATTCTCGGACGCAAATCGCGAAAATCCTAAGTTCTTGATCATTGTGCAAAACAGGTCAATAAATTAATATTTTTAAGGAGCGATCATGTTTCAAAACTTCTCCGAAGCAGACCAATTTGTTCGCAACAATAAAATTCGCATGATCGACCTGAAATTTACTGATTTATGGGGGCGTTGGCACCATGTCACGATATCGACCTCTGAGTTTTCACTCGAATTGATGAAATCGGGTGTTGGTTACGATGGGTCTAGTGTTGGGTTTAAGAGTGTCAAATCAGGTGATATGGTCCTTGTCCCAGACCTTAGTACCGGTTTCGTTGATCCTTTTTGGGAAATCCCAACATTAAGTTTTATTTGCAACACCCTTGAAGCGAACACAAAAATTCCATTTTTTCGGGAACCACGCGAAATTGCCCAACGGGCTGAAAAATTCATGCGGGCTATGCAAATTGCAGATGAATCGGTTTGGGGACCAGAATATGAGTTTTATATTTTCAGTAAAGTACAATTCGAAAATGGCATCAATGTTTCTTCTTACCGGTTAGATTCCGTTGAATCAAATTGGAATAGTGCCCTGGGTGGGCATGGGCATTACATCCCCCTCCATGGCGGTTACCATGCCATACCACCCAGGGACCAGCTTTTCAATCTGCGCTCTGAAATGGTCCAAATAATAGAGAATATCGGCATACCGGTCAAATATCACCACCACGAGGTAGGTGGGCCAGGACAATGTGAAATTGAGACCTCGCTCTTAGGGTTAATAAAAGCGGGCGACGCAAGTATGCTCATAAAATATGTTGCCAAAATGGTTGCGCTACGAGCAGGGCAAACCGCTACATTTCTTCCTAAACCGCTCTTCGGTGAGGCCGGAAACGGGATGCATTTTCACCAACTGCTACGAAAAAACAACCTTAATCTATTCTACGACCCTTCTGGACCGAATTTGTTGAGTGAAACAGCCCTATTCTATATCGGAGGTTTGCTTACCCATGCCCCAGCAATTTTAGGGTTAACCAATGCCAGCACGAATTCCTACCGGCGCTTGGTACCGGGGTTTGAAGCCCCGGTAAATTGCTTTTTCTCGAGTGGAAACCGCAGTGCAGCTATCCGTATCCCCAAATATGCCACCGATCCTGACCAAGTCCGGTTCGAATTTCGTCCCCCCGATGCAACCTGCAATCCGTATCTCGCAATGGCGGCAATGTTAATGGCAGGCCTGGACGGAATTATAAAGAAGATCGATCCGTCGAGAGCTGGATTTGGTCCATTTGATGAGGATATCTTTAAGTGGCCGGTCGAAAAAAGAGCAACCATCAAGAACTTGCCTACATCGCTGGAAAAAGCGCTCAACGCGCTGGAAGATGACCATGCATTCTTATTACAGGGTGAGGTTTTCGACCATGATATGTTGCTGGAATGGATCCAATTAAAACGAGAGGAGGATTACCAAATCCGCACCCGACCTCATCCCTATGAGGTTCAACTCTATTTTGACTTATAATATTTGGCAAGTTCAAGCCCGCGGGCGGCATACCTCACATGGACATAAACCTCGCAGGTAACGCCAATTAAATATCCCGTAAGAATGTCCATCCGCCCATTCGAAGGAAATCGCATACGTGCCAATCGCTTCAATTTTCCGGATTTGAGTCCTTTCAGTGTCGGGTAAATCAATATCAAATATTTCGGGGTCCGGTTCAGAGCGCATATTTTCATGCCCACCCCGGCAAGTTGCACATGGACATCCAGCCCTAAGCAGTTTAAATGGATATTGACTAACATGTCCGTCACCCCATGACAATGTAAGAATCCGTTGGTTACGATCAGCGGAAATTTTTAATGGCGTAGACGACATCTTACATTCCTGTTTACTGGGATGGTTCAATATCAATAGCCGTAACAAAAGTGGCAGCTGCCCAACCACTGCGATTTTCATCGTATGGTGCAGTTAGAAACCACCAAAAAAATTCATCAGCCTCTATAGGGCCATCATTTACCTTAAAAACCTCTGATTCATACCCCAGGAACAAAACAGGAGCACCGATTCCAGGTTCTTTCCTTAACCTCAAACCATCGCCGCCCGTGCCGGTAATTTGAACGTATCGCCCCAAGGTAATTCCATCGATGACTACCGAGGGCTGTTCTTGGGTTGGTGTGGGTGTGAACAATAAATTCTGGCTACCAAGTGGTGTAGAAGTTGGGGCGGCTACAATGGTTACCACAGCGGTTGGGTTTCCAAGGGCAGCCTCACCGGGTTTAGTGTAGATTACCGAAAGGATTAAGACCCCAAACAGCAAACCCCCTAGGCCTAAACCGGACAGGATTACCCAAACCAAATGCGTCGTCCGCCTTATTTGTAAACTCAAGCAAACTTTTCCTTTGGTGGCTCAGAATTGGTCGCTTGGCCACCGCTATTTTAATTTTTAATCGTCTGGCGGTACAGCCATACCCAGCTATTATATCGTGAATGTATACCACCAAAACTGTATGATATAATCTGGCAAGGTTACACCGGATGGAAGAATCACAAGAAGCAACCTTTATTTTAGGAAACCGTTACCAGTTACTCCAGACGATCGGCACTGGTGGGATGGCAGTTGTTTATCGTGCCCGTGATCTTATGCTCGAACGTCCTGTTGCGATCAAGGTATTACGCCATGATTTTTCTGAGAATGAGGGTTTTCGCCAAAGTTTCCGCCTCGAAGCACGAGCAGCTGCAAATCTTTCCCATCCGAATATTGTTACCGTCCACGACTTTGGATTCGATACAAACAAACTTTACCTGGTCATGGAATATGTTCCAGGCACAGATTTAAAAACGATCTTGCGAGAGCGCGGTCGGCTCCCAATCGAAGAAGCGGTCAGCCTGACCATTCAGGCTGCAGCCGGTATCGGTTACGCTCATCGCGCTGGGTTGATTCACTGTGATATCAAACCACACAATATGCTGGTTACACCTGACCAACGCATCAAAGTAACAGACTTTGGAATCGCCAGAGCGATGGCGAGTATTCTCCCAGAAGAAAAACATGATGTTGTTTGGGGTTCTCCGTTGTATTTTTCACCCGAACAAGCAGCCGGAGCAGCGCCATCCCCTGCTTCAGATGTATATTCGCTGGGTGTCGTATTATTCGAATTGGTCACTGGTCGGCTACCTTTCATACATAATGACCCAGCCGAATTAGCCCGTCTCCACCGAGACGAACCTCCCCCACCCCCACGTCGCTTGAATCAAGATGTTCCACCAGCATTGGAACAAATCATCCTTAAAGTTCTTGCTAAGGAACCTTCAGCCCGGTATCGGACCGCCGACCAGTTCGGCAGGGTATTATCCAGTTTCCTACAATCTAATGAAACTATCCATTCACAACCACGCAGTATAAATAATAGCCATGAATCTTCCTATAGCCAACCATTAACCGGTCAGGCTATTCCAGTGAGGTACGCCCCAGATCGAGTTGCCGAACCAATGGTTGAAGATGATGATTCAAGTTTGAATATTGATTGGGGCACAATCGGCCTGGCTTTGTTATCCATCCTGTCCTTAGGTGGTTTAGTGCCTTTTTGGTTATGGATCTGGTTTTCTATTAATCCACCCACCCCTTGAGCTTCCGATGAACAAGATAACATTAGCCGCCTCGATCCTTTCTGCCGATTTTGCCAACTTAGGCGAGCAAATTAATCAAGCCGAACGAGCTGGGGTCGATTGGATTCATGTTGATGTCATGGATGGGCATTTCGTTCCCAATATCAGCATGGGACCGTTCATTGTGGAAATTTGCCGCAAAATAAGTAACCTACCCATCGACGTCCATCTGATGATTGAAAATCCTGAACGCCACATTGGGACATTCGCCAGCGCAGGCGCAAGCAGCATCAGTATCCATATCGAGTCAAACCCAAACGTCCACCGCACAATTGAAGCGATTCGTAGCTTGGGTGTCAGTCCAGGCATCGTCATCAATCCGGGAACGGCGGTTTTTACTTTAGAAGCAATACTAACCAGAGTGGACTATGTATTGGTAATGTCTGTCAATCCAGGCTATTCAGGGCAGGTTTTTCTACCCGAATCACTAGATAGAATTACCTCGATATCCCGTTTAATCGCCCAAAAAAACCCAGTAGTATTTATTCAAGTGGATGGCGGCATTACCCCGGAAACAATGGGGCCTGTTTTTCAGGCTGGGGCGCGTTGTTTCGTCGCTGCGACTGCAATCTTCAAACACCCCAATGGAATTGCTGCTGGAATTTTATCCTTACGAGAGGCAGCCCAATAAAAAAATAGCGGCTTGCGCCGCAATTTTTTCATGGAGAGAGGAACACTTACTTGGTTTTCACCAAAGTCCGGATGCACTTTGTACACAATAATTTCCGAGCTTTTCGGCCTTTTTCCAACACCGAAACCTTCTGCAAATTCGGTTTAAAAGTCCGATTGGTAGCGCGCATTGAAAAGCTGCGGTTATGACCAAATGTAGTTGTCTTCCCGCATATTTGACATTTCGCCATGATTTGATATCCTTTCCTGCCAAGTTGCTCTACACGAATATTCCATTCCTGGACGCAAGTTTGAAGTTTACCACAAATCGCACCTTTTTTCAATATAGATTGTTCTTTTAAAAAGGATTCACAACGATGAAAGAGACGAACCCATTCGGCCATATATTCATCTCCCACCGCGCTATTGCTTCAATAGCTCATCAAGCGGCTCTAGAATCTTATGGGGTCGTGGGACTAGCGGCCAAAAGTTTGGCAGAAGGTTTGGCGCAAGTCTTAGTAAAAGATCCTACCCTTGGGGTCGAAGTTGATTATTCCGGGGATGGCATCACAATTGAACTCTATATTATTGTGGAGTACGGTACCCGGATAAAAATGGTGGCTTCTAGCGTCGCCGATAATGTACGTTATCAGGTCGAAAAATCGATCGGGCTGCCTGTCCATAGTGTCAACGTACATGTTCGAGGATTACGAATCAGCAATCTGGATTGATTGAAAAATTCCATCATCGTGGGAGTATTATGACCGTTGAACCTAATTTTCCATCTACATTGGATGGCCGCGAACTGGCGCACAGCGGAGCTTTAGATGGCCAGGGGTTAAAAGCTTTAATGGAAGCCGGCATGACTTGGTTAAAAGCAAACCAACAATTGGTAAACTCTTTGAATGTCTTTCCTGTGCCCGATGGTGATACGGGCACCAATATGCTCCTGACAATGCAAGCCGCTTACAACGAAATTGTCCACAGCAACGAAAAAAATGTTGGTAAAATGGCGCACTCGATTGCACACGGAGCATTGATGGGGGCGCGTGGTAACTCTGGTGTGATTCTTTCCCAACTATGGCGGGGTTTTGCGCGCGCCTTAGATAATTTAGACAAAATGGACGGCCCAACCCTCATCAACGCACTAATCGAAAGTAAAAACACAGCGTATAAAGGTGTTGTGCGTCCAGTCGAAGGGACAATTCTAACCGTCGCAAACGACATCGCTGTTTTTACTGAGCGTTTTCGCGAACAGACCTTATCGCTTAATTGGCTAGAAAAAATTGTAGGCGAAGCTAACCGATCTGTCGAAAACACACCGAATTTATTACCTATACTCAAACAAGCCGGGGTCGTTGATTCAGGTGGAAAAGGCCTTGCAATCCTTCTTGAAGGTATGCTTCGTTATCTAAAAGGTCTCTCCTTAGCCCCATCGGCCGCAATGGTCCAACCTATGAACACAATGATTATGGAAGAAGCGATGGAACAAATAGAACCAGGCCAAGATTATGAAGTTATTGTGGATTTTCAGCCATCTCATCCTTTGAATCTGGATAAGTTTTACGCTGACCTTTCTGAAATAGGCACATCAATCCAAGTTGGTGAAGGCGATGGCATGTACCGGATGCATATTCATGTCCCATTAGAAAAAAGATACGAGCCAATCGATTACACCATGAGTCTGGGTACAATTACAAAAGTAGCGATGGAAAACCTGATTGCTCAATTGGAATCCAGGAAAACTCAACCAGAACCAGAAATTCAGTTCACACCGGTAGAACCTGGAAAAATCGCTGTTATAACGGTATCCCCAGGTAAAGGCTTATCAAGGATTTTTGCCAGTCTTGGCGTCTCTGCCATCGTCGAAGGGGGTCAAACGATGAACCCCAGTATCGAGGAAATCCTAAATGCCTTTGAAAATTTACCCACCGATAAAATAATTATCTTACCCAATAATAAAAATATCATTCTTGCTGCTCAAAATGCGGCCAATGTTTCGGTGAAAAACGTTATGGTAATTCCCACTAAAACAATTCCACAAGGACTGAATGCGATGCTCCGGCATGACCCAGATGGCGACCTGGAGAATATAGCTGAAGAAATGAAAGAAGCATTAAACGAAGTGGAAACGGGTGAAATTACAACCGCCACTCGCTCGGTAGAAATCAATGGGGTCAAGGTTGATCAAGGAGAAGTAATCGCCTTATTAAACGGTAAACTGATCGCTTCTGGACATCGGTTAGACCAAGCCTGTCTGGATTTATTAGCTGAAGCAAAAACCGAAGATCGAGAACGCATCACCCTTTTCTATGGGCAAAATATCACCGATGAAGAAGTGAATCAGGTTGCTGAAAAAATTAAAGAAGTTTACCCCTCCCACGAAATCGAGATCCATGAAGGCAGCCAGCCCCACTACCAAATGATTATCGCCATCGAATGAACCTTTATGCGAACCACTTGTATTCTTACAGATAGTTCGGCCCAATTTCCCAATCATTCCTTCCCTGGGCAGAACCTGGTAAGGATCATCCCGTATGATGTCGAAATTAAAGACACGCTGTATCCGGAAGGCCGTGATTTTAATATTTCCGACCTTTCCAGGCATGCACCACCAGATTCGATCCCCAGGCTCATCGCCCCTTCCATATTTCAATTTACAAATTATTATCAGAGATTGGGGCAGGAATTCGATCAAATTATAGTTTTGTGCCAATCCGACCACCTCTCATTAGCCTATCGTAACGCCGTGGAAGCAACCGATGGGGTAAAAGGCGGCCAACCAGTCTTGGTCATCAATTCGCAGACAACTTCCGCCGGGTTAGGTTTTCTGGCACAGGTTGCCGCTGAGGCCGCTTATTCTGGTATGCAGTTAAGTGAATTGGAACGCATCATCCGAAAACAGATTGGGTGCATTTACACAATTTTTTGTGCACCCGGTTTATCTTATTTTTCCACCACTGGAATTGTCGATCAAACTCAAGCAATCGTTGGCGAGATGCTTAATTTTTTGCCTGTTTTTACCATCGAAGAAGAGCGGGTGACACCCCTCGAGAAAGTCCGGAATTATCGCAGCGCTTTGGAATTATTTGCCGAATTTATCGAAGAATTTGAAAAATTAAAGCATATAGCCTTGATCCAAAGTGCTCCACCTCCAATCTCGGATACCCGCGCCATTAGACAACTTTTTCAAGAGTTGTATCCGGCAGCAACCTATAGCGAACATAAATTGAATGCTCCATTGGCCATAACTTTTGGGCCACGCTTTTTAGGATTGATCGCTGCTGAATAATTTAGGCAAAAACTAAAGTTTAGAATAGCCAGCCTCTATAAACTTAATTTAACATTCCCCTGCGATAAATAAATGGTTAGATTGGAGTAAAATAAACTTATGTCATCCCCATTACATAAATTAAAAAAATTTTTGTTCCTGGAAAGCGAAAGAGGATATGATAACCGGGCTGTGGTCGGTGGTTTGAATAAAATTATTCCCTCCTGGAAGGTTGAAGCTCACTCTGCCAACCTACCTCCCTACTTAATTGATAAAATTTGTGGTTTTCTGGAAGAATACCCAAACCTGAAAGATGTCGCTAGAGCTGACGGAATCAAGGTGATGATTGAAACAATCGAACATTACAGCCAATCACCATCAACCCCCCCAGAAAGTCCCAGACAAATACCTCAGGAAACCAAAGAACAATCATCAGTAGATCAAACGCCAAATGCTATAAAGGCAAGCGAAGAAATAGAGGGTTTACTTACAAACCACCATGATCCTTCACATCGAAATCACATCGATAGGCATTATCAACCGATCGGATTATCGGCTGATTTAACTGTCCTCCCTGGGGTTGGTCAAAAAACTGCTCAAATTCTTCAAAATCTGAATCTTCGCTCCCTTGAGGATTTGTTGTTCCACTTTCCGCGCAGATATGACGATTATTCGACCTTGAAGCGCATTAACGATCTAAATTATGGCGATGAGCTTTCAGTCTTAGGTACAGTTAAAACTGCGATCCACCGACCCATCAAAGGCGGAAAACTCAACATTACGGAAGTAGTGATTTCGGACGAGACAGGAGCCTTGCGAATTTCCTGGTTCAACCAGCCCTGGTTAGAAAAGAGTATCCGCCCCGGGACGCAAATCGTCGTTTCTGGTAAAGTTGATATTTTTCTCGGGCGATTATGCATGAACAATCCCGATTGGGAACCTTTGGAACAAGAACATTTGCACACCAATCGAATTGTCCCAGTTTACCCGTTGACTGCCAATGTAACCCAAAAATCTCTGCGCCGATTAATGCATCAAACGGTATCCTTTTGGGCATCCCGAATATCAGATTTTTTGCCAGAATCCATTCGAAGAGAGGGCAACTTACTCAATTTCCAAGATGCCCTCCAGCAAATCCATTTTCCTGACAATCCCGAAAAACTGAGGGCTGCTCAGGAACGGCTTGCATTTGATGAAATTTTCATGATACAACTGGGGGTTTTACGTCAAAAAAGGTTCTGTCAGCAAGCAACTTCTCCAAGTTTGAATACGCCAGACGAATGGCTTAGCGATCAACTCGACCGCCTGCCTTTTCCCCTCACAAACGCGCAAAAGAACGTTCTGGATGAAATCCGCAACGACCTTCAAGCTGGCCGGCCGATGAATCGCCTATTACAAGGGGATGTGGGATCCGGTAAAACCGTCCTGGCTGCCCTGGCTGCAGCCATGGTCGCCAGGCATCATGCACAAACTGCACTTATGACCCCCACCAGTATCCTGGCTGAGCAGCATTACCGCACCTTCCTGCGCCTGATGTCTTCCGACCTAATCAATAAAAATGCCCCATTTAAACAAGAGGAAATCCGCCTATTAATGGGTGATACACCTGAAAACGAGAAACACGAAATCCGAGCAGGATTGCTTAATGGCTCGATTAAACTTGTTATTGGTACTCATGCCCTTCTGGAGGATCCTATCGAGTTTCAAAACCTTCAATTGGCGATCATCGATGAACAACACCGCTTCGGGGTTAAACAACGCGCAGTGTTACGGTCGAAGGGTAGTAACCCCCATGTCCTGGTAATGACGGCCACCCCAATCCCACGTTCGTTGGCCTTAACCATTTACGGTGATCTCGATATCTCGATTATCGACGAAATGCCGCCCGGTCGCCAACCCATCTCCACCCATATTATTGCTCCAGTTGAACGAGAACGGGCATATTCCTTCATCCGTGGGCAAATCGAAGCGGGTCATCAAGCATTCATCATCTACCCGCTTGTCGAAAATGAAGAGAAAGAAGATTTGGCTGCGGTTCAAGCCCAAATCTACCTGCAACAGGAAGTCTTCTTCAAATATAAAGTCGGTTTACTTCATGGGCGTCTTAAACCAGTTGAAAAAGACCAAATCATGAAAGATTTTCGGGATGGTTTTTATCAAATCTTGACTTCAACCTCAGTGATCGAAGTAGGAATCGATATACCCAATGCAACGGTGATCCTTATCGAAGGGGCAAATCGTTTTGGCTTATCTCAGATCCATCAATTTCGCGGTAGAGTGGGGCGTGGCGACCAGCCTTCTTACTGCTTGTTAATTCCCGATAAAGACGATGCCCTAGAAAATGAACGTTTACTGGTGTTGGAAGAAACCAACGATGGATTTGTTTTAGCCGAACGCGATCTTACCCAACGCGGACCGGGTGATTTCCTGGGGACCCGCCAGGCTGGGTTCGCCGAACTACGCTTGGCGAAATTAACCGATATCCGCCTAATTGAAAGGGCACGAAAAATAGCATACAAGTTGTTTGAACGAGATCCAGATTTAATTCAAACCGAAAACAGTGCACTATTGTCCAGATTAGAGAAGTTTTGGGACAATGGGCGCGGAGATATCAGCTAACAAAAGGAGAAAAATGGTTAGAGCTCTCTTTCCAGGAACGTTCGATCCAATTCACTGTGGGCATATTGATATCGCGAGACGCGCATCCCTCCTTTTTGACGAGGTCATTTTGGCTGTCTATGACCGGCCTTTAAAGAATCTGCTCTTTTCACCACAAGAACGTCTCGATCTGGTGAGAAGAACTTTCCTCGCCGAACCCAAATTTACTGTCATGGGCTATAGTGGATTAACCGTTGAATTTTGTAAAAATGTCGGCGCTCAGGTAATCGTCCGTGGATTGCGTGTTTTTTCCGATTTTGAGCATGAATTTCGAATGGCACTCGCCAATCACCGTTTATACCCCGAAATTGAAATGGTATCGCTAATCACCAGCGAACAACATACTTTTTTGTCTTCTTCGACAGTTCGCGAAATTGCCTCTCTGGGGGGTGATGTAAGCAGTATGGTCCCACGATATGTGGTAGAAGCTCTTCAAAAAAGGTTCGGAGAATTAGGAGATAGCCAGCAAACCGTGCCCATCATGGCATTAAGAGATTGATTCATGGATTGATTATGGCCTGAAAATTGCACCAAATATTTCAGCAAACTGCGCGGAGGAAGAATGGACATTCTGCACCTGGTTGATCGACTCGAGGAATTATTCAACGAAAGTAAACCGATTTGGTTTACTCATTCGGTAATGGTGGACGAAGATCGTATGCTGGACCTTATCGATCAGATGCGAGTATCCATTCCCGAAGAAATTAAGAAAGCTCAACAGGTATTAACCCAGCGAGACCGCGTCCTGGCCCAAGCGCAAGAAGAAGCTAACCGGACGTTGCAGTTGGCGCGTGAAAAAGCAGACCAAGTCATTGAACGGGAT
>Ga0207950_100323_pt1 | contig 17114 bp, 18 predicted proteins | sample Subbio11_8B_AprC_FD_184814 | JGI IMG/M metagenome (GOLD analysis project Ga0207950, IMG submission 184814) | Serpentinite rock and fluid subsurface biosphere microbial communities from McLaughlin Reserve, California, USA - CR11_8B_AprC (SPAdes) | ecosystem: Environmental > Terrestrial > Deep... | reverse complement strand
CTTGGTCGGCAGCATCGCATCGCTGCGCCAGCCCATCTCCGGCCCCGCCTGACACCACAGCGCGACCGTCTGCGCCGCCTCCCACTCCGTCTCGCGCACGAACAACCGGTCGGACTTGGCCGATTGCCGCCAATCCACCCGCGCCGCCGAATCCCCGGGCAGATACGGCCGGAACTGCCAGAAGGCATCGCCCTGCCCGGGCCGCCGCCGACCATGGACACCCTGCATCACCGTCTGCGCCACGCGCTCGGCCTGCACGACCAGCGGCGGGAGCGAGGCACCGAGGGCCTCGGCCCAGGGGACGGGGACGGTGGTCATCGGCGCGCGCCTGGGAGGGCGCCGCCCTCCCCGGACCCCTCCCGCCAAAGGCCGAAGGGCCTTTGGAAACCAATTTCAAGCGTAGTGGAGACGGAGGGGGCGTCATGTGCGCGCCCGTCCCCGCGGGCACGCCCTGCCCCCTCCCTCTCCAGCCCGATCAGGCCGAGGGTTCCAAGGGCCTTAAGCCCTTGGCGGGGAGAGGTTTGGAGAGGGGCGGCGCCCCTCTCCGACGCGACCTGTGCCACCGCCCCGTTATCCCAGGCTGTCCTTGAGTGTCTCGATCACTTCGCTCAGTCGCACGCCGTCCGCGCGGGCGGCGAAGGTGAGGGCCATGCGGTGGCGCAGGACCGGTTCGACCAGGGCGATCACATCGTCCACGCTGGGTGCGAGCCGGCCGCCGAGCAGGGCGCGGGCGCGGGTGGCGAGCATCAGGGCCTGGGCGGCGCGTGGGCCCGGCCCCCAGGAGAGGTTCTTGCGCACGGTTTCGATGGAGGAGGTTTCCGGCCGTGCGCCGCGCACGAGCGTCAGGATGGCATCGAGCACCTGTTCGCCGACCGGGATGCGGCGGATCAGGCCTTGCGCGGCGATGAGTTCGGGGCCGGTCATGGCCTGGACCGGCTTGGCTTCGTGCGCGCCGGTGGTCGCGAGCAGCATGGCGCGTTCGGCCGCGGCGTCGGGGTAGCCGACCTCGATTTCCAGCAGGAAACGGTCGAGCTGCGCTTCCGGCAGCGGGTAGGTGCCTTCCTGCTCGATCGGGTTCTGGGTGGCGAGCACGTGGAAGGGCGCGGGCAGAGCGTGCATCTCGCCGCCGATGGCGACGCGGCGTTCCTGCATGGCCTGCAGCAGCGCCGATTGGGTGCGGGGGGAGGCGCGGTTGATCTCGTCGGCCATCAACAGCTGGCAGAAGACCGGGCCGCGCAGGAAGCGGAAGGCGCGTCGACCTTGGGCGTCCTCCTCCAGCACCTCGGAGCCCAGGATGTCGGCGGGCATCAGGTCCGGGGTGAACTGCACGCGGCGCGCATCGAGGCCGAGCACGGTGCCGAGCGTGTCCACCAGCTTGGTCTTGCCCAGGCCCGGCACGCCCACCAGCAGGACGTGTCCGCCGGCCAGCAGCGTGGTCAGCACCCGTTCGACGACCAGGTCCTGTCCGAAGATGACCCGGCCCACCGCCTCCCGGACGCCGGCGAGGCGGGTGCCGAGCGCCTCCACCTCGGCGACGAGGGTGGCGGGATCCTGCGTCTCGGCCACTTCACTCATGCGGGCATGGCTCCCTATATGACGGTCGCGGAGGCGCGCCGGCCGGTGCCACCCCGTGGGGGATTACCTCGCATCGGCGAGGCTGGGTGCAAGGGCGACAACGGGCTATGACGCTCCAGGGCATGGAAAAGACGGGCTGCACGGTGCCTCCGGCGGGCGCGGTGCTGGCCCGGGCGAGGATGGACTGCGGCGATTATGCCATCCGAATCGGGCGCGACGGCACATGGTATTACAAGGGCAGCCCGGTCCAGCGGAAACCGCTGGTCTGCCTGTTCGCCTCGGTGCTGAAGCGCGGCGAGGACGGGTCGTACTGGCTCGAGACGCCGGCCGAGCGCGGGCGGATCGAGGTGGAGGACGCGCCCTTCATGGCGGTCGAGCTGTTCTGGCGCGACTGCGGCTGCGCGGTGCCGCAGCAATGCCTGACCTTCCGCACCAACCTCGACGAGATGGTCACCGCCGGCCCCGAGCACCCGATCCGCGTGCATCTCGACCCCCGCACGCGCGAGCCCCGGCCCTACATCCTGGTGCGTCCGGGGCTGGAGGCGCGGATCTGCCGCGCGGTGTTCTACGAGCTGGTCGCGCTGGCGCAGCCCGAGACCGTGGGCGGGCGCGAGGTGCTCGGCGTCTGGAGCGAGGGGGTGTTCTTCCCGATCGACGAGGCGCCGGCGCTGGACATGGCGGCCGATTGAGCCCGCCGTCGAGCGCCGCGCCCGTGCCGCCGCCGCGGCTCGATGTCGCGGCGTTGCGCGAGCGGCTCGCCGATCCCGGCGCCATCCCGCGCGACCGGCCATCCCCGGAGGACGACCTCGAGCGTGCGGCGCGCACGGGTGGGCGCGTCGTGACGGCGGCGGTGCTGGTGCCGCTGGTCGCGCATCCCGATCCGACGGTGCTGCTGACGCTGCGCTCGGCGCGGCTGAATTCCCATGCCGGGCAGGTCTCCTTTCCCGGCGGGCGGATGGAGGCGGGCGAGACGCCCGAGCAGGCGGCGCTGCGCGAGGCGGAGGAGGAGGTGGGGCTCGACCCCGGCCTGCCCGAGCTGATCGGCCGGCTGCCGAGCGTGCTGACCGGGACCGGCTACCTGGTCACGCCGGTGGTGGCGCTGCTGCGCCCGCCCTTCGGGCTGCGGCACGACCCCGGCGAGGTGGAGGAGCCCTTCGAATACCCGCTGGCGCGGCTGCTGGACCCCGCGGCGCCGGAGCGGCGGCGGCAGGAATTCCGCGGGCGGATGCGGGAGTTCTGGGTGTGGCCGCATGAGCGGCACTACATCTGGGGCGCCACGGCCTCGATGCTGGTGACGCTGGCGGCCGTGCTGCGGGGCGGGCGGTAGGCGGTTCCCGGCGCCGGGACGAGCCCCCGGCACGGGGTTCGCGGTCAGGCCGCCCGGCGACGCATCGCAAGGCCGAGCCCGGCGAGGCCCATGCCGAACAGGGCAAGGGACATCGGGACGGGGATCGCCGCAGAACGGAGAGACCAGTTGGCGATCAGCTTGGCGCTGCTGGTCGCGTTCTCCCTGGTCCAGAATTCGGTGAACCGGGTGTTGCCGATGAGGAAGCCGACGATGTTCAGCGTATAGGTGTCGGCGCCGATGGTGATGCTTTCCGACAGGTTGTTGAAGTTCACCCGGACCTGGTCGGCGCAGCCCTTGGCGTTGACGCCCTGTTTGTTCGGCTGCCCGTTGGCGCAGGGATGCGCGTTGTTCGGCGTCTCGTTGTGGAGGAAGTCGAAGGCGAAGTTCTTCGTGCCCTGGTTGTTGCCGTCGATCGAGATCCCGGCGGTGATGGTCAGCCGCACGCCCGTGATGCTCGACCCCGCGTCGATCTCGAAATTGCGGTGCCTGAAGGTGCCGAGGGTGAAGTTCGGCGAGGGCGAGGGCGGCAGGACGCTGGCGATCGGCGTCGCGGCGGCGGTGAAGTCGTAGCCGCTCCGCTTGCCGCCGGTGCCCCAACTGACCGAGGCGGCGGAGGTGCCGTTGCCGGTGATGCCGATGGCCGCGCCGCCGACGACGTTCGACCAGGTGGCGTTGATGGGGTTGATGGACACCGTGGCCGCCGAAGCCGCGCCCGGCGCGATAAGCGCGATGGCCGCGGCGGAGGCGATCAAGCCTTTGCGCATGGTGGGGTTACTCCCTTGATTGGGGCCGCGCATCGAGTGGGGGAGCGCGGCTGTCGCGTGGGGCGGGGGATGGGGCGTCCTGCTCACCCCGGCACCCGTTTTGCGACAAGCGGGCGAGCAACAAGTGGGCCACGGCCAAGGCGCGGCTTAACGCAATGATTAACAATGATTTAGAAATCCCCGGGACCGCCGGCGGGGCGTGGCTGTAAAAAACGCCGACTCCGGCGCCGCGCATCCCCCGGGCGCCGGGCCGGGGCGCCGCCCGCCCTTCATCTGGCCAGCCCCGCCCGTCCGCTCTATCTCCTGTCCATAGCCATCGGGAGAGACAACGCCATGACCACCCGCCGCACCCTCCTTGCCGCCGGCGCCGGCATCCTCGCCGCGCCCTCCGTCGTCCAGGCCCAGGGCGAATGGCCGAACCGGCCCGCCCGCATCATCGTGCCCTGGCCGCCGGGCGGGTCCACCGACGTGCTGGTCCGCATTTATGCCGAGCGCCTGCAGGCGCTGCTCGGCCAGAATTTCGTGGTCGAGAACCGCGCCGGCGCCGGCGGCAACATCGGCATCGACGCCACCGCCAAGGCGACGCCCGACGGCTACACCCTGGGCATCGCCTCGGTTGGGCACCTGGTGATCAACCGCTTCCTCTATACCCGCCTGCCCTACGACCCTGACCGCGACCTGGTGCCGGTCGGCATCGCGTGGGACCTGCCGAACGTCGCGGTGGTGGCCTCGCAGCATAACCCGAACCGGACGCTGCGCGACTTCATCGCCTGGGGCAGGGCGAAGCGCGGCGGGATCACCTACGGCTCGCCGGGGGTGGGCACCACGCCGCATCTGTCGGGCGCGCTGTTCTGCGCGCGCGCCGGGATCGAAGGGACGCACGTGCCCTTCCGCGGCGCGGCGCAGACGATTCCGGCGATGCTGTCGGGCGACCTCGATTTCGCGATCGACAACCTCGCCTCCTATGTCCCGGTCATCGTCGAGAACCGGATGCATGCTCTGGCCGTGACCAGCGCCGAGCGCTGGCCGACCATGGACCAGATCCCGACCATGGCGCAGGCGGGGATGGACGACTTCGTCATCTCCTCCTGGCAGGGCTTCGTCTTCCCCGCGGGCACGCCGCGCGCCATCGTGGACCGCTTCAGCGCGACGCTGCGCCGGATCGTGGACGACCAGGCCTTCAAGGACCGCTTCCTGCGTACCGGCGCGCTCGCGGTCTGGACGACCGCGGACGACCTCAGGGCGCGCGCGGAACGCGAGCGGCCGATGTGGCAGGAGGCGGTGCGGATCTCGGGCGCGCGGCTCGAATAGCGCGAACGGAAAAGGGCGGGAGGATCGCCTCCCGCCCTTGCCCCGCCAGGGGCCGCGAGGGCCCGGCGCCGCGCATCATGCCGGCGTGAACATCGGCACCGGGGCGCCGCCTCCCTCGGTGGGCTTGAACACCAGCTTGACCTTCTGGCCGATCCTCAGCGCATCGAGGTCGCAATCCACGATGTTGGTGAAGATGCGCGGGCCTTCGTCGAGTTCGACATAGGCCGGCGCATGCGGCTCCTTCGAGCGCATGACGGTGAAGGAATAGATGCTGCCCGTCCCCTTTGCCTCGACCAGCTCCACATTGTTCGACAGCGTGAAGGGCGAGCAGCCGCGCGGATACCAGAAATGCCTGCCGGTATCCTTGCACAGCCCGATCAGGAAGCGGCCCTCGCGGGCGGCGTCCCAGAAGGGCTTGGTGGTGGGGTCTTCCTTCGGCGCCGGGATGGCGCGGTTGGCGGCTTGGGTCGCCATGGGTGTCACTCCCGCTCCATGATGAGGGTGGCCGAGCCGTGCCGGTGGCCGAGCAGCCCGCCGATGCCGTTGGCGAGCGCGAGCTTGCAGCCCGGCACCTGCACCTTGGCGTGCGCTTCGCCGCGGAGCTGGCGCACCGCCTCGATGACCTTGGTCATGCCGCCGCGATTGGCCGGGTGGTTGTTGCACAAGCCCCCGCCGTCGGTGTTGAAGGGCAGCCTGCCGACGCCGCTGATCAGGTTGCCGTCGGCGACGAAGGCGCCGCCGCGGCCCTTCTCGGCGAAGCCCAGGTCCTCGATCTGCATCAGCACCGTGATGGTGAAACTGTCGTAGATCGAGGCGTACTGGATGTCGGTGGGCTTCACCTTCGCTTCCTCGAAGGCGGCGGCGCCGGATTGCCGCGCGGCGGAATAGGTCAGGTCCACCTGGCCGCCGGCCTGGTTCCTGGTGGCCTCGGCGCAGCCGAGCACCTTGACCAGCGGGCGCTTGAGCGACTTCGCGATCTCCGGCCGCGCCACGATCAGCGCGCCGCCGCCATCGGAGATGACGCAGCAGTCGAGCCGGTGCAGCGGGTCCGCCACCATGGGCGAGTTCACCACCTCCTCGACCGTCACGACCTTGGGCAGCATGGCGTGCGGGTTGTGCTGCGCGTGCTGGGACGCGGCCACCTTGATCCAGGCGAGCTGCTCCGACGTCGTGCCGTATTCGTGCATGTGGCGCGCGGCGACGTTGGCGTAGGAGGTGACCACCGTGCGCGCCATCGGAATCTCGAACGGATCGTCCGGGATATTCGGCGCCCAGGAGCGCGGCACCGTGCCCGTCGCCATGCCTTCCGCGCGCGGGCGGCCGGCCAGCGTGATGAGCGCGATGCTGCAGCGCCCTTCCCTGATGGCCTGCGCCGCGTGGCCGACATGCATCACGTAGGAGCAACCGCCCATGTCGGTGGAATCGACGTGGCGGAGCTTCGTCAGCCCCATGTAGTCGGCCTGGTTCAGCGGCCCGAGGCCCGGCGCGGCGCCGGTGCAGAAGAAGCCGTCCACGTGGTCCTTCGAAAGGCCCGCATCCTGGAGGGCGCCGAAGGCGACCTCCGCATGCAGCTGCGCGACCGACTGGCCCTCGGCCTTGCGCGTCGGGTGCTCGAAGGCCCCGACGATGTAGGCTGCGCCGTTGATGCTCATGGCGTGGGCGTTTCCTCCCGCTCGTGTGTGGCGCGCGCAGGGAAGCAGCCGGGACGATGGCTGTCGAGGGGCCGACGGACCCGCGCGGCCGCACGCCGCCGCACACGCCGCGGCCCGACGTCCCGCATCGGGCCGGGAGCGCAAGCCGCAACCGCGCCCAGACGCCCCCGGCGCTCCGGCACATGGCGCGAAGGCAAGGGCCGCGGATGCGGCTCGCCGCCGTCCGAGGGAGACAAGAAGGTTCCCGCCGGGGCGCGCAGGATTGCGCGCACCCGGCGGGGTTTCGCTGCCGGCTGGGGGGCAATATCAGCGCGGCAGGAACTCGGCGGAGTATCGGCGGCTGTCGGCGTTCATCCGCGCCGCGGCGGGGTCGCCCTTCCCGCGGGCTTCCGCGCCGCGCGGCTGGTGGGCGTGGTCGCGCGCGCCGAGCGCAGGGCGGCGCATCTCACGGATGACGATGCCGCCCTGGCTGTCCTGGCCGGTGCGCGCGGCGCGGAAAAAGGCGGGGCAGAACCCCATCACCTCGCTCGCGTCGCCGCACCGGCGCACAGGAGCGAAGGTGCCGTTCCCGCCGGCGCCGGCAGGGACGTTCCTGGCGGTCGCCCTCGCCGGGTTCGGGCCGGAGAAGCGTCCGGGACGGCCCTGGATGCGCTCTGGCTCGAAGGTGGGGGCGGCGATCGAATCGTCGGTCATCCGCCGCGCTCCGGCGAAGGCGCGGCGGATCATCGCGCGCTTCCCGGGGCGGCACGGGCCGTCCCGCGCGAGGACCTGACGCTGCGCGCCCTTCGCATCCTGCGCGGCGGCCGGCAGCGGCGCCGCGATCGGCGCGGCGAGTGCGGCGGCGGCGAAGGTCTTGCGCATCTCTCGGTCTGCCTTCCTCATGGGTGGCAGTCGGAGGATGCCGCGCCGGGCAGGCCCCGGCGCTGAAACGCTTCACCCGGCGGCGACGACCGGGGCGGCGCTGCGCTTCTCCTTCGCGTTCCGCAGCAGCGCGATGCCGCGATAGAGGCCGTGCACCATCTTCGAATAGGGCATCAGCAGGAAGAAGGCGAAGCACAGGCCGAGATGCAGCGCGAGCATGATGCCCATCGCGCCGGTGTGGCGGACCGCGAGCAGCAGCATCCCCGTCGCCGCGATCAGGAACAGCAGGCCGAGTATGGCGAACTCGCCGCCCATCAGCCGGCGTGAGACCGGGCCGGGATCGGTGACGATCTTCACATGCATCAGCCCGCCCGCGCCGATCATCATCAGCACGCCGCCCCACGAGCCGAGTTGCACCGGCAGGGACAGGAAGGCGTGCGGCGAGTACCAGCCGAAGACGTAGTGATAGACCGTGCCCGTGCAGGTGGCGGCGAAGCACAGCATGAAGCCGCCGAACAGCGCCTGGTGCAGCCAGCGCCGCCGGGTCGAGAAGCCCTCGTCGATGTCGTTGCAGCCATGCCCGCCGCCGCCGAGGTTTCGCATGGTGACGATGTCGATCGCCGCCTCGGAGGCCGGCGCGGGCGCGAAGCCGCCGCCGATGCCTCCCGTCGCGCGGAGGTAGGACCGCGCACCGATCGCCATGGCGATGATCGCGTAGCCGAAGGTGGACAGGCCCAGGGTGATCATCAGCCAATGCGGGATGACGCGGAAGAAGGCGCCGACGCCCCGGTGCGCCGACCACAGCACCGCCGGATCCTGCAGCGCGACCGTCAGCAGCAGCGCGAGTGTCACGCCGAGCGCGGCAAAGCCCGAAACCACCGTGCCGTTGCGCTCGAACAGCCGGCCGAAGCCGGCGGGCCAGGCGTGCTTCGCGTAGGTCTCGTTGCGCAGTTCGGCGAAGGTCGCGGGGATGTTGACGCCGAAGGCGTGCGGCGGCGCGTACTGGCAGGCATGGTAGCAGCCCTTGCAGCCGTGACACAGGTTGGCAAGGTGCGAGAGATCCGCCTCGGTGAAGGCGCGGCGCATCGTCATGGCGGGAAAGACCGCGCAATAGCCTTCGCAGTAGCGGCAGGCGTTACAGATTTCCATCTGTCGCCGGGCTTCGGCGACGGTAGGGCTTTCGGCGGCCATCGTCAGTTCCTCACGAGTTTGGCGGCTTCCTCGCCGGCGATGCGGCCGAAGACGGTGCCGATGGCCATGCCGAAGCCGGCCAGGTAGCCCTGGCCGAGGATGTTGCCGGACATGATCTCGCCGCTGGCGAACATGTTCGCCGATGGCGTGCCGTCCGCCATCGTCACGCGGGCGCGGTCGTTCACCTTCACGCTGAGGAAGGTGAAGGTGATGCCCGGCCGCAGCGGATGGCAGTAGTAGGGCGGGGTGTCGATGCGCCGCGCCCAGTGGGATTTCGGCGGGCTCAGGCCTTCGGTGCGGCAGTCGTCGAGCGATTGCGCGCTGAAGGTGCCGGGCCGCACGGCGGCATTGTAGTCGGCGACCACCTTCTCCAGCTTCGCGGCATCGAGGCCGATCTGCGCGGCGAGTTCCGCGATGGTGTCGGCACGATGGGGTGGGAAGACCGGCGGCAGGTAGTCCGTCTGCGCCTTGGAATCGTTGATCGCGAAGGCGACCTGGCCGGGCTGCTGGGCGATCAGCCTGCCCCAGATGGCGTAGCGCTTGGGCCAGACATCCTCGCCCTCGTCGTAGAAGCGCTCGACGTCGCGGTTCACCACGATCGAGAAGGGCACGCAGTCGAGCCGCATGGCGAGGCCGCCATCCTCCATCGGCGCGCGGGCGTCGTTGGCGACCGCGTGGAACTGGGTGGGGTCGCCGACCTCCTGCACGCCCTGCGCCAGCAGGTCCTTCAGCACGCGCCCCTGCGCGTAGGGCGTGCCGCGGATCTGGAAATTGTCGGCGGCATCGCCCCAGTACTGGCGCAGCCATTCGCGGTTGGCCTGGAACCCGCCGGCCGAGGCGATCAGCGCCTTGAATCGGATGCGCGCGGGAAAGCCGCGGTGGGAGACGATCGCCTCGGTCGCGAAGCCGTCCTTCACCGCGATGTGCTGCACCTCGGTGTCGTACAGGATGGTGATGCCGAGCGCCTCCGCCGTGCGGTAGAGCGCGTTCACCAGCGCCTTGCCGCCGCCGAGGAAGAAGGCGTTGGTGCGCGACAGCGAGAGCGTGCCCGACAGCGATGGCTGGAACACCACGCCGCAGGATTCGAGGAAGCCCGGCGCGTGCTGGCTCGCGCGGATGCACATGCGCGCGAGGTGCTCGTCGGTCTTGCCGCCGGTGACGCGATTGAGGTCGTCCCAGTATTCTTCCTCGAGATAGCTGTCGGTCAGCACCCCGGTGGGCCCCGGGTGCAGGGCGCGCAGGTTGCGGGTGTGGCGGGAATTGCCGCCGCGCATCGCGCGCGGCGCGTGCTCGGCGACGACGACGCGCGCGCCGGCCCGACGCGCGGTGATGGCGGCGCAGAGCGCGGCATTGCCGCCGCCCGCGACCAGCACGTCGAAGGGCTCAGTCAGGTCCGCCATCGGGCCGTCCCTTTCCGGGGCGCTGTTTTGTATCCAAGTGCATCCAAACATATACGAGGCCGCCGGCAAGGCAAGCCCCCGCCACGGGGCAGGGAGGCCGACCGCCTTCCGCCCCCGCGGCGCCCTCCTGTATAGCAGTCCGATGGACGGCATCCCGACCGCCACCCGCGACCTCGGCCAGGAAGCCTATGCGCGGATCCGAGAGGCCATCCGTGCCGGCGGGCTGGCGCCCGGCGAGCGGCTGACCGAGACCGACCTCGCCGCGCGATTCGGCGTCTCGCGCACCCCGGTGCGCCAGGCAATCGCGCGGCTGGAGGCCGAAGGCCTGGTGACGCACGAGCCGCGCCGAGGCCTCACGGTCACGCGCCCGGACCACCAGCAGGTCGTCGAGCTCTATGTCATGCGCGAGGTGCTGGAAGGCGCTGCCGCCCGCCTCGCCGCGCAGCACGCGAGCGAGACCGAGATCGCCGCGATGGCCGAGATCGTCGAGCACGAGCCCGCATGCTTCGGCGATGGCCAGGCGCTCGCGCAGGTGAACCAGCGGCTGCACGGGCTGCTCTACCTCGCCGCCCACAACCGCTACCTGTTGCGCAGCCTCGAGCAGCTCGCCGCCACCATGTCGCTGCTGCCGACGCTGCTGACGCTCGGCGGCCGCGCCGAACAGGCCCATGCCGAGCACCGCGCCATCCTCGATGCCATCCTCCGGCGCGACGGGGACGCGGCGGAATCCGCCGCGCGGTCGCATGCGCGCTCGGCGCAGAAGCATCGGCTCGCCTGGATGCTGGGCACCGTCGGCGTGCCGCTCGCCGCGCCGGGCGGCGCGGGCTAGGTTCGCGGACACCATGACCCAGCCCCTGCCGCTGCTGCCCACCACGGTCGTCGGCTCCTACCCGCAGCCTGCATGGCTCGTGGACCATGACGCGCTGCGCCGCCGGTCGGTGCCGCGCGTGCGCGCGCCGGAGATCTGGCGCGTCGCGCAGCCGCATCTCGCGCAGGCGCAGGACGACGCGACACTGCTCGCCCTGCGCGACATGGAGCGCGCGGGCATCGACATCGTCACCGATGGCGAGGCGCGCCGCGAAAGCTACTCGAACCACTTCGCCAATGCGCTCGAGGGCATCGACCGCGACCGCCCCGCCGAGGTCATCGGCCGCACCGGAAAGCCCACCATCGTCCCGCGCATCACCGGCCGCGTGCGCCGCGCCGCACCGGTGGAGCTGCGCGACCTCGCCTTCGCCCGCGCGAACACGGACCGGCTGCTGAAGGTCACCCTGCCCGGCCCCTTCACCATGACGCGCCAGGCGAAGAACGAGGCCTATGGCGACGACGCCGAGCTCGCGATGGATCTCGCCGCCGCGCTGAACGCCGAGATCCGCGACCTCAAGGCCGCCGGCGCCGACGTCATCCAGCTCGACGAGCCCTGGATGCAGGCCTTCCCCGAGGAGGCGCGGCGCTATGCCATTCCCGCGATCAACCGCGCGCTGGAGGGCATCGCCGGCACCGCCGTCGTGCATCTGTGCTTCGGCTATGCCGCGATGGTGGACGAGAAGCCCTCCGGCTACTCCTTCCTGCCCGAACTTGCCGCCGCCGCGGCGACGCAGATCTCGATCGAGGCCGCGCAGCCGCGCCTCGACCTCGCCATCCTGCGCGACCTGCCCGGCAAGACGGTCATGCTCGGCGTGCTGGATCTCGCCGCGCCTGAGGTCGAGACGCCCGAACTGGTCGCGGCGCGCATCCGCGCGGGCCTCGCCGTGCTGCCGCCCGAACGGATCGTGCCCGCGCCCGATTGCGGCATGAAGTATCTCCCGCGCGAGCGCGCCTTCGGCAAGCTGCGCGCGCTCGCCGAAGGGGCCGCGATCGTGCGGCGCGAGCTCGGCGCCTGAGTTCGCGCGCGCGATCGCGGAAGTCGGGATCGGTGCGGTCGAGACGCCGCGGCAGCCCCTGCCATTCGGGCGGCCCGCAGCGGCGCGAATTGCCCGGCGCGCACATGGCGCAGGATTTCTCCGCCGCCTCCGGGTTCGGCATCTCGGGCTCCGTGGCGCACGCCATGGCCTGCGACTGCGCCTGGCAGGCGATGCGGCCATGCGAGCGCGTGGCGGTCCGGGTCAGCGGCAGCAGCCCGCGAGATCCGCCCGCGCCTGCCATTCCGCTTCGCTGACCGAACCGCGCAGCGGCGCGACGTTCAGGGCCGCGGCGCTCGTCATGGCGTGTCCTCCGCGGCGGGGGCGAGGTCGAAGCGCGTCGTGTCGTCGAGATCGGCGCCGAACCAGGACCGGATCGCCGCCCCATGCCTGCCGATCGCGCGCGGCACGCCGTTCTCGACCACCATCGGCAGGTCGTGGCCGGGAATGAGCAGGCAGCCGGGCCGTTCGCGGCAGAGATCCCACACCATCTCGATCGTCGCGCGGCTCACCGCCGGGTCGTAGGTCATGTCCGTCCGCAGCGTCGTGAACTCGACGCGGTTCTTCACCGCATCCTGCAGCAGCACGCAGTCCTGCCCGTCGCCCCGCAGGATGAAGATGAGGTGGCCCGGCGTGTGGCCGGGCGCGAGATGCGCGGTCACGCCCGGCAGCACCTCCTGCCCCGCATCAACCAGATGCAGCGTCGGCCAGCGCGACAGCGCCTCGACCGCGTGCTCGGGCACCGAGGTTTCGCCCCAGGCGAGGCCGAGCGCCCAGGCCATCTCCCTGCGTCCGACGGCGATGCGCGCCTGGCGGAACATCGGCCAGTTCACGACGTGGTCGTGGTGCAGGTGGCTCACCAGCAGGTCGGTCACCTCGCCCGGCTTCACGCCGCGCGCCGCCAGCGCCGCGACCAGCGGCTTGCGAAGCCCGTAGCCGCCGCCATCGAGCACGACGATGCGCCCATGGCCGCGCAGCAGCACCACCGTGCTCCACCCCAGACCGCCATGCTGCACCGCCCTGCCCGGATAGCCGGTGACGAGAATGTCCAGCGTCCAGCCGCCGCCCTGCCAGATCATCGCCGCTGCTCCCGGATATGGCTCCATCCCGCCCGACCATTCCAGGCGCCCGGGGAATGGTCCAGCCACCCCACGGGGCGCCGCGGGCGGCCTGTTCTTGATTCAGGTCGCGGGACAGATTGCGGATGATTCGCAATAGCGTCATGCCTGTGCGGCCAGGGTGCGATGCCGCCCGGCATGTCCATGACCCCGCCACAGACAAGGACAGCCGAGAGGATGCCCCCGTGCCAGCCCATCGTCGCGCAGTGGCTCCACAACCCCGTCTCATCCGCCGGACGCCGAGGCCGCGCCGCCCATGACCGCCAGCAACGCTTCCGTGCGCGGGCAGCCTGCCGCCGGTGGGCTTGCCGTCATGGTGGTGCTGCACGACCTGAACGAGGCCGCCTTCGTCGCCGGCCGCCTCGTCGCCTGCGGGCCGCCGGCGTCGGTGCTGACGCCCGCCGCGCTCGAGGCGGTCCATGCGGTGCCGTTCCGCGCCGCGGGCGGTGTGCTGGTTCCCGACTCTGCCGCGTGAGCGGCCCCGGACAGGAGAAGCCGATGTTCGTCGCGACCAACCGTTTCCGCGTCATCCCGGCCGAGGCCGAACGCTTCGAGCAGGCCTGGCTGACCCGCGAGAGCCACCTGCACGAGCTGGAAGGCTTCATCGCCTTCCATCTGCTCAAGGGGCCGCAGGCGGAGGACCACATCCTCTATGCCTCGACCACCTTCTGGGCGTCGCGCGCGGCCTTCGAGGCCTGGACGCGCTCCGGGCAATTCCGCCGCGCCCATGCCGGCGCCGGGGCGGTGTCCAAGCCGACCACCCTCGGCCCGCCGCAATTCGAGGGCTTCGAGGTGCTGCAGACCATCGCCGCGCGCGCGGCGTGACGCGGTGCGCGGAAGGGTCATGTCATGCGGGCGGCACGAGTATTCGACCCCTGCCGGGGCCGCGGATGCGGCCCGCCGGAGGTCCGGCGGAAGCCGAGCAAGCCGGAGGTCCGCGCCCGGCGCCGGGGGCGGGGGAAGCCGATGCCGGCGGGCGAAGCATTCGAGCGCCGGCATCACCCGCGCTCGAGCAGCCCCGCGCTGGCGAGGCGGCGGCAGAAATCGAGCGCGCCCTCGCCGAGTTCCTCGGCGCTCGCGCCCTCCTCGAGCGCGGCGAGCCAGCCGAGCTCGGCCTCGGTCATCTTCTCCACGCCGCCGTACCAGCGCAGCATCGCGCCGCCCGCGGGAATGGGCACGAGGCTGTGGTGCATCCCCTCCGACAGCCGCAGCCGGTCGGCGGGCCCGAGCGGCTTCGTGTGCAGGGAGCGGCCGGGCAGCGCCAGCCGGTCGCGCGCGACGCGGTCCAGCGCCGCGACCGCCAGCCGGTCCGCAAGCCCGGGCCGGCCCAAGGCGGCGAGCGCGTCGGCGAGGCGCGCCTGCACGGCCGCCATGCCCGCCGGCTCGGCGAGGCGCCAGGTCGGCAGGGCGGCGCGCAGCGCGGGATCCTCGGCCTCGAGTTCCGCGACGAGGTTTCGCAGCATCTCCCCCATGCCGGGTTCGAGGAAGCCCACGGTGATGTGCAGCGAGGGCTCGGCGCCGGCCTGCACCATCGCTTCGTGCAGCACGCCGCGCGGGATGTAGAGCGCATCGCCCGGCGCCATCGCCAGCTCATGCGGCCCGCCCTCGGGCGCGAAAGCGTTGGACCATGGCGTGTGCCGCGTCGGCGCGGCATAGGGGATGGCATCCCAGACGCGCCACGACTTGCGGCCCGAGACCTGCAGCACCAGCACGTCATGCGTGTCGAAATGCACGCGGAAGCCCTGCGCGCCCGACGGCGTGAGGTAGATGTTGGCCTGAACGCCGTGCAGGAAGGCCTTCTCCAGCCCGCGGCAGAAGCGCGCGAGCGGCGCGTGCAGCTCGTGGAACTGCGCGACGACCAGGCTCGCCCCCGCATCGTGGCAGGCGAGGAGCGCCGGCAGGTCCACCCTGCCGCCGCCTTCCTCGATGTAGTCCTCGAGCGGCAGCGCGGCGCCGCCCTTGCGCCCGCCATCGGCCATGGAGACGCGCGGCGTGCGCGCCGCGTCGGTCCGCAGGAAGGCATCGAGGTCGGCGACGGAAAGCAGGCCGGCGTAGCGGCCGGGGTCGTTGCCCGGCATCAGCCGCCAGGCGGTGTCCTCGCGCATCGCCAGCCCGTCCTCCAGCGAGAGTGCCCCGAAGGCGAGCGCCCAGGCCTCCTCCGCGAGTGTCATGCTCATCAGTGCACCTTCCCTCTTGGAAGTATGGCGCTGCGAGGTGCTTTGCTTCTGCTTCCGGTTCCCTGCCGCGACGGCCAAGCGTGCTCGCCGCTGGTCGGCCCGCATGAGACCCGCCGCGCGGTGGGAGCCGGGAGGTCCAGACGGGCAACAGGCTGATGCGTCAAGGGTGGCAGCCCAGAGCGCCGAGTGATGAGCGACCCGCCAGACCTCCCGACCGGAGCCAGCCTAACCCGGAACGCCAGGAGGTCGGAATGCCCTACACCGTCGGTCTCGATTGGGGCGGGACTACCCACGCCGTCTGCGTGCTCGACGCTGCCGGCGCCGTCGCGCAGCAATTCGAGATCCCGCACACCGCCGACGGCCTCGCCGCATTGCGCCGCAAGCTCGCGGCCTTCGGCCCACCGGCCGAACTGCCGGTCGCCATCGAGCGACCGTCCGGCCTGCTGGTCGATGCGCTGATCGAGGCGGGCCATCCGCTCGTCCCGATCCACCCCAACGTGGTCAAGGCCAGCCGTCCGCGCTACCGCAGCAGCGGCGCCAAGAACGATCGCGGCGATGCCCGCCTGCTCGCCGATCTGCTGCGCACCGACGGCCACCGCTTCGCGCCCCTCAAGCCGCAATCCGATGCGATCCGCGCGCTGCGCGCCCTGGTGCGCGGGCGCGACGATCTGGTCGCGGCGCGGGTCGCCCTGGCCAACCAGCTGCGTGCCACGCTCGAGGCGTCCTGGCCCGGCGCTGTGGCGATCTTCGCCGACATCGACAGCCCGATCGGGCTCGCCTTCGCCGCCCGCTACCCGACCGCCGAAAGCGCCGTGCGGCTCGGCGAAAAGCGCTTGGCCGGCTTTCTCGCGCAGCACCGCTACTGCGGCCGGCGCACGCCCGCCGAACTGCTCGCCCGACTGCGCGCCGCACCCACCGGGCGCTGCGCCGACGCAGAGGCCGAGGCGCGCGGCGAGATCGTTCGCGCGCTGGCGGCAACGCTGGCCCGGCTCGTCGAGCAGATCGCTCTTGTCACCGCTCGCATCCAACACGCCGTCGCAGAGCTGCCCGAGGGCCGCCTCGTCATGTCGTTCCCCCGCGCTGGCCAGGTCTGCGCTGCCCAGATCGCCGCCGAACTCGGCGACGTCCGCGAACGCTTCCCTTCCGCCGACGCGCTCGCCATGGAAGCCGGCTGCGCGCCGGTCACCCGTCAGTCCGGCAAAAGCCGCGCCGTCGTCTTCCGGTGGGCCTGCAACCGGCGTCTGCGCGCCGCCGTCACCTGCTTCGCCGACAACTCCCGTCACAGCTCGGCCTGGGCCGCAGCAGCCTACCGGCGCGCCCGCGACCGCGGCTGCAATCATCCGCACGCCATCCGGGTCCTCGCCCGCGCCTGGCTCCGCGTGCTGTGGCGCGTCTGGCAGGACGGAAAGCCCTACGACCCGATCATCCACAAGGCCGTGACCAGCGCCGCCTGAGCCAAAACACGTTCCTTGGTTCGGCTGCATCGGCCGTTCCTTCGTCCCGGCCGCAAACCCCCATCGCAAGGCGGCGCGGTCGGGGTCAAGGATCGCCGAAGGCGACCGGCCACGCCGGCGCGAAGCGTCCTTGAGGCCGGACGCGACGACACGCCACACTCCATCGGCAGGGGAATCGCATTTGGCGTCGAGACGACAGAAACCTGCGCAGTGAGCGCGCTCTCCAGTCGAGAATGTCCCGAATGGCGCAGTTCTGATTCGGCTGCGCCGATCGAGTCGTAACGATCGTCCTTGTGCGATAGCCCTGACTCCATCGGCCGTGGACGTTGACACAGGCTGTCTCATGCCGTCCTCTCGTCCGC
>Ga0207950_100320_pt1 | contig 17258 bp, 8 predicted proteins | sample Subbio11_8B_AprC_FD_184814 | JGI IMG/M metagenome (GOLD analysis project Ga0207950, IMG submission 184814) | Serpentinite rock and fluid subsurface biosphere microbial communities from McLaughlin Reserve, California, USA - CR11_8B_AprC (SPAdes) | ecosystem: Environmental > Terrestrial > Deep... | reverse complement strand
CTAAAACAGCGCCGTAACGGGCCACTATAGCACTGGTAGAATGGGACCAACACGCCTTGGAGGTAAAGATGGACCTTGCCCGCTTCCCCCGCCGCCGCTACAGCCCCTGGCCGACCCCGATCGAGAAGTTAGCGCACCTGTCGCGCGAGCTGGACGGTCCCGAAATCTATCTCAAACGCGACGACCTGCTGGGGCTGGCCGGGGGCGGCAGCAAGACGCGCAAGCTGGAGTTCCTAATGGCCGACGCGCTCGCCCGTGGCGCCGACACCATAATTACCGTAGGGGCGGTGCAGAGCAACCACTGCCGCCTGACCCTGGCCGCCGCCATCAAAGAAGGGCTCAAGTGCCGCCTGCTGCTCGAAGAGCGGGTGCCGGGGAGCTATCGTCCAGAAGCTAGCGGTAATAACTTTCTCTACCGGCTGCTGGGGGCTGAGCAGATTCGGGTGGTGGCCGCCGGCGGCCTTAACGCCGCCCTGCCCGAGATGGTCTCTGAGGCCACCAGCGAAGGGCGCCGGGCCTATGTTATTCCGGTGGGCGGCTCCACCCCGCTGGGGGCTCTCGGCTATGTGGCCTGCGCTCAGGAGCTGCTGAGCCAGTGCTTCGACTTAGGTATACAGTTCGATCACCTGGTCTGCACCAGCGGCAGCGCCGGGACGCACGCCGGGCTGCTGGTGGGGCTGCTGGGCAACAGTAGCCGTCTGCCCATCACCGGTATCAACGTGAGTCGGCCCCGCGCCGAGCAGGAAGCGATCGTCCACACCCTGGCCGAGCAGACCGCTGAGCTGGCCGGGCTGCGGGGCGCAGTGCCGCGCGAGGCGGTACTCTGCCTGGATGAGTGGCTGGGGCCGGGCTACTCGCTGCCGACGGCGGCCATGATCGAGGCGGTCAAGCTGCTGGCCCGGTTGGAAGGGATCCTGCTCGACCCGGTCTATACCGGCAAGGCCATGGCCGGGTTGCTCGAGCTGGTTAAGCGCGGGCAGTTCGCTAAGGGTGAGAAGGTGCTGTTTATGCACACCGGCGGCAGCCCGGCGCTCTATGCTTATCAGCAAGCAATTCTCGGCTAAATAAACGCTACCAGCGCAAGCTGATCCCAAAGCTCAGGCGCTGCCGCACGCTGGAAGCGCCCAAGCCGACTTCAAGGTTAGCCAGCGGCGAGATGGCATAGCCCAGTGACAGACCGAACTCGGGGATCGGGGTAAGCCGCTGGTCGTTGAGCAGGTTCACGCCGCCGCGCAGCAAAAACATTACCGGCCCGAGTTCGTAGCGGAGGCTAAACTCGTTGCGGAGCGCAAAGGCTTGGCCGCGGCCCACGCTGAAGCTGGCAAATAGCTCCTCCGAGAGGTAGCCGCCTACCCGCAGCGAGACGTCGAACTCTGGGGGGGCGGTAGCAAAGAGCGAGCTAAGGGCCGTGGTGCGAATCTCCAGCAGATCCACACCTAGCGCCTGACCGAGGGCGCCTTGCAGCTCTGACAGCACGAACAGGTCGAGGGCGGTGTCAAAAGCCGACTGTGCCACCGAGCCGACCAAGCCACCGGTAAGCTGCGGATTGACCTCGAGCCGGCCAAGGGTCAAGAGAGCTAGCAACTCGTCGCTGCTGAGCGGCCGGGGCCCGCTTCCGCCGTTACCGACCTCCTGCAAGAGCGCGTTACTAGCGAGTGTCGGCGTTAGGACCAGCCGGAAGATGCCCGTGGCTACCTCCGAAAACTCGCCGCGTAGCTCGAGCACCACCTGAAAGCTGCCCCCTTCGCGCGGGGCAACGAACTCGTAGCGGCCTCCTAGTCCGCCGAGCACGCGGAGCTTATCAAAGCTAGCCTCAGCGCGCAGCTCAATCACTGGATAGGCGCCTCGCGCCGACTCAAAGCTCGCCACACCGCGGGTAACGGTAAAGTCCACCCCGGCGAAGCGGAAGGTGCCACGGATCGTTTGCGCCGTGCCTTGCAGCTCGAGCTGGGCAGCGCTCCCTCCGACTGTTAGGTCCACGCCGAGATCAGCCTGGCCGATGTTGGCGCGAAACTGGACCTGCTGGGGGGCGCGGACGATCAGGTTATCGAAGCGGAGGCGCTCCAGGGCTGGGTTGGCTGCCGTGCCGCGCACCACTACCTCTGATACCTCTGACAGCTCTTCGGTCGCTGAGCCCAAAGCCAAGCGGGTCTGGTGGCTGATAACCTCCCCGGTCAGCACGAAGGTATCGTCGTAGCGGAGACCTATGGCCACATCGGCCTCGGCCTGGGCAACAAATAGCGTGGGGGCGCTGATGGTCAGGCGGTTGCCGGTAAGCTGGAGCTGCAAGGGGTTAAGGCTGCCGCCGAAGGTAAAGCGGTTGCCCAGATAACCCTCGCCGGCAATGGTCCAGGTCCCGTCGGTGGAGCGCAACTCGCCAACGAGGTTGGTGATGCTCCCCACTAACGGCACCTCAGCCGCGCCGCTAAAGCTGACTTGGAGGTCCTGTTCGTTCAGCGAGCCGCGCGCGCTGATAGCCAGCCGCCCCGTCACCGGGTCAAGCCCCCAGAGCTGCGCTAGGGCGGTCAGCCGTCCCTCCTCCAACTGGGCGCTAAGCCCGTCGAGGCGGTAGTTGGTGCCGCTGATCGCCAGGTCGAGGCTGGGGCTAGCCAGGCTTACCCGAGGGGCGGCCAGTGTGCCGTCGGCGGTGATGGTCAGCGAGCCGCGAGCGCCGACCTGCCACTCGGCAAAAGCCGGGAACAGCCCCAGCAGCGGAGTAAAGTTGGCCTCATCGGCCTGTAGGCGGAAGTCGATCCCGGTAGGGGTGATCGCCCCGGTAGCCTGCCACTGGCCGTCGCCGCGAAACTCGGCGGTCTCGATAACGAGACCGGTTTCGTCGTAACGGAAAGCCACTTCGCCTTCCGTAACGATGCCATCGCGCTTAAGCAAGAGGCGCTCGCTGGCTACCCGCAGCACGCCGCTCGCTGGGTCATCAAGCGGGAAACTGAAGCGGGCCAGGCCGGTGGCCGAGGCGTAGACGCCGGTCTCGCCGACAGCGGCTTCGGCCAGCACCTGGAGCGGGAATTCGCGCAGGTTTAAGAGCCCCTCTAAGCGGTTGCCGCTCAGGGTGGCGCTGAGCTGGCTCGAGCCGAGGCTCCCGCGCGCCTCTAAGCGCTCGAGCGTGCCGGCTAGCTCGAGCGTGCCGGGAAGGGTTTGCTCTAGTACCCGCAGGTCGGGGCTGACTAACTGCCCGGTAATGGCCGCATCGCGCAGTTGCAACATCCCGCTGACCGGGGCGTGCAGGTGCGGCAGGCGCTGGCTTAACCCGGGCAGGGCGCTAAGCTCCAGGCTGTTGATGCGTACCTGGACCAGAGTATGGTCAGCCGCACCCGGCAGATAGTCGGCTAAGCCGGGGAGCAGCCGCAGCCAACCGAGCGCCCCTGACACCTCGAGGGTACCCTGTTGGGGTGTCCCGGTGACAGCCTGGAGCCGCCCGGTACCCGTGACCCCGGTAGGCTCGAGCGCCAAGCTGCCGCTTAGCGCCATGGCCCCGTCCTGATCCCAGACGGGCACCTGGGTTAGCTCCAGGTGGCCCTGGGAGCCGTGGGCCTGGTGATACGAGAGCTCGAGCCTGACCCTCCCCTCGCCGAGCTGTAGCGCCAGCGCCGCTTCGGCTTGCAGCGCCTCGCGCCAGCTAACCGTAAGTCTGCCGCTGCCTAGCGGGCCAGCTAGGGTAAGCAAGGCGGACTCCTGGGTCACGCTCAGTTCAAAGGGGAGGTTGGCCTCCGTAAGCCAGGCTGGGCCGACCGGAAGATCGCTCTGCCAACGACCGCTGAGTCTCCCTTGACCGTCCAGGCTGAGCCGCCCGTCTAGCGCCACCCTGCCGACCGGACTCTGCCAGGTGAGGTCGCGGATGTTCACAGCCCGCTCGGCCAGTTGCAGCTCCAGAGACCCGCTGGTAGCGCCGGTGCCCTGGAGCAGCCAGGAGTTAGCTAGCTCGGCTGGAGTCTGCGGCAGTGTCCCGGCTAGCGCTAAGCCCGCGTCGAGCGCTAGCGCGAGGTCGAGCCAGCCCGCTGGCTGCGTTGAGGGGGCTATGGTAAGCAGAGCGCCGGGGAGAGCTAGGCTTAGCGACCCCTCGGCCTTAAGTCGGCCTTGGTAGCTGAGCCGGAGCACTTCGGAATGGTCGGGCGAAGCCTTATGGTCGGGCGAAGCCTTGCCGTTAGCTAGGCTTAGCTCGAGCTGTGGGGCGAGCGTCCCGGTGAGGCTTAGCGGCGTAGCCAGCAGCGCCGAACTGAGCTGCTGAGCAACACTCACGCCCGCCGGCCCGGCCTCGAAGGTGCCGCTTAGCCGCGTCTCGGCCCCGGCGGTGAGGCTGAGCTGACCGCCTAAGCGCGGCTCGCTCAGCGGGCCGGACAGGTCGCCGCTAGCCGTTAGCTGCGCCCCGGCCAGCGTTACCTCGGTCATAGCCAGGGCACCCTGCCAGCCGCCGTGGTCATGGTGCGCCTCCAGCGTCAGTCGGCCGCCCAGCAGCGGCGCATCGGCCCAGGCGCTGGCGCGGCCTGCGCTATAGGCGGCGCTCAGGGGGAGCGCTACCGGCTCGCCGAGCAAGGTGGTGCTAAGAGTAGCGCTTACCTCCGCTTGATCGGCTACCCCTTGAAGTGAGGCGTCGAGGTCAAGGCCGCCCGGCAACGTCAGGTTGAGCCGACCCTGCCAGCTTAAGTCTGAGAGCGACAAGGAACCCTTGACCCGCTCGCCCTCCAGCCGCAGGGTATCGCCCGCTGCGGTGATCGTCATCTCTCCTAGCGCAACATCTGACAGCGCACCGCCTTGGAGCGTGCCGCTGAGCCAGGTGGTGGCGGTCCCGTCAGGGCGCTTCGCGAACTCTCGCCAGTCCAGTGCCAGCATCAGCTCCCCGACGCCCCCCGCCTCGAGCGAGGCTAGATCGCCGCTAAGGCGCGCTACGGCTTCGCCCGGCACCAGGTCGAGGCGCCATCCGGCCAAACGGCCGTCACCCAGGAGTTTGAGGCGCTGCCCCGCCGGATAGCCATCCTCCAGGCGCAGGCCCAGCTCACCCCAGGCCAGCTCCCCGCTGCCGCGCAGTACGGCCTGCCGCGGTTCGACGGCTAGCTGTAGCTGGCCCTGAGCTGCCCCCTCGCCTAAGAGCGACAGGGTAAACTGCGGCGCCTCCCAGGTGCCGCCCAGCACAGCCGTCCCCGACAGCCCCCAGAAGGCTTCGCCCAACCATTCAGCGCCCGGCAGGCCGAGCGCGTCGAGCTGCCAGGCCCCGGCCAGCGACAGCTCTTGACCCTCCCCAGCAATGGTCAGCGGCCCGTGAAGCCGTCCGCGCAAAGGCGTCAGGTCGGCCAGGTTGAGATCAAAGGTGAGGGCGCCCTGCCAGCGGTCGCGGTACTCCAACCAGCCGCTAAGCAGGCTTTCGCCCTGGCGCAGCGTCAGCTCGCTGAGGTACAGCTGAAAATCTTCACCCCAGCGCTGGCTCGCTGTTACCACCGCGCTGGCTTGTGCCTCGGCTAAGGCTTCGCCCTGAGCAAGGTCGAAGGGGAGAGGGAGCGCGCTAGCCGTGCCATGCAGCTCCCAACCCTGCGGGTCGGCGTGAGCGGAGAGCAACAGCGCCGGTCCCGTCAGCAGCAGCTCAGCCCTCGACAGCCCGCCGGTAAGCGAGCCCTGCGCCTCCACCGCGCCCGTTAACTGCACCTGGCCGCTGAGCTGTGGCGCGGTGAGATCGCCCGTCAGGGTGATGTCACCGCTGAGCCACAGGTCGTGACCGATAGGCCACAGCTCGCGGCTGGCAAGCCACTGGCTCAGCGGCGCGTTTAACCGCACCCCGCCCGCGAGGCGGGGGTCACGCCAGGGGGTTTGGCTAAGCCGCAGTGAGAGGTTAGCCAGTGGAATGGTCGGGCGAAGCCCTATGGTCGGGCCAAGCCTCCGGCCCTCCAGCGCCGCTGTCCCAGTGACGGACAGGGTGGTAGCGCCTTGCAGCGCAAGGTCGAGCTTAAGCCCGGCCAACTCCGCGCTGGCGCTGGCCTGGCCCGTAAAGCCCGTTTCGGCCTGCCAGCGCAGGTCACTTTCCAGCGCCGCCTCCCACCGCGGCGCCTCAAGCCGCCCCGAACTCTGCCAGGCGGTCAGAGCTAGGCCGCTATTAAGCTGTCCAAGCAGAGTGAACTCCTGGGTGGAAAGGGTCAGCGCAAAGCCGCCCAAGGCTTCGCCCAACAATTCCGCCCGCTCGAGCCGGGCGCGGATCGGATCGGGCCACGGCGGCCAGCTCAGGGTAGCATCGAGCTGCGAGGTGCTCTGCAACTCCAACCGCGCCGCGCCGTAGTGGATGCTCGCTTGTCCGGTCAAGGAGGCGGGCTCTAGTCTAAGCGCGACCTGTAGCGGCTGCCCCCGGAAGCTGCCGCCGCCCTGTACAGTAAGCTCTTCGTCCAGCGCAGCGGTAGCCGAGAGCGTGAGCGCTTCGGGGCCGCTGAGGTCAAGTTGCAGCTGTGACAGATCTCCGCTTAGCGCGACGCGGGCGCCGAAGGCTTCGCCCTGTACCGTCAGGCCGCGTGCCGCCGCGCTGGCCGTGAGCGCAAAGGTTTGGCCCTCAGCCGTTCCTTGCGTAGCAAGCTCGAGCCGGTAGTCAAAGCCGCCGGGGCCGATGGACGCCGTGGCGCTGCCCTCTAGGGTGCCGCTGAGCGCAATCGGCAGGGCGGTGGAGAGCGCCGCTAAGTCGAGGCTGCCCTCGGTTGAGGCTTGGATCAGCGTCCCATCGCCCGTGAGCCTAAACGGGAGCGGTTGGCCGGCTAGTGAGGCCATGCCTTCGGCCTGGAAGCTGGCTAGCTTGCCGGAACCGGCCATGCTGCCCGCCAGAGGGAGGCCGGCGACCTGGCCCTCAATGGCTCCGCTGGCCTGCCAGACCCCCTGTCGGTCGATAGCTCCTTCAGCGCTGAGGTTTAGCCAGGGGGTAGCCTGCGCCGTGACCGAAAGGTTAAGGGGAGCACTGAGCGGTGCTCCGTCGATCTCGCCGCTTATCAGAGGTCCGCTCAGCACTCCCTGCAACCGGGGGTCATTTAGAGCGCCTGAGATCGCTACCTGTAGGGTGTGAGCAGCCCCCTGCACAGCCAGCCCCAGGTCGATCCCGCCCGACCAGGCCCCACGCTGAAGCCGCAGATCGATAGAATCGCCTTCCAAGCGCAGCTCAGAAGCCTCCAGACTGCCGCGCCACCGGCCCTGGACGCCTGCTTGTAGCGGACTGGTGGCTATCCCCGCGCCAGCCGGCGGCGTGATAGTTACCTCGCCTTGCAGCGCGGCGTCGTTATGGGCTCCTGACAACGTCCCGGCAAATGCAGCGAGCTGGGGCGCTTCGGCCAAGACAGTTAGCTCCAGCGCGGGGAAGGCCGTACCGCTGGCGCGTAGCCGGTAAGCCGCTGTCTCCGCCGTAAGCTCAGCTCTCAATTGAGGGCCGTCGCCCTGAAGAGTAAGGGCCAAGGGGGCGGCAGCGGCTGTTAGCGCGCCGCTCCAGAGCTCCAAAGCCGGATCGAAGGCCAGATCGCCGGTTAGGCTGGCAGCAAGAGGCAAAAAGGGCTTAAGCGACCTTCCCGCTGCACTCACGGCGATCAGGCCGCTGCCGCTGTCGAACGAAGCTGTAAAACCCTCGGTCTGCGCGTGGGCCTGAAGCGCCCCGCCGTTGCCGCTGACGTGAATGGCTAGCTCCGAGGTTTCCAGGCGCCACAGCGCCTCGAGCGCGTAGGTAGGTTCCAGCTCCGAGCGAAGCGAGAATATGTGTTGGAATTGAAGCTGCCCGTCCAGCATCAGCGTCCCGGCCAGCTCCGGCGCACCTAGCGCCGCAGCCAACGGCGGAACGGCTAGCGCGCCGTGCAGCGCGATAGCGTCTAGCCTCCCGGCGATCTCTAACGGCTGCCCGGCTAAGCTGAGCTCGCCGCGGATGTCGCCGCTAGGATTAGCACTATTAGCGGCGACCGTGGCTGATAGCGCCAGAGGGAGCCCCTGCCACGTCGCCTGTTGCGCTACCGTGGCGGCCAGGCGCCAGCTCTCGGCCTGCCAGCTAAACGTTGCCTGCGACGCTCCGACAGTAAGCTGGGCCTGTTGTTCAGCCAGCGAAGCGCGCAGCGTCCAGGGCTCTGGCGGAAGCTTAAGCCCGGCGACCGCCGGGAGGCTCAAGGTGCCCTCCCCTTCGGCCCGCAGGTCGTTAAGGTTGCCGCTGATAGCCACCGCACCAAACTCGGCTACGGTCAGTGTGGCATCGAGAGCGGGGAAGACCGCGCCTGTTAGCGTGAGCGGCACTCCTCCCGCTACCGCTTCAAGGTTAGCGGCGATGAACTCCCCCTCACCGTGCAGCGCAGCGCCAAAAGGGTGCTGGGCGTAGCTACCCGTGATGCTGGCCTGGCCGCTAAAACCCGCTGCCGATCCGCTCAGGTCGGCTTGGAGGCGTCCGGTTAGGGGGAGGTCGAACAGGTTGCCCAGGGAGGCTAGTGGCAGTGCACCGCTAAGCGTCCAGCGCTCGGTGCTAAGCGCGCCGACCAGGGCCTCTCCCTGATGGCTAAGGACGGCCTCTACCTGTCCTGGGGAGAGTAGGGCGGAGACGTCTAATGCCAGTGCTCCCAGCGTGCCGCGCAGTGCCGCCCGCCCCTCTTGCAGATGTAGCTCACCACTTAGCGTCACATCCTGTTGGAGTTGCATGAAGCCTGGGGTGATAGCCAGCGCCAGCTCAGCCTGCGCCGCGCTCCCTTGGGTATGCAGCGCCACCTGCTCGCTCTCGGCGCTAAGGGTGAAGGTGGCGCCAGCGAGGTCATCGAGCGCCGCCTCGGCGCTGCCGGTTATGGTTACCGCTTGATCTGCCAAGGTTAGCTGGGTGCCTTCAAGCTCGAGCCGGGCGACACCCTGTTGCAACACCAGGGCCAGCCCTTGGGTCGGCGCGGTGAGCGTCAGCTCCTCCCCGGTTACGCTGAGAGCGGCGTCCAGTGCGGGCAGCTCAACGGGCCCCAGGGCCAGTTGGCTACCGCGCAGCGAGGCGCTTGCGGTTGGCCCCGTACCGTCAAGGCTTAGCTCCCCCTCGAGCGCCAGGCTGCCGCTGATGAGGCCGGACAGCAAGGTATCGCTAAGCCGGTAGTTAAGGGCCACTTCCCAAGGTTGCAGGCTGAGGCTCCCCGCTAGCTGCAGCGCACCCAGTTCGCCTTGCCCAGATAGCTGACCTTCCTTGAAGATGCCGTGCAACTCCCCGCGCAGATCGGTCGCTAGATCCACCCCCCCCATCCTGAGCGATAGCGCCTCGGGCGCGTTAATAGTGAGCTGGAGTGGGAGGCTGTCCAAGGGGCCATCAGCAGACAGCGCCAGGTTAAGCGGGCCGGAGAGATAAGGGATGGTCAGGCCGCTTGCGGTTACGCTTCCCTTAAGCCGGCCATCATGCAGTGTAGCCGTACCCAGCAGCGCCGCGCCGTAATTGTCGGGCGGAGCCTTGTCGTCCGTGCCCTGTAAGTTAAACTCCCATACCCCCTCGCGGTAGTTGCCGCTCAGCAAACCTGATAGCGGGCGACCCAGCACCGTGCCGCCGATAGCCGCCCGCAGCTCGCTGGTGAGTGTTTGGCGCTGGGTTAACTGCCATACAGCATCGCTGTGCAGGCCGCCGGGCAAGGGGAGCGCCGTGGTCTGTATGGCAAGATCGAAGCCGTCAGTATGAGGGCTTAGCGTGACAGCGACCAAGCCGTCTCCAACCTGGGCGCTAACCTCTACCTGGGTATCCGCCGCGCCGTCGGAATTGTCGGGCGGAGCCTTGCTGAAGGTGGCGCTGAGCGCTGTGAGCGGCTCGCCCAGCAAGGCGCCGCTGCCGACCGCCTCGCCACGGATGTTTACCTGCGACCAGCCGGAAAGCGACAGCGAGGCCCTCCCCTGGCCGCTCAGCCCAAGCAGTTCGGTTAGATCCGGCAAGCGCCCCACGCTAAGCCAGCGCGCTGCCGCTACCAGTGACGGCTCCCCGGTGACAGCGGCCTCCCAGCGCTCCTCCAGGATATGTACCGCGCCCATCCCATGCGCTGCCCCGCCCAGCGCCTGCCCACTAAGCTCGGCTTGGATAACTAGGTCGCGCATCACCGCGCGCCCCGAAATCTCGCTGGCCGTGATACCGGCTAACATCACGCTGCCATCGGTAAAGTCCAGCGCTACCTCAAAATTGCCATCTTGGACGGTCACGCTCCCCCGTGCGCTGCCGCCGGTGACCCCGTCCCACCAGTGCCGCCCCAGGGTAGCGTCGGCCCGGATGACCTCCGCCTCGATGGTGAGCGGGTTTAGGATCACCACACCGTCTAGTTCGGCGGAGCCGTTTGTCGTCGTTACGGTGACGGCTACCTCAAAGGCACTGCCCGCCGGGCTGATCTGAACCTCGGAAAAGCGCATGTCCGGCAGGGTGTAGGGGAGGTCGGTGAGATCGATGGCTACGTCGCTGAGCGTAGCGCTGCGCAACAGCGGGCGAATGCCTCCGCCCTCGCCGCCGGCCGGCAGCTTAAGCTCGGCCAGCGTCACGCTGCCGGAGAGCCCTGAAGCGCTAACCGACAGCGGTAACTGCCCCATAACCAGGGCCAGCAGGGTGTAGTGAATGGTCAGCTCAGCTATAGCAACATCAATCCCCGGCCCGTAGAGGCGGCTGTCTTGCAGCCGCACCCCGTGCCAGAGGTTGCCGGTACTGGCGGTGTAGCTGATGGTATACCCCGCCTCCGCCAGGCTGCTTTTTATCAAGCCGAGCAGGTGCTGATGCACTGGCGCTAGCTGTGGCGCCAGATATAGGGCTAGCAGCAAGGCTGCTAGCAGCACGACCTTGGTGCGTCGCGTCATGATCGGGGTTGGGGTGTACAGCGACACCGCCAGAGTAGGTGGATCGGTCGCATAAAGTTCGCCTTGCCCGTGGGCCATGGTGCGACCCACACGCACACCCTAGCACTCGCTAGATGAGAAAGGGGCTATCGATTCTCGCTTCCCCACGCAAGCCTTCGGGCTGAGGCCTCTTCGACAAGACTTCGGCGTGAGCGCTCAATGGTTGGGCGAAGCCTTGTCGAACGCTCAGGGCGGAACCTCGAGGCCGAAGGCTCGGGACGGGGCGTCGCTCGGATGCGGTAGCATGTCCTGGTGGAGCAGGCTAGGTTGACGGTGCTCGTCTCAGGTCGCGTGCAGGGGGTGGGGTATCGAGCCTTTGCTCGGCGCCAAGCTCTGGAGCTAGGACTTGTCGGTTACACCGAAAACCTCCCGGATGGCCGGGTGGAAGTGGTGGCCGAAGGGGATAGGGCTGAGTTGCAGCACTACCTCCACCTGTTACAGCGTGGGCCGGTGCATGCTCGGGTACAAGCTGTCGAGGTGTTCTGGGCCGAGGCCGGTGGCCTTACAGGATTTTATGTCTACTGAGCCTAGGCCGCTTACCTGGGCCGAAGTGGCGGCCATCCCCGGCGTGCTAGGGGGGATTGCGCGGGAGCGCTGGGCCGATTATCAGGCACTGACCGAGGAACCCTTGGCCCCACCGGGGGTGCGCCCTAGCCTAGCGGCGGCGATAGCGGTGCCGGGGCTGAGCCTGATTGCCGAAGTGAAACGCCAGAGCCCATCGCAGGGCGCTATTGCCGAGCTTGATCCCACCTTGGCAGCTAAAGCCTACGCTCGTGGCGGCGCGGCGGCGATCAGCGTCCTTACTGAACCGCGCCACTTCGGCGGCGCCCTAGCGCACCTACAGGCGGTAGCTGCGGCGGTAAACCTCCCGCTGTTGCGCAAAGACTTTACCGTCCACCCGCAGCAGCTCCGCGAGGCTAAGGCTGCCGGTGCTAGCGCCGTGCTTTTGATCGTGACGGTGTTGGGCGAGCAGATCGGCGCATATCTTAACTACGCTGACGCGCTGGGACTCGACGCCCTGGTCGAGGTCCATACCGAAGCCGAGCTCGAGCTGGCGCTAGCCCACGGCGCCCGTATTATTGGCGTTAACAACCGTGACTTAACCACCCTCAGTCTCGACTTAAGCACCGCTCCGCGCCTGCTGCGGCATGCACGAGAGCACTGTGATGCCCTGCTGGTAGCAGAGTCGGGCTATCGCACCGCTGCCGAGCTAATCCCCCTCCAGGGCTTAGCCGATGCCGTGCTGGTGGGGGGGAGCCTGGCCGGTAGCGCCGACCTGGAGCAGGCGGTGCGGAACCTGCTGACGCCGTGAGGCGGCGCTATACGTAGGGGTAGTAGACGGGTTGTAGGTTGTGGGTTGTCCCACATCCCACTTCCTACAACCTGTTAGCAGGTCTCTGCTAAACTGCTCGGCATGGAGCGATACTGGCTGCGTGGCATTCGCGGTGCGACTACGGTGGCGCGCGACGAACCAGAGCTGATTCTGGCGGCGACCGAGGAGCTGCTCAGAGCGATGCTGACACAGAACGACATCACAGACTTCGAGGCTATTGCTAGCATCTTCTTCACGACCACGCCAGACCTGGTCAGCACCTTCCCGGCAGAGGCCGCTAGGCGGATCGGTATGACGATGGTGCCGCTCTTGTGCAACCAGGAGATCCCTGTTCCTAACCGCCTCCCGCGCGTTATCCGAGTGATGATGCAGGTCAACACGCCGCGGTCGCAAGCCCAGATGCGGCACGTTTACTTGCGCGAGGCGGTGGGGTTGCGCCCGGATCTGCTGAGCGCCCAGTAGCTCCTAGTTACGGGCTGCCGTCAGCAGCGGGTGGCGCCTGAATAAGCGCACCATGACCAGCAGCGCGGCGGCCATCAGCAGCGAGCCGGCAAAAAAGGGGGCGCCGGGGACGCTCAGCGGAGCCGCCGAAATGAAGTAGCCGAAGAGACCGGTTGAGATCAGTGGGGCTATCACGGCGCTGAGGCTAAGGAGCGAGGTGAGCGAGCCTTGCACCATCCCCTGCTCCGAAGAGGGCACGGCGCCGGCTACCAGCCCCTGAATAGCCGGGACGGCGATGCCGCCCAGGGCGGAGACCACGATGACCGCCAGCATCATCCAGCCCTGGTAGGCCAAGCCGTAGAGCAAAAACGCCACAATCGATATGGTGAGGCCCAGTAGGATGGTGCTCCGCTCGCCGAGTCGGGGGATAATCAGGCGGATCAGGTAGCCCTGCACCAAGACCGCCATCACCCCTACCAGGGCCAGCGCCAGGCCGTTTTGCAGCTCGAGCCACCCGAAGCGGTAGGTGGTGTAAAGCACCCAGACGCTCTCCAGCCCGCGCTGGGCCAGTCCCCAGAAGATATAGGCCACAGCCAGACCCGCCACGATGGGGTATGACCGCAGCTGCAGCAGGCTTAGCGGGTTGGCCTTGCGCCAGGAAAAGGGGCGGCGCTTATCGGCCGGGAGCGACTCGGGCAGGATCAGTAGCCCATAGAGCCAGTTTAAGAGTACCAGCCCGGCAGCGACATAGAAGGGGAGGCGTGGCGAGATGGTTCCCAAGATCCCCCCCAGAGCTGGGCCGAGGATAAAGCCAAGGCCGAAGGCTGCGCCGACTAGCCCGAAGTTCTGGGCGCGGTTTTGAGGCGTGGAGATATCGGCGATATAGGCGTTGGCGGTAGTGATACTGGCCCCTAAGATGCCGGAGATTATTCGGGCCACGATCAGCCAGGTCAGATTGGGGGCCAAGGCCAGAAGTAGATAGTTGATGCCAAAGCCCAAGAGCGCGATGAGGATGACCGGGCGGCGACCGAAGCGGTCCGAGAGCGAGCCTAGCACCGGCGCAAATAGAAACTGCATCAGCGCATACACCGCCACGATAAAGCCGTAGGTGAAAGCGGCTTGCGCAACATCGCCGCCGGTGAGTTCGGTGACGAGCTGAGGCAGGATGGGGATGATGATGCCCAGGCCGATGACATCGAGTAGCACGGTTATGAAAATAAAAGCCATGCCAGCCTGACGCCGCTTCATAGAGCTCCAAGGTTTCGCCCGACAATAAGGCTTCGCCCGACAATAAGGCTTCGCCCGACAATTCAGGGCGCTGCCAGCGCTTAAGATACCGCACTTGGTGACAGGGCTCCGCCACAAGGCTTCGCCCTGAGCCTCAGCCCGAAAGGGTAAAATGCCACGGTGGCAAAGCTAAGCCGAGCGAGAGCCGAACGTAAGACCCTAGGCGAATTTTATACCGCCGAGCCGGTAGCGAAGTATCTGATTGACTGGGCCCTTAGGCAGCCTACTGACAGCATTCTGGACCCAAGCTTTGGTGGCGGGGTGTTCTTGCGGGCGGCGGCGGAGCGGCTGCGGCAGTTGGGGGGCAGTATTAAAAACGTCCACGGCGTCGAAGTAGCTGAAGCGGCGTATAGCCGGGTGGCCGCCGACATCACTATTGGCGAGGCACGCCTCCATTGCGCCGACTTTTTGGCGCTCACACCTGGCCAATTAGGGCTATTCGACAGCGTGGTGGGCAATCCCCCCTTTATCCGCGCCCCGCGCATGAGCGCTGCCAGCCGATCGCTGGCTCTGAGACAGGCGGCGGCGCAGGGGGTGCGGCTCAGTAAGCGCTCGAGCGCCTGGGCGCCCTTCTTGGTCCACGCCAGCGCCTTTGTTAAGCCTGGCGGGCGCCTGGCTATGGTGGTGCCAGCCGAGCTAGGACACGCCGTCTATGCCAGGCCGGTCATTGCACACTTAACCCAAAGCTTCGCCCAGGTCACACTGCTCAGCCCCCGCAAGCGCCTCTTTCCCGAGCTTGACCAGGATACCTTGCTGCTGTTGGCGGAAGGTCGCAGGGCCTGTCCTGAGCGAAGCCGAAGGGAGGCTGGTGGGCGCTCATCGTTGGTGGTTGGTCAGTGGTTGGATCAAGCGCTAACCGTGGCTAGTGGCGAGTGGCTTCCTTTCGCTTCCCCTTCGCTCTGCAAGGCTTCGCCCAACCATTCAGGGCTTTGGCTCAGAACAAGCAAGGAAGTGGGAAGTGGGAAGTGGGAAGTGGAACAATCCTACAACCCACAACCTACAACCCACAACCCTTCGGTACGAGCTACTAGCTCCTCTCGGCTGGCCGGCGCCTTGTTGCCGGAGCGTATCCGCGCCCTGTACCAGGAGCTGGCCGCGCATCCGCACGTCAGGCGGCTGGGCGCGCTGGCCGAGGTCGGTATCGGCTACGTCACCGGCGCTAATCGCTTCTTTCATCTCAGCCCTGCTGAGGTGGCGCGATGGGAGCTGCCGCACCAGGTGCTGCGTCCGGCAGTGTGGCGGAGCCATGCTCTTGCGGGCTTGCGGCTGAGCCGTCAGGACTGGCAAGGAGCGTGTGCCAGCGGTACGGCGGGTTACCTGCTGCATATAAACGGCGATCCGCTGCCTGAAGCGGTCTCGCGCTACCTGGCTTACGGCCAGGCGAGCGGTGTGGCGCAGGGTTATAAGGCGCGCGAGCGGCGCTGCTGGTACCAGGTCGGCAACGTCAAGGTGCCCGACCTGCTGCTAGCAGCGATGGGCTTGCAGCTAGCCCTGGTGACTAATGAGGCTAACGTGACGGCGCCTAACACGCTGCACGTGGTGCGGCTCTACCCTTCCCTCCAGGACAAGCATGTCCGGACGACGGCCTTGGGCCTAAGCCTGGGGTGGCAGAGCGCACTGACGCACCTTAGTCTGGAAGTGGAGGGGCATGCGCTAGGCGGCGGGTTGCTCAAGCTCGAGCCCAGTGAAGCTAGGCGGGTGCTCGTAGCGTTACCGGATGATGCTGGGCTCGAGCCAGACTTGGATCAACTTCTCCGGCAGCGCCGCTTTAGCGAGGCCATGGAGCTTGCCGACCGGGCGATACTGCAAGGCGTACTCGGTCTAACGCAGCGAGAGTGCCGCTGGCTGCGCGAGGGCTACCGCCTGCTGTACGAGCGCCGGATCAAACGCGCTTAGAAGTGGGAAATGGGATGTGGGGCAATCCTACAACCCACAACCTGCAACCCACAACCAGATGCGTGCTATCATCCTGCCTCTAGGCGAGCTGCCGGGCCAGCAGCAGCGCTCCTTCGGCAGGGCTATAGTGCGCCGGTTGGTAGCGCTCCCTAAAACGTGCCGGCGCCAGCGTCAGCAGCTCCTCAGCCCAGGCTAAGGCCAGATTGCCGGTCAGCGAGAAGGGCAGCGGCGGGGTGTTGCGCTCGAGCGAGCGCAGGTGCTGCACGAGTTGCGACAGTCCACGCTGCTTGAGCCGCCGTGCCACCTCGTCGCCGGCTCCAGCTGCCTCCAGCACGCGCGGCGCCCAGCTGGCAAAGTCACCCGGGCTGGCGGTGCGAACCCGCTCGACCAGATCGTCCGCGGTCGGCCCCCACTCCCCTAACACCACATCGCTAAGAGCAGTAGCCGGGCCGCGACCATCCCAGTGCTGCAAGGCCGCCCGCACCGCCTCGCGTCCCAGCCAGGCTCCGCTACCTTCATCGCCCACCTCGAAGCCCCACCCCCCCACGCGGTAGCGCCGCCCCTCAGCATCGACCGCGTAGGCGATGCTGCCGGTGCCGACCGAGAGCAGCGCCCCTGCTTCTTGAGCTAGCGCCCCGACTAGCGCCACGTGAATGTCGGGCTCGAGCCTAAGCGCCGTGAAGGGGTGCGCCACACTTAAGAACCGCTCGCGGTCAGCTACGCGGCCTACCCCGGCCAAGCCCAGGCAGGCGTACACCGGCGCGTGCCCCTCGGAATAGTTGGGCGAAGCCTTATTATCGGGCGAAGCCTTATTATCGGGCGAAGCCTTATGGTTGGGCGCAGCCTTCAGTCCGGCTCTCCGTAAGGCCTCAAGGATGGCGCGCCAGGCCGCCTCGGTGCCGACGGTGCGCGGATTGGCTGGCCCCCCCTCGGCCCGGCCCAGCACCGCGCCATCGCGCCCTGCCACCACCACCCGGCAGCCGCTCCCCCCGCCATCGACACCGACAAAGAGCATGCTCACACTTTAAGCTAATTAAGCCAGCTTGGTGTCGGCGGCGTCGCGCAAGGCATCGCCAACAAAGTTAAAAGCCAAGACCGAGATGACGATGAGCAGCCCAGGGGTGAGCAGCCAGGGGTGGAGGCGCAAGCTCTCAAAGTTCTGCGCGTCGCTGAGCAACAGCCCCCAGCTTGCCATCGGCTCCCTAATACCAAGCCCCAGGAAGCTCAGCGCGCTCTCGCCCAGGATATAGCCGGGCAGCGCCAAGGTGGCAGCGATCACCAGATACGAGGTCAGATTGGGCATGACGTGGCGCAGGATAATACGCAGGTCGCTCGAGCCCAGCGCTTTGGCAGCCTGGACGAACTCGATCTCGCGAGCCGCGAGCACCTGACCGCGGATTACCCGCGCTAGACCGGCCCAGCCGATCAGCGCCAGCACCGCTATAATCCCCACGTAGATCCAGGTCGAAGGCCACCTTGG
>Ga0207950_100319_pt1 | contig 17315 bp, 16 predicted proteins | sample Subbio11_8B_AprC_FD_184814 | JGI IMG/M metagenome (GOLD analysis project Ga0207950, IMG submission 184814) | Serpentinite rock and fluid subsurface biosphere microbial communities from McLaughlin Reserve, California, USA - CR11_8B_AprC (SPAdes) | ecosystem: Environmental > Terrestrial > Deep... | reverse complement strand
ACCCGCACGCCATCCGCATCCTCGCCCGCGCATGGACCCGCGTCCTCTGGCGCGCCTGGCACGACGGGAAGCCCTACGACCCCGCGCACCATCGCAGCGCGCAACTGCCCAGCGCCGCCTGAACCAAACCCAGTTCCCCGGTTCGGCCCAAACAGCCGTTCCTCCGTCCCGGCCGCAGCGTCCTTGAACGTGCCGTCGGCACGGCGCCAAACTACATGCGCAGGGGAATCGCATTTGGGGTCGAGACGACAGAAACCTGCGCAGTGAGCGCGCTCTCCAGTCGAGAATGTCCCGAATGGCGCAGTTCTGCTTCGGCTGCGCCGATCGAGTCGTAACGATCGTCCTTGTGCGATAGCCCTGACTACATGCGCAAGGGACGTTGACACAGGCCGTCTCACAGCGCGTCCCCCAGCAGCCAGGCGAGCAGCGTGTCCATGCCGATATGCGGCACGCCGGATCCGCCGGCGGGGTCGAGACGCGGCGGCCGGAATTCCGGCATGCGGAAGAAGGCGGCGTCCCAGAAGGCGGGCTCGGGCGGTTTCATCGGCACCTCGCCCGGATAGATGGTGGCCCCCCTCCCCTCGTTCAAAAGGATGCCGCGCACGGCGGGGAAGGCGCGGCCTTCGAGGGTCGCGACCGCATCCTCGGTGCAGCGGATGGCGGCCAGAGCGTGGAAGGCGGTGGCCGCACCCGAGGCCTTGGCACGGTCGCGCGCGCCGAGGGCGAGGTGTTCGAGCAGCGCGGCGAGGGAATCCCGTGCGCGCGTCGGCACGTGGTCGGCCTTGGTGGCGGCGAAGGCGACGCGCGTGGGGGCGGCGCCGAGCAGGCGCTCGATCCAGTTCGCACCCGAGATCACGCCGGCGATGGCGGCGAGCGCATCCGCCGTGTCGTCGAACGCCTCCTGCCCCGCATGCAGCGCGCCGAGCACGTCCACCAGCACGACCTGGCGGTGGAAGCGGGTGAAGAAGGGATCGAGGAAGGTCGCGCGCTGGTCCTCGAGATAGGCGGCGTAGCGCCGCGCGCAGAGGGCGGCGAGGCCGCCCCGCGCGGCGTCGGGCAGCGGGAAGAACCACAGCAGCGGCGCCTCCCCGCGCGGGCCGGGATTGAGGAAGCGGCCGGGCTGGAGATGGCGCAGCCCGTGGGTGTCTCGGCAGACGCGCAGCGCGTCGCGGTAGAGCGTGTAGCCGCGCTTGGCCAGCGCGTCCTCGGCCGGCGCGTCCGCCGGCAGCGTGTCCACGAAGCCGAGGAAGGCGGACGCGGCCTCGGCGCGCAGGCCGCGGCGCAGGCGCGCGAGCGTGCCGGCCGACCACTCGGCATAGCCGCTGCCGAGCAGCGGCAGGTCGAGCAGCCATTCGCCGGGGTAGTCGATGAGGTCGAGCCTGACCCGCCGCTCGGGCAGGATGCCGCCGAGGGAGGTGCGGCGCTCCACGTCCACGGCGATGGACAGGGTGGAGAAATCCTCGGTGCGCTCCGGCCAGCGCGGCGGGTCGGCGGCGAGCGCGTCGAGATGCGCCTGCGGGTCGAAGCGCGGCACCGTCTCGGTGTCCGCGGGCACGACGAAGACGCGGCGGATGCGCCCGCCGGCCGCGTCCGACAACGCGGGCAGCGTGCGCGCCCCACGCCCGGCGGCGAGCAGGTTCGCGATCAGCGAGGTGAGGAAGACCGTCTTGCCCGCGCGCGACAGGCCGGTGACGGCCAGGCGCAGCCTCTCGCGGCCGACCAGGGCGCGGGCGGCGTCCTCGGCCTTGTCGAGGACGCCGCGGAGGAGCGAAAGCGGGTCCATCACGCCTGTCCCGCGCCGCGTGCGGCGACCGCGGTCAGGACATGCGCTGGATCAGCTCGATCTTGTAGCCGTCCGGGTCCTCGACGAAGGCGATGATGGTGGTGCCGAACTTCACCGGCCCGGCCTCGCGCGTGACCTTGCCGCCGCCGGCGCGCACCGCCTCGCAGGCCGCCGCCACGTCGGGCACGCCGACGGCGAGGTGGCCGAAGGCGGTGCCCTGGTCGTACTTCTCGACGCCGTAGTTGTAGGTGAGCTCGATCTCGCCCTGGCCGTCCTTGTTGCCTTCCCCGTAGCCGAGGAAGGCGAGGGTGTACTTGCCGTCGGGCACATCGCGCCGGCGCAGCTCCTTCATGCCGAGCAGCTTGGTGTAGAACTCGATGCTGCGCTCGAGGTTGCCGACGCGGATCATGGTGTGCAGGAAGCGGCCCGTGGTCATGTCGTCGTTCCTTCCGTGTAGTCGGCCGGGTCGAAGGCGAGCAGGAAAATCCCCGCCGCCTCGGCCCTGGCGATGGTGGTCTCGCGGTCCAGCAGGATGGTGCCGTTGGCCTCGAAGGCCAAGCCGCGCAGGCGCGCATCCCGCACGCCCTGCACGGTGCGGGGGCCGACGGTCGGCAGGTCGGCGAGCACGGACTGCTCCGGCTTCAGCGCCTTGACCAGCACGCCGCCCGGGCCCTCGCGCGCGAGCGCGGCGCAGCGGGCGAGCATCGCGTCGGTGCCCTCGATGGCTTCCACCGCCAGCACCAGGCCCTGCTGCACGACGCAGCCCTGCCCGACATCCACCGCGCCGAGCGCGCGGCAGACCGCGAGGCCGCGCTGGATGTCGGCGCGGGCGAGGTCGTCGGGTGGCGGGCCCGCGAGCAGCGCGGCGGGCGGCAGCAGGCCGGCGAGCACCTGCTGCGCGCCGACCACCTCGAACCCGTCCTCGGCGAGCACCTTCATCACCGCGCGCAGGATGGAATCGTCCCCGTTGAAGGCGGCGCGCCCGATGCGCGCGAGCAGCTTCATCCCCGCGGCATCCGGCCTGAGCGAGAGCAGCGAGGGCCGCGCGACGGTGCCGGCCAGGACGACCTGGCGGACCCCCTGCCCCTTCAGCCAGGCCAGCAACTGCGCGGCAAGGCCCCAGCGGAAGCTCGCACAGGGCAGGCCGGGATAGGCCGCCGGATCGCCATGGCCTTCCAGCACCGCGACCCTGACCGGGCGGCCGGAGGCGGCGACGGCCTGCGCCACGCGCACCGGCAGGCCGCCGCCGCCAGCGACGATGCCGAGCGGCTCAGCCGCGCCCATGGCGGCGGTCATGCCGGCTGGCGGGGCGGCCGCGCGCGAAAGCAGGGAGGGTGCCAGGCAGACGAAGGCCGATCCTTTGTCGGCCTGGCATCAATCGTCGTCGCCATCGCCGGCATCGACATCGCGCCCCGCCTTGCACAGGCCCCGCCTGGAGGGTGCCTTGATGAAGGCGAGGATCTCGGCGACCTGCGCGTCGTCGGCCCAGCGGCGTCCGGCTTCCTCGCAGCGGTCGCTGAACACGCCCGGCTCCTTGAACAGCAGGCGGAAGGCGCCGCGCAGCGCGTGGATCTGCGGGCGCGAGAAGCCGCGCCGCTTCAGCCCGATCAGGTTCAGCCCGATCATGCGCGCGCGGTTGCCCATGACCGAGCCATAGGGGATGACATCGGCCTCGACGCCGCTCATGCCGCCGATCACGGCCTGGCGGCCGATGCGCACGAACTGGTGGATCGCGGTGCCCCCGCCGACGAAGACGGTGTCGCCGATCTCGACATGGCCGCCGAGCATGACGTTGTTCGCGACGATGACTCGGTCGTGCAGCGTGCAGTCGTGCGCGACATGCGCCACGGCCATGATCATGCAGTCCGCGCCCACGCGCGTGATGCCGGCGCCGCCGACGCTGCCGCGATGGATGGTCGCGTGCTCGCGGACAAGGGTGCGGGCGCCGATCTCGCAGCGTGTCGGCTCGTCCTTGTACTTGAGGTCCTGCGGCGCCATCCCGATCGTCGCGAAGGGGAAGACGCGCACACCGTCGCCGAGGCGCGTGTGGCCGTCCACCACGACATGGGAGAGCAGCTCGACGCCCGCGCCGAGTTCGACATGCGGGCCCACCACGCAGGCGGGGCCGATGCGGCAGCCCTTGCCGATGACGGCGCTGGGCGCGACCGCCGCGGTCGGATGGATTTCTGCCATGCTCACTTGTCCAGGATCATCGCGGCGTAGGTGGCTTCCGCCACGACCTTGCCGTCCACCTTCGCCTCGGCGCTGAACTTCCAGATGTTGCCGCGCCGGCGTTCCTTCCTGACGTGGACGCGCATCTGGTCCCCGGGCACCACGGGCTTGCGGAACTTCGCCTGGTCCACGGTCATGAAATAGACGAGCTTGCCGGCCCAGGAGGGGCCGAGCGTCTCGACCACCAGCACCGCGGCGGTCTGGGCCATGCTCTCGATGATCAGCACGCCGGGCATCACCGGCATCGCCGGGAAATGGCCCTGGAAGAAGTTCTCGTTGATCGTGACGTTCTTGATGCCGATGCAGGACTCGTCCTTCACCAGCTCCACCACCCTGTCCACCAGCAGGAACGGGTAGCGGTGCGGGATCGCGTGCATGATCTGCGCGATGTCGAAGGTGCCGACCTCGCCGGCGGTGTTGTCTCCGGTGCTCATTGCGTCCCGCCCGTCTTGTCGTCCCTTTTTGTCGCGGCGAGCTGGCGCAGGCGCGCAAACGCGCGCAGCGTCTCCCGGGCCGGCCAAGCTGGGCTGCCCACCATGTCGGTCGCCGGCGGGACATCGTTCATCACGCCCGACTGGGCCCCGATCCGCGCCTTCGAACCCACCTTGATGTGGCCGGTAAGCCCCGCCTGCGCTGCAACCACCACGAAATCCCCGAGCTCGGCCGAACCGGCGATCCCGACCTGGGCGACGATGACGCAGCCGCGGCCGGTGCGGACGTTATGGCCGATCTGCACGAGGTTATCGAGCCGCGTGCCCGGCCCAAGCACCGTGTCCCCGCCGGCGCCGCGGTCCACGCAGGAATTGGCGCCGATCTCGACCCCGTCGCCGAGGATGACGCGGCCGAGCTGCGGCACGGTCACATGCTCGCCGGTCGCGGTGGTGACGAAGCCGAAGCCCTCGTTGCCCACGCGCGCGCCCTGGTGCAGCACCACCCCCGCCCCGGCGAGGCAGTGCTCCATCGCGGCATGGGCCCGCAGGATCGAGCCGGCGCCGAGCACGCATCCCGCGCCCACCACGGCATGGGCGCCGATGATGCAGCCCGGGCCGATCTCGGCCTTCGCGCCGATCACCGCGAAGGGGCCGACCTCGCAGCCCTCCCCCAGGATGGCGTCCGCGGCGACGCAGGCGGTGGGGTGGATGCCGGGCTGCGGTGCGGGGCGCGGATGGAACATCGCCGCGGCGCGGGCGAAGGCGAGCTGGGGCGTCGCCGTCACCAGCACGGCGCAGCCTTCGGGCGCGATGCCGACGGCCTCCTCGCCGAGCAGCACCGCCCCGGCGCGGGTGCCGCGCAGCGCCTCGATGTGCCGGCGGCCTTCGAGATAGGCGAGATCCCCCGCCGCGGCGAGCGCGAGCGGCGCCACGCCGGAGATCTCGCGATCCTCGCCCGCCACGAGCCGCGCGCCGAGGGAATCGGCGATATCGGCGAGGCGGAACGGGCCGCGCGCCGGAAAGAACCGCGAATCCGCGCCCATCGCGCTCAGTTCCGCCGCGGCTGGCCCTGCGGCTGCTGCGCGCCGCCCTGCGGGCGCGGCTGCTGCTGGGCCCGCGGCGGGCTCGGCGCGGGCGTCTCGCCCGCATCGGCCGGCAGGCTGATGCGCGGCAGCACGCGGTTGAGCTCGACCGCGATCTCCTGCGTGAGATCGAAGGGGGGGTCGTTGTAGATCACGAGCGGGCGCGGCAGCACGATGTTGATGCTGCGGCTCGTCGCGACCTGGCGGATGATCAACGCCAGCGCCTGCTCGATCTCGCGCAGGGCGGCCTGGGCCACCTGCTCGATGTTCGCGGCGCGGTCGCGCAGCGTGCGCTGGCTGTCGGTGATGCGGTCCTGGAGGTCGCGCTCGCGGATGCGGAGCTGTTCGGGCGTCAGGCCCGGGCGCTCGGTGGCGAAGCGCTGCTGTTCGTCGCGCCAGCGCTGCTGCTCGCGCTGGAGGTTCTCGTTGAGCGCCGCGCGGCGGCGTTCGACCTCGTCGCGGACCTGGGTGAAGGCGGTCGAGACGCGCTGGATTTCGGGCACGTCCACGATGCCGATGACCGGCGCCGGCGTCGACTGGCCGGGCGGCAGCGGCTGGTCGGGCTGCGCGGGCCGCTGCGCCGGCGCCTGGGCCGGGCGCGGTGGCGTCTGGCCCGCCGGGCGCTGCTGCCCCTGCTGCTGGCCCTGGCCTGGGACGAACCACTGGCCCTGGCCCTGCTGGGCGAGGGCGGGAAAGGCGAAGAGCACGGCCACGAGGGCCGCAGGAACGAGACGGGGCATGTCAGGCGTATCCTGGATCAGAAACGGGTGCCGAAGCCCAGGCGGAAGACCTGCGTCTCGTCGTAGGACTTCTTCACCACGGCCTGGGCGAGGTCGATGTTGATGAGGCCGATCGGGCTGCGCCAGGAGATACCGACGCCCATGCCGACGCGCGGGTCGGCCTCGTCGCGGACGCAGCTCGGGAAGGCCGGCGGGCAGCCCGCGTTGCTGATGCTCGACGGCAGGCCGGTGATCGAGCCGACATCGACGAAGGCGCGGCCGATGAAGCCGAGTTCGGCGGGCAGCGGCAGCGGGAAGCGGAACTCCGCCGAGGAGGTCCACATCGTCTGGCCGCCGAGGCTGTCCCTGGAGGAGATGTCGCGCGGGCCGGCGCCGCCGATGGTGAAGCCGCGCAGGTTCTCGCCGCCGAGGAAGAAGCGGTCCACGATGCGGGTTTCGCGGTCGCCGTAGGGCGCGAGGTGGCCGACGCCGGCCGCGAGCACGAGGACGTATTCGGGGTCGCCGAACACCCTCTCGAAGGGGATGTAGTACTGGCCGTCGGCGCGGAAGCGCACATAGGAGACGTCGCCGCCGAGACCGGCGACATCCACGCCCGCGCGGATGACATAGCCCTGCCGCGGGTCCACGCGGCTGTCGCGGCGGTCGTAGGTGAGGGTCGTCGAGACCTGGCTCAGCAGGGTGCGGCCGGCCTGTTCGCGGATGAAGCGCGAGGCGAAGGGATCGACATCGTAGATGTTGCGGCTCACCAGCGAGTAGGCCCAGGACTGGCGGAGCCGCTCGTTGATCTCGTAGCCCACGCGCAGCGCGAAGCCCTGGCGGCGTTCCTGGTAGCCGGAAGTGTCGCGCAGGTCGCGCTGCACCAGGAAGATGTCGCCGCCGGCCGCGAGGTTGCGCTCGAGGAATTGCGGGTCGGTGACCGAGATGTCCACCTGGCTGCGCCGCTGCGCGAGCGTCACGTTGAAGCGCCCGTCCACGCCGGTGCCGAGCAGGTTGCGCTCGCGCAGGCCGACATCGGCGAGGAAGCCGGCATCGGTCGAGAAGCCGCCGCCGAGGGAGAACTCGCCGGTGGCGCGCTCGCGCACCTGGGTGTTGAGGATGACGCGGTCCGGCGCCGAGCCCGGCGTGGTGGTGACCTGCACATCCGAGAAGAAGCCGAGGCCGCGGACGCGGTCGCGCGAGCGGCGCACCTGCTGGGTGATGAGCGGGTCGCCTTCGGCCACGCGGAACTCGCGGCGGATGACGCGGTCCTGGGTGCGGGTGTTGCCGGTGATCTCGATGCGCTCGATGAAGGCGCGCGGGCCCTCGCTGATCTCGAAGGTCAGGTCCACCGTCGCCGCTTCGCGGTTGCGCACCACGCGCGGCTCGACATTGGCGAAGGAGAAGCCGCGCGCGACCAGCAGGTCGCTCAGCTCGTTGTCGGCGCGTTCCACCGCGTCGCCATCGTACCATTGGCCGACCGAGAGCGGGATGTCGCGCCGCACGGCCGCGGGGTCGAGGCCGCGCAGCGAGCTGGTGACCTCGATGCTGCCGATGCGGTAGCGCGGGCCCTCGTCGATCGTGAAGGTGATGAAGAAGCCGCTGCGGTCGGGCGCGAGCTCGGCCGCCGCGCCGGTGATCTGCACGTCGGCGTAGCCCTGGCGGAGGTAGAAGCGGCGCAGCAGCTCGCGGTCGAAGGCGAGGCGGTCGGGGTCGTAGATGTCGGAGGTCGAGAGCAGCCGGAACCAGGCCTGCTCGCGCGTCGCGACGACCTCCCTCAGCCTGCCGTCGGAGAAGGCGTTGTTGCCGACGAAGTTGATGCGGGAGACGAGGGCGATGTCGCCCTCGTTGATCTCGAAGACCACGTCCACGCGGTTCTGGTCGAGCTCGATGATCTTGGGCTCGACGGTCGCGGCGAAGCGGCCGCGGCGGGCGTAGATCTCGAGGATGCGCTGGCGGTCCGCCTGGGCGGCGGCGGGGGTGAAGACGCCGCGCGCGGTCAGCTGCACCTCGCCGCGCAGCACGTCGCTGGTGATGCGGCGGTTGCCCTCGAAGCCGACGCGGTTGACCACCGGGTTCTCGACCACGCGCACGACGACGCGGTTGCCCTCGGGGCGCACCTCGACGTCGCGGAACAGCCCCGTGGCGAACAGCGCGCGCAGGCTGCGGTCGAGCCGGTCGGCATCGGCGGTATCGCCGGGCTGGACCAGCATGTAGGAGCGGATGGTGTCCGCCTCGATGCGCTGGTTGCCCTGCACCTCGATCGCGGCGACCCGGCCGGGCGCCTGCGCGGAGGAAGGGAGCGCCACGACCAGCGCGGCGAGGACGAGAATGAGGGAGCGCAAGCTGGACAACGAATCGCCACCTGATCTTGGGGCTGACAGAGGGCGCGGACACTAGCCGAGCCCCCCCGCTGCCGCCACCCCCGAAGATCGGCCCGGGGCGGGACGGCGGCAGGGGCGCCGGGCGGTCCGCCTCAACTCACGAGGCCGGCCACCCAGCGAACAACCCCAAGTTGCGTCAAATCGTTCCAGGTGGCGAATACCAGGAGCGTGATGAGCAGCGCGAACCCGCCGCGGAAGGCGTATTCCTGCGCCCGCGCCGTCAGCGGCCGGCCGCGGATCGCCTCGACCGCGTAGAAGACGAGGTGCCCGCCATCGAGAATCGGGATGGGAAAAAGGTTGATCAGCGCGAGGTTGATCGACAGCAGGGCGATGAAGGTCAGCAGCGGCAGGAAGCCCATGTCGGCCACCTCGCCCGAGAGCTGGGCGATACGCAGCGGCCCGCCGATCTCGTCCGCCCCGCGCGTGCCGGTGATCATCTGCCATACGCCCGTGAGCACCTGCCCCGAGACCACCACCATGTGCCACGAGCCGTAGGCGACGGCGCTGAAGGGGTCGAGCCGCTCGCGCTCCACCGCACCGCCCGCGATGCCGAGCATCCCGCGCCCGTCCTCGCGCGCGACAGGCGTCGCGATGACCCTGACCTCGGCCTCGCCGCGGCGGACCAGAACCTCGACCGGCTGGCCGGCGCGCGGCTGGACGTGGCGCTGGAGGTCCTCGAAGCGCAGCACGCGCTCGCCATCGAGCGCGAGGATGCGATCCCCGGGCACGAGCCCCGCCTGCTCGGCCGCCGAGCCCGCGACCACCGACTGGATGGCGGTCGAGCCCACCGGGCGGCCGACGGTGGCGAAAAGCGCGGCGAAGACGATGGCGGCGAGCAGGAAATTGAAGGCGGGGCCGGCGAAGACGATGATGGCGCGGTCGCCGACGCTCTTTTCGTGGAAGCTCTCGCCGGCGCGGAAGGTGCCGGGCTCGGGCGCGGCCTCCACGCTGTGCTCCATGCCGTGCATCTTCACGTAGCCGCCGAGCGGGATCCAGCCGATCCGCCATTCGCAGCCGCGACGGTCGTTCCACGACGCGATGGCCCGGCCGAAGCCGATCGAGAAGCGCTCCACATGCACCCCGCGCCAGCGCGCGGCGAGGTAGTGGCCGAGTTCATGCACGAAGATGAGCACGCCGAGCACCACGATGAAGGCGAGGATGCTGCGGAAGGGCTCAGGCAGGAGGTCCATGGGGTCCGTTTCCGATATGGTGCCGGCGCTCAGGCCGCCGCCCGTTCCGCGGCGATCCGGGCCGCCTCCGCACGCGCCGCCCGGTCGAGAGCGAGGATGGCCGGAAGGTCCGCCGCCAGCGGCGCGCCGAGCCTCGCCAGCGTCTCCTCCACCACCGCGGCGATGTCCAGGAAGCCGATGCGACGGTCGAGGAACATGCCGACGGCAGCCTCGTTCGCCGCGTTCAATATGGTGGTTGCCCCACCCCCCGCCCGCAAGGCCTCCCGCGCGAGGCGCAGCGCGGGGAAGCGTCCGGCGTCGGGGGCGAAGAAGTCGAGCCGGCCCAGCGCGACGAGGTCGAGCCGCGGCACCGAGGCCGCCATGCGCGCCGGCCAGGCGAGGGCGTGCGCGATGGGCGTGCGCATGTCCGGCGTGCCGAGCTGCGCCATCACCGAGCCGTCGGCATACTGCACCAGGCCATGGACGGTGGATTGCGGGTGGACCAGCACCTCGACCCGCCCCTCGGGCACGGGGAACAGGCGCACCGCCTCGATCAGCTCGAGGCCCTTGTTCATCATGGTGGCGCTGTCCACCGAGATTTTCGCGCCCATCGACCAGACCGGGTGCTTCACCGCATCCTCGGGCGTCGCGGCGGCCATCTGCGCAAGCGTGGCGGTGCGGAACGGGCCGCCCGAGGCGGTCAGCACGATCTTCTCGACGGTGGCGTAGGGGTCGGCCGCGCCGCCGCGGGCCTCGAGCGCCTGGAAGATGGCATTGTGTTCGGAATCCACCGGCAGCAGCGTCGCGCCGGCGGCGCGCGCCGTGGCGAGCACGATCTCCCCGGCGCAGACCAGGCTTTCTTTGTTCGCCAGCGCGACGACGCCGCCCCGGGCGAGAGCGGCGAGCGTCGCCGGCAGCCCGACCGCGCCGACGATCGCCGCCATGGTCCAGTCGGCCGGGCGTGCGGCGGCGGCGACCACCGCCTCCGGCCCGGCTGCGGCCCCGATGCCGGAACCGGACAGCGCCTGACGCAGCGCGCGGTAGCAGGACGCGTCGGCTACCACCGCGAGCCGGGCCCGCAGCCGCCGCGCCTGGGCGGCGAGCCGCGCCACGTCGCGGTTGGCGACCAGCGCCTCGACGCGGAAGGCGCCCTCGGGCGCTTCCTCGATCAGCGCGACCGTGCTGCGCCCGACCGAGCCGGTGCTGCCGAGAATGGAGACGCTGCGCGTCATCGCCACAGCGGCTGGCCCTGGCCGAGCATGAAGGCGAGCAGGGCGGCGACCGGGGCGGCCGCGATGAGCCCGTCCAGCCGGTCGAGCAGCCCGCCATGGCCCGGGATGAGGCCGGAACTGTCCTTCACGCCGAAGCGGCGCTTGATCCAGCTTTCCAGAAGATCCCCCGCCTGCGCCATGATCCCCAGCATGGCCGCGACGGCGGCCGCGCGGGAGGCCCCCCCCGGTGCGAGGATCGCCGCCGCCGCCACACCGGCCACGATGGCCGCGGCGAGGCCGCCCGCCGCGCCGGACCAAGTCTTGTTGGGCGAGACCGACGGGGCGAGGCGCGGCCCGCCGAAGGCGCGCCCGGTCAAGTAGGCGCCGATGTCCGAGGCCCAGACCACCAGCACCAGGAACAGCACATTGGCGCGCCCGGCCTCGTTGTCGTGGCGCAGCTCGATCATCGCGATGCCGGCGAGGCCGATATAGAGGATGCCCGCGGCGAGCCACGCGGCCGGCAGGTCGGGGCGGCCGGGCCCGCGCATCCGCGCAGCCTGCCACCAGGCGGCCGCCCACAGCAGCACCAGCAGCACGAGCGCGGCGCGGCCCTGTTCGGCCACCGCCAGCGTGCCCGCCGCCAGCACCGCGACCGGCACGGCGACCCCCGGCAGCGCGCGGGTGGACAGGCCGCACAGACGCACCCATTCCCAGGCCAGCAGCGCGACCGAGACGGCAATCAGCGCGGTCCAGGGCCCGGCGCCGAGCCAGATGCAGGCCAGCGCGGTGGGGCCGAGCACGAGGGCGGAGAGGAAGCGCCTGCGAAGATCCCGCCAACGCTTCGGATCCGCCGCGGGGGCCGCGGCCTCGCTCAGGGCCGTGATCCGAAGCGGCGTTCCCGCTGGCCATAGGCGGCCAGCGCCTCGGCCAGGTGCTCGGCGCCGTAGTCGGGCCACAGCGCCTCCTGGAACACGAATTCGGCGTAGGCCGCCTGCCAGAGCAGGAAATTGGACAGCCGCTGCTCGCCCGAGGTGCGGATGATCAGGTCGGGGTCGGGCATCCCGGCGGTCTGGAGGAAGGCGCCGAAGCGGCCCTCGTCGAGCGCGGCGGGGTCGAGCCGGCCGGAAGCCGCCTGTTCGGCGATGGCGCGGGCGGCGAGGAGGATCTCCTCCCGCCCGCCATAGGAGAGCGCGATGTTGAGGTTGAGCCGCGCCCCGCCCGCCGTCGCCTCCTCGGCCGCGGCGATGGTGCGGGCGAGTTCCGGCCCGAAGCGGTGGAAATCCCCGATGACGCGCAGGCGCACGCCCTCCTTGACCAGGCTCGCGACCTCCGAGCGCAGATAGAGCCGCAGCAGGCCGGTCAGCGCCGAGACCTCCTCGACCGGCCGGCGCCAGTTCTCGGAGGAGAAGGCGAACAGCGTGAGCCAGGCGATGCCCTGCTGCCCGGCGGCCTCGACCGTGCGGCGCGCGGCTTCCGCCCCCGCCTTGTGGCCGAGCGCGACGGGCAGGCCGCGCGCCTGCGCCCAGCGGCGGTTGCCGTCCATGATGATGGCGACATGCGCGGGCGTCTCGCCGGCCGGAGCCGCGGGCAGCCGCGCGGGATCCGTGGCCGCGCTCATGCGGCCGCCATCCCGCCGCGCTGCGCCTGCATCAGGCGCATCCCGTCACCGTCTCCCGCACCCGAGCCGCTTCGGCACGCATCAGACCGTCCGGATGTCCTTGTCCTTTTCGACCAGCGCGGCATCCACCTGCTTCACGTACAGGTCGGTGAGCTTCTGGATCTCGTCCTCGTGGCGCTTGGCGTCGTCCTCGCTCAGCTCGTGCTTCTTGTCCCAGCCCTTGACCTGCTCCATGCCGTCGCGGCGGACGCCGCGGATCGCGACGCGCGTCTGCTCGGCGTAGCGGGCGGCGGCCTTGGCGAGTTCGTTGCGGCGTTCCTGCGTCAGCGGCGGCAGCGGCACGCGGATGACCTGGCCCTCGGCCTGCGGGTTGAGGCCGAGATTGGCCTCGCGGATCGCCGATTCGACCGCCTTGGTCAGCCCCTTGTCCCAGACCTGCACCGAGAGCAGGCCCGGCCCGGCGACCGAGATGTTCGCCACCTGGTTCAGCGGCGTGACCGCGCCATAGGCCTCGACGCGGATCGGTTCGAGCAGAGCGGGGCTCGCGCGGCCCGTTCGCAGGCCGGCGAATTCCTTCCGCAGCGTCTCGATCGCGCCGTCCATGCGGCGCGTCAGGTCCTGCTTCAGGGCCTGGAAGTCAGCGGCCATGGGGCCCTCCCGCTCTCGTTCAGTGGTGGTCCTCGTGGACGGTGGTGAAGCGGCCCTCGCCCTTCATCACCGCGGTGAAGGCGCCGGGCTCGTGGATGTTGAAGACGATGATCGGCAGCTTGTTCTCGCGCGCGAGGCTGATGGCCGCGGCATCCATCACCGCGAGGTCGCGCGCGAGCATGTCGAGGTAGGTGAGCGTGACGTAGCGCTCGGCCTGCGGGTTCTTGCGCGGGTCGGCGGAATAGACGCCATCGACCTGCGTGCCCTTGAGCAGCGCGTCGCAGCCCATCTCGGCCGCGCGCAGCGCGGCGGCGGTGTCGGTGGTGAAGAAGGGGTTGCCCGTGCCCGCGGCGAAGACGACGACGCGGCCCTTCTCCATGTGGCGCGTCGCGCGCCGGCGGATGAAGGGCTCGCACACGCTCGACATCGGGATGGCGGACTGCACGCGCGTCGGCACGTCGATCTTCTCGAGCGCGGACTGCATCGCGAGCGCGTTCATCACGGTGGCGAGCATGCCGATCGAATCGGCCTGGGCGCGGTCCATGCCCGAGGCCGCGCCCGCCACGCCGCGGAAGATGTTGCCCCCGCCGATGACGAGGCAGACCTCGACGCCGAGCCCCACCACGCCCTTCACGTCCTCGGCGATGCGCCGGCACACGGCGGTGTCGAGGCCGTAGTCCCGGCTGCCCATCAGCGCCTCGCCCGAGACCTTGAGCAGGACGCGCTTGTAGGCGGGCTGTTCGCTCATGGGCGTGGTCGCGATTCCGATCCGGTGGGGGGAGGACGCGCACCATACTGGCCGCGCCCCGGGGGCGACAATAAGGCGGCAGGCGGGGCGCGGGCCCCGCTTGGCCGGGATTCAGCCCTGGCCCGCCGCGGCCGCGACCTCGGCGGCGAAGTCGGATGCCGCCTTCTCGATGCCCTCGCCGAGCTGGAAGCGGGCGAAGCCGGCGAGCTTCGAGCCCGCCTTCTCGACCACCGCCTTCACGCGGCTCTCGCCGTCATGGACCCAGACCTGCTCGAGCAGCACCACCTCCTCGTAATATTTGCGGATGCGGCCCTCGACCATCTTCTGGATCACGGCATCGGGCTTGCCGGAGGCCTTGGCCTGTTCGGTCAGCACCGCCTTCTCGCGCTCGAGTGCGGCGGGCTCGACGAAGGAGATGTCGAGCGCCTCGGGCCGCGCGGCGGCGACATGCATGCCGACCTGCCGCCCGAGCGTCTCCATCACCGCGGCCTCGGACGCACCTTCGAGCGCCACCAGAACGCCGATCCTGCCCATGCCCGGCTTCACCGCCGCATGGACATAGGTCGCGACCGTGCCGGCCTCGACGTGCAGGCGCCTCGCGCGCCGGATGGACATGTTCTCGCCGATGGTGGCGATCAGGTGGGTGAGCTGCTCGCCAACCGTGCGGTAGGCGCTGCCGCCTTCCACAAGGTCCATCGAGCCCGGGTAGCGCGCGGCCTTGATCGCCTCGATGTCCTCGCCGGTCGAGAGCGCGACCTCGGCCACCGCGGCGCAGAAGGCCTGGAAATGCTCGTTGCGGGCGACGAAGTCGGTCTCGGCGTTGACCTCGACCATCGCCGCCGAGCGCGGCGCGGAGGCGACCGCGACCAGGCCCTCGGCCGCCACGCGGCCCGACTTCTTGGCCGCCGCCGACAGGCCCTTCTTGCGAAGCCAGTCGATCGCGGCCTCCATGTCGCCGTTCGCTTCGACGAGCGCCTTCTTGCAGTCCATCATGCCCGCGCCGGTCTTCTCGCGCAGGTCGCGGACCATCGCCGCAGTGATCTCGGCCATCGGAATGCTCCGTGGTTGCCAGTGGTGAGGATCGGGCGCCGGAACCGCATGGCCCCGGCGGGAGGGGTGTCAGGCCCGCGGCTGCTCGGGCGCGGCCGCGGGGGCGATCTCGGCGGCGATCTCGGGGGCGATCTCGGCAGTCACCTCGGGCAGCGCCTCGGGGACCAGCTCCTCGGCCGCGCCGACATCGACGCCCGACGCCTGGAGTTCCGCCGAGATGCCGTCGAGCACCGCCGAGGCGACCATGTCGCAGTACAGCGTGATGGCGCGGATCGCGTCGTCATTGCCCGGGATGGGATAGGTCACGCCCGCCGGATCGGCGTTGGAATCGACCACGGCGATGACGGGGATGCCGAGCTTGTTGGCCTCCTCGATCGCGAGCTTCTCCTTCACGGTGTCGATCACGAAGATGATGTCGGGCAGCCCGCCCATCTCCTTGATGCCGCCCAGCGCGCGCTCGAGCTTCTCCCTCTCGCGCGTCAGCATCAGGACTTCCTTCTTGGTCAGGCCGCTGGTGTCGCTGCCCAGACGGTCGTCCATCTGCTTGAGGCGCTTGATCGAGCCCGTGATGGTCTTCCAGTTCGTCAGCATCCCGCCGAGCCAGCGGTGGTTGACGTAATACTGGCCGCAGCGGGTCGAGGCTTCCGCCACGTAGTCGGCCGCCGCCTTCTTGGTGCCCACGAACAGCACGCGCCCGCCGGCGGCGACGGTGTCGCGCACGGCCTTGAGCGCACGCTCCATCATCGGGACGGTCTGCTGCAGGTCGAGGATGTGGACCTGGTTGCGGACGCCGAAGATGTAGGGCGCCATGCGCGGATTCCACCGCCGCGTATGGTGGCCGAAATGAACGCCCGCCTCGAGCAGGGCACGCAGACTGACTTCGCGCATCGCCATGGGGCGAGCCTCCTTCCAAAAGTCCGGTTGGGCCTCCGCGGTGCATCCCCCGTTGCCGGGGACCGGACCCTGCCTGTTGGAAGGGTGCGCCGCGTGCGGATTACCGGGTGAGGCTGCCCCCGTCCGGCGCGCGGGGTATGACCGAAAGCCGGCGCGGGGGCAAGTCCCGGAGGGCGGTCGGGCAGGCTCCGCGGCGCCCCTGGCGCCGGGCGGGAGCTTCACGCAGGCTTCATCCTGGGCAGTCGACACGCCGGGCCACCCGCCCCCGCCCCCGGACCGAGGACCACCCATGGACAGCGTCGCGCGCCACATCCTCGACCTCTCCCGCCGGGGGCTGCTGCGCGGGGCGGGCGGGCTCGCGGCGCTGGCGGCACTCTCCCCGGCGGCGCGGCCGGCGCTGGCGCAGCCACTGTTCCGCGCCTTTCCCTTCACCCTCGGCGTCGCGAGCGGCGAGCCCATGCCGGATGGCTTCGTGATCTGGACGCGGCTCGCGCCCGAGCCCCTCGCCCCCGATGGCGGCATGGTGCGCGCGGCGCTGGCCGTCGCTTGGGAGGTCGCCGAGGACGAGCGCTTCAGCCGCGTCCTCGCCGGGGGCGAGGCGATCGCCCGGCCGGAACTCGCCCATGCGGTGCATGTCGAGGTCGCCGGCCTGGCCCCCGGCCGGCCCTACCACTACCGCTTCCGCGCCGGGCGCGAGGTGAGCGCGACCGGACGCAGCCGCACCGCGCCGGAAGCGGGCCACGCGGCGGCGCGGCTGCGCTTCGCCTTCGCCGGCTGCCAGCACTACGAGCATGGACACTTCACCGCCTGGCGGCACATCGCGGCCGAGCCCGATCTCGACTTCGTCTTCCACTACGGCGACTACATCTACGAACACCGCGGCCGCGCGCCCGGCCAGCCGGGATGGGGGCCGCTGGTGCGCCCGCATCTGGGCGAGGAGACCATCACCCTGCCCGATTACCGCCAGCGCTACGCGCAGTACCGGCTCGACCCCGACCTCCAGGCGGCGCACGCGGCGCATCCCTTCCTGCCGAGCTACGACGACCACGAGGTGGACAACAACTGGGCCGGCGAGATCAGCGAGGAGGACGGCGGCGCGCGCTTCCCCGTCGCCGTGCCGCCGGAGGTCTTCGTCCTCCGCAAGGCGGCCGCCTTCCAGGCCTGGTACGAGCACATGCCGCTGCGCCGCGCCGCGATGCCGCGGGGGCCGGACATCACCGCCTATCGCCGGCTCGATTTCGGCGCCCTGGCGCGGGTGCATGTGCTCGACACCCGCCAGTTCCGCGACGACCAGCCCTGCGGGGACGGCGTCAAGGCGCCCTGCCCCGCGGTGTTCCGGCCGGAGGCGC
>Ga0207950_100318_pt1 | contig 17338 bp, 15 predicted proteins | sample Subbio11_8B_AprC_FD_184814 | JGI IMG/M metagenome (GOLD analysis project Ga0207950, IMG submission 184814) | Serpentinite rock and fluid subsurface biosphere microbial communities from McLaughlin Reserve, California, USA - CR11_8B_AprC (SPAdes) | ecosystem: Environmental > Terrestrial > Deep... | reverse complement strand
AAGATCGTTTTTGACTACCAAGAGTCGCGTGAAGCGACCCTGACCGTTCCGACCAAGGCCTGGATCGAGGAAGAGAGCTATCAGGGCGGTCAGCCGCTGGCTTCACTGGGCGACTCGCACTCCATTCGCGCTGGTGCTGGTGGTATCGTCGAACTGCTGCCGATCGGCGACGACGGAGCGCTGGTTAACCTGCGCGACGCTGATGACGACACCGTGCTGGCCAGCCTCTTAATCCCGGCCGGGATGACCATGCTGGTAGGCGACGGCGAGTTGGTGGAGCTTGACGCCGAACTGGCCCGGGCCGACCAAGGGACTACGCTCATGCTGCCGCGCCAGGCGACGGCTAGGCACCTAAAAGGCCGCAAGCGCGGGCCGGAGACCGAGCTGAGCTTACAGGTGAGCTGGGCGCGCCGGACCGAGTACAGCATCAACCCCACCATGCACGTGCTGGTAGGCGACGGCGCCCGGGTGGCCGAGGGTGACAAGGTGGTCGGGGCCATCGACGCAGCCCAGGAGCTATTTGCCGAAGCCGACGGCACGGTGCACCTGGCCGAACCCGCCAGCATCATCGTGTCGCGCGCCAAGATCTACCCCTACCTTGATGAGCCGATTGTGGTCAACGGTGACCGGGTGGTCCCCGGTGATGAGTTGGCCGATGGGGGCCGGGTCAAGGCCGATATCCACGGGCGGGTGGAGATCGACCTGGTACGGCGCCAGGTGCGCGTCATCGAGGCCTACGACTTCGAAGCCAAGATGGGCGCCCAGGCGGTGCGTGAGCTACTGGCCGGTATCGACTTAAAGCGACTCGAAGCCGAACTGGTTGAGGAGATGAACTCACCTAGCCGTCACAAGCGCGCCAAGGCCCGCAAGCGCCTGGAGGTGGTCCGCAACTTCCTCCAGTCGGGCAATAACCCTGCCTGGATGGTGCTCGATGCGGTGCCGGTGATGCCCCCGGCGCTGCGGCCGATGGTGCAGGTCGAGGGTGGTCGCTTTGCCACCTCGGATTTAAACGATCTCTACCGGCGCCTGATTAACCGCAACAACCGCCTCAAGAAACTAATCGCCCAGGGTGCGCCCGAGATGATCGTGCGCAACGAGAAGCGGATGCTGCAAGAAGCGGTCGATGCGCTGATCGACAATGGCCGCCGCGGGGCCGCGGTGGTGCATCCGGGCTCGGATCGCCCGCTCCGTTCGCTCACCGACCTGTTGGGCGGCAAGCAGGGGAGATTTAGACAGAACCTGTTGGGTAAGCGTGTCGACTACTCAGGCCGCAGCGTGATCGTGGTCGGCCCGCAGCTTAAGCTGCATCAGTGCGGTGTGCCTAAGCGCATGGCGTTAGAGCTGTTCAAGCCCTTTTTGTTCAAGGTCTTAGAGGAGCGCGGCATCGTCAGCAATATCAAGAGCGCGCGCAAGCTGCTCGAGCGCTACCGCGACACCCGTGACGAGATCTGGGACGCGCTGGAAGAGGTGATTCAGGACCGCGTGGTGCTGCTCAACCGCGCCCCCACCCTGCACCGCTTAGGCATTCAAGCCTTTGAGCCGGTACTGGTCGAGGGTCAGGCCATTCAGCTCCACCCGCTAGTCTGCGAGGCGTTCAACGCCGACTTCGACGGCGACCAGATGGCCATTCACGTGCCGCTGTCGGTCTATGCTCAGAGCGAAGCGCGGATACAGATGCTCTCGTCTCACAACCTGCTCAGCCCGGCGCACGGCAGCCCCAATGTGCAGGCCAGCCGCGACATTATCCTGGGGCTGTTTGTGCTGACCCAGGTCTACACCGGGCGCCAGGGCGCGGGCAACCGCTACGATAGCCGCGAGGCGGCCCTAGCGGCCTATGCGCGGGGCGAGCTGGAGCTTAACTCCCTGATTACCGTGGCCGACCGGGAGACCAGCATCGGCCGCTTGAAGTACCGCTTTGCTAACATTGACGAGGCGCTGTTGGCGGTGGAACAGGGCGATATCGACATGCAGGACGTGGTAACGGTCAAGATCGATGGGCAGCTCATCGAGACCAGCCCGGGCCGGATGTTCTTTGCTCGCTTTGTCAAGGAGACGCTGGCTGAAGATGGTGGCGAGATACCTCCGGCGATGATCCGCTATGACACCGCGTATGAGAAAAACGCTCTGCGCGACCTGGTCCTGGATGCTTTCAAGATGCTCGGTGTGGAGCGGACCGCCAAACTACTCGATGCGCTTAAGGATTACGGCTTCCAGCTCTCGACCACCAGCGGTATCACCATCGGTATCGACGATGTCGCCATACCGCCCAGGAAGCAGGAGCTGATCAAAGAGGCAGAAGAGAAGCTCGGCAAAATTACGGCGGCCTTCGAGCGGGGCTTCGTCACCGATAACGAGCGCTTCCAGCAGGTGGTGCGGCTGTGGAACGACACCACCGAGCAGGTCAAGCAGGCGGTGTTCGAAAACTTTAAAGAGAACATGCCCTTTAACCCGCTCTACATCATGGCTCAGTCGGGGGCGCGGGGCAATCCGCAGCAGATCCGTCAGCTAGCTGGGATGCGCGGGCTGATGGCCAAGCCCTCGGGTGAGACCATCGAGCTGCCGATTCGCGCTAACTTCCGCGAAGGGCTTGATGTACTGGAGTACTTCATCTCTACCCACGGCGCCCGCAAGGGCGGCGCCGATACCGCGCTCCGCACCGCCGACTCGGGCTATCTGACCCGCAAACTGGTCGATGTGGCCCACGAGATTGTGGTCCGCGAGGATGACTGCGGTACGGCGGATTTCTTTGAAGTCCCCTTCGCCGAACAAGATGGCCGCCTGCGCCCCCGCTCGGCTATCGACATGAGCCTCTATGGGCGTTACCTGGCCAGCGACTTTGTTATTGGCGACTACACCCTGGAGGCCGGTAGGATCTTACTACCCGAGCATATCGCTGAGATCCATAGTCGCCTTAGGGATCACCCCGAGGTTAAGCGCATCGCGGTGCGCAGCCCAGTCAGTTGTCAAACCCGGAGCGGTGTCTGCCAGCGGTGTTACGGCCTCGACCTGTCGCTGATGCGCCCGGTCTCGCTGGGCGAAGCAGTCGGTGTGATCGCTGCCGAATCGATCGGCGAGCCAGGCACTCAGCTCACCATGCGCACCTTCCACACCGGAGGGGTAGCCGGCGGCAGCGACATCACTCAGGGTCTGCCCCGGGTAATTGAACTGGTCGAGGCGCGCAAGCCCAAGATCAAGGCGCTAATCGCCGAACTGGACGGTGTTGTGACCATCGAAGAGGATGAGGAGCGCTACCGCCTGAGCGTCACTAGCGATGGAGGAGAGTTCAGCAAGGCCTACCGGATCGATAAGACCGTGCGCCTGCTGGTGCGCGAGGGCGACCGGGTGGAGGCTGGTGATCAGCTTACCCGGGGTGCTATTAACCCGCACGACCTGCTCGAGTCCAAGGGGCCGGCTGACGTGCAGCGGTACCTAGTCGATGAGATTCAGCGCGTCTATCGCGGGCAGGGGGTAAGCGTCCACGACAAGCATATTGAGCTTATTGTGCGACAGATGCTGAAGTACGTGGAGATCATTGAGTCCGGCAGCTCGACTTTCTTGGAAGGTCAGGTTATCGAAAAGTTCGATGTCGCAGAGGTCAACAATCGGCTCCGCGATGAGGGCAAGACGCCTGCCTCCTGGAAGCCGATCCTGCTCGGTATTACCAAAGCCAGCCTGAGCACCAAGTCGTGGCTCTCGGCGGCTAGCTTCCAGCACACCACCCATGTGCTTACTGAGGCGGCGATATCGGGCAAGGCTGACGAGCTAGTGGGCCTTAAGGAGAATGTAATTCTGGGCCGCCTGATCCCAGCCGGCACCGGGCTAGACAATATTAGGGACACCCGGGTAGCCGACGAGCGGATGCTAGCGCGCAAAGCTGTCCCGGCTCGAGAAGTGGCTGTGGTGTCCCGCTTGGCTAGTGGGGATCAGCGCAGCGCCGAGGCGAAGCCGTAGAAGTGCCCAGAGGCCTAAGTGGTAAGTGGGTTATGGGAAGTGGGAAACACCCCACAACCTACAACCCACACCCCACCTCCCTTTTGGCTGCTAGGCTAAACTTGTGGTAGTAGGGATCGACCCCGGTCGCAACGTCGGCGTGGCCTTTGTGCAACAAGACGGCAGGCTCGAGCGGGCCCTGATTATCACCTTAGACCAGCTGACAACGCTAAGCATCCCGCTTGGTGCTACCCTGGTGGTCGGCGGCGGCACCGGCAGTGAGCCGGTGCAGGCGGCGCTGCGCCACCGCCGCCTGGCCTTTGTTGTGCTCGATGAGCACGGCACCAGCCTCGAAGCTAGAACTCTCTACTTTCGTGACTACCCCCCCAGGGGGCTTAAGCGACTCATCCCCCAGGGGCTGTGGTGGCCGCCCCGCCCGCTTGACGACTACGCCGCTTATGCCATTGCGCTGCGCTATTTAAAGGGCTAACATTGGCAAGCGGTTAATCGGTTATTAGTGATTGGTTGTCGGTATAGTTAATTGGCCGATACAGTCTGACCACTTACCAAGAACTAAAAACTAACCACTAATAACCACCATTAGCGCCGGTACGAGCTGCGGCTGAAGCGCTTCTGGAACTTCTCGACCCGCCCTTCGGTGTCGATGAAGCGCTGTTGACCGGTAAAAAAGGGATGGCAAGCCGAGCAGACATCGACGCGGACCTCGGCTTTGGTGCTTAGGGTGTTAATCACATTGCCGCAACCGCACAGAATCTTAGCAGCGACGGCGTTGGGGTGAATGCCGACTTTCATGACTTCTCCTAACGTGCGCACCCGAGCGCAGCGAATCTCTCGCGGGCGCGGTCGTGCGCGGCAAGAGGCCATAATAGCAAATATCCCCACCGCACGGAAGGGCTTTACAAGCCAACCCCGGCTCAATTAGACTACGGCTAGTGAAAGCCATCGCGTCCCTCCGAGCTAGCTAACCGCGATACACCCAGGGTGTATCGCACGGCCAATGACCCGCCCCCGGCGCGGTCGTTTTTGTTTGGCCTTATGACTTCGCCACACTTCGTTCGGGCTGACGCTACGCTGATGACGCGATAAAGGATGTGCTATGGAACAGGTGCTGCTCCTCACCCCCGGCCCCACGCCGCTCCACCCGCGTGCGGTAGCCGCCTTGCAATGGCCGATGCGCGGCCACATGGACCCCGAAGTGTTTGCCTATAACGACCGGATCGTGGCCGATCTGCACACGCTTTATCAGACCGGCGGCGAGGGCCTGACCTGCTTGCTGTCGGGGACCGGCTCGCTGGGGATGGAGGCGGGGCTAGCCAACCTGCTCGAGCCCAGCGACTCGGTGCTCATTATCAGTAACGGGGTGTTCGGCGAGCGGATGGCTGAGATGGCCCAGCGCTTAGGGGCTCGAGTGAGCGTGGTGCGTGCCCCGTTCGGCCTTGGGATAGATCTCGCCGAGGTGAGCTCGGCGGCAGAGCGCGTCCGGCCCAAACTGATCGCCGCAGTCCACGGCGAGACCAGCACCGGCGTCCTTAACCCGATCCCGGAGATCGGTGAGATCGCCCGCGAGGTGGGGGCGCTCTACTCGGTCGATGCTGTGACCACGGTGGGGATGCTGGAGTTCAAGATGCAGGCCTGGGGGATCGACTACGCCTATACCGGCTCGCAGAAGTGCCTCTCGGCACCGCCCGGCCTGGCGCCGGTGGCCTACAGCGCACGGGCGCTGGCAGCTATCAGTACCCGCAAGACCCCGGTGGTTACCTGGTACAGCGATGCCCTGGGGATGCTCGGCTACTGGGAGCCTGGCCAGCAGGGCCGGAAATACCACCACACCGTGCCGGTTCAGCTCCACTGGGCTACCGGCGAGGCGATCCGGGCCGCGCTGGAGGAGGGGATTCCAGCCCGCAGCGAGCGCGTGCGGACGGTGGCGGCGGCGGCCTTGGCAGCTATGCGCACGGTCGGCTTTGAACCGTTTGTCTCCGAAGCCATCCGCCTGCCGACCGTGCTGGCGGTGCGCCTACCGCCGGGACTCGATGACGCGCATGTGCGCCACCGGCTCCGCCACGACCACTTCATCAGCATTACCGGCGGCCTGGGCGAGACAGCGGGGAAGATCTGGCGGCTAGGACTGATGGGTGAGACCGCCAGGCCGGAGCACTACCGGGCGTTGCTGGTAGCTCTCGCTGAGATCCTGGGTGAGCCGCGGCTGCCGGTGGTGTTTGACCAGGCGTTGCCCACAGCGGCGCTAGCGGCTTAAAGATTGCCAAAGACCCCGGACTTAGCTAGAATGAAGGCGCTGCGCCCGTAGCTCAGGTGGATAGAGCAGGGGACTCCTAAGCCCAAGGTCGCGTGTTCGAGTCACGCCGGGCGCACCAAGTCAGGGACGCAAAAACGCACGGTTTAGCAGCCGTGCGTTGCGTCGTGTTAGGCCGATTTACGACCATCTTGACGACAATCAGCTTTCAGTTCGGCTGTCCCTTTGTCCCGATACGGGCGCTGTACCTGCAGCGGGGTGAGCTTAGCGAGCGGCACGCTGACCTTCTCTATTGTGTGGGGTATCGGGAACGCCCGCTCATGATCATGATTGGGTAGAGCGGGGTAGGTTGCTCACTCCGACCAGTCTTCAATCTTCAGCCCTGGGATAAGTGCGAAGTGCTTGACATTACGAGTCACAAGAGTGCGCCGCTCAACCAGCGCGGTAGCTCCAATCGCAAGATCGCCGGAGCGGAGCTTTGCTACCGCCGATCCGATCCTCACCACTTCCCGGCCAGCGCGCTTCGCTATCTCCTCGCTGAGCGGGACCAGGGTAAAGCCCTGGAACATATCTCTAAGCGTCTGATCACGCCGAGGGTCGCGCCTGAACTCGCCAGCAGCTACCTCAATATAGGTCACAGTGCTGCAAACCAGCTGATCTCCGGTAAGGCCGGCCATAAAGCTAACCGCCTTCCGGTTAACTCGGAAGGCGGCAATAAGCAAGTCGGTGTCAAGCAAGTAACGCTTAGGCATCAAACCTGCGGTTCATCCCCGCTGACGTGGGGAATGCGCTTCTTCTTACGGGCCGGCACACCCGGTACTACAATGCGGCGACCCCTAAGCGCAGAGGCGATCTCAAGCGCGTCCTGTGCCTGTTCAAGGGTCCACCTGCCAACGTTCTTGTCAAGCCACTTCTTGACAACCGGATCAATGGGTTTCGGGGTGTTGGGCGTCAGCATCGCCATGATTTGGAGTATAGCACCAATGACTAAGCGCGGCAAGGGCGAAGGGAGCAGCTTCCGGCGACTCTTTACCTTTTACCTTCGGCCTCCGGCAACATGTTAATGTCCAGCCCCACGGCCTGACAGGCCACATCTAGCCAGACGCCGTTAGCTCGCTGCCTGCCATCAGCAGCCCACAGTTCCGGCGCTACGACATGCGCGGCAACCACCCGCGCCGGCAGCGCCCACCGCTTTGGCGCCAGCGGCCAGGGCTGGCCTCGCCACCCCCCCTAGCTAGCCGCACCCTTGCGCTTGCCCTGGATTGACAGTCTCGTGACACTTTTGGCTCGAGCCGCTCGGTAAGGTGTCCTTATGCAAGGCCCTACCGGCATCGTGATGATGAACTTGGGCGGCCCCAAGACCTTAGCTGACGTCGGCCCGTTTTTGCTCAAGCTCTTCGCGGATCGCGAGATTATCCCGCTTCCCTGGCAGTCCTGGCTGGGACCGTTTATCGCCAAGCGCCGCACGTCCAAAGTGCGCCAGCTCTATGAACAGATCGGCGGCGGCTCGCCCATTCTCCACTGGACCGAGGAGCAGGGGAGGGGGATGTGTGCGCAGCTTGATACGATGTCGCCACAGACCGCGCCGCACAAATTCTATGTGGCTTTTCGCTATATCGAACCGGCCAGTGAAGACGCCCTCAAGCAGATGCAGGCCGATGGGGTTAAGCGCGCCATCGCCTTTACCCAGTACCCGCAGTTCTCCTGCGCCACTACCGGCTCGTCGTTAAACGAGCTGTGGCGGGCGGCCGGCAGGCTCGGCTTAGCTACCGCTTTCCGCTGGAGCGTGATCGACCGCTGGCCCGTGCATCCGCGCTTCATCGAAGCCATGACCAAGACGGTTTTCGATGGCCTGGCGCTGTTCGATGCCCGCGACCGTGACGACGTGCTGCTGCTGTTTAGCGCTCACTCGCTGCCCACTTCGGTCATTAACCGCGGCGACGCCTACCCTCAGGAGATCAGCGCGTCGGTGCATGAGGTGATGAAGCGCCTCAAGTTCTCACACCAGTACCTCCTTAGCTACCAGTCCGAAGTCGGTCCGGTGCCGTGGCAAGGCCCCTCGACCGAAGCGGTAATCAGGGAGCTGGGCAAAAAGGGGCGCAAGAATGTGCTGGTAGTCGGCATCGCCTTTACCAGCGACCATATCGAGACGCTGTCGGAGATCGACCGGGAGTACGGCGAACTGGCGCACCAGGTCGGTATTACCAGCTTCAAGCGCGCCCCGGCGTTTAACGGTGAGCCGCTGTTCCAGCAGGCTCTGGCCGAGATCGTCTATGAGCACCTGCAGTCCGGCGAGGCCGGCAGTAAACAGTACAGCCTGCGCTGCCCCGGCTGCACCAATCCACAGTGCCGCAACATCTTGAACCCGATCGCCCCCTATCAGCGGCCCCTGTTGGGAGGGTAAGGTGAAGTTGGCTATAGAGAATCCTGAGCAAAAGGAACTGAGGGATGATGGAACTGTTCACTATATTTGATCTATCGAGCAGTATAGTTGGCATGCAGATGAAGAAGATCGATATTGTTGCGATCGAGGTAGCGCGCGGTTCGGCAGTGCCAAGCTGTTCTCCCGATGGTATGCTGATGTTCGCCGGGGCAAGCACGTGGTCGTCGTGGTGGTGAGCGAGTTGGGTCCGAGAGAACGCCACTGGATCATCACCGCGTACATGGCGCGAAGGCTTGCGGAAGGAGAGATCGAATGGCAACGAGATTGACGTTTAGGTACGACCGCGAGGCCGACATTCTCCATATCGACAAGTGCCCACCCTATGCCGCCCAAGAGTCGGAGGAGTTTGGAGACGAAGTTATCGCGCGGATCAATCCGAGCACGGACGAGGTCGAGAATCTCGAAGTGCTCTTCTTCTCCACGCGGTTGCTACGGAACGAGCTGTTCGATCTGCCTTTAGCGGCCGACATTCGGGTGTCAAGGACACCAGGCGCCTAGCTAAACCCAATGCAGAAAGCAACGCACAACGTCAACCTACGGCTGCCCAGCGACCTTCTGGCTTACCTCGAGCAGTACCAATTGGGCGAGCTAGATCGGCGAATTCGCGAGCGTTTGGCGGTGTAGGGAGTGCGCACATATCACACATCTTCATGATCATATGCGCCTTTCAAAAGCGGCCTCCCGGTTTGGATAAAGCTAGGCGCGCAGCCGCTCAGCTTGGCGCAAACCCTCGTTAGAGATCGAGAAAAACAGATCAGGCGACAGCTCCTCCAGCAGCCCCTGCTGGGCTAGCTGGCGTATAACGGTGCGCGTGGTGTGGTCGGAAAAGCCCAGATTACGACCGATCTCAAAGGCATTAAATCCGCGCCAGCGTCCGGCGCGGCTGAGCTGGTAGACGGTGCTGAGAAACGCTTGGCTTGGCCCTGTCATACCGATCACCAACCATTCCTTACTCATTATAGACCATTAACTTGTGTGGTTGATGAAACCTCATGCACCAAGTTGCAACGGCTGTGCCCTAAGGCTGCCGAGCAAAAGACCTGTGACGGCTCGAGCAACCCGCGCTCTGAAAAGTTGTGGCAGGTAAACTGGGCTGATGAAAGGATTACGATGAACCCGCTACAGTCACGAGCCTTCCTAATCCCCTTCGACCAGATCAGACCCGAACATGTCGAGCCTGCTATCCGCGCCACGCTGGCTAGCGCCGAAGCTGAGCTGCAAGCGCTGATCGACCTGCCCAGCGAGCGCAGCTACACCAATACGGTGCGAGCGCTAGATGACTTGCTCGAGCGCTTAAGCCGCGTGGTGAAAATTGCGCACCACCTCACCGCGGTAATCAGCAGTCCCGAGCTGCGGGCCGCCTATAACGCGGTGCTGCCGGAGTTTTCCGCCTTTTTTGCCAGACTCCCGCTCAACGCGGGCTTGTGGCAAGCCCTCCAGCGCTATGCCGCTACCGCTGAGGCCCAGCAGCTTACCGGCGTGCACCGGCGGCACCTGACTAAGACCCTGCGCGAATTCCGACGGGCGGGGGCCGACCTACCCGCTGCGCAAAAGGCGCGGGTCGAGGAGCTGCGCGTAGCTTTGGCCAAACTCCAAACCAAGTTTAGCGAGAATGTGTTAGACGCTACTAATGCTTTTGCGTTGCTGATTACTAACGAGGCTGATCTGGCCGGCCTCCCTGAGTCGGTGCGGGCTCAGGCTCGAGCCAGTGCTGAGGGGAAGGGGCTCTCGGGCTGGCGCTTTACCTTGCAGCAGCCGTCATTTATGCCGTTTATGCAGTACGCCGAAGCGCGCGAGCTGCGCCGACAGCTCTATACCGCCTACGTCAACCGGGCCAGCGCTGGTGAGTACGACAACCGCCCACTCTTAACCGAGATCCTCGACCTGCGCCGCGAGCTAGCAGCGCTGCTCGATTATCGGGACTATGCCGACTACGCGCTGGAAGAGAGCATGGTGCAGAGCGGCAGCGCCGCCTTGGCCTTCGTGCGCGACTTAACCGAGCGCACGGTACCTTACTTTCGGCAGGAGATCGCCGAACTTACCGCTTTGGCCGAGAGCCTCGGGCTTAAGCCGATGGAGCCCTGGGACCTGCTCTACGTCATCGAAAAGCTGCGCAAGGCCAAGTACGACCTCGACGAGGAGGAGTTGCGCCCTTACTTCCCGCTGCCGCAGGTGTTGGCAGGGCTTTTCGAGATCACCCGGCGGCTTTTTGGTGTCAAGGTCACCGAGCGGCCCATTACCCAGGTCTGGCACCCCGAGGTTAAGTTCTACGACATCGTTGACGAAGCCGGCGCCCACTTAGGCTCGTTCTACGCCGACTGGTTCCCCCGTGAGTCCAAGCGGGCCGGAGCCTGGATGAATGCGCTCATTACCGGCGGGCCGAGTTCGGCAGGCTTTGCTCCGCACCTGGGGTTGATGGTTGGCAACTTCGCTCCGCCCCGGCGGGAGGCTGATGGCCGTGAGATTCCGGCGCTGCTAACCCACCGCGAAGTAGAGACCACCTTTCACGAGTTCGGCCACCTGTTGCACCACTGCCTGTCACGTGTTGAGGTGCCGGGCCGCGCGGGGACCAACGTGCCCCGTGACTGGGTTGAGCTGCCCAGTCAGATCATGGAGAACTGGTGCTGGGAGCGCGATGCGCTCGACCTGTTCGCCCGCCACTACCAGACGGGCGAGCCGATCCCCGAGGCGCTGTTTAGTAAACTGCAACGGGCCCGCCGCTATGCCGGCGCCTACCAGCAGATGCGCCAGCTCAGCTTCGGCACGGTCGATCTGGCGTTGCATATCCTTTACGATCCAGCAGTGGACGGCGACGTGGTTAGCTATGCCCAGCGGGTGATGGAGCCCTTCAACGTTCGCCCTGAGTTCGCGCATAACCACTTCCTTACGGCCTTTACCCATGTCTTTGCGGGGGGCTATGCGGCTAGCTACTACAGCTATAAATGGTCGGAGGTGCTCGATGCCGACGCTTTTACGCGCTTTGAGCGCGAGGGGTTGTTCAATCGTCAGACCGGCCAGGCTTACCTGACGAGCATTCTGTCCCGGGGTGATAGCGCCGATCCGGCGATGCTCTACCGCGAGTTTATGGGCCGCGACCCGGAGCTAGGCCCACTCTTGGCGCGTACCTTCGGGGCTTATCCCGAGCCGGCGTCTAGTTAGGGAGGTAGTGATGGTTCAGACGACCAGCCACACCGCGGCGCTGCTGAAGCGCCAGCAGCAGGTCTTACTGCCTGCGCAAAACAAGATGCTTTATTACGGCGACCAGCCGCTAGCCGTAGCTAAAGCTAAAGACCAGTATCTGTGGGATGTTGAGGGGAACCGTTACCTCGACTTCTTCGGCGGCATCCTTACTGTCAGCATCGGCCACTGCAACGATGAGGTGGTCGAGGCTACCATCAGGCAGTTGCAGACGGTAGGCCACACCAGCGCTCTCTACTTGAACGAAATCACCATCAAGGTGGCCGAAAAGATTGCCGAGATCACGCCAGGACGCCTGCAGTACTCGTTCTTTACCAACTCCGGCACCGAGGCCGATGAGCTGGCGGTGCTGGCCGCCCGCATGTATACCGGCAATACCGACATCATTGCGCTGCGGCACGCCTACAGCGGGCGCAGCCTGAGCATGATGAGCATGACCGCACACGCCCCCTGGCGCCTCGGCAACGTCTTTGACGGGGCTATTAAGCATGTGCGCAGCCCTTATTACTACCGCGCTCCGGTGGCTATGAGTGAGGCGGACTTTTTGGAACTGTGCGTGCGCGACCTTGAAGAGCTGATCGCCACCTGCACCAACGGGCGGATCGCTGCCTTCATGGCCGAGCCGATCCAAGGGGTAGGCGGCTTCGTGGTCGCGCCCCAGGACTACTTCAAACGCATTCTGCCGCTCGTGAAACAAGCGGGTGGACTGTTGATCATCGACGAGGTGCAGACCGGCTGGGGGCGCACCGGCCGGTACTGGTGCGGCATCGAGCACTGGGGGGTCGAGCCCGATATCATCACCTTCGCCAAAGGGATCGCCAACGGCATGCCGGTCGGCTGCACGGTGATGACGCCGGAGGTGGCCGAAGCGGTCAAGGGCTTAACGCTGTCAACCTTTGGCGGCAACCCGGTGGCCATGGCCAGCGCTTACGCCACTATCAGCTATATCGAGAAGCACCGCCTGTGGGAGAATGCCGAGGTGCAAGGGGCCCGGCTGCGCGAGCGGCTGTTAGCGATGCAGGCCAGCCATCAGTTTATCGGCGACGTGCGCGGCCTGGGCTTAATGCAGGGGCTCGAGCTGGTGGTGCCGGGCGGCAAGACGCCCGATGCAACGCGCGCCATGGCGCTCTTGGCCGCGGCCCGCCGGCGCGGGCTCTTGATCGGTAGGGGCGGGCTCTACGGCAACGTTATCCGCATCGCCCCCCACCTGAATGTCAGCAGTGCCGATATCGAGGCCGGGTGCGAGCTGCTCATGCTTGCCCTGGCGGATGTCGCTGGCTGAGCATGGCTCGAGCCTCACCGGTCGTGGCGGCGATTACTAGAACTCATCTCAAAAATGGCTCTAGTTGTTCTTGTGGATCGAAGCTTACTCGCTCCGCTCGCCAAACCCTTTTTGGGGCTCGGTCCCAAAGGGGTTAAGGCTATTGCGTCGTGGGGCGTATGCCCTGCACAAATTCACGTGCAAAGTGTGCTACCATGATCGCTATGGCTGCCCAAATGGATACGCAAAACGTCACTCTGCGACTGCCCAAGGCATTGCTGCGGAAGGCCAAACTGGTGGCCACCGAGCGGGGCACCACCCTGACAGGGCTGGTGATTGAAGGGCTCACGCGCACCACTAGCGGTGCCGAGGTCTATCATGAGGCCTTAGAGCGGCAGCGGGCGCTTATGCGAGCCGGGTACCGGTTGCGTGGAGCTGGCGAATCGTTACCCCCCCGCGACGCCGTACATGAGCGTTAATCTGGAGTTTGTCGACACCAACGTCCTGCTTTACGCCTATGATCATACCGAACCCGAGAAGCAGGCCAAAGCCGAGGCGCTCTTGCGTCATAAACCGGTAACACCGCTAACTGAAGGCGCGATCTGGGTCCAGGGCTCCGCTAGGCCAGGCGCGTTCGCCGCAGCAGCAGCGCATTGACAGCCACGATCACCGTCGAGGCACTCATCAAGATAGCGCCGGCAGCAGGCGACAGCAGGATGCCCCAGGTATAGGCCACCCCGGCGGCAAGGGGCAGTGCAACCACGTTGTAACCGGTCGCCCACAAGAGGTTCTGGATCATCTTGCCGTAGCTCGCCTTGGCGAGTTTCAAAGCCCGCGTCACATCCAAAGGATCGTCCTTGACGAGCACCAGGTCGGCGGATTCGATGGCCACGTTGGTGCCTGCTCCAATGGCGACGCCAAGGTCGGCCTCGGTGAGCGCCGGGGCATCGTTGATACCGTCGCCGACGAAGGCGGTCTGCCCAAGTCGCTTGAGCTCTTTGACTTTGGCCGCCTTATCTTGCGGCAGCACGCGGGCGTGATACCGTTCGATGCCGAGTTCGCTGGCAACGGTACGGGCCACGGCCTCGGCGTCGCCGGTGATCATCACCGGCTCCACCCCTAGCGCCTTGAGGGCGCGAACGGCCTCGCGGGCATTCTGGCGCACTTTGTCGGCCAGGGCCAGGAGCGCGATGACGCGCTTCTGATCCATCAGGGCAATCACGCTCTCGCCGCGCGCTTCAGCCTCGTCCAGACCCTCTTGAAGCGCGGCGGGGAGCTTAAGTCCTTGCTCTGAAATCCACTCGGGACGGCCAATGCGGTAGCTACTACCCTCGACGACTCCTTCGACCCCTTTGCCGGCTACGACCTTGAAATCCTGGACGGCAGGGAGGTCGAGGTTACGCCGCGCGGCCTCCTCTACGACCGCCTTAGCCAAGGGGTGCTCGCTTTTGGCCTCGAGCGCTGCTGCCAGCCGTAGCGCCTCGTCATCGGCCAAGGCGCTGCCGTAAACCGCCCGAACGCCGAACTTGCCTTCGGTGAGCGTGCCGGTCTTGTCGAAGGCGACGATCTTCAGGTCGCGGGCGCGCTCAAAGGCCTCGCGGTTGCGCACCAGGATGCCGTTTCTGGCCGAGATGGCGGTGGCGTTGACGATCACCAGGGGGATGGCCAGGCCCAAGGCGTGCGGGCAGGCGATCACCATCACCGTGACCATCCGGGTGATGGCAAAGTCGGGCGCGAAGCCGAACGCCAGCCAGGCCACAAGCGTCACCGTTCCGGCACCCAGGGCGATCAAGGTCAGCCAGCTAGCGGCCCGGTCGGCTAAGTTCTGGAAGCGGCTGCGCGAGGCCTGGGCTTCTTCGACCAGGCGCTGGATCTGGCTCAAGGTAGTCTTTTCGCCGGTGCGGGTGACCTCGACGGTCAAAGCCCCCTCGCCGTTCACTGCGCCGGCCACCACCTCGCTGCCTTGCTCTTTGGTCACCGGGCGTGACTCGCCGGTCAAGAACGCTTCGTTGAGGCTCGAGGCCCCTTCGATCACCATGCCGTCGGCAGGGATCTGCTCGCCAGGGCGGACCAGGATGCGGTCGCCCTCACGCAGTTCGCTTACCGGCACCTCTTCGGTGCGGTTGCCGATCAGCTTATGCGCCGTAGCGGGTACCAACGAGGCCAGGTGCTGCAAGGCCCGGCTCGCCCCTTGCACGCTGGTCATCTCGATCCAGTGGCCCAGCAGCATGATCAGGATCAAGGTCGCCAGCTCCCAGTAGAGCGGCATCCCCTCCAGGAGCCCAAGCGAGATGGCGAGGCTGTAGACGAAAGCCACACTGATGGCCAGCCCGATCAGCGTCATCATCCCCGGCTGCCGCGCCTTCAGCTCTCGCCAGGCCCCCTGTACGAACACCCCGCCGCCGTAGAGGTAGAGGGCGATGCTCAAGAGGGGCTGCACCCACGCTACGCCGGGGAACTGGACGGCGGTATAGTTGAACCACTCCTGAAAGTGCGCGTCGAAATAAAGGATTGGCAGGGTCAGCACCAGGCTGAACCAGAAGCGGCTACGAAACATCTCCGGGCTGTGGCCGGCGTGTTTGTCGTGGGCCTGGCGGCGTCCGTCACGGGGTGCGGCGTGGGCCTGATGAGCGTGCGCCGCGTGGTCGTGTTCGTGATGCATCAGCTCCTCCCAAGAGTGAATCTGTGATGCCACCCCAGGAGGGGTGGGTTATGACAACTATAACAAGCCTTAGACAGTTGTGTCATCTGCCCAAAAGGAGGGAGGGGTCGCTTATGAGTCGGCTGTCCAAATACGCTACCGCTCCCGCCGTAACCACCATGGGCAGCACGAACAGTACGGCTACGCCGACTACAGCGGCGACCTGAAAGGCACTATGTGGTCCGCGGCCTCTCCCTTGCAGCACGGTTTTGGCAAAAGCGGCTGCCTGAAGCGAGACAACGAGGATTCCCATCCCGAGAAAAACATACAAGAACCAGATCGGCGGATAGAACTGCCAGTTGGGGGGCGAAAACTGAAAGAAGAAGAAGAGGTATAGGATGCCGCGAAGCATGAGAATGTAGAAAACGGCGTGCAGCAAGGAGCTATGCAGCCATTTCCACGAGGGTCCAAGGAGGTTGACCGCCCGGTCGGAGGAGGTGAGGGCGAGTAGGACGATCATGGGGAGCACCATGAGCCCCATCAGGTTCATAATGCCGACCTCCGGCCTGAACAGGATGTAGCTGCCGAACTCCGCCACGTACCCAACCCCAAACAGTGCTGGCACATCCCACCGTGCCCAGCGATCCCAGATGACGTAAGCGTGGCCGAGGGACAAAACCATGAACCAGATGCCGAACTCCCGTCGCCAGGATAGATGGCGCGCAACCGGTCGCCACAGCCTGGCGGCAGGGCCTAAGGTCAGTGAGAGGAAGAGCAGCACAAAGGCGGCGTGCGCAAATGCGCGCCACAGGGGATGGTCTTGGTCCCAAGCCGGCCACAGGGCAGGTTCAACGCCCCAGGCTCCGTACGAGAGATAAAACAGATAGACCATCAAGGCGGAGAGCCCCGCTACGAACAGATGGCGCAGCAGTATCCTTGTGCCTTTGTTGGCGAATTTGGCTTTGCTGGCGAATTCCACAACTTCCTCCTGCCTATCGCGGTGGCCTATCGCTTATGCGGGAACGATCAAGCGCCGCACGCCCGCAACGGCCTAAAGGTGTTGGGCGTGCGGCGTCAGGCTGAGGCGTTTTACGGCTCGAGCCTCACCTCGCCGGTAATGGCATCGATCACCAGGGTGCGGGTCGTCTCGCCGTCGCGGAAGGTTGCGGTGTAAAGCACTTGAGGCGGTTGCACGTCGAGCAGCTCGGCGTCCGGCCGGTAGCCCGCCAGAAAGGCCCTGGCCAGCGCTTCGATCGCTTCAGGGCCGTACTGCGCCATGCCCATCATCGGACCCATCATCAATATGGGGTCTTGGCCCATCATGGCCAAGCAGCGCTGCATCATCGCCATCATGCCCTGGTCCATCAGGCCTTGCCTCATGCCCATCATGCCCGTGTCGGGCGCTCCCATCATCATGCCCTGGCCCATCATGCCTTCCATCATCCCGGGCCTGCCGCCGGCCATCGCCGGACCGTACCAATCGCGCAACCAGCTTTGCAACTGGGCGATTTCGGCAGTCTGCGTTGCAACGACGTCCTGCGCCAGCGCTGCGACCTCATCGCGCTCGGCCAGGTTGCGCATCAGCAGCTGCCG
>Ga0207950_100317_pt1 | contig 17339 bp, 14 predicted proteins | sample Subbio11_8B_AprC_FD_184814 | JGI IMG/M metagenome (GOLD analysis project Ga0207950, IMG submission 184814) | Serpentinite rock and fluid subsurface biosphere microbial communities from McLaughlin Reserve, California, USA - CR11_8B_AprC (SPAdes) | ecosystem: Environmental > Terrestrial > Deep... | reverse complement strand
CGATGCCCAGCAGCAGCAGGGCATCCACGCTCATTTCGGCGATCGGCAGGTAGACCTGCACCGCGTCCCGGCCCCGGTTGCTGCGAATCCTCGGCTCGGCAGGGTTTGAACCCGGGCGGCGCGAGGAACAAGGGACAATCGCCGCCGGACGGGGCAGGATTGCGGCAGCCGCCCAGCAAGCCGAGGCCCGCCCATGACGCCCACCCGCCGCGCGCTGCTCGCCGCCACGATCGCCGCCGCGGCCCCCGCCCCCGCCCTGCGCCCCGCGCGCGCTCAGGCGGCGCACCGCATCCGCCTCGTGCATGTGAACGACTTCCACAGCCGCCACGAGGCGGTGGCGCGCGCGACCGGCGCGGCCTGCCGGGCCGATGCGCCCTGCCTCGGCGGCTCGGCGCGGCTGGCCGGCGCGATCGCCGCCGCGCGGGCCGAAGCCGCCGCCGCGACGCGCGGCGTGGTCGCGGTGGATGCCGGCGACCAGTTCATGGGAAGCCTGTTCTACACGCAGCACCGCGGCGCGGCGGAACTCGCGGTGATGAAGGCCTGGGGCTGCGAGGCCATGGCCCCCGGCAACCACGAATTCGACAACGGTCCGTCCAATTTCGCCCGCTTCATCGAAGGCGCGGACTTCCCCATCCTCGCCGCCAACATCGACGCGCGGGACGAACCCGCCCTGGCCGGCCGGCTGCGCCCCTGGTGGGAGACGCGCCGCGGCGGTGCGCGCATCGCCTTCATCGGCGTCGTCACGCCCGAGACGCCGCTGCTCTCCTCGCCCGGCCCGAGGCTGCGCTTCACCAGCCCGGCCGAGGCGGTGCTGCGCGCCGTCGCCGGGATCCGCGCCGACGGGCCGGCGACGGTGGTGGTGCTCTCGCATCTCGGCCTCGGGGCCGACCGCGCGCTCGCGCAGGCCGCCGGCGGTGTGGATGTGATCGTCGGCGGCCATTCGCACACGCTGCTCTCGGCCGAGCCGGATGCGGACGGGCCATTCCCGCTGCTGGTGGACGGGCGCGACCGCGCGGTGCGGATCGTGCAGACCGGCGCCTTCGGGCGCTTCCTCGGCATGCTCGACCTCGACCTCGCGGCGGATGGGCGGGTGGCCGCGACGGGCGGGGCCTGCGCGCCGGTCGGCACCGCCTTCCCCGAGGATGCCCGCGTCGCGGCCATGGTCGCCGACCTCGCCCGCCCGCTCGAGGAAATCCGGCGCCGCGTGGTCGGCACGCTGCCCGCGGCCATGGGCAATGCCGAATGCCGGCGCGGCGAGTGCCTGCTCGGCAACCTGGTCGCCGAGGCGCTGCTCGCCCGCGCGCAGGGAGCGGAGATCGTCATCACCAATGGCGGCGGGCTGCGCGCCGGCCTGCCCGCCGGGGCGGTCACCTATGGCGACGTTCTGACGACGCTGCCCTTCGGCAACACGCTGTCGCTGATGGGGCTGCGCGGGGCGGATGTGGCGGCGGCGCTGGAGAGCGGCCTGTCGCAGGGCGCCGGCGCCGCCGGCCGCTTCCCGCAGGTCGCCGGGCTGCGCTTCGCCTGGGACCCGACGGCGCCGCCGGGTTCGCGCCTGCGCGGGGTGGAGGTGGCGCAGGGCGGCGGCTTCGCCCCGCTCGACCCCGCGCGGGTCTATCGCGTCGCCACCAACGACTTCATGCGCCGCGGCGGCGACGGCTACGCGGCGTTCCGCGACCGCGCGCTCGATCCCTATGACGGCGGCGTGCTGCTCGAGGAGGCGCTGGCGGACTTCATCGCCTCGGGCCGCGCCGCTGCGGTGCGGCTGGACGGGCGCATTGCCGCGCGGTGACAGGCACCCGCCGGGGTGCCGGTGCCGTTCGCATCATGCCGGCGGCCGAAAGCTTCGACCGCTGGCGTCTGCCTTTCCCGCCCGCATACGGGCGGCGCGAGTCCTTGACTCGTGCCGAGGCCGCGACTGCGGCCCGCCGAGTGGCGCCCCTTCGGGCGCTCGGACCGGTCAAGCGGCCGGTCTGTTGGTGTTATCGGCCCTTGCGGCCGCCGGGTGCGCGCGGGTCGCAGGCGGCGCAGGCCAGCAGGCCGCGCGCTTCGCGCTCCGGCTCGACCGCATAGCCGCAGCGCAGGCAGTTCGCGCCCTCGTCGGCGGTGTCGAAGGGATCGGCGACGCGCCGCGCCGCGCCGTGCGGGCGGCGCAGCCCCGCCGCGCGCGGCTTCTCCCGCGGGGCCGGCGCCGGCGCCGGCGGCGCGGGGTCGGCGGACGCCGGCTGCCATCCGGGCATGACATGGGTCGTCGGCGCCGGTGCCCCGCCCGGCGCGGGCGCCTCGGCCGCCGGCACGGCGGGCGAGGCCTTGGCGGGAAAGCCCTCCGACCATGTCGCGGCGCGCAGCCCGCCGCCGGCCCGGCCTGCGCGATTGGTCTCGCCGCGTTCGGCGCCCGAGCGGACATGCACGACCTCGACGACCCGGCTGCCGGTCGCGCCGCGGCGCGGCACGTTCACCGTCTCCCGTCGCTCATCGGATGCGGGCTTCTTCGTGCCAAGTCTGGCGAAGACACGGTCGATCTCGGACATCAAACCTCAACGTTCTGCGGCCGGCACCGGAATGGCCGGTGCGTGTTCCGGGCGGCGCGGCCATATAGCCCTTCCTTCGGCCGGAACGCGCAAGGACCGGAACATCTGCCCTGATTACGCATCGTCGCGGCCTTGCTATCGCATCCCTAGCGATTTTGCCAGTTCGGCTTGCGCTTCTCCGCGAAGGCCTTCGGCCCCTCGATGAAATCCTGGCTGTCGCGGTTGCGCTGCTGCGCCGGATACATGGTGGCGATCGCCTGCTGCAGCGTCGGTTCGTCGAGCCCGGCATACACGCATTGCTTCGACGCCCGCACCGCGAGCGGCGAACATTCCAGGATCATCGCCGCCCAGCGCTTCGCCGCCGCCAGCGCCTCGCCCTGCGGCACCACCTCGTTGACGAAGCCGAGCGCCTTGCCCTCGGCCGCGCCCACGCGCCGCCCGGTCAGGATCATCCCCAGCGCCTGCTTCTGCCCGATCATGCGCGGCAGCCGGTGCACGCCGCCCGCGCCCGCGACCAGGCCGACGCGCGGCTCGGGCAGGGCGAAGACCGCGTTCTCGGCGGCGATGATGAGGTCGCAGGCGAGCGCGATCTCGAAGCCGCCGCCCATCGCCACGCCGTTCACCGCCGCGATCAGCGGCTTGTCGAGATCGTAGCGCGTCGCCAGCCCCGCGAAGCCGGTGGGCGGCGTCGGCCCGCGCCTGCCCGCCGCCTGCACCTTGAGGTCGTTGCCCGCCGAGAAGGCGCGATCCCCCGCGCCGGTGACGATCGCCACCCACAGGTCGGGATCGGCGGCGAACTCGTCCCACACCTTCTCGAGTTCGAAATGCGCCTCGCTGTGCAGGGCGTTCATCACGTCCGGCCGGTTCAGCGTCACGATGCGCAGCCGGCCCTCGTCCTCGACGCGGCAATACTTCAGATCGGTCATCGGCCCAGCACCTCCTCGTTGTGTTCGCCCAGCGCGGGCGCGCCGCGCGCCGGGCGCGGGCGCACGCCGTCGAAGGATATCGGCAGGCCCACCACCTTCGGCCCACCGGGCAACTGCTGCAGTATGCCCACGGCGGCGAACTGCTCGCTCGCCACCACCTCGCCGATGTCGTTCACCGGCGCGCAGGGCACGCCCGCGCCTTCCAGCGCCGCGATCCAGGCGTCGCGCGGCCGCGTCCTCAGCACCTCGGCAATCAGCGGGATCAGCGCCGCCTTGTTGCGCGCGCGCGCGGAGCCCCTGGCGAAGCGCTCATCGGTGGCCCATCCGGGATGCCCCAGCACCTGGGCGCAGCGCGCCCACAGCCGGTCATTGCCGGCGGCGAGACAAAGCGGCCGGTCGGCGGTGTCGAACACCTGGTAGGGCACGATCACCGCCCCGCCCGTCCCGTGGCGCTTCGGCACCTCCCCGGTCGCGACGTGGTTGTTCACCTGGCCTTCCACCCAGTGCACGGCGGTCTCGAACAGGGAGGCATCCACCACCCCGCCGCGCCCGGTGATCTCGCGCCGCCGCAGCATCCCCAGCGCACCGATCACCGTGAACATCCCCGTCGCCTTGTCGTTGATCGAGGCGCCGCAGAAGGTCGGCGGATCCTCCGGGCGGCCGGTCATGCTCATCATCCCGCCATAGGCCTGCAGCAGCGGGTCGAAGCCGGGCTTCATCTTCATCGGGCCGCGGTCGCCGAAGGCCCAGATCGAGCAATAGACGAGGCGCGGATGCCGCGCCGTCATCGCCGCCGGGCCGATGCCGATCTCCTCGACCACGCCGGGGCGCAGGTTCTGGATCAGGATGTCGGCGCCCTCGCACAGGCGGTGCAGCGCCTCGACATCCTGGGGCTTCTTCAGGTCCAGCGTGATGCCGCGCTTGTTGCGGTTCTGCCCGTGGAAATAGAGCGAGGTCACGCCATCGGCCGAGAAGGGCGGCCCCCAGCCGCGCGCGTCGTCGCCGCCATCGGGCTTCTCCACCTTGATCACGTCGGCACCCATGTCGGCCATGATCGCGCCGGCGAGCGGCCCGGCCAGCGCCTGGCCGATCTCGATCACGCGCACCCCTTCAAGCGGCAGCATCCACGCTTCCCCATCCTTAGTCCCGCAGGGAGGTTAGGCGACCTTCGCCGCCACGGCGAGACGCGCCCGCCCCTGCGGCCGCGGCGCCACGGCATTGAAGCCGGTGATCGCCGCGCGCGGTCCGGCATCGGTCACGCCGGCACCGGCACCCGCGCGGCCAGAGGCTCGAGCAGCGTCTCGATCGCGACCGGCTCCTCCCATTCGAGGCGGATCGTCACCACCGTCACGCGGTTGCGGAAGGCCGGCGGGATGCGCACGAAATCCTTGCGCGTCGTCACCGGCGTGGCGCGCAGGCTTTCCGCCTCGGCCAGCAGGTCGCGCAGGTCGCCCTCGTCGAAGGGGTAGTGGTCGGCATAGGACTGCCGGCCCGCGAGGAAGGCGCCGGCCTCCTGCAGCGTGGCGAAGAACTTGCGCGGATTGGCGATTCCGCAGAAGGCGAAGACCGGCTGGCCGGCGAGCAGCTCGGCCTCCGGCCCCGGCTTCAGGCTGGCGCGCAGCACCGGCAGGCCGGGCGGCAGCTGCGCCAGCGCGCCGGTCTCGTCCTCGCCGATCAGCACGGCGGCGCGGCAGCGCGCGGCGGCGTTGGCAACGGGCTCGCGCAGCGGTCCCGCCGGGATGATGCGCCCGTTGCCGAAGCCGTAGGATCCGTCCACGACCAGCAGCGAGAGATCCTTCTCGAGCGTCGGGTTCTGCAGCCCGTCATCCATGACGATGGCCTGGGCGGAAGCGGCGATCGCCGCGCGCGCGCCGGCGGCGCGGTCCGCGGCGACCCAGGTCGGCCGCTCGGCGGCGAGCAGCAGCGCCTCGTCGCCCACCGCCGTGCAGTCGTGCCGGGCGGTGTCCACCCGCACCGGCCCCTTGAGCTTCCCGCCATAGCCGCGCAGCAGGAAATGCGCGCCGATGCCCCGGTTGCCAAGGCGCCGGCCGATATCGAGCGCGACCGTCGTCTTGCCGGCGCCGCCCGCGGTGGCGTTGCCGCAACAGATGACCGGAACCGGCGCCTGCCAGCCCGGGCGCGCCATGCGCCGGGCCGTCGCGGCCGCGTAGATGGCGGAGACGGGCGAGAGCAGAATGGGCGCAATGCCCCCGCTGCCGCCGCTCCAGAAGTCGGGAGCGCGCATCAATTCCCTTCGTCAACAATTCTCGTTGCCGGCGGGCCGGCCAGCGCCGTCCCCGCCAGGTTCCGGCCCCCCGGCCGGGCCGTCGCGCCCCGCAGCGGGACCAGCGGCAGCAGCGCCGCGGCGATCCGCCCCGGCAGGCCGGCCTCCTCGGCCGCCACACCGGCGGCGGCCTCGGCCTGAGCCCGCCCCCGATCGGGATTCGATAGCACGGCCGAAACCGCCTCGGCCAGCGCGGCGGCCAGGTCCGTTCCGGCGGCGATCCGGGTCAACCCGCCCGCCGCCGCCATCCGCTCCACGATCTCGGCGAAGTTCCACACATGCGGGCCGAGCAGCACCGGGCAGCGCAGGCGTGCCGGCTCGAGCGGATTCTGCCCGCCATGCTCGACCAGCGAGCCGCCGACGAAGGCGCAGGCCGCGAGGCGATAGAACAGGCCGAGTTCCCCCAGCGTGTCGGCCACCAGCACCGCCGTGCCGGGCCCCGGATCCTCGCCTGCCGCGCGCCGCGCGACCGCGAGCCCCTCGGCCAGCGCCGCCACGGCCGGTCCGCGCTCGGGGTGGCGCGGCACGATCACCGTCAGCAGCCCGGGATGGGCCGCGGCGAGGCGGCGATGCGCCCGCAGCACCACCGCCTCCTCGCCCGGATGCGTGCTTGCCGCGACCCAGGCCGGCCGCGCGCCGAACACTCCGCGCAGCCGGGCAAGCTCGGCGGCGTCGGCCGGCAGCGGCGGTGCCGCGTATTTCAGGTTGCCCAGGCAGTGCGCCGGGGCGCCGAGGGCGCGGAAGCGCGCCGCATCCGCCTCGGTCTGCGCCAGCACCAGCGCAAAGGGCGCCAGCACCTCCCGCGCCAGGCCCGGCGCGCGGCGCCACCAGCGCAGGGAGCGATCCGACATGCGGGCATTCACCAGCGCCAGCGGAATGCCGCGCGCCGCCGTCGCCGCGATCAGGTTCGGCCACAGCTCGGATTCGGCGAAGACCGCGGCATCGGGCCGCCAGCCATCGAGGAAGCGCGCCACCCAGCGCGGCACATCGAGCGGCACGAAGCGGTGCATCACCCGCGGCGCCAGGGCCGGCGGGAGGCGCCGCTCCAGCAGTTCCGCCGAGGTCCGCGTGCCCGTCGTCATCAGGAAGCGCAGCCCCGGCGCGGCGCTGCCCAGCGCCTCGACCAGCGGCAGCAGGGAGAGCATCTCCCCCACGCTCGCCGCATGCAGCCAGGCCAGCGGGCCCTCGGGCCGGGCCGCACCCTGCCCGTAGCGTTCCGCGACGCGCTCCGGCACCTCCTTGCCGCGCCCGGCGCGGTGCCGCAGATAGGCCGGCAGGGTGGGTGCGGCGGCGCAGGCGGCGAGGCGCCAGGCCGTGGCGAGCAGGCTCATGCGGCGGCCGATGCGCCGGCCAGCGCGTCGGCGCGGTCGCAGGCCTCGGTCAGCGCCGCGGCGATCGCCGGCAGCGCCGCCTCGGCCCCGTCCCGCGGCACCGTCACCGGCGCACCCATCACCGCCACGCCGCGCGCGAAGGGCAGCGGGAAGCGCATCCGGTCCCACGACCCGGCAAGGCGCATCCGCGACGAGGCGACGCCGCAGGGCAGCACCGGCACGCCGGCCAGCGCGGCGAGCTGCGCGACGCCGGGGGCGGCGATGCGCGCCGGACCCCGCGGGCCGTCCGGGGTGATCACCGCGACGCCGCCGCCGGCCAGGATGCGCGCGAGGCCCCGCAGCCCCGCAGCCCCGCCCCTGGAGGAGGAGGCGTGCACCACGTCGATGCCGAAGGGCCGGACCGCGGTCGCGATCAGCCGCCCGTCGCGGTGGCGCGAGATCAGCACCTGGGCCCGCCGTCCCTCGCGCTGCGGCACCCGCTGCGCCAGCAACCGCCAGCCCAGCGCGGCGAGCGGCAGCCTCTCATGCCAGAAGGCGAGGATCATCGGCCGGTCGGCGAAGGGGCGCGCATGTTCCTCCCCCACCAGGGTCCAGCGCGTGGTGGCCCAGACCAGGCGGAGATACAGCGCGACGAGGCGCGCCAGCGCGCCCTGCACGACGGGGAGGCGGATCAGGCGCTTCGCCATGGGCGCATGCGGCGGTGGACGGTCACGATGCGCGCCGTAGCACGGGCCCGCGTCGGCGCCCAAACCCCCCCGGCCCGGGCCGGCCGTTGTGCGGCACCCCGCCGTCATGCGAACGTGGCAACCGTTGCGAAGACAGGACCATGCCCGGCATGACGAGGCGGTGCGGAACGCGGCTGGGCATGACGGCGCTGGCCGTGGCGCTCGGCGCGCTCGCCGCCTGCAAGGACCAGCCGCCGCAGCAGCAATCGGCCGCGCCCCCCGCGGTGGTCGTCGCCCGCGCCGAACTTCGGCCGGTCGCGCCAACCGCCGAGTTCATCGGCCGGGCCGAGGCGATCGACAAGCTCGAGGTGCGCGCCCGCGTCAGCGCCTTCCTCTACGCCCGCCACTTCGCCGAAGGCGACCAGGTGAAGGCCGGCGACCTGCTCTTCACCCTCGAACAGGCTCCCTTCGCCGCCGAGGTCGCGCTGCGCGAGGCGCAGGTCCAGCGCGCCGAGGCCGAGCTGCGAAACGCCTCGCTCCAGGTCGAGCGCGGGCGCGAGCTGGTCCGCACCAACAACATCCCGCAGGCCGAGCTCGACGCCCGCATCGCCGCCGAGGGCGGAGCGCAGGGCGCGCTCGGTGCCGCCCGCGCGCAGCGCGACCAGGCGCGCATCCAGTACGGCTACACCGAGATCCGCGCGGTGTTCGACGGCCGCGCCGGCCGTTCGCCCCTCAGCCCCGGCAACGTGGTGGGGCCGGAATCCGGCGCATTGGTGACCGTGGTGCGCGACGACCCCATCCGCGTCAGCTTCCCGGTCACGCAGCGCGAATTGCTGCGCGTGCGCCGCGCCGGGGCGGCGGGCGGGCAGCCGGCGGCGGAGCACACCGAGGTGCTGGTGCGCCTGCCCGACGGCTCGCTGCTCGACACCGCCGGCCGGCTCGAATTCGTGGATGTGGCGGCGAACCGCTCGACCGATTCGGTCATCGTCGTCGCCTCCGTGCCGAACCCGCAGCGGCTGCTGACCGACGGCCAGGCGGTCACGGTGGTGTTGCGCGAGGCGCAGCCCCGGCAGGCCATCGTCATCCCGCAGGCGGCGGTGCAGATCGACCAGCAGGGGCCCTTTGTCCTCGTCGTCGGGGAGGAGAACCGGGTCGCGCTGCGGCGCGTCCGCCTCGCGCCGGGGCCGGCCGGGCAGAATGTGGTGACCGAAGGGCTCGAGCCCGGGCAGATGATCGTCGTCGAGGGCTCCCAGCGCGCCCGCCCCGGCCAGCCCGTGACGCCGCGGCCGCGCGAGGCGCCGCCGCTCGGCGCCGTGCCGGCGAACCCCGCGCGCGGCGGCTGAGCCCGTGATCAGCAAGGTCTTCGTCGACCGGCCGCGCCTTGCGGTCGTCATCGCCATCGTCATGACCATCGCCGGGCTGGTCTCGCTGCGCCAGATCCCGGTCGCGCAGTTCCCCGACATCGTGCCGCCGCAGGTCTCGGTCACGGCCTTCTTCCCCGGCGCCTCGGCCGAGGTGGTGGAAGCCACCATCGCCCAGCCGATCGAGAGCCAGGTCAACGGCGTGGACAACATGATCTACATGCGATCCACCAGCGGCAATGACGGATCCTACTCGCTGACGGTCAGCTTCCGCGTCGGCACGAACCCCGACCAGAACACCACCAACGTCAACAACCGCGTGCAGCTGGCCCTGGCGCAACTGCCCGAGGAGGTGCAGCGCCAGGGCCTGACGGTACGCAAGAAGTCCTCGGCGATGCTGCAGGTCATCACGCTGCGCTCGACCACCGGGGCGCAGGACACGCTGTTCCTGTCGAACTACGCGACCATCAACATCCTCGACGTCCTCAAGCGCGTGCCCGGCGTCGGCGACGTGGCCATGTTCGGCACGCGCGACTACGCCATGCGAATCTGGTTCGAGACCGACCGCCTCACCGCGCTGGGCCTTACGCCGGCGGACATCGTCGGCGCCATCCGCGCGCAGAACCAGGTCGCGCCGCTGGGGCGCATCGGCGCGCAGCCGGCGTCGGACGACACCTCCTACCAGCTCAACATCCGCACCACCGGCCGGCTCGAGACTGCCGAGCAGTTCGGCGCCATCCTGGTGCGCGCCAATCCCGACGGCTCGGTGCTGCGCGTGCGCGACGTCGCGCGGATCGAGCTCGGCGCCTGGAACCAGGACGTGACCACGACGCTGAACGGCCAGCCGGCGGTCGCCATCCAGATCTACCTCGCGCCCGGCGCCAACGCGGTCGGCACCGCGGATGCGGTGGCGCGCGCCATGCGCGGCCTCGCCTCCCGCTTCCCGCCGGGGATGGAATACGGCGTCACCTACGACACCACCAGCTTCGTCAAGCTCACCATCGAGGTGGTGGTCCACACTCTGATCGAGGCCTTCGTCCTCGTCGTGCTGGTGGTCTTCCTGTTCCTCGGCTCGATCCGCGCCACCCTCATTCCGCTCGTTGCCGTGCCGGTCAGCCTGATCGCCACCTTCGTGGTGATGAACGCGCTGGGCTATTCGGCCAACACCGTGTCGCTGCTGGCCATGGTGCTGGCCATCGGCATCGTGGTGGACGACGCCATCGTGGTGGTCGAGGCGGTCGAGGCGAAGATGGAGGAGGACCGCTCGCTCTCGGTCGCGGATGCGACCAAGGCGGCGATGGAAGGCATCACGGCGCCGATCATCGCCATCACGCTCGTGCTGCTCTCGGTCTTCGTGCCGCTGGCCTTCATCCCCGGCATCTCGGGCGAGCTGTTCCGCCAGTTCGCAGTCGTCGTCTCGGTGGGCATGTTCTTCTCCGCGATCAACGCGCTGACGCTCTCACCCGCGCTGTGCGCCGTGCTGCTCTCGGCCCATCACGGGCCGCGCAGGGGCATCATGGGCCGCATCTCGCGCGGGATCGACCAGGTGCGCGACGGCTACGCCGCGGTGGTCGCGCGGCTCGTGCGCAAGGCCTTCGTCTCGATCCTGCTGCTCGGCGTCTTCATGGCCGGCATCGTCGGCGTCGGCTCGCGCACGCCCACCGGCTTCCTGCCGCAGGAGGACCAGGGCGCCTTCTTCGCGGAGGTGGCGCTGCCCGACGGCGCCTCGCTCAACCGCACGCGCGCGGTCGCCGAACAGGTGGGCACGACCTTCCGCGGCATCCCCGGCGTCGAGGACGTGATGGTGATCAGCGGCTATTCGCTGCTCGGCGGTCTCGCGCAGTCCAACTCGGCCATCATCATCGCGACGCTGAAGCCCTTCGCCGAGCGCGCCGGCCCGGGGCTCGGCGTCAATGCCGTGATCGCCGAGGCGGTCGCGCGGACCAACGACGTGCCGGCCCGCGTCATCCCCTTCAACCTGCCTCCCATCGCGGGCCTGGGCACCGCCGGCGGCTTCGAATTCCAGCTGCAGAACCTCGAGGGCCGGCCGATCCCGGAAATGGCCGCGGTGATGCGCGCCCTGGTGCTCGCCGCCAACCAGGACCCGGCGCTGACGCGCGTCTTCTCGACCTTCGCGGCGAACACGCCCTCGGTCTTCCTGGAGATCGACCGCGACCGCGCGCAGGTGCTCGGCGTCTCGCTCAACGACATCTTCCAGGGGCTCTCGGCCGCCATGGGCGGGGCCTATGTCAACGACTTCAACCTGTTCGGCCGCACCTGGCGGGTCAGCCTCCAGGCCGAGCAAGCCGACCGCGCCGGCATCGCCGACATCTACCGCGTGCATGTCCGCAACCGCGACGGGGAGATGGTGCCGCTGCGCGCGCTCGCCGATGCGCGCATCGAGTTCGGGCCGCAATCCATCATCCGCTACAACAACGTCCGCAGCCTGACCATCAACGGCGAACCCGCGCCGGGCCGGTCCTCCGGCGACGGCCTCGCGGCGATGGAGCGGGTGGCCGCGGCCACGTTGCCGCAGGGCTATGCCTTCGAATGGACCGGCACCGCCTTCCAGGAAAAGGCGGCGGCGGGCCAGACCGGCACCATCCTCGCGCTGGCCGTGATGTTCGCCTTCCTGTTCCTGGTGGGCCTCTACGAATCCTGGACCATCCCGGTGCCGGTGCTGCTGTCGGTCGCGGTCGGCGTGCTCGGGGCGATGGTCTCGATCGGGCCGGCGGGGCTCGCGCTCGACCTCTATGCCCAGGTCGGCATCGTCGTGCTGATCGCGCTCGCGGCGAAGAACGGCATCCTGATCGTCGAATTCGCCAAGGAGCAGCGCGAGCGCCACGGCAAGTCCATCCGGGAGGCCGCGGCGCTGGGCGCGAGGCTGCGCTTCCGCGCGGTGATGATGACCTCCTTCGCCTTCATCCTCGGGCTGTTGCCGCTGGTGGTGGCGGAAGGCGCCTCCGAGATCAGCCGCCGCGCGGTCGGCACGCCGGTCTTCTGGGGCATGATCGCGGCCGCCACCGTCGGCATCTTCATGATCCCGATGCTCTACGTGGTGTTCCAGACCCTGCGCGAACGCATCAAGGCGGTCGTCTTCGGCGTCCGGCCGGCCGGCCCCGGGGGCGGGGCCGCCCCCCACGCTTGACCCCGCCGCCGCGCCGCCCGATTTCTGTTGCGGCCGCGGAGGCCTCCCGCCCCCGCCCGCGTGATGGAGACCCCCCCCGATGGGTGACCTGACCAAGCCGGTTTCCGACGATACCTTCCGGCAGGACGTGCTGGAGGCACCGGGCCCGGTGCTCGTGGATTTCTGGGCCGAATGGTGCGGCCCCTGCCGCATGGTCGCGCCCATCCTCGACGAGATCGCCAGCGAATACGCCGGCAAGCTGACGGTCGCGAAGGTGAACGTGGACGACAACCCGATGACGCCGAACGAATACGCGGTGCGCGGCATCCCGACGCTGATCCTGTTCAAGGACGGCAAGCCCATCGAGACCAAGGTCGGCGCGCTGCCCAAGGGCGCGCTGAAGGCCTGGATCTCGGGCGCGATCGGCGAGTGATGCCAACGGACCGGTCGCTTGACCGGTCCGGGCGCCCGAAGGGGCGCCGCGCCGAGTGGCGCGAAGCCGGGGGAGCCGGAGGTTCGCGCCCGGCGCCCGAGGGCTGAGAAGGCAGATGCCGGCGGTCGGGGAATCCGGCCGCCGGCAGGCCCGGATGTCCGGGGAATCCGGGTCCGTCAGCTCAGGGTGATGCGCGCCTCCCGCACCACCCGCGCCCATTTCTCGGTTTCGGCGCGCAAGAAGGCACCGAGTTCCTCGGCGCCCGACGCGACACCCTCGGCGCCGGCCGCGGCGAGCCGGTCCCTCACCGCCTGCTGCCCCAGCGCATCGCGGACCGCGGTGTTGAGCCGCGCGATCGCCGGCGCCGGCGTGCCGGAAGGCGCCATCACCGCGCCCCAGGAGGATGCCTGCGCCTCCGGCAGGCCGATCTCGGCCATGGTCGGCACGTTGGGCAGCAGCGGCGAGCGGCGCGCGCCCGTGACCGCCAGCGCGCGCACGCGCCCGCCCTGGATCTGCCCGATGGCCGAGGGAATCTGGTCGAGCATCACCTGCACCGTCCCCGCCACCAGGTCGTTCAGCGCCGGCGCGCTGCCGCGATAGGGGACATGCGTGATGTCCACCCGCGCGGCGAGCTTGAACAGCTCGGCGACCGTATGCGTCGAGGACCCCGCCCCGGCCGAACCGTAGGACAGCCGCCCCGGCTGCGCGCGCACGAGTGCCAGGAACTCCTGCGCCGTCTGCGCCGCCACGGCCGGGTTCACGATCAGCACGTGGTCGGTCGTGAAGGCCATCGAGATCGGGGCGAGGTCGCGCAGCGGATCGAAGCCGAGCGAGGCGTAGAGATGCGGGTTCACCGTCAGCGTGCCGGTGGTGCCCATCAGGATGGTGTGGCCGTCGGCGGGGCTTCGCACGACGTTCTCGACGCCGATATTGCCGCCGGCGCCGGTGCGATTCTCCACCACCACCGGCTGGCCGAGGGCTTCCTGCATGCGCTCGCCCAGCACGCGGGCGACCACGTCGGTGGCGCCGCCGGCCGGGAAGGGCACGACGAAGCGGACGGGGCGCGTCGGCGCCCAGGCCTGCGCCTGCGCGGCGGCGGGGACGAGGAGCGTGGCGGCGATCAGGCCGCGGCGTGTGGCGTTCATGGGCTTGTCCTCCCTTTGTCGTTGTCGTTCAGCAGAAGGCGTGGCGCGACTTCACTTCGCGGATCACCGCCTCGGGGTCCTGCGACCACCAGTGGTTGGACAGGATCTCGACTTCCACCCCGCCCGTCCAGCCGGCGGCTGCGGCCATGGCGCGGATGGCGGGGATGTCGATGACGCCCTCGCCGGGCAGGCCGCGGTCGAACACCAGGTCGGTCGTCGGCACCTTCCAGTCGCACACATGGAAGCCGGCGATGCGGCCCTTCGCGCGCGCCATCTGCCGCGCGAGGTCGGGATCCCACCAGACGTGATAGACATCGACCGCGACGCCCGCGCCCTCGCCCAGTTCGTCGCACAGGTCGAGCGCCTGGCCGAGCGTGGACAGCACCGAGCGGTCCGCGCAGGTCATCGGGTGCAGCGGCTCGAGCGCCAGGGTCACGCCGGCGGCGCGCGCCTCGGGCAGGATGGCGTGCAGGCCCTCGCGCACGATCTCGCGCGCGGCGGGCAGGTCCTTGCTGCCGGCCGGCAGGCCGCCGCAGACCATCACCAGGCAGTCGGCGCCGATGGCGTGCGCCTCGGCGATGGCGCGGCGGTTCTCGTCGAGCGCGGCGGCGCGGCTGCCCGCCGTGAACATGCCGCCGCGGCACAGGCCGGTGACCTTCAGGCCGGCGTCGCGGATGTGCCTCGCGGCCTTGTCCACGCCCATCGCCTGCAGCACGTCGCGCCAGGGCGAGATGCCGGGGATGCCGTGGCGGGCGCAGGCCTCGATGGTCTGCGCGAGCGTCAGCGGCCTGACGGTGACGGTGTTGAGGGAGAGAGGGCCGGCGCGGGTCATGCGGCGCATCCCGCGGAGGAGCCTCGCCCCCCCAATGCAGCCGCGCCCATCACGCGACCCCGTGCAGCGCGAGCAGCGAGCGCATCCGCGCCACCGCCATCTCCGGGTCGCGCAGCAGGCCGGCACGATCGGCGAGGCGGAACAGCTCGGCGAAATGCTGGATGCTGCGCGCCGATTGCTGTCCGCCCACCATCACGAAATGGTCCTGGTGCCCGTTCAGCCAGGCCATGAAGACCACGCCCGTCTTGTAGAAGCGCGTGGGCGACCTGAAGATGTGGCGCGACAGCGGAACCGTCGGCGCGAGGATGTCGTGGAAGGTGCCGAGGTCGTTCTTCGACAGCGCCGCGAGCGCGCCGCCCACCGCCGGGGCGATCGGGTCGAAGATGCCCAGCAGCGCGTCCGAATGGCCGTGCCCGTCGCCGGCGATGAGTTCGGCGTAGTTGAAGTCATCCCCGGTGTACATCCGCACGCCGCGCGGCAGGCGGCGGCGCATCGCGATCTCCTTCCCGTCGTCGAGAAGCGAGATCTTCACGCCATCCACCTTCCCCGCATGGGCGTGGATGACCGCCAGCGCGGTCTCCATCGCCGCCATGTGGTCGTGGTTGCCCCAGTAGCCTTCGAGCGCGGGGTCGAACATCTCGCCCAGCCAGTGGATGATGACGGGCTGCTTCACCTGCGACAGGATGCGGCCGTAGACGCGTTCGTAGTCGGCCGGGCTGCGCGCGGCCTTGGCCAGCGCGCGCGAGGCCATCAGGATGATGCGCCCGCCCATCGCCTCGACCGCTTCGCATTGCTCCTCATAGGCGCGGATCACGTCATCCACGCTCACATCCGGGCCGGGGGCGAGGTGGTCGGTGCCCGCCCCGCTCGCCATCACCGCGCCTGGCACGCCCTTCATGGCGTCGAGCGAGCGGCGGATCAGCTCCTGCGCGGCAGTCCAGTCGAGGCCCATGCCGCGCTGCGCGGTGTCCATCGCTTCCGCCACACCGAGGCCGAGCGACCACAGATGCCTGCGGAAGGCGATGGTGCGGTCCCAGTCGATCTTCGCGTCGAGCCATGGGTCCTGCTCGGCGCGCGGGTCGGCCACGACATGCGCGGCGGCGAGCGCCACGCGCGGGAAGGGCGGCGAGGCCTTCGGGAAGTCGCGCGGCGCGCTGGTGGTGAAGGCTTCGATGGTGCTGCCGTTCGGCAGGGCTATCGTCGGCATCCGAATGTCCTTTCCGCGCGTCGTCAGGGACCGGCGTCAGGTAGCAGAAAAAGGGACGGGGGTGGCGGCGAGGTTCTCCTTCCCCTGCCCCTCACAATGCGAGCCTCGGCAGGTCGATCCAGCGGCGCTCGGCCCAGGATTGCAGCCCCGCTTCCGCAAGCTGCACACCCTTCGCCCCGGCCAGCAGGTCCCACGGATAATCGGCCTGTTCCCCTGCGACGTGTTTCAGGAATTCCTCCCACTGCACGCGGAAGCCGTTGGGGAAGTCCTGCGTGGTGGGCACTTCCTGCCAGCCGGCGAAGAAGTCGATGGTCTGCGGCTGGTCGGGGTTCCACACCGGCTTGGGCGTCGCGACGCGCGACTGCGTCCAGCACTTGTGCAGACCGCAGATCGCGGAGCCATGCGTGCCGTCCACCTGGAAGGTCACGAGGTCGTCGCGCCGCACGCGCGTCACCCAGGAGGAGTTGATGTGCGCGACCACGCCGCCTTCCAGCTGGAAGGTCGCATAGGCGGCATCATCCGCATCCGCCTTGTAGGGCTCGCCGTCCTCGCCGATGCGTTCGGGGATGTGAACGGCGCCAAGGCAGGACACCGCCTCGACATTGCCGAACAGGTTGTCCAGCACGTAGCGCCAGTGGCAGAGCATATCGAGGATGATGCCGCCGCCCTCGTTCCTCTTGTAGTTCCACGAAGGCCGCTGCGCCGGCTGGAGGTCGCCCTCGAACACCCAGTAGCCGAATTCCCCCTTCACCGAGCAGATGCGCCCGAGGAAGCCGCTGTCGATCACCATCTTCAGCTTCCGCAGCCCGGGCAGGAACAGCTTGTCCTGCACCACGCCGTTCTTGATGCCGGCGGCCCTGGCCAGCCGCGCGACATCCAGCGCATCGGCCAGGGTGTCGGCGGTCGGCTTCTCGCAATAGATGTGCTTGCCTGCGGCGATCGCCTTCCGCAGCAGCCCCGCGCGCATCTGCGTGGTGGCGGCGTCGAAGAAGATCTCGTCCTTCGGGTCGGCCAGGCAGGCGTCGAGGTCGGTGGAAACCCGCGCGATGCCATGCGCCTTCGCCAGCGCCTCGAGCTTGGCGCGGTTGCGGCCCACGATCACCGGGTCGGGCATGATCCTGTCGCCATTGGCGAGCCTGACGCCGCCATCGGCGCGGATGGCCGCGATGGAGCGGATCAGGTGCTGGTTCATCCCCATCCGGCCGGTGACGCCGTTCATGATGAGGCCGATGCGGCGTTCCGCCATGTGTCGTTTTCCCTTACGAAAGCCAGCGATCGAGGTTGGCCGCGGCGAGGGCGGCGATGCCGCGGAAATCGTGCGCCGCGTCGAAGGCCGCGGCGTTCATCTCCGCCACCACGGCATCGCGCGCGGGCAGGGCGGCGGGCACGCGTTTCCCGCGCGCGGCCCCGGCGGCGATGCGCGGCACCGGCTCATGCGGGTCGCGGTCGTGGATCGCGACTTGCGCGGAGTGGGCGCCGACAGCCAGCCGGCCCGCG
>Ga0207950_100315_pt1 | contig 17421 bp, 14 predicted proteins | sample Subbio11_8B_AprC_FD_184814 | JGI IMG/M metagenome (GOLD analysis project Ga0207950, IMG submission 184814) | Serpentinite rock and fluid subsurface biosphere microbial communities from McLaughlin Reserve, California, USA - CR11_8B_AprC (SPAdes) | ecosystem: Environmental > Terrestrial > Deep... | reverse complement strand
GAGCATCCGCTTAATGGGTGCTATTCCTGAGGCAAGTTTCAGATTCGAGGATGGGTTATGGGCTACCCCGGTATTGTAGTGTTCAAATGTGCGAATTTCACCTTCATCAATATGGACACAATGAGCGGCGAGGACTTTTGCATCGAGGAGATTGAGTTTTTTGATATAAGGTACCACCGGCATATTTTGATCACGGCGCATGTTTTCCACTTCTTGGGCTGTTTCGGCAATATGGATGTGGAGGGGAACATCGAACTCGATAGCCAATTTGGCGCAGGCGCGTAGAATTTCATCTGTGCATGTGTAAGGTGCGTGAGGTGCAATCGAAGGCACAATAAGTGGATGACCTTTCCAACGTTGGATGTATTCGCGCGCGTAAGCTAAAGACTCTTCATAAGAAGTAGCATCTGGGGTAGGGAATTTGAGAACCGTCTGAGAACATACCGCCCGCATACCGACCTCGGCAGTGGCTTTGGCAACATCCTCTTCAAAGTAATACATGTCTGCAAAACAGGTTATACCGTTTCGGATCATCTCGGCACAAGCAATTTTTGTACCCAGGCGGACAAAATCTGGAGAGACAAACTCCCTTTCAACCGGCATCATGTAACCGAGCAGCCAAACATCCAGGCGCAGATCGTCGGCAAGGCCGCGTAATAAGGTCATCGGTACGTGGGTATGGGCGTTAATAAGGCCAGGCATGATGATTTTTCCACCGCAATCGATGATCTCCTCGGCGGTGTATCGGTTGAGAAGGTCGGATTCATTCCCTGTGGCCACGATCGAATGGTCGCCGATCGCAACAACACCGGGTTCATACCTATTAAATTGTTCATCCATCGTCAAGACAATGGCGTTTTTTAAGAGGATCGAGACGGTTTCCATAATAATTTAAAACTCCGTACTTGTGGTCAAGGTATATTTCGGCGGATAAAATCTAAAGAAGTATTGACAGCCCAGGTTGCTCCATTTGCGGGCGGGCCGCCGTAGGATCGATCAATCGCGAAAGTTCCATTTGGGGTAATTAAGGATAATGACAGGTTTTGTTGGACCTGTCCGGGGAAAAAAGCGGCAGCAAGGGAAACATTTGCACGACTCTTTAAGCGATGTTTTTTGGCCAAAGGTTCATTTTCATCCTGATCGCAAAGATGGCCAATCGAGAGGGTTTGTTCCGGGGGGAGTCCGGCGTGGATCAGGCGTTTTGATATCGCACCATCCAAGCCACACTCCAGGATAGATAATCGCCAGTTATAAGTGGCCAGGCGTTCCAATGTCACATGTTCTAGCGTTTCGTTCTGAACTCCAAAAATTGCCGGCCCTACTCGGCGTCGAATATCGGCGACTAAAACAGCGATCATTTGGTCTGCTTGCTCAGGGGAGTTAGCCTTAGCCGTAACACGGATATCAATGATACCCGGATGAGCAGATAATCCGACGGTTGGGTTATTTAATGTTTCGAGGTCTTCGATCCATTCATCTACCTGGGATTCACCGACCCCGGCAGTTCGGAGAAGATACGTTTTTATGATTTCGTTTAATTGAAACTTATTGCGTAGAAAGGGAATGACACTAATCTGTAAAATGTTTACCATTTCAAGTGGAACACCTGGTAAACTGACGATCAGATTGGATCCGGTATCGAAAAAAAATGCCGGTGCTGTCCCAACTGAGTTTTCGATTACAACTGCCCCCGTAGGAATGTACGCCTGGCGGCGGTTGTTCGCGGTAGGTTGGCGACCAAAACGCTGAAAACGGTTCTCGATTTGTTCCCATAATTCCGGGCGATATTCGAGTTCTACATTGACAGCGTGGGCAATTGCCTTGCGAGTAGGATCATCGATGGTTGGACCAAGTCCGCCGGTTGTGAGTATAATTTGCGAACGGGTCATTGCTTCACGAATCGATTGGGATATCCGTTCATAATTATCGCCGACGATCGTTGTCCGATAAAGATCGATGCCAAGATCGCGAAAAACACGCGCGAGGTAGGCTGTATTGGTATCCTGGATCTCACCCAGGAGTAGTTCGGTTCCAATCGCGATGATTTCTCCGGACGGCACGGGTAACCCTCACATCGTGATGACACTTAACAAAATCGCTTTCTCTTAAAAGTGTAGCACAAATATCGATCGTCACGGTCATTGAGAATCAATTCTGAATCGAACATTCAGGTAGAATTAGGAAAAAAATTGCAGCTCGTGAAAGGTGATCAGCGATGCCCTCCAATAAACAACGCTTAGGTAAATGGGGAGAAAATGTGGCCGCCTCTTATTTATCTGTACGCGGATTTGAGATCGTGGCCCGAAATGTGCGAACCCCCTATGGCGAAATCGACCTGGTTGTAAAAAATTGGGTTGGGCTGGTGTTTGTAGAGGTAAAAACTCGATCATCGGATGCTTTTGGCCAGCCCGAGCAAGCGATCCATTCCAAAAAACGCGAACATATGCTGCAATCGGCAGAATATTACCTTCAGGAATTAAAGGATTACCCTGGGGCTTGGCGAATCGACGTCATCGCTGTGCGTGGTGAGCCGGATCAAATCAACCCGGAAGTGATGTGGTTTGAAAATGCATTGGCCTGACCTGAACGCGCCTTTAGTGGTCATTCTAGGACCAACGGCAGTCGGAAAAACCGACATTTCTTTACACCTGGCTGAGGCTTATCGCGGTGAAATTGTTTCCGCGGATTCCAGGCTTTTTTACCGTGGAATGGATATTGGTACTGCTAAGCCAACCTTTGCGGATCGCGGGCGAGTGCCGCACCACTTGATCGATGTCGTGGATGTAGATCAGACTTGGAGTTTAGCAATGTTCAAGCAGGCGGCTGAACAAGCAATTGCTGACATCCTGGTGCGAGAAAACCTTCCTTTTTTGGTCGGTGGTACCGGTCAGTATATCTATGCGCTGCTACAGGACTGGAAAATTCCGTTGCAACAACCCAATCCTCGTTTGAGAGAAATATTAAGTAAATGGGCGGTTGAAATCGGGGTTCATCAATTACATGCTTATTTGCGAAAGATTGATCCGCTCGCAGCCGAGCAGATCGATGCCACCAATGTGCGGCGGACAATTCGCGCGCTGGAAGTCATTTTCCATACCGGGCGTTTATTCTCATCTCAACGGTTGCAGGGTAAGCCACGCTATTCTGTTCTAAAAATTGGACTGCGGCGTCCTCGTAAGGAATTGTACGCTCGTATTGATGCCCGGATTGATGCCATGCTAGAAGCCGGTTTGGTTTCAGAGGTGCAAGGGTTACTTGCGAGAGGCTACCCAGATGACTTGCCGGCTTTTTCAGCGATTGGGTACCGGGAGATCATCGCCTATCTTAAGGGAAAGGTAAGCCTGGAGGAAGCGGTGGTTCAGATAAAAAGATATACCCGCCAATTTGTCCGGCGGCAATCCAACTGGTTCAAAGAAACTGACCCAAGTATTCATTGGTTTTGGATGAATGACCAAACGATAAACGACATCCGTGGTTTGATTTCAAGCGGTGGAAACTTCGAACCGGTTCATGGTTCATAAGGATTAAGATGAATACAAGACCCTGGCTGAAGAATTATGATCGGGATGTTCCCCACCGGCTAGTTTACCCAAATATACCCGTGATGGAACTGCTATCCATCGCAGCCCGAAAATATCCTGATCGCGTGTGCACCCTATTTCATGGCCATACCATTAGTTACGTGGAGATGGAGGAATTGACGGATCGATTGGCTGCCGGATTAATCGCTTTGGGAGTAAAAAAAGGTGATCCGGTTGGGATATTGCTTCCGAACATTCCACAGTTTGTGGTTGCATTCTATGCAATCCTTAAGGTTGGGGGAGTTGTCACGGCGATGAACCCGCAGTATAAAGCCCGCGAACTTGAATATCAGATTAACGATAGCGGTGTCCAGGTGATGATCGCCCTGACTCCACAGCTAGAATTGTTGGAGGATGTTCGTTTGAGGAGCAGGTTAAAAACCATCCTATTTACTCAGATAGAAGATGCGTTTAACCTGCTCGATAGGTTAAACAATGAGCCCGATGCGGAAGAAACGTGGGTTAAAGATAGTGAGGATTACAGCTTAACTACAATACTCCATCGTGCGATGGACCTCGATTGTTCCATCCCGATCGTAACCGGTGACGATGTTGCTATCTTTCAGTACAGTGGGGGAACAACAGGTATTCCGAAAGCTGCCGTTGGGCTACACCGAAATCTGATTGCGAATACTCTTCAATTCCGGCACTGGTTGGTAGGTTTGGAGGATGGTAACGAAGTTGTCCTGGCGGCGGTCCCACTGTATCATGTGTACGGTATGGTCATTGCGATGAGTGTAGGAATAGCCTTGGGAGCGAAGCTCGTATTGATCCAGAATCCGCGCAATATCCAAGATATTCTCGAAAATATCCAACGCTACCAGGCAACCCTCTTACCAGGCGTCCCAAATCTTTATCAGGCAATTAACAACCACCCAGATGTGTTGACAGGAAAATTGAACCTACGATCGATTAAAGTGTGTATCAGTGGATCCGCGCCATTGCTGAGCGAAACCAAAGAACGTTTCGAGGGTTTGACCGGAGGAAAATTGATCGAAGGCTATGGACTTTCCGAAGCGCCGACGGCTACCCATTGCAATCCGATGTTAGGCGAAAACCGTACGGGATCCATCGGGCTTCCGCTCCCTGATGTTGATTGCCGAATAATCGATTTAGATGATGCCCATTCGGTTTTGCCTGTCGGAGATGCGGGTGAGCTGGTCATTAGCGGTCCTCAGGTTATGAGGGAGTACCACAACCGTCCAGACGAGGATGATCTTACCTTGAGGGATGGTTGGTTGTTTACTGGGGATATAGCACGTATGGATGAGGACGGTTATTTTTATCTGATCGACCGAAAAAAAGAATTAATCAAAGTGGGTGGACTTCAGGTGTGGCCGCGTGAGGTAGAAGAAGTGATCGCGTTGCACCCCAAGGTAAAAGAGGTGGCGGTCGCAGGCGTTCCAGACCCGATCAAAGTTGAAGTGGTCAAGGCATGGGTGGTCACGAATCAAGGCGAATCGCTCACTGCGGATGAGGTGCGTTCCTGGTGCAAACAATACCTGGCGCACTACAAGACACCTGTTTTGGTCAGTTTTCGGGATGACTTACCAAGAACTACGGTAGGCAAGGTTCTACGGAGAGAGTTAAAACGTATGCACATCGAGGGTTTAGAATAAACCCTTTGTATTCAATTTTATTCGTTTATACCCTACCTCCAACAAATGGAAGTTTTTACTCATAAATGTCCGGTTGTTTGTTCTTACCTGCCTGCCTTCACGTTTTAAGGATCAATGTTTAGCGCACAGGGGCAGTTTTTCCGATCATTACGCTCATTACGCGTAAAAAAAGGGCGGTTTGCTGGACCGCCCTTTTTTTTAGTTCAAACCTACTTTTATAGGAACACCGCTGCTTTTTGGTTGGGGTACCGGGAATATTTTCTCGAACTCCTCGCGGGAGAGGGTTTCTACCTCTAATAAGCGTTCAGCGACCGCATCGAGTTTTTCTCTATATTCGACCAAGATTTGGCGGGCTTTTTGATAGGAATCGGTGACCAGCCGGCGAACTTCGGTGTCGATTTGTTCCGCGACTGCTTCAGAATAATCACGTTGTTCTGAAATTTCTCGTCCCAGAAAAATCAATTCCTCTTTCTGGCCGTAAACCATCGGCCCCATTTCTGAACTCATTCCAAGGCGGGTTACCATGGATCGAGCAATTTGGGTAACACGTTCGATATCATTTCCGGCTCCAGAAGTAATGTCATCGAAGACAATTTCCTCGGCGGCGCGTCCACCAAGTAAAGCCACCATTTGAGAGAGAAGTTTTTTGCGGGGCATGATGGTACGGTCTTCAGCCGGGAGAGAAATGGTATAGCCGCCGGCCATACCGCGGGCTATGATAGTGACTTTCTGAACTGGGTCATGCTCTGGCAGTACATGCATCACCACTGCGTGGCCAGCCTCGTGGTAAGCAATAATGCGTTTTTCATCGTCGTTGATCAAGCGGCTTTTACGTTCTGGGCCAGCAATAACCCGTTCGATGGCTTCTGCAAATTCAGATTGAGAGATATTTTTGCGGTTGCGGCGGGCAGCCAATATGGCTGCTTCGTTGACCAGGTTTTCCAAATCGGCTCCAACAAAACCAGGAGTGGAACGTGCCAGGGTGGTTAAATCGATGTTTTCCTCGAGCGGTTTACCTTTAATGTGCACTTTTAAAATGGCTTCTCGACCACGAACATCGGGGCGATCCAGTACGACCCGGCGATCAAAGCGGCCTGGTCGTAAAAGGGCTGGATCGAGGATATCTGGGCGGTTAGTAGCTGCCATGAGGATGACATTGGTGTCGGTGTCGAAACCGTCCATTTCTACCAGCATTTGATTAAGGGTTTGTTCGCGTTCGTCATGGCTGCCACCTAATCCGGCCCCACGCTGACGACCGACAGCATCGATTTCATCGACGAAGACGATACAGGGTGAATGGCGTTTGGCTTGGTCGAACAAATCGCGAACGCGGCTGGCTCCCACCCCAACAAACATCTCGACGAATTCCGAACCCGATATTGAAAAGAATGGCACACCAGCCTCTCCCGAAACAGCCTTAGCGAGAAGAGTCTTGCCGGTTCCAGGAGGACCAACCAACAGAACTCCTTTCGGAATTCGGGCTCCAAGCTGGATAAATTTTTGAGGTTCTCGCAAAAACTCGACCACTTCTTTCAATTCTTCTTTGGCTTCTTCTACGCCGGCTACATCCAAAAAGGTCACCGTGGGATGGTCTCCAGTGAACATCCGAGCACGGGACTTTCCGAAAGACATGGCAGCACTATTGCTACCCTGGGCCTGGCGGAATATAAAGAAAAATGCTCCTACGAGAATTAGAAAAGGTAGTAGGTAACCAAGAGCGGTTAATACTCCTAACCAGGGGCTTGGCGGTTTGATATTGATTTTTATATTTTCGGGATGGAGCATTTCCTGGGTTACCCCCAGGTTTAGTAATTGTTCGACTAACGTGGCCGTAGGTTCTTTGGTGGAAACGGACTCGGTCAGGTCTTTATAGGTAATAATTAACCGGTTGTCGTCCTCTTCGATCTTAGTAACCCGCTGGCTTTTAATATCATCGGCCAATTGGTTAATGGAAATTTCGGAGGGGGTGCCACGCTGGCTGAAGCTGTACACCACCATGGCTATGATGGCAACAAACAACAGCAGGTAAACAATATAAGATTGGTTGCGTGAACTCAAGTAATCCTCCAGGTGGTAAAAATCCGTAATACGGATTGAGTGTCCATTTTTATAGGAATTATACCAATCAATTTACCCATCTGCCAGTCTGTGGATAAAAATTATAACAAATATTAATAAAGTTCTTATTGAAGGGTGGTCCAACTTTGTGAGATGTGCACCCGGTCGTGGGTGGCAATGAAACCCAACAATTCTTTAAGAGTGGTTGGACCGAAAATGGCATGACGGGCAGGCAGCTGCCAGGTGTCAGTCGAAAGATGGAATAAACGATTTAAGATCGCTGTCCGGGCTCGTATGAAACCCAGGAGCGCGGTGGGTGCATGTTCGACTGAATAATTGCGTTCATCGGCCCAGGTATCGGTATTTATCCCTGGAATAAAAGGGTTGGTTCCATTAGCAACCGCCTCGATGCGCTGGCTATTTACTTCTAGATCAACATCTCGCAGGTGGCAAAGTATTTCTGTGAAACTCCATTCGTTCGAGCCTGGACGAAGGTTCCAATTTTGGTGTTGACCTGATCTAAAAAACGTATCCAAAATAGCGGGTGTTGCTTGAAGGGATGCCAGAATCGCAGGAACAGAATCGTACGTTGGTAGTGGATTCTGGGTAATAATTTCCTCGACCCAGGGTAAAATCCCAGAAAAAGCTCCTTGGCGGCTAAGAGGGTGGAAATCAGCGGCAGGGGAACCTTCCTCGGTGAGCCAGTATGTGGGCAGCCCTAATTTTTCTGCAGGGAGGATGTCATCGTCCAGGCTGTTGCCCACCATAACTACAGGTCCTTTTGGCCAGCGCAAGCGTCCGAGGATTTCGGCATAATAGGCCGGGTGGGGTTTACTATAATGAGAGTGCTCGAAATCTGTTACCAGCGCAAACCGGTTTTGAAAAGAATTCAAGCCAGCCCATTCAATCCGCTGTTTAATTGCTGTTCGTGGAAAAAGGGGATTGGTAGCTATAATGATATTCGCCCTTTGCCCCACTAGAGTATCCACCAGGGTTTGAGCTTCTGGACGAGAAGTGGTTAATGCCTGCAACTGTGGAAAAATATTTTGGTAAAAATGATTGATCGTTTCCGCCAAGTCTTTTTTTGAGATACCGATTGTGGGGTAAAAGATTTGGTCGAAAGTTTCTTCCAAAGTTGATTCGGGCAGCTCTTTGGTCAGCATAGTTTGAACTGCGGCCTTCATTGCCTGAAGCATTATGGGTGGCTCAACGACTTTGGATAAAGCTTCTCCCAGCAAACTAAAATACACACCGATGAATTTGTGAATATCGTTTTTTAGTAAAGTGTCATCAAGATCAAGCAGAATTGTCAGGGTCATTTTTTTAAGAGAAAACATCTGGCAGCGGGTGGCATTGACCACATCCTATTTCAGGTTCTTTTACAATTTGGAAAGTCTTATTGCAATAGGCTGAAACATTAATTTTTCTGCCAACGCCTAAAAATCCACGCTTGACGATCGCGCTAAGGACCATTGACGAGCAAGCATTGGCCCGTAAAATTCCTGGCACAGGGCAGACCTTACACAGATCCGGAATCCAATTATTTGGGGGAGGTACATTGCCGATCAAGCGGCATTCCTCCCTTTCCCGCCCGCGATAATAATCTCCATAAAAAAATGGACATTCTATACCGGCCGGCGTCTTCAACCTATTTTTCCCTGCCTTTCGGGTTATGCTCCGTCTCCACAAACGGGGCGGGGGCATGATCTCTGCTCGTGGAAAACGGGTCTCGTTTAATAAAGGATGATTATTGTACCCGGGTTACATAAGTTCCAGTGCGGGTATCGACACGAATGGTATCGCCAGCGTCAACGAAGTTAGGGACTTGTACCTGAATTCCTGTTTCGACAGTTACAGACTTGGTAACACCAGTGGCAGTATCGCCACGCACCGCAACATTGGCCTGCACAACATCGAGATCAACGGTTGTGGGTAAATCAATGTCTAACGCTTCACTACCATAAAAAGTCAATTTAACTGGCATTTCTACTTTCAGGTAACCGATGTAATCGCCAAGAATATCTGTGTGAATAGGGTATTGTTCAAAAGTTTCGATATCCATGAAATAATAAATCTCGCCATCTGTATATAGAAATTGAGCATTGTGGTATTCGAGGCGAACATTGGGTACGCGGTCGCCAGAGGAAAAGGTTTTTTCGAGGGTGGCCCCTGTACGAAGGTTGCGGGCTTTTATCCGGATGGTCGCATTACCGCGTCCAGGTTTATGATGGCTGTAATCGAGGACTTTATAGATGCTATCATCCAGTTCAAATGTTACACCTTTGCGAAGATCATTAACGTCAATCATTCATCTAACCTTATTGTGAGGATCATTTTAAGAACAGACAGATTATAGCCCACAGAACGGGGCGTGACAAGGCGAGAGGCGAGAAAAAACCAAGCGCGACCTTACCGCGCTTGGTTTTTTGGATAGTTTAGTGGTAATTAACCCAACTTGGGCTCGATCAGGCCATAGGTTCCATCACGGCGGGTGTACAAAACATTTATCGCGTTGGTGTTTGCATTATAGAATACGAAGAAATCTTCGTGTCCAAGTAATTTCATTTGTTCAACCGCTTCCAGTTCATCCATTGGGACAAGGGAAAAGGTTTTACGCCGGGCAATAAAGGGTGTGTCTTCCATCTCGTCATCTGTGGGTTGCGGTTCGGTGAAAACCTCAGACACGGGTGTCCCATCCCCCCGTCCTCGGGCGCGTTTACCCTTAAACCTGGAAATTTGGCGCTGCATTTTATCAACAGCCGCATCGATAGCAGCAAAAATATCATCGGCGCGTTCTTCTACCCGAAGGATAAATCCCTTACCTCGGATGGTAATTTGGGCAACCTGGCGATCGGAAGCACTGCGGGCGGATTTGGCATAAGCAAGGTCGACTCGTGTTTCATCCACACCTATTAGAAGGCGGTTGAACTTCGCAGCTTTTTTATTGACATATTCTTGGATACGATCATTCAATTCCATATTACGGGCAAAAATATCAATGTTTAGATCCATGTTTTCCTCCTATTGAAATCAATTTCCTGGTGAGAGGTCCTATAGGAAATCAGTCGGTCAAGTATACCTTAACTCAGGTCTAGGTGAATGGCGCGAGCTAAAGTCAATGCCAAAATTTGACCGGCTCCAGCATGGCGCAAGGCTTGAGCACAGGCTGACAAGGTGGCTCCGGTAGTAGCGACGTCATCGATGATGAGGACGTTCTTTTGCGAACATATTTTTTGTTCCGCACGGAAAGCATGTTCGACATTTCGGCGCCTCTGAAATCCATCCAATCCTACCTGGCTGTTCGTTTCTACGACTCGGGAGATTGCGCCAGACGTGTAAGGTAAACGGATTTGCCAGGCCAGGGTTTGCGCTAAAATAGCCGATTGATTATAACCACGTTGGTGCTGCCGGCCTGCGCTCAAAGGTACTGCAAGCACCAAATCAGGTTGCCAATCGGTTTTTTCCAAGAGTTGTGCCAGGTAATCCGCCAAGATTTCAGCCAGGCCGAAATCGCTATGATATTTTAAACGATGAATGGTATTACGAAATGGACCGGTATAAATCGCATACGATCTTAAGGCGGTGAAATGGGGTTTATTTTTTGAACAATCCGGGCAAACACCATGACCTATAGATGGATAGTCGCATATTGGGCAGGATTTATTATGGTCAATCGGGAGCAGTTGCCCCTTACAATCGGCACACCACCGGTCGTTCAAACGTCCACAGCCCGCGCAGTGAGGAGGATAAAGCCAGTCGATCATTCTCCAAAAGACCTGCTGTAGGTGATATGCCGGGGAAGCCCCTTGACTGGCGGCCATTTTTCTCCAGGGTGATAGATGTAGAAACCTGTTAGTGCTCCTTGATACCGAGGCGGTTTTTTGCTCTATCCTACCACGTCTAAATCGTGAGTTTTCCTTTTAATTAAACATCCCACCCAGGGCAGACTGGAAGAGGCGCAGGGCAGCCGGGGTGAGCAAAACGATCATTAGAGATGGAAATATCAACAATGCCATCGGTATCAGCATTTTTAGGGGGGCCTTATGAGCTTCCTCTTCAGCGTGTTGGCGACGTTTAACACGCATCTGGTCGGATTGAATCCGCAATACGTTTGCCAACGAAACACCTAATTGTTCGGATTGTATTACCGCGGCAACAAAACTTGTCAGCTCTGGCAGACCAATCCGATCAGCCATGGCCCGGAGGGCTTCACGACGGATTTTTCCAAGTTGGATTTCTTGTATAACTCGGGCGAAGGCCAGGGATAATTCCGATTCCCATTTCTCGCTTACTTTTGAAATAGCGGCATCAAACCCCAAACCAGCCTCTACGCATATGGTCAGTAAATCCAGGGCATCTGGCATGGCTCGGCGCACTTCTTTCTGGCGGCGAGAAATTTTACTTGAAAGCCAAAGTTGCGGAAAATAAAAACCAAGAAACCCAAAAAGCAAAGCAAACAATACTACCCGGCTTAAAGGCCATTGGGTAGTGCCAAACGCGAATACCAGGATGACGATTCCTGAAAACAACACACCTGCAATAAACTGCAGAGCGAGAATCATGGTTGCATCGAGCTTCCCTGGGCTGCCAGCCAGCTCTAATTTGCGCGATATCGAATGGAGGGCATTTTGCGGGGTAAATTTAATGGCGAGTTCGCCTAGTTTCCGTGCTATCGGGTAGATGACCCGGTCAGAAAATGGCAGAGAAAGTTCAAGCTTACGCAGGTCAATTTGTTCACCAGTTTGGCTGAACTCTTCCAAGCGGGCCTGTAAGGCCCGTTCATCAGCCATTTCTGGGTTACGTAACCCAATAACGGTTAAGATTACAGCCCCGGTGATGATGATCGCTATGATAACTAGTAGTATCGTCATTTATCCTTCTCCATATACGATCAAATCTCGATATCGGCCAATTTTGTCATTGTGAAATAACCCGAGATGATCAGAATAGCCGATACCCCAAGAGCAATGTATCCACAGGGTACACTCTCGGGGGCGAAAAAAGTCATCATGTATTCGCGATTGAGAAAATAAAGGATACCGATCACAATGATTGGCATTAAGGCCAGAAATTTACCGGAATACATCACCTGAGTAGTTAATACACGGATTTCACCTTTGATGCGAACCCTTTCGCGGATCGTGAAGGAAATTGTATCGAGAATTTCGGCCAGATTACCACCCACCTCACGCTGGACATTAATCGCTGTAATTACCAAATCTAAATCCTCGGATGGAATACGAATGAGGAGGTTTTCCAACGTCCGTTCGATCGTCACCCCAAGCTGCATTTCTTGTACAACTCTGCGGAATTCATCACAAATGGGGGACGGCAGCTCCTTAGAAACCGCTTCCATGGCTTGCATCGTTGAATAGCCTGCTCGGAGACCATTGACCATTAGATTAAGCATGTCGGGTAATTGTTCATTAAATTTGACCAATCGTTTGGATTGCAGCCGGCGGACATAAAAGCGCGGGAGGTAAGCGCCAATGATCCCACCTATGACCGCCACGACGATGTTTTGACCGCCAAAAATAAACCCGACCGCTGATCCGCCGACAATGGCAATGATAATCATTGCAATGTATTCACCTGGTTTTAGCTTAAGATCAGCCCGACCCAGTTCCGCAATGATGCGATCTCCAAAACTTGATTTTTCGACGCGCTTGTTGACCCAATCGGTTAATGGTGTAGATTTGCCTACTTGTTGTTTTTTTTCGACGGGTTGTTGGGTCTCGATATAGCGGCCAAGTCGTTCTTCGACCATGCTGCGTTCACTGGAAAGTGTAACTGCAATACCGATGAGTAAAAGCAGTAAAGCAAATCCACCACCGAAAAGTAAAATTAAGCTTGGGTTGATGATCATCTTTATACCTGCTTTCTCACCCTGACCATTAAAACTCTAGGGACCCGTGGATTATCGCCTACGGTCTCCCATGCCCCAAATTGTGGGTGGCAAATGAATCCCAGCAGCTTCAATTTTTTCGACAAATCGTGGGCGAAGGCCTGTAGGTCGGAGGCGACCTACTACTTTGCCATTTTCGTAGCTAACCTGGTCGAAGACATAAATATCTGTCATAGTGATAACGTCCCCTTCCATACCGACAATTTCGGTAATATTCATTACCTTGCGGGTGCCATCCCGTAATCGATCTTGGTGAACCACCACATCGACTGCAGAAGCAATTTGTTCGCGGATGGCGCGCATCGGGAGGTCCATGCCGGCCATCAGAACCATTGTTTCAAGGCGGGCGAGCGAATCTCGGGGACTGTTGGAGTGCAGGGTGGTCATCGAACCATCGTGGCCGGTGTTCATTGCTTGGAGCATATCCAGTGCGGCCTCATCGCGAATCTCCCCAACGATGATGCGATCAGGGCGCATACGCAAAGAATTGATAACCAGTTGGCGGATTGTAATTTCCCCCCGGCCTTCAATGTTGGCTGGGCGAGATTCCAAAGTAACGACATGCTCCTGGCGAAGCTGCAGCTCGGCCGCGTTTTCGATCGTTAAAATGCGCTCATCAGCGGGGATATAGGCAGAAAGGATATTCAGCAGCGTAGTTTTACCTGAACCAGTACCACCGGAAATGATAATATTCAATCGCGCTTTGACACAGGCATCCAATAACTGAATCGCTTCAGGTGTTATGGAACCAAATTGGATCAACTGGTCGACAGTAATGGGGTTGCGGGCAAATTTTCGGATGGTGAGCACCGGACCGACGAGTGAAAGGGGGGGGATTACAGCATTTACCCGAGATCCATCCGGAAGGCGGGCATCAACGTAAGGGGAAGATTCGTCGATTCGGCGGCCAAGGGGTGCAACGATACGTTCGATGATGCGCATCACATGGTCGTTGTTTTCAAAGGTTAAGGGTGCTCGTTGGATTTTTCCACGGCGCTCAATATAAATATTCTTAGACCCATTAACCATGATTTCAGTGATGCTGTCATCATCGAGGAGGGGTTGGAGAGGACCAAAGCCAAGAATTTCGGCCGCGATTTGTTCGAACATTCTGGCCCGTTCCGGCCGAGAAAGGACGATATTTTCCTCATTAAGGATTTGTTCGAATAAATCTTGGATCGTTTGACGGACTTCCGCAATTTTGGTGACGTCCATATTGGCGTCTATTGTCGACAACAGTTTGTTTTGAACTCGGGTCTTCAGGTCGATATAGGTGTCCTGAGGGGTAGGCATAGAGGTTACCCCACCGCGGCGAGGTGGAACTATCGACGCGCTATTCTGGCCGGAAGAACCACTATTTTGGTGGATTGGCTGTAAATTGCCATCGCTTTGAATTCTTTTTAATATTGACATACGTAATCTTCCCCTTCGGTTATACCATTACTTTTTACTTACTAACTCTTTTTCTTCTGCTTGGATACGATTTTGGATTTGTTCGGAAATGATTTCTGCCAAACCGATGATACTTTTACTTATTGGGTATGTTTTGTTTTCCATAATGAAAGGTACACCGCGATTAATAGAGTTCGGGATCACCTTCTCGTCGATGGGAATGGTAGCAATAATATTCTGGTGTAAATTTTCACCCACTTTTTCAGGCGTGATCTTTAGGCGCTTGTCAAAGCGGTTCATCACAAATAAAACCCGTTCGCGGATATGACTGGCAGAAGCCAGGGTAAGGAAAAGGTTACAGCTTTTAATGGATGGGATATCCTGGTTGGTAACCAAGACGATGTAATGAGCACACTCTAACGCCGATTGCACAATCTCTGTCAGGTAAGAAGCTGTATCAACCACGACGAACGTGTATAACTCGCATAAGTATTCTAGCAGTTTGCCAAATTCCTCGCTAGTGACCGAATCTGCCATTTCTGGGCGGGGAGGGCATGCCAATATATGGAGGTTTGAGGCTGAATGTTTACTGACAACTTCACCCACCACCTCGGGGTCCAATTCGTCGACCCGTTTGGTTAGGTCGAGGATGTTGTTTTTACTTTGTTCGTTGAGCATAACGCATACATCACCAAATTGAAGGTTGCCATCGACCAGTAATGTACGGGAATTCATGCTTTCAAACGCCAGGGCCAGGTTAGTCGCGATCGTTGTGCAGCCGACACCACCTTTTGGGCTGTAGACCACAATAATCGTCCCTGTTTGTTGGATAAATTTTGCTCCTTGACTTTGAGGGGTTCCAATTAATGATGGGTAGGATGGGGAAGTTTTGGACCGTTCTTCCTGAGCCATCGTTCCGGCTCTTTTGACTGCGGCTATCAGTTCATCGATTTTAGGCGGCTTGGAAAGGAAATCTCTTGCTCCAGCCAGCATAGCCTGGCGCATGTAATTTGGATCACTTTGGATGGATAAAATTACAATTTGGGATGATGGACTCTTCTTACGAATTAATTCTGTAGCAAGAATGCCATCCATGTCGGGCATGTTGATATCCATGATCACGACATCGGGTTTTAGCTGTTGAGCCTTTTCAATGGCTTCTACGCCATTTTTTGCATTGCCAACCACCTCGACGGATGCTTCAAACTGGAGCATCCGTCGAATATTTTCGCGTGTTTCCTGTATGTCGTCAACGATCAGAACCCGTGTTTTTTCAATTGGCGGCATAAAATCTCCATGGTGCTGATTGGAAAGTCAGAATTAGGTTAACTTTCACCTATCCATTTTCGGGCGGAGCTTTCATTGCTCGGGTTGGATCTGCCCTGGTGGAAGGGGGACATCGGGGAAGGTCAAAACGTCTTTACGCGGTTCCAGTGAATAGGGCAGTTTGGCTGGCAGGGGGATGTTTTTCTGATCCATGAGATACTGTTGGGTTACTGCATCGGTAACGATTGGTTGAGTATCGGATGGATTCCGCAGGGCAAGGTTAAGTTTAATGTCAGCCAACAGCATATAATTCAAGGCAACCGCATCTTGAGGACTGACCACCAGGGTGACTAATTTCTCTTCCACAACCTGGGGTTGAACCGGTTGTTGGGGTTGCTGCTGTTCTGGTTGGGCGACCTGAGCAGCCGTGGTTTGCGGTTCGGCAAAATCACCCACCCTTAATACCACTGCGTCCTGGATGACCGTCTGACAGACCAAGCGCGGTCGCTGTAATTCCGAGGGCATGACATAAAGCGGTTGGTTGAGGGTTGGGTCCAATTCGGCTCGTCCTTGCAACGACCCAGGATCCCCGGGTCGGATGCCAGCCGAAGCGGTTGTCGGGCCACCATCTGGGCCGGCTGGCCCAGGAGCTATAACTACCCCAACCAGGTTGGGAAGTTTAGATTGAAAGTCGGGGTCGATGTCCACCAGGAGCATACAACCAATGACCATGACATGATCGCCAGGAGCCAGGGCATTGGCCACGGAGGTCAAGCGCTTGAGAGGTATCGGCATGGCGACAAAGTCTTTGGGTACATCAAAGGACGCCACCGATCCACCGGTGGGTTGAATTAAGACCGCTCTCGTAAGGGGAATTCCTGGTTCCAAATCGTATCTGGCGCGATTTCCAATAACCGTTTGAATGTCGGTGATGAATGTCCCTTGGACGAGGTTTTCCTCAGGGAATTCGATGGTCATTACTGCGGCTGCCGTAATTTCGGTACCACGCGGGATCAACTGGGTGGTAATGACAATATTGACCATTCTCATTGCGGGGTCTGGGGTAGGTGAAAGCTGAGCTGTTAGTTGGGCCTGTTGATTTTGGAGCCAGATATAAATTCCAACTACAGCCAGAATTAAAATCAATGCCACCAGGATGATAATGCGCCCACCTCGTTTACCTTTAGCGGCCATGAATGTGCCTCCTTACAGAGAAATATGATGTTAGCAAAAAAATGCTGCTGGAACCATTTGTCATATTATATAACAAATCCATTTGATCGCCTCAAATTGTCAGGTTAATGAAAGGGGAAGGAAGTTTAAAGTGTGGATATTGACCCATTATATAACACCACTATAAATGTGCAAGAAAGATGCCTAGGCCGATTATTATTCAAAAGGTCCCTTAAACTGGTATCCGTGCTTATGACTCGGCGGTATCCGGTTTTCTGGTTCTTCAGGTATGCTTTGAATTCTTAAGTCGTTTCATCTCTCACAATCCCCCTCGTGTATTAAGCCTCTTTAATAAAATAAAGGGCTGCCCCTATCAACTTTTTGGGACAGCCCTTGACCTTCAATCAACTATGGAGCATTGAGTTGA
>Ga0207950_100313_pt1 | contig 17453 bp, 20 predicted proteins | sample Subbio11_8B_AprC_FD_184814 | JGI IMG/M metagenome (GOLD analysis project Ga0207950, IMG submission 184814) | Serpentinite rock and fluid subsurface biosphere microbial communities from McLaughlin Reserve, California, USA - CR11_8B_AprC (SPAdes) | ecosystem: Environmental > Terrestrial > Deep... | reverse complement strand
CCAGCGTCATCTCGCCGCTCGCCCCGTCCACGCGATAGACGTTGGTGTGCGGCAGTTCCGGCGTGTGCTTCTCGCCCTCGTAGAAGCCGAGGATGCCGAAGGGCGGGTCGGTGAACCAGATCGAGCCGTCGGACTTCACCACCACGTCGTTCGGGCTGTTCAGCCGCTTGCCCTGGAAATGGCTGGCGATGACGGTGATGGAGCCGTCGTGTTCGAAGCGCACCACCCGCCGCCCGCCGTGCTCGCAGGCGACGATGCGGCCCTGGCGGTCGCGGGTGTGCCCGTTCGCGTTGTTCGAGGGCTTGCGCCAGGCGGAGACGGCGCCGGTCTCCTCCTCCCACTTCAAAACGCGGTTGTTCGGGATGTCCGACCACAGCAGGCAGCGCGCATCGCCCAGCCAGACCGGGCCCTCGCCCCAGCGCGTGCCGTGGTGCAGCCGCTCCACCGCCGAGAGCGGCAGGTGATACTTCCGGAAGGACGGATCGAGCGCGACGATGGCGGGGTCGGGGTAGCGCTGGCTCGGCTGCCAGCGCGGGGCGTCGGTCATGGCGAATCCTCCGTGTCGTGGCGCGGAGGATAGGCGCGCCGGCCGGCGCGCGTCACCCCGGCGGCCAGGCGGCCCTGCGCATCGGCTCCATGGCCACGGTGTCCGGCTCGATGGCGGCGCCGAGGCCGGGCGCGTCCACCACCGAGCCGAGGTCCAGCATGCCCTCGCGGATGGCAAGGCGCGGGCCGTGCGGCGTGTCGGCGTAGAGGTCGGGATGCGCCTCCATGAAGCGCACCGCCTCCGTCTTCGGCCGGCCGGAGAAGCCGTCCACGAAGTGATGCCCGTTGCGCTCGACGTGAACCAGGCCCATCGCGGACACCAGCGCGAGATCCTGCTGCACGCAGAGGCCGGCGAGCGTCGTCAAATCCTCCGCGCTCATGAAGTAGCGGGGTTCCGGCAGCGCCGCGTTCCAGGCGCGGCAGCGCGCGAGGTTGATCAGCGACCGCCACACCCCCTTGCACGCCTTGGACGAGATACCTGCATAGCCCAGTGCCTTCGCCTGCACGAAGGCATCGAGGGGGCCGTCGCTCTCGTCCACGATGACCGGGCGTTCGGCGGCGAGCGCGCCCATCGCGCCCTCCAGCGCGCGCGCGCGCTTCACCGGCTGCTCGATGAAGGCGATGGAGGCGTTGAGCCGCGCGAGGCGCGGTTCCGCCTGCATCGCACGCCACAGCGCCAGCACGCCCTCGGCGTCCTCGTACTGCTCGTTGCCGTCGAGGGAGACGTGGTAGCCATGCTGCCGGTCGAGCACGGCGGCGATGCGGCACAACCGGTCCACATCCGCCTTCACCTCGCCGCCGACCTTCAGCTTCCACCAGGCGTGGCGGTAGGTGGCGGCGACCTCCTCGACCGTCTCGGGCAGGCCGTCATCCACGCGCTCCGACTGGTCCGCCGCGGTGATGGGGTCCACCAGCCCGACCGTGTGCCGTGCGTGCATGCGCCGCGCCGGCGTCAGCGAGGCGAGCATCGAGGCGAAATCGTATCCCGCGAGGTCCGGCACCACCGGATGCGCCGCCATGCCGCCGATGTTGGCACGCATGCCGGCGGCGAAGGACAGGCCCGTGGCCTTCAGCAGCGCGTCCAGCATGGCGCGGTCGAGCAGCGCGCGGCCATAGGCGGCGACCAGCGGGTTCAGCCCCTCCGTCCCGCAGGCCGCGACATGCGCCGCGGTGGCATCCGCGTAATGGCCAAAGGCCGTGTTCGCGCCGGCCGCGAGCGTGGCGTCACAGGCGATCTCCAGCGCGCGGCGCAGCTGGTCCTCGTTCTGCGCGTCGGTCCAGCGCGGATCCTTGTCGAACCACTTGGCGGCGAGCGTCTCCGCCGCCACGCCCCAATGCTCGGTTCCGTCCTCCAGCGCGATGCGCGCGCGGATCACCGCCTGGCGGCCGTGCGTCACCGTGATGACGCCGAAGCGGAAGGGCAGGCGCAACCTGAACGGCCATTCGAAGCGCTGCGTCTCGATCAGCCGGAAGCGGGGCGCGGTCATGCGTGGCTTTCCTCCAGCGCGCGAAGATAGCCGATGGCACGCGCGGCGCTGGTCGGCCCGTCGGGGATGTAGTCGAAGGGTTCCACGGCCGCGAAGCCCGCATAACCGCTCCGGCGCAGCGCATCGAGCACCGGCCCGAAGCGATCGCTCCCCTGCCCTGGCGAGCGCCTGTTGCGGTCGTTGAAATGCACATGCGCGATCATGCCCGCCGGCACGAAGCGTTCGAGCAGGGCGACGACCGTATCGCTCTCGCCGTTCCCGGCCGCGCTGGTATCGAGCATGGTCCGCAGCGCCGGGTTGCCGATGCGCGCGACGATCGCCGCGGCCTCCGCGACCGTCGTGCACCAGTTGGTCTGCCCGGCGTCGAGCGGTTCCAGGCAGTAGGTCACGCCGTGCCGTGCCGCCCACTCGCCCGCGCGCGCCATCGCCTCCTCGGCCCGCGCGGCATCGTCATCCGCCGCCACGCGCCGCTGCCCCGGCGAGCCGTGCACCAGCAGCGTGCCGCCGAGATCCGCCGCCAGCGCCACCAGCCTTTCCATCACATCGAGCGTGCGTGCGCGGATCGACGCATCCGCCGCGGTGATGGAAAGGCCCGTCGGCGCGACGAGCAGCCAGTGCAGCGAGGTGATCGCGATGCCGGCATCATTTGCCGCGCGACGCAGTTCCACGCGGCGCGACGCGGGCAGCAGATGCGGCGCCTCGGCATCCAGCGTGAAGGGCGCCACTTCAAGCCCGTCATAGCCGAGCCCCGCCGCCAGCGCGCATTGCGCGGCGAAGTCGAGGTCGCGCACGACCTCGTTGCACAGGCTGATGCGCATCAGGCGGTCTCCTCCAGCGCGACGACGCGTCCTTCGGGTGCGGATTCCCCCGTCGCGTCCAGGATGCGCGCCGGGGTCACGGCGGGGCGGAAGCGGCGCACCGTTCCAACGCCGTCAGGCATCGATGCCGAAATAGGCGGCGGCCAGCCGCGCCTGGCCCTCGAACATGTCGCGGCCGGTCGCCGTCGCGCAGCCTGCCGCGCGCGCGGCGGCGATCAGCGGCGTGACCTCCGGGTTCGGGATCACATCCGCCACCGCGACGCGCCGCGAGAGCAGCGCGGCGTCGAAGGGAAGCGGATCCCCGCAGGCCAGCCCGAGCGGCGTCGCGTTGACCAGCAGATCGGGCTCGCCGCCATGCGCGGCCGCGGGGAAGGCCGCCGCGACCTCCGCCGCCAGGGCGCCCGCGCGACCCGGCGCGGCATCCTCGAGCGCGAGGGAAGCCACGCCGGCGCGGGCCAGAGCGAAGGCGATCGCGCGCCCCGCGCCGCCGCAGCCGAGCTGCCGCACATGCCGGCCCTCCGGCGCGATGCCGCGCGCGCGCAGGCCGGCGACGAAGCCCTCGCCGTCGAACATCTCGCCTTCCCAGCGCCCATCGGGCAGGCGGCGGACCGTGTTCACCGCGCTCGTCAGCCGCGCCGATCCGCCCAGCACGTCCACCAGCGTCATCGCCGCCTGCTTGTGCGGCATGGTCAGCACGAGCCCTTCGAGATTGCCGATGGCGCGCAGCCCCTCCCAGGCGCGCGGAAGGTCCGCGGCGCTCACCTGCATCGGCACGAAGGCCGCGTCGCGCCCCGCGTGCGCGAACAGGCCGTTCCACCATCCCGGGCTGCGCACCACCGAGACCGGGTCGCCGAGGATGGCGTAAAGCCGCGTCGTGCCGGTGATGTTCATGGCGCTTCCTCCTGCCCGCTGGCGCTGCTCGCGATCCAGGCCTCGATCAGCCGCTGCACCGGAAGGCCGGTGGCGATGCCGTTCGCAGGGTCGCGGCGCTGCGCGATGGCGTCGAGCATCTCGCTGATCATGGCGCGGTGCGGGCCATGGTCGAAGGCCATCGGATCGGCGCCGCCGCCGCCGGCGCTGCCGCGGTCGAGGATCTCGGGCGCCTCGCCTTCGCGGTGCAGATCGAGCCGTTCCGCCACCAGCGCCGCCGAACCGCGCGTGCCCGCGATCTCGATGCGCTCGGGGAAACCGGGGCGCGCGACGGTGGTCGCATCCACCGCGCCGATCGCGCCGTTCGCGAAGCGCAGCGCGGCGGCGGCGATGTCCTCGGTGTCGATGGCGCGCAGCGGAGAGGTGCGCGCGATGCCGCGCACGCCCACCACCGGGCCCGCCAGATGCAGCAGAAGGTCGATGCTGTGGATCGCCTGGGTCAGCAGCACGCCGCCGCCGTCGCGCGCCTGCATCCCACGCCCCGGCGCCGCGAAATAGGCCTCGTCGCGCCACCAGCGGATGGAGGCGGAAGCGGAGAGGATCTCGCCCAGCCCGCCTTCCGAAATCACCTGCTTCAGCCGCATCGCGGCGGGGCGGAAGCGGTGCTGGAACACCACGCCGGCGCGGCGGCCGGACTGCCGCGCCGCCTGCACCAGCGCCGCGGCGCGCGCCGCATCCCATTCGACCGGCTTCTCCACCAGGATGTGCTTGCCCGCGGCCAGAGCCTGCTCCGCCAGCGGCAAGTGAGTGCGCGGCGGTGTCAGGATCAGCACGAGATCGAGGCCCGGCGCGGCGAGCAGCGCGGCCACGCCATCAAAGGCAGGCCAGCCCCAGGCCGCGGCGAAGGCGGCGCGGCGTGCCTCGGAGGGGGCGCTGCCGCCCACCACGCGCACGCGTCCCGCGGCTTCGAGGTCGCGCAGCGCCAGCGCATGCGGCTTCACCGCCAGCCCCAGCCCGATGATCCCGACACCGATCATGCCGCGCGCACCCCGATCCGCGCGAGACGGTGCGCCGCCGCCGCGTTCACTGCATTGTCGGGCAGGGCGCCGCGCGCCAGAGCTGCCACCTGCCGCACCGTGTCCATCGCCTGGTGCTCCATCGCCTCGGGCGTCATGCCGCCGACATGGGGGGCCGCCACCACATCGGGCCGGCGCGCCAGCGCGATGGAAGGCCGCTGGTCCGCCGCGCGGCCGACATCCATCGCAGCACCCGAGATCTGGCCGCTGTCGAGCGCCGCCGCCAGCGCGGCCTCGTCCACCAGTTCCCCGCGCGCGAGGTTGATGAAGCGCGCGCCGCGCTTCATACGCGCGAAGGCCGCCGCGCCGAACAGGTCGCGCGTGCCGGTGTCCGAGATGGCGAGGCAGACGACGATGTCGGCGGCGGCCAGCACCTCCTCGAAGCCCGCTCGTGCGATGCGCGTGTCTTCGGTCTTCGCGAAGGGGTCGTTCACCAGCACGCGCATCCCGAGCGCCAGCGCCACCTCCGCCAGTCGCCGTCCGATGCGCCCGTAGCCGACGATGCCGAGCGTCGCCGCGCTCAGTTGCAGGCCAATGCGGCCCAGCGGTTCCTCGCCGCGGCGATAGGCCTGCACATGGCCCGAGACATCGCGCGCGAGGTCCACCATGAAGCCGAGCGCGAGTTCCGTCACGCTGTCCACGAAGCCCGGCGAGGCGCGCGTGACCAGCACGCCGGCCGCGCTGGCGGCGGTCACGTCGATGGTGCTGATGTCCACCGCGACGCGCAGGAAGGCCACGAGGTCCGGTGCGGCGGCGAAGGTCTCCGGCCTGCCGGGCGTTGCGCGGTCGGCCACGATGGCCTGGCAGCCGCGCGCCGCCTCGGCCAGCGCGGCGCCGGTTAGCACCGTGGTCCCGGGGTTTCGCACCACCTCCCCGTGCTGCTCCAGCGCCGCGAGGGCGCGGGCGCCGTAGTAGCCTTCGAACATCTCCGGCGTATGCGCCAGGAACACGCGCAGCATGGCCGCTTCCTTCCCCATCGGCACGCAGCCTATCCTGTCCGTCCGGGAAGGGAACCGCCCATGCGCTTCGGCCTCGCCATCGGCGACAGTGTCGCCTTCGCGCGCACCATCACGGCCATGGACATCGCGCTGTGCGCCGCCATCACCGGCGACTTCGACCCGCTGCACATGGACGAGGAATATGCGCGCGGCACCGCCTTCGGCGCGCGCATCGCGCATGGCGCGCTGGTGCTCGGCCTGTGCTCGACCTGCGCCTCGCTGATCGCGCAGCGCAGCATCGCCGCGGGGGCGGAGGGCACGCCGGCCTCGCTCGGCTACGACCGCGTGCGATTCCTCAGGCCGGTCTTCGTCGGCGACACGGTGACGGCGCGCTACACCGTCGAGGCGCTTGATCCCGCGGCGCGGCGCAGCGAGAGCCGCATCGAGGTCGCCAACCAGGCGCGCGAGACGGTGCTGGCTGGCCGCCACGTCATGAAGTGGGTGGCGTTGGCATGATGAGGCGGACCGGCCCCTTGACCGCTCCGAGCGACCGGATGGGCGCCGCGCCGAGTGGCGCGACGCCGGGCGAACCGGAGGTTCGCGCCCGGCGCCCCAGGGCGGAAAAAGCAGAAACCGGCGGGCGAAGAACTCGGCCGCCGGCATGACTCAGCGCACCGAGGGCGGCGCTCCCTGCAATTGCCATTCGCGCACCGCCTCGACCGGCCAGAGCAGCATCAGCACGTTCAGCGCCAGGTTGTCGCGGATCATCCAGGCCGCGAGCCCCTCCATGCCGATCACGGTGACGACCGAGGCCACTACCGGCAGCCGGGCCGCGAGAGAGAAGCCCGCCAGCATCGCGACGCCGTCGCCGAAGGAATTCAGGATCGAATCGCCGAAATAGTCGAGCGAGGCCGTCACCTCGCGGTAGCGGCTGATCACCAGCGGCGTGTTCTCGCTGACCTCCCACGCGCCTTCGAGCAGCAGCGCGGCGACAGCGCGCCAGGCGAGGCTCCAGCCCGGCCGCAGCCAGCGCAGGATCGCGTGGAAGATGAAGCCGTGCGCGAGGTGCGACAGCGTGTACCAGTCGGTCAGGTGCTGCGAGTTGCCCGAGGACCAGACCTCGCCCTCCCACGGTTTCACATAGCCGCAGGCGCAGATCGGCGGCTGGCCCATGGCGAGCTGGACGGCCGCGACGGCGGCCAGGATCCCCGCCATGGCGGCCCGGGGAATCCAGCGCGCGCTCAGGCCCGCCACCGTGCCAGCAGCATCATCCCGCCCCCCGCGAGCAGGCCCCAGAACGCGCCCCCGATGCCGAGGAAGGCCACGCCCGAGGCGGTGACGACGAAGCAGACCAGCGCGGCCTCCCGACCCTGCGGCGCATGGACCGCGCCGAGCATCGCCGCGCCGAAAGGGCCGAGCAGCGCGAGCCCCGCCACCGCCTGGATCAGCACCGGCGGCGCCGCGGCGAAGAACACCGTGACCGCGCCCGCCAGCAGACCGAACAGCACATAGACCGACCCCGCGACGACCACGGCGACCCAGCGCCGCGCCGGGTCCGGCCCCGCGCCTTCCCCGGCGCAGAGTGCGGCGGTGATCGCCGCGAGGTTCACCGCATGCGCGCCGAAGGGCGCGGCCAGCACCGTGAAGGCGCCGGTGGTCGCGAAAAGCGGCCCCGCCTCCGGCCGGTAGCCATTCGCCGAGAGCACCGCGAGCCCCGGGATGTTCTGCGAGGCCATGGTCACGATGAAAAGCGGCAGCGCGATCCCGGTCAGTGCGGCCAGGGTGAAGGATGGCGCGACCAGCACCGGCTCGGGCAGCCAGCCCGCCTCGGGCATCGGCGCCGAGGCCGCGATCACGCCCACGGCGACGGCCACCGCCGCCGGGACCGCGAGCAGCCTGTTCAGCCGCCCCACCACCGCCCAGGCGAGCACGATGGCAAGCCCCGCCAGCGGCTGCTCCGCCACCGCGCGCACCGGCGCGAGGCACAGGGTGAACAGGATGCCCGCCAGCATGGCATTGGCAAGCGGTGCGGGGATCGCCGCCACCGCGCGGCCCAGCGGTTTCCACAGCCCCGCCACGGTAAGCAGGGCGCCGCAGACGAGGAAGGCGCCCACCGCCTCGGCGAAGCCGCCCTCCGGCACGGCGGTCGCGGCGAGCAGGGCCGCCCCGGGCGTGGACCACGCGACGCTGACGGGCAGGCGCAGGCGCAGCGAGAGGATGATGCCCGCCAGCCCCATCGCGACGGACAGCGCCATGAGGCCGGACGCCGCCTGGGCCGGCGTCGCGCCCACCGCCGACAGCCCCTGCAGCACCACCGCGAAGGAGGAGGCGAAGCCGACGAAGCCCGCAAGCAGCCCGGCCGGCACGCCCTGCATCAGCGCCGCCCCTTCGGCAGCGCGTCCAGCACCGCCGCCATGCGCGATGCCGCGTCCGGCGTCAGCAGGCGGATGTCGCGCGCGAGGCGGTTGGCGAAGTCCGTGATTTCCGGGGCGAGTCCGGCGGTGTCGAGCACGACCCGCGGATGCGATTGCCGCGCCAGCCGCGCGAGTTCCTCGGCGTCGTCCCAGATCAGGCCGAAGAACTCGTTGACCTGATGCACCAGGCCAAGCGAGGGCCGCCCGCGGCGCCCATGCTCCAGCGCCGAGAGATAGGCCGCCGAGACCTGCAGCGCCGCCGCGAGATCCTTCAGCGTCACGCCGCGCTGCGCGCGCAATTCGCGCAGCCGCGCGCCGAAGGGGGTCATGCGGCAGCCCTTCCGCCGCGCGAGGGATCGTGGTGCTGGCGCAATGGCATGCCGATCTTATGGGCGGAGGCGGGCGCGGCGGCAAACGGCGGGCGCCCTCAGGGCCAGGCGACTTCCGGTGGCAGCGACATCAGGATGGCCTCGACATTGCCCCCGGTCTTCAGGCCGAACAGCGTGCCGCGGTCGTGGATGAGGTTGAACTCGACGTAGCGGCCGCGGCGGACCAGCTGCTGCCGCCGCTCCTGCGGCGTCCAGGGTTCGTGCATCCGCCGGCGCACGATGGCGGGGTAGGCCTCGAGGAAGGCGAGGCCGACATCGCGCGTGAAGGCGAAGTCGGCCTCCGGTCCGTGGCCGGGCGTGCGGTCCCCGAGCCAGTCGTAGAAGATGCCGCCCAGGCCGCGCGGCTCGTTGCGGTGGGGCAGGAAGAAGTACTCGTCGCACCACTGCTTGAAGCGCGGGTAGTAGGCGGCGTCGGCCCTGTCGCAGGCGGCCTTGAAGGCGGCGTGGAAGCCTGCGGCGTCCTGCCGCGCCTCGGCGCTGTCGGGGAACATCGGCGTGAGGTCGCCGCCGCCGCCGAACCAGGCCCGCGTCGTCGCGATGAAGCGCGTGTTCATGTGCGCGGCCGGCACGCGCGGGTTGCGCATGTGGGAGACGAGGGAGATGCCGGTGGCGAGGAAGCGCGGATCCTCCTCCGCCCCCGGGATCTGCCTGCGGAAGTCGGGCGAGAATTCCCCGAAGACGGTGGAGACGTTGACGCCGACCTTCTCGAACACTCGCCCGCGCATCACCGACATGACGCCGCCGCCGCCCTCGGGGCGCGTCCAGGCGGTGCGTTCGAAGCGCCCGGGCGGGAGGTCGCGATGCGGACCGTCGTGCAATTCGTCCTCGATCCGCTCGAAGGCGGCGCAGAGGCGGTCGCGCAGGGATTCGAACCAGGCGCGGGCGGGCGCGGCCAAGGAATGCGCCTCGGGCGCCCTGCCCTGAATCGCCGACGCGGTCGCTTCGATCATGTAATGCTCCTTCCGTGGCGCCGGGCAGCATGGACACCCCGCGCGACGCCCCCTTATAAGGACGGCCGCGCGGACTGGGCAGCGCGGCGCGCGCGCCCACGCCTGCGCGGCGGCCGCCGATCGCCGGCGCCGAGGCTTGAGGGATGCGGCCGCAGCGGATGGGCGCGCGGCGGCGGGAAGGATGGTGAGGCATGGCTGATAGTGGCGAGGCCACCGCGAGCGGGACGCCCCGGCGGGACTTCCTCAATCTGGTGACGGCGGCGTTCGCCGCCGTCGGCGTGGGCGCGGTCGCCTGGCCCTTCATCGCCTCCTTGGAGCCGGCGAGGGACGTGCTCGCGCTTGCCACCCTCGATGTCGATCTCGAGCCGATCGCCGAGGGCCAGGCCATCACGGTGATGTGGCGCGGCAAGCCGGTCTTCGTGCGCCACCGCACGGCGGCCGACATTGCCGCGGCGCGCGCGGTGACGCTCGCCCAGTTGCCGGACCCGCAGCCCGACCAGGCGCGGGTGCAGCGCGACCAGTGGCTCGTCGTCATCGGCGTCTGCACGCATCTCGGCTGCGTGCCGCTCGGCCAGAGGCCGACCGACGCCAAGGGCGAGTTCAATGGCTGGTTCTGCCCCTGCCATGGCAGCCACTACGACACCTCCGGACGGATTCGCAGGGGGCCTGCGCCGCGGAACCTTGAAGTGCCGCAATACGCCTTCACTTCCGACACCAGAATCCGTATCGGCTGAGGGACGCGAGAGATGGCGATCGGCCTGCACGACAGCGACTTCAAGAACCCGGTGGTGCGCTGGATCGACCAGCGCATGCCCGTCTTCACGTTGATGCAGAAGGAGTACGGCTCCTTCCCGACCCCCCGGAATTTCAACTATTTCTGGAATTTCGGCGCGCTCGCCATGGTCAACCTGATGATCATGATCGCGACCGGCGTCTTCCTGGCCATGCACTACACGCCGCACACCGCATACGCCTTCGACAGCGTCGATCGGATCATGCGCGACGTGAACTTCGGGTGGCTGATCCGCTACGTTCACATGAACGGCGCGCACATGTTCTTCATCGTGGTGTTCATCCACATCTGGCGCGGCATGTACTACGGCTCCTACAAGGCGCCGCGGGAACTGCTGTGGATCCTCGGCGTCATCATCTTCCTGCTGATGATGGCCACCGCCTTCATGGGCTACGTGCTGCCCTGGGGCCAGATGTCCTTCTGGGGCGCCACCGTCATCACCAACCTGTTCAGCGCCTTCCCCATCGTGGGCGATTGGATCGTCTCCCTGCTGTGGGGCGGCTTCAGCGTGGACAACCCGACGCTGAACCGCTTCTTCGCCCTGCACTACCTGCTGCCCTTCTTGATCGTCGGCGTGGTGTTCCTGCACGTGGTCGCGCTGCACATCACGGGCTCCAACAACCCCCTCGGCGTCGAGCCCAAGGGCCCGAAGGACACGCTGCCCTTCCACCCCTACTACACGGCGAAGGACAGCTTCGGGCTGGTGATCTACTTCATCGTGTTCGCCGCGCTGGTGTTCTTCGCGCCCAACATCCTCGGCCACGCGGAAAACAACATCCCGGCCGATCCGCTGGTGACGCCCCCGCATATCGTGCCGGAGTGGTACTTCCTGGCCTTCTACGCCATCCTGCGCGCGGTGCCGGACAAGCTCGGCGGCGTGCTGCTGATGTTCGGCGCGATCGCGGTGCTGTTCGTGCTGCCCTGGCTCGACAGAAGCCCGGTGCGCTCGATGCGCTTCCGCCCGATGGCGCGCATCGCCTTCCTCCTCTGGACCGTGTCCTTCTTCGTGCTGACGTACTGCGGCGCCATGCCGGCCGACGAGCCCTATGTCACGATCAGCCGCTTCGCGACTGCCTACTACTTCGCGTATTTCCTGGTGATTCTGCCGCTGCTCGGGCGGCTCGAGAAGCCGCTGCCGCTGCCCGAGAGCATTTCGCGCGCCGTGCTTGGCGGCGGCGGCGGGCCGCTGCCCGCCGGCGCGGCCGCGAAGCCGATGGAGAAGGCCTGACCATGGTCCGCAACACGCTCAAGGCCCTCGCCGTGATCGGCGGTCTGCTCGCCGCCTCCGCCCTGCCTGCGGCGGCCGCGGGCCCATACGTGCCCATCCCGGACACCCGCTTCTCCTTCGATGGGATCTTCGGGGCCTTCGACCGCGCCAGCGCGCAGCGCGGCTTCCAGGTCTACAAGGAGACCTGCGCCGCCTGCCACGGCATGCGGCTGCTGTCCTACCGTCACCTGCGCGAACTCGGCTTCACCGAGCAGCAGGTCGCGGCCATCGCCTCCCAGTTCCAGGTGGTGGACGGGCCGAACGACGAAGGCCAGATGTTCGAGCGCCCGGCCCGTGCCTCCGACCGCTTCCGCAGCCCCTTCCCCAACCGGCAGGCGGCGCGGGCCGCGAACAACGGCGCCTATCCGGTGGACCTCTCGATCATCACCAAGGCGCGTGCCGGCGGCGCGGACTACATCTACGCCCTGCTGACCGGCTACCAGGATCCGCCGCCCGGCGTGGAAATGATGGAGGGGATGCACTACAACCGCTACTTCCCCGGCCACATGATCGCCATGGCGCGGCCGCTCATGCCCGACCAGGTGACGTTTGCCGACGGCACGCCCGCGACCGTCGAGAACATGGCGCGCGACGTGACCACCTTCCTCGCCTGGGCGGCCGAGCCGGAACTCGAGCAGCGCCGCGCCATGGGGGTCAAGGTCATCCTGTTCCTCACCGTGCTCGCGGGCCTCGTCTATGCTGTGAAGCGCAGGATCTGGGCCGACGTCCACTGATCGGGGCCTCCGCGGGAGGCTCATCCGGCGACGGCCCGTGGCGCGAGCCCGGGCCGTTCGTCGTTTCCGCCGCTGCGCCAGGGTGCGGGGCCCTTGGCGGGAACCTCGGAATCCTGCCAGATTCGTCCGGGGGCGGCAGGGCGGGTCATGCCTTGCCGCCAACGCCGATGGAGAGCGCGATGAAGGTCAACATGGGCGGCAAGACCCCGCGGCACATCTCGGCGGCGCAGGCCGCCGCGCTCGTGAAGCCGGGCGACTGGCTCGACTACGGCGTCATCACGGGCCAGCCCGACGTGTTCGACGCCGCACTCGCGGCCCGCGCGCCCGAACTGAGCAAGGTGAGGATCCGCAGCTGCCTCTCGCTGCGCCCCCGCGCCGTGCTCGAGGCCGATCCGCGCGGCGAGCATTTCCTGTGGTTCTCCTGGCACTTCTCCGGCTACGACCGGAAGAAGCACGATGCGGGGATCAGCCACTACATCCCGGTCAACCTCGGCGAGATCCCCGACTACTACCGCCGCTTCAACGACCCTGTGGATGTCGCGGTCATCCAGACGCGGCCGATGGACGCCAACGGGATGTTCAACTTCGGCGGGGCCAACCTCTGGCACCGCGCCGTCGTCGAGATGGCGCGCACCGTGATCGTCGAGACCAATCCCGCCGTTCCGCTCTGCCACGGCGAGGACAACGGCGTGCACGCGAGCGAGGTGGACTTCGTCATCGAGGGTAACGGCGCGCTGCCCGCCGCACTGCCGGGCACCCCGCCGAACGAGGTGGACCGCGCCGTCGCGCGGCACATCATGAACGAGATCGAGGACGGCGCCTGCCTCCAGATCGGCATCGGCGGGATGCCCAACGCGGTCTGCACGCTGCTGCTCGAGAGCGGCGTCCGGGATCTCGGCATCCATACCGAGATGCTGACCGACGGGCTGGCGGAACTCTATCGCGCAGGGCGCGTGACCAATGCGCGCAAGCGGCTGCATCCCGGCAAGGGCGTCTATTCCTTCGCGCTCGGCACGCAGGCGCTCTACGACACGATCAACGACAACCCGGACTTCGCCTGCCTGCCGGTCGAGCACACCAACATGCCGCACATCATCATGCAGAACGAGAAGGTGGTGGCGATCAACAACACCACGCAGATCGACCTGCAGGGCCAGGCGGCCTCGGAATCCGACGGGCACCGGCATATCAGCGGCACCGGGGGGCAGCTGCAGTTCGTGCGCGGGGCCTATGCCTCGCCGGGCGGGAAGTCGTTCATCTGCCTGGCCTCGACCTACGAGAAGCGCGGCGAGCGGCGCAGCCGGGTCGTGCTGAACCTCACGCCCGGCAACATCGTCACCGCGCCGCGGTCCGACATGATGTATGTCGTGACGGAGTACGGCATCGTGAACCTCAAGGGGAAGTCCGTGGCGGACCGGGCGAAGGCGATGATCGGCCTCGCGCATCCGGAGTTCCGCGACACGCTGGAGCGCCAGGCGCGCGAGCACGGGCTGATCCCGCGCGGGTACTGATACCGGAGGCCGAATTCTTCGCCCGCCGGCACCCGTTTTCCGCTCCCTCAGACGCCGGGCGCAAACCTCCGGTTCGCCTGGCTTTCGCCGGACCGCCGGCGGGCCGCACGCGCGGCCTCGGCACGAGTCAAAGGCTCGTGCCGCCTGTGTGATGCGGCGCGCATGAAGGGCGCAGCCTCGTGCGTCCGCCATCAGTCCTGCGTACCGTCGCCGGGGCGGCGGGCGATCGCCTCGATCCCGGTCAGCGCGCCGCGCACCGAGACAGGTGCCCGAGCCCCGGTTCGAGCGCCGCCGGCGCGCGATCCGGTCGAGAGCGCCCGAGCCGAAACGCGGCGGCACGGGCCAGCCGCGCCTGACCTGCGCGAAGTCGCCGAGCTCCTCCATCCCGCCGTCGCGCGTCGGCGCGATGCGGCGCGCCGGCCGCCTACTCGGCCTTCTTCGCGCCATCGAGGAGCGCCCTCCGCCGCGCTTCGTCCCGCGCGTCGTTCAGCTTCTCGGCCTTGGTGCGGCCGTGCTTGGCCCGGTTCGCGGCCGCCGCGGCCTCGCGCTGCGCCCCGGCACGGGCCTTGCGGGCCTTGTTGAGGTTGACGATCTCCGCCATGCGGAAAGGATACGCTGCCTGAACCCGAGGGGGAAACGCCGATGCCGATGATCTCGCTGACCGCCGCCGACGGCCATCGCCTGACGGCCTACCGCGCCGGCCCGCAGAACGCGCCCCGCGCCCTGGTCGTGGCGCAGGAGATCTTCGGTGTGAACCGCCACATCCGCAGCGTGTGCGACCGCTTCGCCGCCGAGGGCTACGCCGTCATCGCCCCGGCGCTGTTCGACCGCGTCGGCGCCGGGATCGAGCTCGGCTACGAGGCGGCGGACGTCGCCCTGGGGCGCGAGCTGCGCGGCCGCATCGACCCGGGGCTGACCGTGCTCGACATCCTGGCCGCGGCCGCCGCGCTGCCGCGCGGGGCGAAGCGCGGCATCGTCGGCTATTGCTGGGGCGGCACCGTCGCCTGGCACGGGGCGACGCAAACCAGCGCCTTCGCGGCGTCCTGCGGCTGGTATGGCGGCGGCATCGCGGCGGCGAAGGAGGAACAGGCCCGCTGCCCCGTGCAGCTGCATTTCGGCGAGACGGACGCCTCCATCCCGATGGCCGATGTCGAGGAGATCCGCGCCGCGCAGCCCGGCGTCGCGGTGCATGTCTATGGCGGCGGCCACGGCTTCGGCTGCGACGAGCGCGGTTCCTATGTCGAGGCGGATTACCGCCTGGCGCAGCGGCGCACGCTGGATTTCTTCGCCGGGCATCTCTGACGGCGGCGGTCGAACGCTTCGACCGCCGGTGAACCCGGATGCCGAAGCGATTCGGGCTCACCGCGCGCCAGGCTGGCGGGCGGCGACGCGCCGGAGAAGGCCGAAACCCGGAATCCGTCGAAGACGGGTTCATCCGCGTTTCCGCCCTCGGACGCCGGGCGCAAGCCTCCGGTTCGCTTGGCTTCGCGCCACTCGGCGCGGCGGCCTTCGGGCGCCCGGGCCGGTGAAGGGACCGGTCCGCCGATACGGCACGCGGCGCGCCAGCGCGCGATCCTCGGTGACCGTTCGGCCAAGGTGACGTAAAGGCGCGGGCATGATGCTGCTGGCCATCGATGGCGCGCTCGCCCGCTGCTCCGTCGCGCTGCTCGCGCAGGGCGAGGTGCTGGCCGAGGCCTCGGCCGAGGCGGCGCGGGGCCATCCCTCCCTGCTGCCGCGCTTCGCGGCCGGGGTGCTCGCCCGCGCGGGCGTCGGGGCTGGCGCGCTCGATGCTGTGGCGGTCGGCGTGGGTCCTGGCGGCTTCACCGGGCTGCGCGCGGCGATCGCGCTGGCCGAGGGGATTGCGCGGGCCGCCGGCCGGCCGCTGATCGGCGTGACGACCGGCGAGGCGCTGCTCGCCGCGCTGCCGGCCGGGCTGCGGAGGGGAAGAATCGTCTGGGCCGCGGTGGACAACCGGCGCGGCCGCGCGGTGGTCGAACGTTTCGTCGTCGATGCGGTCATGCCCGGCCCCCCGGAGGTCATCGCCCTCAATGTGCTGCCGGCGACGACGGGGCCGATCCTGGTAGTGGGTGACGCGGCGGAGGCGGTCGCGGCGGCGCTGCACGCCGCGGGCGTGGATGCCGAGGCCTGGCCGGGCCTGCCATCCGCCGCGGCGGTGGGTGCCGTGGCGGCGCTGCGCCTGGCCGGCAGCCTGCCCGGGCGCGGCGCGGCGCCGCTCTATGCCGAGCCGCCCGCCGTCAGCACCCCGGCGGCGCGGGTGTCCGCCTGAGCCCCCGGCCGGACACGACGCCGCCGATTGGTCCCGCGCGCAGCAGCCAGGAGGCGCAGCCGTGAACGCGCCGACGATCCGTCCGGCCGGCGCGGAAGCCGCCGACCTCCTGGCGGCGCTGCATGCCGAGGCGTTCAGGCCCGCCGATCGCTGGGGCGCGCAGGCGATCGGCCTGCTGCTCGGCCTGCCGGGCCATTTCGCGCTGCTGGCCGAGTCCGGCGGCGCGCCGGCCGGCTTCGCCATGGGCCGCGTCGCGGCAGGCGAGGCGGAAGTGCTTACCCTCGCCGTGCGGCCGGCGCGGCGGCGGGAAGGCACCGGGCGGGCGCTGATGCGCGCGCTGATGGCCGAGGCCGCCCGGCGCGGCGCCGAGGCGTTGTTCCTGGAAGTGGCGGAGGGCAATGCGGCGGCGCGGATGCTCTATGCCGGCCTCGGGGCCACGGAGGCCGGGCGGCGGCGGCGCTACTACCCCGACGGGTCGGATGCGCTGGTGCTGCGGGCTGCGCTCACGCCCCCCGCTGCAGGACCAGGCGCATGACCCCGCCGCCGAGTTCCTCGGCAGCCAGGATCCGGTGCCCCTGCTCCGTGGCGGTGCGGGGGACGTTGCGCCGCGGTTCCTCCCCCTTCAGGAAAACTTCGAGAACTTCCCCTGTCGCGAGACGATCGAGCGCCAGCCGGACACGAACGAAGGTCATCGGGCAAGTCTCTCTCGTGATGTCAATGGCGGAATGAGCCATGAATTCTTCGCGCTCTTGAAAAGATTGCGTATCTGTCATCGAATTCATTCCCTTGCCAATTGCGGCGCGACGCCGCGGCGTGTACTGGGGGACATTGCGGTGCCAGCAGGGGACTGAACAATGGCCGAGCCGAACCCGAATGCCGAAATCCTGGGCCTGACTGCCCAGATCGTCTCGGCACATGTCTCCCACAACCCTGTGCCGGCGGCTGATTTGCCGGGTCTCATCCAGGAGGTCTTCCGCACCCTGGCCGGCGTTGGTTCCGCCCCGGCACAGGCCGCAGCCCCCGAGAAGCCGCAGCCCGCGGTGCCGGTCAAGAAGTCCATCACGCCCGACTACCTCGTCTGCCTCGAGGACGGAAGGAAGCTCAAGATGCTGAAGCGGCACCTCAAGACCGCCTACAACCTCTCGCCCGAGCAGTATCGCGAACGCTGGGGCCTGGCGGCGGACTACCCGATGGTGGCGCCGAACTACGCCAAGCACCGCTCCTCGCTCGCGAAGAAGATCGGCCTCGGCACCACGCCGCGCGCGCGCGGCAAGTCCAAGGGCTGAGTGACCGGTTGAGAATGCCGGCGCCGGGCCGTGGGCAGGGCTGTTCAACGCTCTGGGATGCGGAGGAGGTTGATCAATCGGGCGAGG
>Ga0207950_100312_pt1 | contig 17457 bp, 14 predicted proteins | sample Subbio11_8B_AprC_FD_184814 | JGI IMG/M metagenome (GOLD analysis project Ga0207950, IMG submission 184814) | Serpentinite rock and fluid subsurface biosphere microbial communities from McLaughlin Reserve, California, USA - CR11_8B_AprC (SPAdes) | ecosystem: Environmental > Terrestrial > Deep... | reverse complement strand
CACGTCCCGCAGCGACGCAGCCCAAAGCTCCAGCGTCGTCTCGATCGATGCGCCCGACACCACAACCTCCGAATCGAGTCATGGTCCCGCATCGATTCAGAGTTCATGCGTCAGCGCAACTGTAATGCTAGAAGCCCACCATGTCCCCGCCCTTGAGCCTCAGCATCGCCCGCGCCTCGGCCGGCGTCGCGATCTCGAGCGACAATTCCTCGAGGATGCGGCGGATCTTCGCGACCTGCTCGGCGTTCGACGTGGCGGCCTTGCCCTTGCCGATCCACAGGCTGTCCTCGAGACCCACGCGCACATTGCCGCCCAGCAGCCCCGCCATTGTGACGAAGGGCATCTGGTGGCGGCCCGCCGCCAGCACCGACCACACGTAGTCCTTGCCGAACAGGCGGTCGGCCGTCTCCTTCATGAACATCAGGTTGCGCGGCTCGGCGCCGATGCCGCCGAGGATGCCGAAGATCGTCTGCGTGAACAGCGGCGGTTCCACCACCTTGCGGTCGAGCATGTGCGCGAGGCTGTAGAGGTGCCCCACGTCGTAGCACTCGAACTCGAAGCGCGTGCCGTGGCCCTTGCCCAGCCGCTCGACGATCTGCTCGATGTCCTGGAAGGTGTTGCGGAAGATGTAGTTGGTGGTGCCCTCGAGATAGGGCTTCTCCCATTCGTGCTTGAAGTGCTTCACCCGCGCGGCGGACGGCGCGATGTTGAAGTTCATGCTGCCCATGTTGAGGCTGCACATCTCGGGCCTGGCCAGCAGCGGCGCGGCGAGGCGTTCGTCGAGCGACATGCCCAGGCCGCCGCCGGTGGTGATGTTGATGACCGCGTCGGTGGACTGCTTGATCACCGGCAGGAACTGCATGAACACGGCGGGGTCCGGCGTCGGGCGGCCATCCTTGGGGTCGCGCGCGTGCAGGTGGATGATGCTCGCACCCGCCTCGGCCGCGGCGATGGACTGTTCCGCGATCTCCCGCGGCGTGATGGGCAGGTGGTCGGACATGGAGGGCGTGTGGATCGCCCCGGTGACGGCGCAGGTGATGATGACCTTGGACATGGCAGCTTCCTCCGTGGTGGCGCGATCCTGCCCCGCGCGGGGCGATGCGGGAAGAGCGGGCATTCCGGCGCGCGGCGGCATCGGCTAGAGCGGCGCCATGTCCTTCGACCTTCCCGTCGCCGAGGCGCTGCCCGCGCTGCGCGAGGCGCTGCGCGCCGGATCCAACGCCGTGCTCGTCGCGCCGCCGGGCGCGGGCAAGACGACGCTGGTGCCGCTGGTGCTGAAGGACGAGCCCTGGGCGGGGGGCGGGCGCATCCTGGTGCTGGAACCGCGCCGCGTCGCCGCCCGCGCCGCCGCGCGCCGCATGGCGGACATGATCGGCGAATCCGCGCCGGGCGGCACCATCGGCATCGCCACGCGCCTCGACCGCGCCTTTTCCGACCGCACGCGCGTCGAGGTGGTGACCGAGGGGCTGCTGGTGCGCCGCCTGCAATCCGACCCGGGCCTCGATGGCGTCGCCGCCGTGCTGTTCGACGAGGCGCATGAGCGCAACATCGACACCGACCTCGCCCTCGCGCTCTGCCTGGACCTCCAGCGCGCCCTGCGGCCGGAACTGCGGCTGCTCGCGATGTCCGCGACGCTCGACGGTGCGGCCTTCGCCCGCCTGCTCGGCGGCTCTCCCGTCATCGAAAGCCTCGGCCGCGCTTTCCCCGTCGAACATCGCCACCGCGCCCGCGACCTCGCCGATGCGCGCGACCTGCCCGAGGCCATGGCCGGCGCGATCCGCGAGGCGCTGCGCGAGCATCCCGGCGATGTCCTCGCCTTCCTGCCCGGCTGGGGCGAGATCCGTCGCACCCAGGAACGGCTCGCCGGCCTCGATGCGCTGGTGGTGCCGCTGCACGGCGAATTGCCGCCGGCCGAGCAGGACATCGCGCTGAACCTGGCCCCCGATGGCCGGCGCAAGGTGGTGCTGGCGACCTCGATCGCCGAGACCTCGCTGACCGTGCCCGGCGTGCGCATCGTGGTGGATGGCGGCTTCCGCCGCGCGCCGCGCCTCGATGCGGCGAGCGGCCTGTCGCGCCTCGTCACCATCCGCATCAGCCGCGCCGCGGCCGAGCAGCGCGCCGGCCGCGCCGGCCGCACCGCGCCGGGTGTCGCGATCCGCCTGTGGTCGGAGGCGCTGCACCGCGGCCTGCCGCTCGCCGACCGGCCGGAGATGCTCGAGGCGGAACTCTCCTCCCTCGTGCTCGACATCGCCGGCTGGGGCGCGCGCGTCGCGGATCTCGCCTTCCTCGACACGCCGCCGGCCGGCGCGGTGAAGGCGGCGCGGGCGCTGCTGCGCGACCTCGACGCGCTGGATGCTGAGGGACGCATCACCGAGACGGGGCGGCGCATGGCGCGCCTTGGCACCCATCCGCGGCTCGCGCGCATGCTGGTGGCGGCGACGGATGAGGGGGAACGCGCGCTGGCCGCCGACCTCGCCGCGCTGCTCGAGGAACGCGACCCGATCCGCGCGCGGGAGGCGCCCGCGGATGTGCACCTGCGCCTCGACCTGCTGCACGGCGCGGACCGCGCCGATGCCGACCGCGGCACCATCCACCGCATCCGCCGGGCCGCCGCGCTGCACCGGCGGCGGCTGCGCGTGCACGGCACGACGCATCCGCGCGGCGATGCCGGGGCGCTGCTCGCCGCCGGCTTCCCCGACCGGATCGCGGCGAAGCGCGGCGCGATGGACGGCGCCTTCCGCCTGGCCTCGGGCCAGGGCGCGCGGCTGCCGGCGACCGACCCGCTGGCGAAGGCGCCGCTGCTGGCGGTGGCCGACCTCGAACTGCAAGGCACCGAGGCGCGCATCCGCATGGCCGCGCCGCTCGACCGCGCGGTGCTCGAAGCGCGTTTCCCCGAAAGGCTGCGGCGGGAGGAAGGTGCGGCATTCGACGCCCGCGCCGGAGCCGTGGTCGCGCGCCGCCGGCTGATGTTCGGCCCGCTGGTGCTGGAGGAGGCGCCGCTCGCCCATGCCGACCCGCAGGCGGTCGCCGTGGCCCTCGCGGATGCCGCCGCCGAGCGTGCCCTGCGCGACCTGACCTGGACCCCGGCCGCCCGCCAGATCCAGGCGCGCATCCTGTGGATGCGGCGGGTCGAGGGCGAGGACTGGCCCGACCTCGCCGACGCCGCGCTGGTCGCCACCGTGCGCGACTGGCTGGCGCCGCATCTGCACGGGCGCAGCCGCCTGGCGGAACTCGCGGCGCTGGACCTCGCCGCCCTGCTGCTCGACCGCCTGCCCCGGGAGCGGCGCCGCGCGCTCGATGCCGCGCTGCCCGCGCGCATCGCCCTGCCCGCCGGGCGCTCGGCCGCCGTGGATTATGCGCGCGACGTGCCGACGCTCGAGGCCCGGGCGCAACACCTGTTCGGCCTCGCCGCCATGCCGCCGCTGGCCGGCGGACGGGTGCCGCTGCAGGCCGCGCTGCTCTCCCCCGCCGGGCGGCCGGTCGCCGTCACGGGGGATCTCGCCGGCTTCTGGAAGGGGGCCTGGGCGGATGTCCGCAAGGAGATGCGCGGCCGCTACCCGAAACACGCCTGGCCCGAAGATCCGGCGGCGGGCGGTTGAACCGACCCCGGCGGCAGCGCAGATTGGCAGCGTGAGCCCGACGCCTCGCCCGTCCGAATCGCCCGCCCTGCCGCGCCGCGGCGTGCTGCTGCTCGCGGCAGCCGTCGCCGCCTGCGCGCGCCCCGCATCGGCGCAGCGCGGCCTGCCGGATTTCGCCGACCTCGCGCAGCGGGTGCTGCCCGCCGTCGTCAGCATCCAGGTCACCAGCCGCGAGGACGGGGCGACGCCGCCGGGCCCCCGCGGCTCGCCGGTCGAGCGCGGCCGGCGCGGCCAGATCGTGCAGGGCGCGGGCTCGGGCTTCATCATCGAGCCGACCGGCATCATCGTCACCAGCGCGCATGTCGTCGGCAACGCGACGCGCGTCGTCGTCATGACGCAGGACGGAACCGAATACGCCGCCCGAGTCGTGGGCAGCGACGAGCTGACCGACCTTGCCCTGCTGCGGATCACGCCGCGCGGGCCGCTCGCGGCCGTCTCGCTCGGCATTTCGGCCAATCTGCGCGTCGGCCAATGGGTGATGGCGGCGGGCAATCCCTTCGGCCTCGGCGGCAGCGTCACCAGCGGGATCGTCTCGGCGCTGGGGCGCGACATCCGCGTCGGGCCCTTCGACGACTTCATCCAGACCGATGCGCCGATCAATCCCGGCAATTCCGGCGGGCCGCTGTTCAGCATGGCCGGCGAGGTGATCGGCATCAACACCGCCATCTACTCGCCCTCGGGCGCGAGCGCGGGAATAGGTTTCGCGGTGCCCTCCGACCTCGCGCGGCCGGTCGTTGAGGCGCTGCTGCGCGGCGGGCGGGTGGAGCGCGGCTGGCTCGGCGTCTCGGTCGCCGATGCCGATGAACAGGGCCGCGGCCGCCGCGGCGCGGTGATCATGGGCGTCGAGCGCGGCAGCCCCGCCGCCCGCGCCGGGCTGCGCCAGGGCGACCTGGTCACCTCCCTGAACGGGCAGCCCGTCGTGACCTCCCGCGCGCTGGTGCGGAGCATCGCCGGCCTGCCGCCGGGCGAGACGGTGCGGCTGACGTTCACCCGCGGCGGGCGCAGCCAGGAGGTCGCGGTGCAGATCGGCCGCAGGCCCACCGAAGGATAGGAAGGCGGAGGATGCGCATCCTGCTCGTCGAGGACGACGCCGAGGTGGCCCGCTTCGTGAAGAAGGGCCTCCAGGAGGCAGGGCATGTCGTCGAGCACGCGGCGAACGGGCGCGACGGATTGTTCTTCGCGGCCTCGGAGCAGTTCGACCTGCTGGTGCTCGACCGCATGCTGCCCGGCGGCGTGGACGGCGTGCGCCTGGTCGAGACGCTGCGCGGGCAGGCCAACCGCACCCCGGTGCTGTTCCTCTCCGCGCTCTCGGCGGTGGATGAGCGGGTGAAAGGGCTGAAGGCGGGCGGCGACGACTACCTGGTCAAGCCCTTCGCCTTCGCCGAGCTGCTCGCGCGCGTCGAGGCGCTCGGGCGGCGGCCGAGCGTCGAGGCGCCGGCGACGCGGCTGAGGATCGCCGACCTCGAGATGGACCTGCTCTCGCGCACCGTGACGCGCGCGGGCCGGCGGCTCGAGATCCAGCCGCGCGAGTTCCGCCTGCTCGAGCACCTTCTGCGCCACGCCGGGCAGGTGGTGACCCGCACGATGCTGCTCGAGAAGGTTTGGGACTACCATTTCGACCCGCAGACCAACGTCATCGACGTGCATGTCAGCCGGCTGCGCCAGAAGGTGGACAAGGGCTTCGACCGTCCCCTGATCCACACGGTCCGCAACTCCGGCTACATGATCCGCGCCGAAGCCTGAGCGGCCGGCGCCGAGGCCCCGCCATCACCCCGCCGTCGGTCTCCCCGCCCGCCGAGCCGGCCCGCGCCTGGGAGGCGCTGCTGCGCTTCCTCCGCAGCGCCGGCTTCCGCTTCGCGGCGCTGTTCGCCGTCATCTACGTCGCCGCCACGGCGCTGTTCGTCCTGGTGCTGTGGTACGCGACCGCGGGTTCGCTCGACCGGCAGACGGATGCGGCGCTGCGGACCGATGCGATCGGGCTCGTGGAGCGCTGGCGCGGCGGCGGCCCGGACGCCGTGGCCGAGGCGATCGGCCAACGCCTCGCGACCGACGTGGATTCGGCCGCGATCTATCTCCTCATCGGACCGGGCCGCGTGCGGCTGGCCGGCAATCTCGACCGCTGGCCGCCGAGCCTGCCCGATGGCGCGGCCTGGGGCTTCGGCACGGTGGATCGCGACAGCCTGCCGATCGACGCGCGGCTGCACGCGGTGGATCTCAGCGAAAGCCATCGCGTGCTGGTCGGCCGCGACGTGGCCGAGAAGGCGCGCCTGCGCGAACTCCTCGCCGAGGGCATGGCCTGGTCGGCGGCCGCGACGGCCCTCTTCGCCATGCTCGGCGCGGCGGTGCTCCGCCGCGCGCTGGAAAGGCGGCTGCGCCCCGCCGCGCAGACCGCGCAGGCCATCGCGGCGGGCGACCTCAGCCGGCGGGTCCCGATCTCCCGCCGCGAGGACGAATTCGACCGGCTCGGCGAGAGCATGAACGACATGCTCGAGCGCATCGACCGCCTGATGGAAGGCATCCGCGGCGTCTCGGATTCCATCGCGCACGACCTGCGCACGCCGATCGCCCGCGCGCGGGCGAAGCTCGAGGAGGCGCTCGCCGGGCACGACGATCCGGCCGCGCTGCGCGCCGCGATGGAGGCAGGCATCGCCGACCTCGACCACATCTCTCGCGTCTTCGGCGCGCTGCTGCGCATCGCCGAGGCCGAGGCCGGCGCGCGCCGCGCCGCCTTCGCGCCGCTCGACCTCTCGCCGCTGCTGGCCGAGCTCGGCGAGTTCTACGGGGCCGTCGCCGAGGCCGGCGGCCTGGCGCTGGAGACCGAGCTGCCCGAGCGGCTCGACATCGTGGGCGACCGCGACCTGCTGGCTCAGGCGGCGGGCAACCTGATCGACAACGCGCTGAAGTTCACGCCGCCCGGCGGGCGGGTGCGGCTGCTCGCGCGCCCCGCCGGGCCGGAGGGCGCCGAGATCGTGGTCGCCGACACCGGGCCCGGCCTGTCGCCCGCCGACCGCGCGCGGGCCGGCGAGCGGTTCTTCCGCGCCGATGCCTCGCGCGGGACGCCGGGCTCGGGGCTCGGCCTTTCCCTCGTGCAGGCGGTCGCGCACCTGCATGGCGGCGAATTGTCGCTCGACGATGCCGCGCCGGGCGGTGCCCCGGCCGGGCTGCGCGCGACCATCCGGCTGGGCGGCGCGGGCGAGGCGCCATGAACGCGGCTCCATCCCACCGTCACGCCGATGCGAGGCCCGGCGGCGCACGGCGCCGCGGTGCGCGCGCTGCCCTGCCTCGCCCTCGCCTGCGTCGCGCCGATCCTGTCCGCCGGCGGCGAGCCGATGCCACGCATCACCACCGACAGCCGGGAATAGTGCGTCGAGCTCGCGGAGCGGCTGGCGAAGCCGCCCGGCGCGCGGGAGGCGGCGGGCGATGCGGGCGGCGCTGGCCGGGAACTGATAAACCCGCCTTCCTTCGGAATTCGGGTTTCAGCCTCGTCTGGCGCGCCGCCGCCCGCCAACCCGGCGCGCGGCAGACCCGGCTTCCTTCGGCATCCGGGTCTGCCAACGGACCGGCCGCTTGACCGGCACGGGCTATCGCAGCCGCCAGATCTCCACCGGCCCGCGCTCCTCCTGCACCACGGAGGCGAGGTCGTAGTTCTCGTTCAGCGCCTCCTCGACCATGACGGCGATGCGCGGGCGCACGCCCGACCACCAGCCGCGGTCGATGACGATGACCTGCGGCGTGCTGGCAAGTATGCGCTCGACCTCGGCATAGGGATCGATGCCGGTGACCGACCAGAAGCGGCCGGACAGATGCGCCGGGAAGGCATAGCGGGTGGCGAGGCCGGCCCTGGCCAGCACATGCACGGTGGGGTGGTAGTTCACCACCCAGATGGGGTCGCCCGGTTGGATCTCCCGCCGCACGGCGGCGGCGACCTCGCGCACCGGGTCGGGACCGGTCAGGCCGATCGCGCCGTGCAGGCGCGGGATGGTCGAGGACCGCCAGGCATCGATCGCCACACCGCCCACCAGCAGCGCGAAGGCGGCGACCACCAGGCCCGGCCGCGCGGCGCGCGCAAGCCGCCGCGCGCCGAGCGCGGCGAGCAGCGACAGCGGCGGCAGCCAGAGCAGGTAGTAGTGCTGGAAATACATGCCCGGCATGATCACCGCCGCCGTCGCGGCGACGAACCAGGCGATGGAGAGCCTCCGCAGCAGCGCGACGGGGCCCCGCGTCACGCGCGGGCGGATCACCGCCGGGGCCACCAGCACGAAGGCCCACAGCAGGATCATCACCGCGATCAGCGTGTAGCGCGCGGCATCCACCAGCCCGACGCGCGCGCCGGCATAGCGCAGCGGCGCGAGGAAGGCGCCGTTGATGAATTCCTGGAGGTCGCCGCGCAGGAGATAGGCGAAGCCGAACAGCAGCGTCGGCGAGGCGCAGAGCACCGCATAGGCGACGGCGTAGACGAGCACGCGCGGCGTCGGCAGCAGTCCGCGCCACCAGGCGGGCCCGACCAGCACCAGCCAGGCGAGCGAGCCCTCGAACACCGCCACCGGCTTGATGGCCAGCGCGAAGCCGATCATCGCGCCCATGGCCAGGATCTTGCCGAAGGGCGGCGCCTCCCCGTTCTCCAGCGCGCGCCGCGCCGCCCGCAGGCCGAGCGCCATGGACCAGGTGACGAGCGGCGTGAACAGCACCTCGGTATTCGTCGCGAGGCCGCCTATCAGCGCGCTGTGCGCGAGATACAGCAGCCCCGCCGCCAGCCCCAGCGCCGGCGGCGCGGTGGCGAAGCGCACGATGGCATAAAGGCCCCAGGCGGTGAGCCAGGTGCCGATCAGGCCGAGCAGCCGCGGCACCCAGATCGCCTCGCCCAGCAGCGCCATGGTGACGGCGAACAGCGCCGGCGCGCCGACCGGGTGCATGTCCCACACGCCCACCAGCGGCCAGTTGCCGCGCAGCCATTCGCGGGCCTGCAGCATGTACAGGCCCTCGTCGGTGTCGATCACCGCCGGGGCGAAGGAGAAGGCGCGCAGCACGAAGGCCGCGGCCAGAAGCAGCAGCGGCGCCCCGGCCCGGCTGAGCATCCGCCGCAGGCGCGACGGCGGCAGCCGCCGCTGCGCGGCGCCCGTGTCCTCGATCCTGCCGATGCCGCCTTCGGGGCTCATGGCTTTCCGGCGCCCGCCGCGCTCAGAGCGCGGGGCGCAGCCCCTTCCACGGCGCGGCGCGTTCATGGGCGGCGGCCGCGCGGTAGATCGTCGCCTCCTCGAAGAAGCGGCCGACGAGTTGCAGGGACAGCGGCAGCCCCTCCGCCTTCGACAGCCCGCACATCAGCGTCAGCGCCGGATGGCCGGTGACGTTGAAGGCGGTGCGCGCCTGCCGGGAATAGGTGGCCTCCACGGCCTGCTCGTCGTCGATGCGGCAGGCGGGGTCCATGCTCGAGGCGGTCAGCAGCAGATCCACGCCGGCGAAGGCATCCTCGACCGCGGCGACCAGTTCGCGCCGGCGGCGCTGCGCCTGCACGTAGTCCTCCGCGCGGACGAACAGGCCCGGCAGCAGGCGCTTGCGCGTGAGCGTGGAATAGCCCTCCGGCGCCTCGCGCAGCCAGCGTCCGTGGATGGCGGCGGCCTCGCTCATCAGGATGGTGCGGTTCACGGCGGCGAATTCGGCGAGCGGGGGCAGGGTGACGGTCTTCACCTTCGCCCCTTCCTTCGCCATCAGCCTCGCCGCGTCCTCGAGGGCCGCCGCGACCTCGTCGGTCGCCGGCTGGTCGGCCTCGTGGAAATGGCGGACGAAGCCGATCCTCAAGTCCTTCAGTCCCTTGCGGAGGTGGCGGCCGTAATTCTCCGCCCGCCGCGCGACGCTGCCCGAATCCCCGGGGTCGTGCCCGGCCATGGCGCAGAGCAGCAGCGCGTTGGAGGCGACGTCCTTCGTCATCGGCCCGACATGGTCGAGGGTGAAGGCGAGCGGAAAGACGCCGCGGCGGGAGACGAGACCGTAGGTCGCCTTCATGCCGACGATGCCGCAATGGCTCGCGGGGTGGCGCACGCTGCCCGCCGTGTCGGTGCCGAGGGCCGCCGGCAGGATCCCCGCCCCCACCGCCGCGCCCGAACCGGAGGAGGAGCCGCCCGGGTGGTGCGCCGTGTTCCAGGGGTTGCGCGCCGGCGGGAAGGCCTGGTCGAAGGCCGGCCCGCCGATGGCGAACTCATGCGTGGCGAGCTTGGCGGGGAACACCGCGCCCGCCGCGCGCAGCCGCGCCACCACCGCCGCATCCGCCTGCTTCACGTTGTCGAGCAGATGGCGCGAATGGCAGGTCGTCGGATGGCCGGCGAGGTCGATGATGTCCTTGATTCCGACCGGCAGTCCGTCGAGCGGCGAGCGGGGACCGGAGCGCGCGATGCGCCGCGCGGCCTTCTGCGCCTCGGCCCGCGCGGCCTCCCACAGCGGCAGGATGGTGGTGTTCAGCCGCGGCTCCAGCGCCTCGAAACGCGCGCGCAGGGCATCGAGATACTCGACCGGCGAGAGCCGCCGGCGCGCCACCGCGGCGGAGGCCTCGGCGAGGGTGAGTTCGTGCAGCGCCGCGCTCATCGGGCCGGCGGCCTGGGGGCGGGCACGGCGAAGGCCGGCATCGGCTCGGCGGTCTCGTCGGCCGGGGCGCGGAAGCCCACGGCCATGCGGCGGGCCAGGGCGACCGCCTCGGCGATCTCGTCCTGCCGGGCGCGCCATGGCCCCCCGAGCCCGGCGGCGCGGGCCAATGCCTCGTCCTCGTTCATGCCGCGCCGTCCCCCTCGTCCCGACGGGTTGGGAAACTGCCGCAAAATGCGGCACGGGGATAGGAGGGCCGGGCGGCAGCGATGGCGCGGCGCATCGCGCGCCGGGGCGTGGCGCGAAAAGCGCCGGGGCGGGAGCCGAAATTCCCGCCCCGGCCAGTGTGCCGCCCGCCCTGGGGGCGGGTGCGCGGAAGGGAGGTGCCGCGCATGACCCGATGATCATGCCGCCGCCCCGGTTGCCGTTTCGTTTCCGCCCATGGCGTTTCCGCGCGCCGCGTTCCGGCGTATGCACCGGGCATGACGCACGCGCCCAACCTGCCGCTCGCCGGCCTTCGCATCGTCGAACTCGGCCACTACATCGCCGCGCCCTTCGCCACGCGCCTGCTCGCCGACCTCGGGGCCGAGGTGGTGAAGGTCGAGCCGCCCGGCGGCGACCCGGTGCGCGGCTGGGGCTCCAGTGTCGATGGCAACGCCGTCTGGTTCAGCGTGCATGGGCGCAACAAGCTGAGCGTGACGCTCGACCTCAAGAAGCCCGAGGACCGCGAGAAGCTGATGGCGCTGCTCGGGCGCGCCGATGCGCTGGTCGAGAATTTCCGCGCCGGCTACCTTGAGCGCGTGGGCCTCGGCCCCGATGTGCTGCAGGCGGCCAATCCGCGGCTGATCATCGGCCGCATCTCCGGCTATGGGCAGCAGGGCCCCTATCGCGACAAGCCGGCCTTCGGCGCGATCGGGGAGGCGATGGGCGGCCTGCGCCACCTGACCGCCAATCCCGGCCAGACCGCATACCCCCCCCCGCGCTGCGGCGTCTCCATCAGCGACGACCTCGCGGGCATGTACTGCGCCATGGCGGTGGTGGCTGCCTGCTGGCAGGTGAAGGGCGATCCCGCCGCGCGCGGCCGCGTGGTGGATGTGGACCTGGTCTCCAGCGTGTTCTCGCTGATGGAGGGGATGCTGCCGGAATACGGGCTGTTCGGCTGGGTGCGCCAGCCGCAGGGCGCGGCCATCAAGACCGCGGCGCCGACCAACACCTACCCCTGCGCGGATGGGAAGTGGCTGTGCATCGCCGGCAATTCCGACCTCATCTTCAAGCGGCTGATGGGGGCCATCGGCAAGCCGGCCATGGCCGAGGATCCGCGCTTCGCAACCAATGGCGGGCGCTGCGAGAACGTCGCGGAACTCGACGCCGCCATCGCCGACTGGACGCGCACCCTGCCGGCGGCCGAGGCGGAAGCCATCCTGGAACGCGCCGAGGTGCCGTGCTCGCGCCTGTTCGACATCGCCGATTGCGCCACCGACCCGCATTTCCGCGAACGCGGCTGGGTGATGGAGGTCGAGGATCCGCTGCTGGGCCACGTGCTCCACCCGGCGGCGCCCTTCCGCTTCGACGGCGTGGCCCCGCGCGAGATGGTGCGCTGGACCGGCCCGGCCGCGGGCGCGCACAACGACCTCGTCTTCGCCGCCGTGGCGCGCGGGCAGAGCGCGCCGCTCAGGCCCTGATGAACCCGTCTTCCCCCCGAAACCGGGTTTCAGCCTCGTGTGGCGCGAAGCCGGGCGAATCGGAGGTTCGCCCCGGCGCCTGATGCGGGCGGCGCGAAGCTTTGACTCGCGCCGAGGCCGCGGATGCGGCCCGGCGCCCGAGAGCGGAAAAGGCGGACACCGGCGGTCGAGGAATTCCGCCGCTGGCATGAGGCGCCGGCGCGCGTTGCCGCGCCCGGTCGCCGGGGCTACATCCTTCGGGCACGCTTGCGGGGAGATCGCCATGCCCGAAACCGCCACCATAAGCGAGGTCGCGCCGCGCGACGGCATCCAGTCCATCACCGGCGCGCCGGTGACGACCGAGGCCAAGATCGCGCTGATCCGCGCCTGCTACGATGCGGGGCTGCGGCGCATGGAGGTCGGCTCCTTCGTCTCGCCCAAGGCCATTCCGCAGATGGCCGGGACCGAGGCGGTGCTCGCCGCCTGCAAGCAGATGCCGGGCCTCGAATCCACCGTGCTGGTGCCGAACCGGCGCGGCTTCGACACGGCGATCGCCAACGGCGCCGACCGGCTCGGCTTCTTCATGTCGGCCACGGCGGGGCACAACAAGGCGAACCTCAACCGCTCGCGCGAGGATTCCTTCGCCGAACTGGCCGCGCTGGTGCGCGACACGCCGAAGGGCACGCTGATCCGCTTCAACCTCTCCTGCGTGTTCCACTGCCCCTTCGACGGCGTGGTGCCGGAGGTCGAGGCGCTCGACTGGATCGAACGCATCGTCGCGCTGGATCCGGAGATGGAGATCGGGCTTGCCGACACCACCGGCAATGCCAGCCCCGACCAGGTGGGCCGCGTCTTCCGCCACGCCATCCGCGCCTGGGGCCACCGCTTCGCCTTCCACGGCCACGACACCTACGGCATGGGCGTGGCGAACGTGACGGCGGCCTGGGAGGCCGGCTGCCGCGTCTTCGACAGTGCGGCGGGCGGCATCGGCGGCTGCCCCTTCGCCCCGGGCGCGACCGGCAATGTCGCGACCGAGGACGTGGTGTGGATGTTCCGCCGCATGGGCGTGGCCACCGGCGTGGACTGGAACCGGCTGCTGGCCGCGGCCGACATGGCGGCGGCCATCCCCGGCGCGGTCCCGGGCGGGCGGATGCGCGCGGTTCCGGCGGCACGGCAGGCGGCGTGATAAACCCGTCTTCCTTCGGAATCCGGGTTCCAGCCTCGTCTGGCACGCCGCCGCCCGCCAACCCGGCGCGCGGTAAACCCGGATTCCTTCGGTATCCGCTTTGCCCGACCCTCGGGCGCCGGGCGCGAACCTCCGGTTCGCTCGGCTTCGCGCCGCTCGGCGCGGCGCCCCTTCGGTCGCCCGGGCCGCTCAAGCGACCGGTCCGTTGGTGATGAGTAGGGCGGGCGCCGCGCGCGGCGCCCTTCGCACGCGGCCCGGGCCCCGGCTGCATGTGCGACGATGCCGGCCGGCGCGGATCGGGCCGGCTCCTGCCGCGGCGGGACGACCGGAACCGTCCCTGCCGGACCTTTTTCGCCGCGATCGTCGCAGCGGCACGGATCCAGCCATTTCTCCTGCCGCATCCTCCGGGTCGCCAGGCGATTCCGCTCGGCCTGGAAATGCCCTGGCGCGCCCGCCCTTTTCCGCGCGCCTGCCCGTTCCAATCTGTCAGGGATGAATCGCGCCCTCGCCGTCCTGGCCTTGCTGGCGTTCGGTGCCGCCTGCGCGCCGGAGGCCGATGGGCCCGTCCCCGGCGTGCCGGTCGGGGGCACCATCGTGACGGATTACGGCGGCCAGTCCGCCCCGGTCGCACACTATCTGCGCCTGCCCGATGGGCGCGTGGTGCGCGCCGATGCCGCGCCGGCGGCACCCGCCCCCCAGCGCGGCCAGGGCGACGGCGAGGCGGCGGCCGGGGCGCCGCACGCCCATCCCGGCCGCCCGATCGGCACCGGCTCGGCCTTCGCCGTCAGCGCCGATGGCCTCGCGGTGACCAATGCCCATGTCGTGCAGGGCTGTTCGGCGGTGGTGGACGAGACTGGCCGGACCATGCGGATCATCGCCGCCGACCGGCGGCGCGACCTCGCCCTGATCGATGCGGGCCGGCGCTTCGGCTCGGTGGTGCGCTTCCGCCAGCAGATGGCGGTGGATCTGGGCGAGACCGTGCTCGTCTTCGGCTACCCCTACGGCCAGGCGCTCGGCACCGGGCTGAACGTGACGAACGGCATCGTGACCGGTCTCGCCGGACCGGGGGGCGACTTCTCCCGCTTCCAGACGAACGCCGCGGTGCAGCCCGGCAATTCGGGCGGGCCGGCGGTGGATGATGCGGGCCAGCTGCTCGGCGTGGCGGTGGGGCGGCTGAACGACCTCGCGGTGCTGCGCGCGACCGGCAGCCTGCCTCAGGGTGTCAACTTCGCCATCCGCGCGGTCGAGGTCGAACGCTTCCTGACCGAGAACGGCGTGCGGCCCGAGCGCGGCCCGGTGGCGGGCGGGACGGGTGCGCGGGTGGTATCGGCGGCGGTGGCGCCGGCGGTGTTCCAGATCCTCTGCCGGGGATGAAGGCAGGCGCGCAGGCTTCGCCTTGGGGCGCCGCCCGCCTGCCGCAACCTCTCCATCATTCCGGCGTTTTCGTCGGCGAGGCTCCGGTGTGAGACGGGCACCTTGCCCGGCCTGGAGGCTGGCATGTCCGAAGCCGAGTTCGAGCGGCGCATGGCGGAACTTGATCGCCTGCTGAACGACCCCGATGTGCGGATGGACCCGGACCGCGTGTGGGCGCTGCTCGCCGAGATCAGCCGCGGCGCGGCACCCCCGGCGCGCGGCTGAACCCCGGCGGCCGAGGGGCGGTCCTGCCGCCCGCCCGGCGTTTTGAGCGCGCCGAAGGCGAAACCCTCATCCGCGGCGCGCGGCGATCAGGAACTCCCGATTGCCCTCCGGCCCGGTGATGGGGCTCGGCTCGATGCCGAGCACCCGCCAGCCCGGCAGCGCGGCCCACCAGCCGCCGATGGTGGCGCAGACCGCCTCGTGCACGGCCGGGTCGCGCACCACCCCGCCCTTGCCGACCTTGTCCGGCCCCGCCTCGAATTGCGGCTTGATCAGCGCCACCGCCCAGGCATCCGGCGCCGCGAGGGCCAGGGCGGCCGGCAGCACGGTCCGCAGCCCGATGAAGGAGGCGTCGCAGACGATCGCGCCGGGCGGTTCGGGGATGTGCCCGGCGGTGAGGTGGCGCGCATTGGTGCGTTCCAGCACCACCACGCGCGGGTCGCTGCGAAGTCGCCAGTCGAGCTGCCCATGCCCGACATCCACCGCATGGACGCGCACCGCGCCCTTCTGCAGCAGCACGTCGGTGAAGCCGCCGGTCGAGGCGCCGATGTCGAGGCCGATGCGCCCCGCCGGATCCAGGCCGAAATGCGCGAGCGCATGGGCGAGCTTGATGCCGCCGCGGCTGACCCAGGGATGGTCCTGCCCGCGCACCGAGAGCGGCTGCCCGTCCGTGACGGCATCGCCCGCCTTGGCGATGCGCCGCTCGCCCGAGAACACCTTGCCCGCGAGGATGAGCGCCTGCGCGCGCGCGCGCGACTCCGCAAGGCCGCGTTCGACCATCGCCACATCGGCCCGCTGCTTCGCGGTGGCGGCCACGGCGGCGCCGCGGCTCACGCCCGCGCGGGCAGCACCTTGTCCGCCTGCCCGAGCGCGGCGAGCGCGGTGGCGACGATGTGCGGCGCGTTCAGCCCAGCCTCGTCGTATTGCTTCTTCGGCGCATCGTGGTCGATGAAGCGGTCGGGCAGGCACATCGGGCGGATCTTCAGCCCGTGGTCCAGCAGGCCGCGCGTGGCGAGATGGTGCATCACGATGCCGCCGAAGCCGAGCATCGCGCCCTCCTCGATGGTGATCAGCACCTCGTGCTCGCGCGCCAGGCGCTCGACCAGCGCGGCGTCGAGCGGCTTGGCGAAGCGCGCATCGGCGACCGTGCAGGACAGGCCGTGCGTGGCGAGCTCGTCCGCCGCCTTGAGGCATTCGCGCAGCCGCGCGCCATAGGAGAGGATGGCGATGGCGCTGCCTTCGCGCAGGATGCGGCCGCGGCCGATCGGCAGCGGCGTGCCGCGCGCGGGCAGTTCGAGGCCGAAGCCCTCGCCGCGCGGATAGCGGAAGCCCACGGGCCGGTCGTCCACCGCCGCCGCGGTCGCGACCATGTGGGCGAGTTCCACCTCGTCGCTCGCGGCCATCAGGATGAAGTTCGGCAGGCAGCCGAGATAGGCGATGTCGTAGGCGCCCGCATGGGTGGCGCCGTCCGCGCCCACCAGCCCCGCGCGGTCCATCGCGAAGCGCACCGGCAGGGACTGCAGCGCGACGTCGTGTATCACCTGGTCGTAGGCGCGCTGGAGGAAGGTCGAGTAGATGGCGCAGAACGGCTTCATGCCCTCGGTCGCCATTCCGGCGGCGAAGGTGACGGCGTGCTGCTCGGCGATGCCGACATCGAAGCAGCGGCGCGGGAACTTCTTCGCGAACAGATCCATGCCGGTGCCCGAGGGCATCGCCGCGTTGATCGCGACGATGCGCTCATCCGCCTCGGCCTCGGCGATCAGCGCGTTGGCGAAGACCCTGGTGTAGGAAGGCGGCCCCGGCGGCGCCTTGGCCTGCTCGCCGGTCACCACGTTGAACTTCACCACGCCGTGATACTTGTCCGCGCTGGCTTCCGCCGGCGCGTAGCCCTTGCCCTTCTGCGTCACGACATGCAGCAGGATCGGGCCGGCGTGGTCGGTGTCGCGCAGGTTCCGCAGCACCGGCAGGAGGTGGTCCATGTCGTGCCCGTCCACCGGGCCGACGTAGTAGAAGCCGAGTTCCTCGAACAGCGTCCCGCCGGTCAGCAGACCGCGCGCGTATTCGTCGGCGCGGCGCGCCGCGCGCTCGAGCGGGGCCGGGAAGCGCTTCGCCAGGCGCGCCATCAGGTCGCGCAGGGTGAGGAAGGGGCGCGAGGAGATCAGCCGCGACAGGTAGGCCGACATCGCGCCCACCGGCGGCGCGATGGACATGTCGTTGTCGTTGAGGATGACGATCAGGTTGGCCTTCGACGCGCCGGCATTGTTCATCGCCTCGTAGGCCATGCCCGCGCTCATCGCTCCGTCGCCGATGACGGCGATGACGTGCCGGTCGTCGCCCTTGAGGTCGCGCGCGACCGCCATGCCGAGCCCGGCCGAGATGGACGTGGAGGAATGTGCCGCGCCGAAGGGGTCGTATTCGCTCTCGCTGCGCCGGGTGAAGCCCGACAGCCCGCCGGGCTGGCGCAGCGTGCGGATGCGGTCGCGCCGTCCGGTCAGGATCTTGTGCGGATAGGCCTGGTGGCCGACATCCCAGATCAGCCGGTCGGCCGGCGCGTCGAAGATGGCATGGACCGCGACCGTCAGCTCCACCACGCCGAGCGAGGCGCCGAGATGCCCGCCGGTCACCGAGACGGCGTCGATCGTCTCCGCCCGCAATTCCTCCGCCAGCCGCTTGAGCTGGTCGGAGGAGAGGTTCTTGAGATCGGCCGGGCTTTGCACGCGGTCGAGCAGCGGCGTGGCAGGACGGGGCATCAGTTCCTCCGCGC
>Ga0207950_100311_pt1 | contig 17459 bp, 12 predicted proteins | sample Subbio11_8B_AprC_FD_184814 | JGI IMG/M metagenome (GOLD analysis project Ga0207950, IMG submission 184814) | Serpentinite rock and fluid subsurface biosphere microbial communities from McLaughlin Reserve, California, USA - CR11_8B_AprC (SPAdes) | ecosystem: Environmental > Terrestrial > Deep... | reverse complement strand
CAGGCCAGCAATGTGGTACCCGGCAGCTTCGAAATACTGGGTCGTATTCAGCCGCGCCTGGCAGCCGATGGTTTTGTAACCCTGTTGGCTGGAAAACTCTTCAACGGTTGCTAATAACTGCTTGCCGATTCCTCTGTGCTGGTGGGCTGGGGCGATCGCCAGGTGCGAAATCCAGGCGATCCCTGCTTCCTTTTCGAAGACTTTTACAACCCCCACCAATTCACCGGTACTAGTATCGACGGCCATAAAATGCTTGCTGATCGGTTCATAGTCGTCTTTTTCGGTGCCTCTCGGCTGTCCCCCCGGCTCGCGCAGCACCCGATAACGCAGGTCGTAATAGGCTTTGAAATCGTCACGGGATTGCGGAGACTTGATCGCGATCATCGCTTGTGGCCTGTTTATTAAAAAATAAGTATCCTGTCCAATTATACACCCGGTGGGTAAAAATCCGGTTTTTGGACGGTCTTTTCGATTTGATAAAGTTAGTTAACCAACACCCTTCTTATTCACAACCGGTCGTTGACACCTTGATCTACTTCGCTGTTTCTTTGGTTTGGATAGTGCCCTGACCCTGAACCTGCGCGCCGGGTTTTCTCGTTTGTGCCTGGGTACGGTTTCGAATAAAAGGCGGGGTTTTAACCCGCCCTGAAATCGGTAGGGTGATTGGATGGTTCGATTGGGCTACACCCCGCGTCTTTCGCGGTCATAGTTCCTTCCCAGGAAACCAGGCACACGCGACTTGCGGAAGGTCAATACCATAACCAGGATCGTGGCCAGGTAGGGCAGCATCAGCAAGTATTGGTAGGGCACCTCCAAGCCGATGACCTGCGACCGGAAAGCCAACACCTCGATTCCGGCAAAGAACAGCGAACCGGCCAGGATCGGCAGCGGGCTCCACCCGCCGAAGAAAGTAAGGGCGATGGCCAACCAGCCGCGACCGCGGGTCATCCCCTCGGTAAAAGTCCCAGTGTATACCATCGGCAGGTAAGCGCCGGCCAGAGCCATCAAAGCACCGCCGGCGATGGATGTGAGGTAACGCATGCGGACCGTGTTGATCCCCATGCTATCGGCGCACATCGGGTTCTCTCCAACTGCGCGTAGTTCCAGACCTTTTTGAGTACGGAAGAGAAAATACCATAACCCCACTGAGAGCAGGACGGCGAAGTACACCAAAACATTATGCCGGAACAAAATCGGTCCAAGCACAGGGATCTGGCTCAAAAGTGGGATGGGAATATCCTGCAGCGTGGGGACCAGCGGTGGTGAGAGGGTGATACCGATAACAATTTTCGGCAGCAGGGTTGATAACCCCACCCCGATAAAAAACAACGAATAACCGATGACGAACTGGTTCATCTTCAGGGTGGTGGTGAAGTATGCCAGAGCTAAACCAAAGACCGCACCGACTGCCATGGCTGCCAGCAGACCGACCACCGTAAAGCCGGTTAAGTAGCTGACCAAAAAGCCAAGGGATGCGCCTACCAACATGATTCCCTCTTGGGCAACATTGAACACACCTGTCCGCCCTCCCAGCATCATACCCTGGCTGGCCAATACAAAAGGAACCATAGAAAGTAAAACCAACCGCAAGAAGGTGACGAGTATTTCCATAATTTACCTCCTGCGCACCACGTCGGAAAGTAGGACAAACAGCAGCACCAAGGCCTCAACGATGAACACCATTTGAACGGGGATGCCCATGGTTCGTTGCATAGCACTCGCACCTATTTCCAGTACGGCGATGAAAAAGGCCACAAACGGAACGGCCAGATTATTCCCTTTAGCGATTAAGCCGATGATCAGACTCAGCACTAAGAAGTTCGACTGCATGCCCTCGATCAGGCGGCGATGCACACCGGCCACCTCGATCGCTCCGGAAAGACCAGCCAGCGCACCGGCCAGTACCAACGAAAACACGAACATGCGCCTGACATTAACACCGAACACTTCCGCAGCCCGCGGGTTTGCGCCAGTAGCTAACAGCTCGAACCCGGAGGATGTCCGGGTTGTGTAGATGTATACTCCGGCGGCAACAACCACCGCCAGGAAAAAACCCGAATGCAGGGGAGGGTTGCTGATCAGCATCGGCAAAAAACCCCCCGACCCGATGGTCACCGTAGTTGGGTGACCAGCCGCCGGGTCACGCCACGGGCCGGTTGCGACCAGGTCAAGGATTGCGAAGGAGACAAAATTGAGCAGCACGGTCGTCAAGATTTCGTTGATCCCAAACCTGTACAGCAGCCAGGCCGGCACCAGACCGTACACCGCACCGGCGATGATGCCGGCGATAATAACCATCGGCAGCAGCAGAAAGAGCGGCAGGTCGGCGAACATAATCCCAACCGCCGTGGCTGCAATCGCACCAATGATCATCTGGCCTTCGCCACCAATATTGAACTTGCCCGCGGTAAAGGGTACCGTGAACGCCAGCGCCAGCAAAGTTAAAGGGGTGAACTTTAGCAGCGTCTGGATAAAACCATTGGGTGTACGAAAAGAAGTGAACAAAATCGTTTGATACGCACGCCCAACATCAAAGCCCATCGCGGCAATAAAGATGCCCACGGCAGCAAAAGCAGCCACGATGGCGATCACATATGGGATAACTTTACGGACAATCGTCATAATCCTGACCTCAACCTAGTTTTAACCTTCGGCCATGATTCCGCTCATCAGCCGTCCAATCATATACTTGTCGAACTGGCTGCGATCGAGCATACCGAAGATTTCCCCCCGGTAGACCACCGCAATCCGATCACACATCAACAGCAGTTCATCCAGGTCCTCAGAGATCAATAAAGTGGTGCCACCCTGGCTTTTACGCTCGAAGATCTTTTTGTACACAAAATCCATGGAAGGGATATCCAGACCGCGGGTTGGATTGTGGGCTACCAAAAGCGCCGATGATATCGAAAAAGCGCGCGCGATCATCACCCGTTGGATATTTCCGCCCGACAGCGTTCCGCCAACCTCCTCCGGACCACTGGTTTTGATGGTGTATTCGCTGATTTGTTGGCGGGCTTGCCCATAGACCTTTTTCCAATTAATGAAGGTTCCATCACTGTAGGGTGCCTGGCGGTGATAGCCCAAGATCAAATTCTGGGCTATGGTGGCTTTAGGTAGGAAGCCGTCGTGCAGGCGGTCCTCGGGGATATAGGCAATTCCCAGTTGGCGCATCGCCCCCTTCGTAACACTGCCCACATCTTTTCCATTTAACATAATTTTGCCGCTGGTAGGCGGGATGATGCCTGTCATGCATTCAGCCAGTTCGCGTTGTCCATTGCCAGCAACACCCGCCACGCCTAATATTTCTCCCTGCCGAATCTCAAAATTTAGATTTTTAAGGCGAGCGATTCCATCTTTGCTGTACAAGCTAACCGATTCCACTTCCAAAGCAACTTGGGCCTCTCTTGGGACCGCAATAAATTTTTGACCCTCGCGCGCAAAGTAGATGCTTCCTTCTATGTCCATCTTTTCGCCAACCATGGCGCGCACAAAAATTTCTTCCGAGGCGTGCGTCCGGTCAAGTGAAGTAATGTTACGGCCTTCGCGTAAAACGGTAATCCGATCGCAAACACGCAGCACTTCGCGTAATTTGTGGGTGATAAAAACGATACTCAAGCCATCGTCCACCAACTTGCGCAGCGAATCGAATAATGAGTCGACCTCTTGGGGGGTCAAATTCGTGGTGGGTTCGTCGAGGATCAAAATTTTAACCCCGCGGTAGAGCGCTTTAAGGATTTCCACTTTCTGACGGGCGCCGACCGGAAGCGTATCGATCGTGGCGTTTAAATCTACGTCCAAACCAAAGCGCTGGCATAACTCTTTAACTTTAGCAGTCTCGTCAACCAGTTTCATCGTAAAGCGATGATTGACATCCGTACCTAAGACGATATTCTCGAGAACCGTATAGTTGGAAACTTGCAGGAAGTGCTGGTGCACCATCCCTATTCCGGCGAGCAGTGCATCACGCGGAGATTGAATCTCTATTTTTCCCCCTTGCAGGATGATCTCTCCGCTTTCCTTACGGTACAGCCCGTAGAGTATGTTCATTAATGTGGTTTTGCCAGCCCCGTTGCCGCCTAACAGACCGTGAATTTCTCCGGTATGGAGGGTGAAGGAAACATTATCCAAGGCGACGGTTTTGTCAAAAACCTTGCGAATACCTTTGAGTACCAGGATAGGCTCTTTGTCCATAGGATCTCTACACCTTTAACCAGATCCCACCCACTTTTAGACGAGGGTGATGAGCCGTGGTCTGGATCGACCCGGCATGCTCCTTAAGGGATGAAACGACAGGGGGTTTCGGTCCCAAAATACGAACCAAAAACCCCCCTATCAAAACGACCAGGTAATTATTAATTACTTGTATTCGCTGACGTTCTTGACAACCTCAATCTTGCCATCCACCAGGTCTTTGATGATGGTTTCCATCTGCGCCTGGACTTCGGGAGAGACATTTTTAAGCGGCATTTGCAGAGAAACGCCGGTGGCAAATCCAAGCGGGTAGTAGCCGCCCGTTTCTCCAGCCACGATGCGGGTATAGATTTCGTTAAGCGGGCCGGCAAAGTCGTAGATCAACGAGGTCATATAGTTTTCTGGGGCGAAACTGGCTTTGTCGGTATACTTGGCTGTCACCCAAACATCGGTGGGAGATGCCTTAGCTGCCTCGAACAGTCCGAACATACCCAAGTTAAGCGATCCCATAATCACGTCGTAACCTTCAGCGATGAGCGCATCCGCTACCTGGCGGGCTTTGGTCGGATCATTAAAATCACCCGTCCAAACTGCTTTGATTTCTACATCCAACCCGAGGTCATTAACAGCCTGCTGGACCGCGTGAGCTTCCGCGTAGGAAAACGGCAAAGCCAGGCCGCCCAAGTAACCAATTTTACCGGTTTCGGTCTGCAGAGCAGCCAGCGCGCCGATCCCGTAGAACCCAACGTGGAAATTGCGGTCAATAAACCACAAGTTGGCCGGCGGATTTTCGACCTGGGCATCGCCTTCAGCGATGAAAACCACATCCGGGAACAGGCGTGCGAGGTCAACGGTCTGGGTGACGAATTGGCCGCCATGGGTCCAGATGATGTTATAGCCGGCATCGATATATTCACGCATAACGCGATCAACATCCGGTACAGCCACACTTTCCGAATAGGCGGTTTCGATACCGGCGGCTTTCTGAAGTTCTGAAATCGCAATATAACCTAAGGTGTTGTAATCAGCATCGGTAATCACACCCGGGAAAATTGCCGCCAGTTTGTAGGTCTTCGCTTCCGGTTGTTCGGCGGCCGGGGCGACCGGGGCGCACTGCGCAACCAGGAATGCCATCAAAATAAACACGAGCAGCAGACTATACTTCGTCTTTTTCATTTCTTCCTCCGGATAAAATTTTTGGGTTGGGGGTTGGGTTTGGGAAACCGAAAAGCAGTACCGATTATATCGCAGAACAATTTAAACGGGTATCCCTTGTTGGCATACACTGTTGTCATACATCTTGGACGATTGGAAAAATCTTTCCGGCTGAGCCCCCCATGCCCTTTTTACAGGGCCCCCCCATTTTTATGGAATGCGATTGCCTTGTTCAACCCATAATGTGAGTTAATTTCACCTCCTTAATGATAAGATTAGGGCAGCCAAGTGATCTCCCTTTGACCATTTTAATTTTTTAAACCAGCAGGGTGACTTCCATGCAAATGCAGATGGTTCCCTTGTTTCCCGGCTGGTATTCTTGCGGGCTAAGGGACACCCCGGCACTTGGGTGTGTTTTTTTGATTCGCTCGTGTAATTGCGAAATTGGAAATTTGAGACCATAATTAAGTAAAGGACATGAATTGGGGGGAAGGCGGATTTTCCCCAGCGGCAAATTTAGCGCGAACAGTTTGATGACTATGGAAACGATATGAACCTTCGTTGGACGATTCTAGGGCTAATTTTTATCACGTTGTTAGGGTTGATCCTTATATTTACGGTCAGTTTACAATCGATCCTGGTTCCCCATTTTCGCGGCGAAGAGCAGCGCGCCTCCACATTGAATATTCAAAGGGTCAGAGGTGTGTTGGATAGTTATTCCGCCGCTTTAGCCGATACAGCCCGGGATTGGTCGCGCCGTGACGACTCCTACGACTTTGTTTTAACGCTTAATCCAGGCTACATTCAAACCAACCTGGAAGATTCCACGTTTATCGATTTACATCTTCATTTGATGGCCTTTTATAACCAGGATGGGAAACGGGTCTACGGGAAGGGGTTTGACCCGCAGCAAGGCAGCGAAGTCTCTTTACCGGTTGTACTGCCCGAACAGCTCGAACCTACCGATGCCTTGCTCCAAGGGCCTGACAGTGAAGGAATGGTGGCCGGCATACTTGTGACCGAGAAACACCCCCTGATTTTAGTGTCGGCTCCAATCCTGCGTACCGGTGGTGAAGGACCTCCCGCCGGCAGGCTGGTCATCGGCCGCTATCTGGATTCGTTCGAAATCCAACGGATTGCATCGGTGGTTCAATTTCCGCTCTTACTGCTGCCATATAACCAGCCTGACCTGCCAGAAGATTTTCAAAATGCCCAAACTCATCTGACCGCCAATAATCCTACCTTCAGCCAGCCGCTAAGCGAAATCGGATTGGCTGGGTATGTACTTTTAACCGACTTTTATAACCAGCCAGCCTATATTTTGCGTATTGAGCAGGCGCGCACTATTTTTCGTAACAGCCAGTTTGTGCTCCGCTATTTGTACACCATCCTGATTTCTGGGACACTGTTGTTCAGCATTATTACCTTCTTTTCGATTGACCGGCTGGTATTGGCCCGTTTGCGCCAGCTCGGTAACGATGTTGTGAGCATTGGACGCAGCGGAAATTTGAACGCGCGCGTAAATGTAACCCGGCGGGATGAGCTTTCCAGGCTGGCGGTTACGATCAACCAGATGTTGAGCGATCTACAGCAGTCCCAGAATCGGCGCAAAGAAAGTGAAGAGCGCTTTCATATGGTGGTCGAGTCGATGGACGACATCGTCTTCATTGTCGATCAGAATGTGCGCCGTTTGCGATTCTTCGGAGAAAAAGCGCGCTCACTTGGGTTTATTAATCGGGTTAGCTTGCCTGGCCAGGTGGACGAATCGGCGATGCCCCTCGAGGATTTCGAAAAACTAGGCAACCAAACAAAGATGCCCAAAGAAGCCTTTCGCAATCATCTAGAAGCCTTCAAACTGGCTCAATTTGGGCGCCATATTACCTACGAGTGGAGTATGCCCTTTGAAGATCAAGTTCTCAGGTTTCAGACCGCACTTTCACCGGTGAAAGATGACCAGGAACGGATCACCGGTCTTGTGGGGGTCAGCCGCGACATCACCCACCTGAAGCAATTAGACGCCGCACTGCGCCAGCGGGTGCAGGAGTTAAACGCATTACAAGACCTGGCTCGCTCCTTTTTGGAGAAGACCGATACCCCATGGATGGCCATGGAAGGCTGCCGCCTGCTGGTTGAGCAGTTCGACCTGGACGCTGCCTGGGTGGCAGCTTTGGATGAGGAAAAATACGCCCTTACCCCATTGGCTTATCGGGGGATTGCCCTGGAGGAACCAACCGCCATCCCCCTAGTGAATAATGGACAACCCGGTTCCCATCCGATATTACGCGCTATCGACATTGGTCAGCCCATCACTTTTCGGATCCCTGAAATTAAAGAACAGGATGCCCTCCTCCAAGGTGAACGAATGTATGTCGGGATGTTGTGCATCCCTTTGAAGGTTGGTGAACAGCCAATGGTGCTTTCAGTGTACAGTTTTACCGATCATGAATTTACGGCGGTCAAAACCCAATTGGTTCAGGCTGTTGCTCACCTGATGGCCATGGCAATTTCAAAGGCTGAATTGTTCGAGCAGGTTCGCCTTGATCAGCAACGCATGCAGAACTTATCTCACCGGCTTGTCGAAATTCAAGAAGAGGAAAGCAAACGGATCGCTATGGAACTGCACGATGAGATCGGGCAGCTTTTAACCGGTTTGAAGCTGCAATTGGATATCAGCAGCGGCTATATCGTAACCGGGCAAACGGGTTACCTGAATCAGGCCCGCACACTGGTCGAAGAATTGCTCCACAAAGTGCGCAACCTTTCCCTGGATCTGCGTCCCAGCATGTTAGATGACCTTGGTTTGCTGCCGGCGCTCTTATGGCATTTTGATCGTTTCACTGCCCTGACCGGTGTGAATGTCAATTTTCAGCAGCACAACCTGGAAAACCGCCGTTTCTCTGCCCAAATTGAGACGGTGGCATATCGGGTTGTTCAGGAAGCGCTCACCAATGCTGCCCGCCATGCCAGGGTTTCAGAAGTAGCGGTGCGTTTGTTGTGTACGGATACGATGTTGACTATCCTGGTCGAAGACCGCGGAAAGGGTTTTTCCACCACCCAAATCCTTGGGGCCAGCCGCTCTCGCGGGTTGATGAGTATTCGAGAACGAATTGCTCTGGTTGGCGGGAAGCTTGGCATCGATTCGGTACCAGGCTGGGGGACTTCTTTGCAGATTGAGCTGCCAGTTTCTGAAAGGATTACCCATGATCACAATTCTCCTCGCCGATGATCACCATGTCGTCCGCCAAGGTTTGCGCTCATTGATCGATTCGCAACCCGACCTCAACGTGATAGCCGAAGCCAGCGATGGACACGAAGCCATGGGGAAAATCTTGAAACTCAAGCCAGAGGTCAGCATTCTGGATATGATGATGCCGAGCATGAATGGGCTGGAAATCACCCGCCAGGTATGGAAAACAACGAAAGTTTTAATTTTGTCGATGCATTCGAGCGAAGCCTATGTAATCGAGGCGTTGCGCAATGGCGCTTTAGGGTATGTGCTCAAAGATTCAACCGCATCTGAATTAATCCAGGCTATCCATGTCATCGCGGGTGGACAGCGCTACCTCAGTTCGCCTTTTTCCGAACGAGCCATCAGCGCCTATGTGGAGCGGGCAAAAACCGGAAGCTTGGACCCGTTTGATACCCTGACCATTCGAGAGCGTGAGATATTAAAAATGGTAGCCGAAGGCAACAGCACCGCCGATATCGCCGAAAAACTTTCGATCAGCCCGCGAACGGTCGAGGCCCACCGCGCCAATATTTCCCGCAAGTTGGATATTCAATCTCAGGCGGATTTAATCCGGATCGCGCTGAAAAAAGGCCTTTTACCAATGGACCGCTAAATATCCCGAAACAAACCTTTTTCCCTATCTTTTAGCTCCACGTGTCTACAAATTCAACTCGGTAAAACAGGAATGCGGTTAACGATGGGGTACGTGCCCTCACCGCCCCCCCGTATTTAATTCCTCCCCTTTTCATTAAGGTCGATTCGCCCAAAGCCAGATTTAATCCGTACCCTCCCAGCCGCAATTACGGGAGGATACGAATAGAAAATTAAAAACGGGTTGGGTAATCTTAATAGCAGTATGATGGCTCCCTCTTTACTCGAAACCGAGGTTTTTGAACCATCGAGGAGACCCAAAGGTATGGAAGGTCCTTTCCATATCCTTAACTATGCCCGTAGGCGACTCGATCCTACGGTCCGGCTGTACACCTGGATCGGAGACCATCGTGCGGGTCGAAAAATCTTCTGAAAATGGCCAAATGGTCCTGCTATTGATGCTGATTTTGCTGGTATTATTGGCATTAACTGCCCTGGCGGTCGATGGCGGAATGGTTTACTCCAACCGCAGTTTTCTGCAAAGTGCGGCCGATTCGGTCAGTTTGGCGGCTGCCGATAAAATAACCCGGGAATTAAATGTCAAAAACTCCAGCGGTAACTATCTATTTACTTACGAAAACTTCTCTTGTTCAAATTCGCAGGTGCAGACAGCGGTTTCCCAGGCTATCGCTGAAGCCCGCCTGCGCGCTTCCGCAAGCAATATTCTCCTCGATGGCGATATCAGCGATGGTCACGGGGTCGAGGTGATTTGCAATGAAAATTCAAACGGGAACGGTCAGGATAAAACCATCGATGTGATCGTCAAAATGGTGTCCGTGACCGATACTGCATTCGCCCACCTGGTTTATCGCAGCCCGATAAAGCTGCAGGTCGAGTCGTTTGTTCGCGTTTTCCGGCTGCAACCACCGGAGTAGGCAATCCGCTCGCTTTAGTCAGCCCAAGCTGCTGGGGCACCCAAGGCGGGAGCAACTATTAAAGGCAATATTTCCATGATCACTCAAAAACTTTCCCCCGATGGCGCACCTGCCATTTATGTAGATACCCCTCCCGGCCAACTTTGCCTGACATTCCTCCAACCCGATATTGTACGGGTGCGTTTGGCTGGCGGAAATTTCTCGCCGCGCCGCTCCTGGGCTGTACCACCCCCGGATCATGCCTTTTCCGGCACCGATTGGGAGGTTTTTTCAGATCCCAGCACCCTTCGGGTTGCGGCCGCATCCGGAGGACTAACCGCCAACCTGGACCCAGCCACCGGCCGGCTTTCGTTTACCGATGGTCAAAAGAGAAACTTTTGCTCCGACGCTGAACCGCCAAAGGCTGACTCCTCCGGTGTGCAGTGTGTCAAAGAGGTTGCGGACAGCGAGCATTTTTACGGGTTTGGTGAACGCACGGGTATCCAGCTCGAACGGTCGGGACGTTGGATGCACAACTGGACCACCGACCCGGCCCAAATGCATTCCACCGGCGTCGATCCGATGTATAAAGCCATTCCGGTTTACCTGGCTGTGCGTCCTGGCGGGCCAGCTTACGGGCTGTACTTTAATAATACCTGGCGCAGTTCTTTCGACCTGCGCATGCCCGGCCAATTAATGTACCTGGCCGAGGCCGGCGAGTTGGATTATTACCTGGTTTATGGCCCAACTCCATCTGAGGTGACCGAAAAATTTGCTGCCCTTCTAGGACACATGCCGCTCCCTCCCCGCTGGTCTTTAGGCTACCACCAGAGCCGCTGGAGCTACACACCCGATCAGGAAGTCCGCCGCATCGCTGCCGAACTGCGCCGCCGTAAACTGCCGTGCGATGTCCTCCACCTGGACATCGATTACATGGATGGTTACCGGGTTTTCACCTGGGACAAAGAACGATTCCCAAACCCTGCCAGGCTGGCAGCCGATTTGCGCGCCCAGGGGTTTCGCCTGGTGAGCATTATCGATCCGGGAGTAAAATCTGATCCCGATTATGCGGTTTACCGATCGGGATTGGAACAGGATTATTTTATTCGGGATGCCAGTCGGCAAGTGGTGCACCGCTATGTTTGGCCGGATGATTCGGTTTTTCCAGATTTCAGCCGACCGGAGGTGCGCGCCTGGTGGGGAGAATTGCAGCGCACATTAACCGACACCGGCATTGCCGGAATTTGGAACGATATGAACGAGCCGGTTGTGTTTAGCCTGCCATTCAGCCAGGGGGGCGGGTCGGTGGGCAGCCTGCCGGTCGACTGTCCGCAAGGTCCACCCGATGAACGCACTACTCACGCCGAGGTCCACAACTTGTACGGTTCTGGGATGGCCCAGGCTTCGTATGAGGGGTTACTCAAACTTAGACCGGAGGATCGGCCTTTTAATTTATGTCGTTCCGGTTTTGCCGGCATCCAGCGTTGGACAGCCTCTTGGATGGGTGATAATGCCTCTTCCTGGGAGCACCTTGAAATGAGTCTGCCCCAATTAATGAATATGGGCTTGAGTGGCACGCCGTTCGTGGGTGTGGATATTGGCGGCTTCACCGATCATGCCACACCCGAACTATTTGCGCGGTGGATTGAGGCTGGCATCTTGTACCCATTCTGCCGAGGGCATTCGGCCATTGGCACCATTCAGCAGCAGCCCTGGGATTTTGGAGAGCAGGTGGAAGCCATTGCGCGTAAATATCTTGAACTGCGCTACCGTCTGCTGCCCTATCTATACACCTTGTTTTACCAGGCCCACACGACCGGTCAGCCCATCTTACGCCCGCTGCTTTACCATTTCCCGGATGATCCGGCGGTTTTTCATCTGCACGACCAGGCCATGTTGGGGCCAAGTTTGATGGCTGCGCCAATCGTGCAGCCAGGCCGCCATGCCCGGAGTGTTTATCTGCCGGCCGGGGTCTGGTATGATTATTGGACCTCCGAACGCCTGGAAGGCGCAAGTACTATTCTCGCTCCTGCACCTTTGGATCATCTGCCGTTGTATGTGCGGGCCGGTGCCGCCTTACCCCTTGGCCCGCTCATGGCCTACACCGATGAAAAACCACTGGACCCGCTTACCCTGGAAGTTTACCCGGGCAACGGCCAATTTGATTTTTATGAAGACGACGGCCATTCGTTTGCCTACCAGGACGGAGAATTTACCGTGACCCAACTTGCGGTTTCTCTTGAAGGCGGCCGCCTGGTGGTTTCGGTTGGTCCGCGGCAGGGGCGATATCAACCCGATCCACGCCGCATCATCGTACGCGTCCACGGCGGAGGATCACAACCGCCCGTGGAAGAAACCTTTGAAGATACCGGTGCTTTCCGGCGCTTGTATTTCGACTTGTAGGATGGTTTAGGTCTGCTAAAAAACTTCGGTAAAACAGGAAAGGCGACCTTATTGGCCCTGGGTTGCCGGTTGGCTATACTTTTAACTCATAAATAAAATTCGCCATATGCTCGCGTTCGCGCCAGCCGCGCTTTTTGCAGAATCCTCGTTGGTACGATTCGCGCGTCCGTCCATTGATCAGCATCAAACGTGAACAGCCGCGTTTACGCGCTTCCACTTTGATACTCTCGATCAACTGAGTACCGATGCCTGTCCCGCGGGCAGCCTTGTGCACAAAGACTTCCGACACATACCCCTCTCCCCCCTCCAAGAAAAGGCATGGCAGCCAATGTACCGCGGCATACCCCAGCAATCTCCCCGCCCCGGTTTCGGCCACCAGTAGGAAGTGGCTGCCATCGGTCAGGCTGAGTTCCAAACCACGGCTTATTTGGGCTTGTAAACCCTCTACGGTCATTTCAATGATGGAGGTCAACCAATCCACACTGCGAAGCACTTCCCCCAATCCTGCCGCATCCTCGGGTCTGCCTTTACGAATTTGCACTTCCATTTCACATCTATCCGTTTGTTGGTGTTATCATCAAATTCTACTCGATAATCATCCTGATAAACGGTAAACCCAACCGGGACCTTGTATACACAGGCATAAGGTACAAAAACACAATCACTTCTTCCATTTTTCATCGGACACGCTATAATTTGATTACAGAGTGTCAAAGACGCGATCGGTACTCAAAGGAATCCCACACTCAAGGCCTATTCGGATATGGAAGTTATCGCTGCTTATATCAACCAATTTTGGCTGACGGTCCAATCGGGACAAATGCCATTTGATTATGGATGGATCTATCTTATTCTGACCTTTTTAATCATGATCGAGGGGCCAGTTGCGATTTTGGTAGCGGCTGGGGCTTCATCGGTTGGCTTATTAAACCCCCTGTATGTTTTTATCGCTGCCACCATGGGAGATTTGATCGCCGATGGATTGTGGTATGCTCTGGGGTATTACGGCAAAATTGATTGGGTTCTGCGCCGCCGGCGTTGGTTTGGGGTCGACCCAAGCAGGTTGGATGCCCTAAAAACAGTGATCGACCGCCATTTTGTAAAAATCATCATCTTTGCTAAAATTTCGAATGGGATGATCGTGCCCGTCCTGATTGCCACAGGGGTTGCCCGAGTTGCCTGGAGACGCTGGTTTCCCCTTCTTTTGGTCGCCAATTTGTTGAACGGCCTGGTAATGGTTTTGTTGGGGTACTATCTAACATCCAGCCTGTTAAAGATCCAGGAAGGGATTCAATTTGCCGGCATTGCATTCACGGCTATCTTTCTCCTGGCTGCCAGCATATACATGCGCTGGTACATTAGCCGCACCGATTTGCTTGAAAAGTTGGAGACAAACAGGTCGTAATTAGTTACGACATTGAGGATCGTATGCGTATCTTGATTTGCAGCACAATGTACCCGCCTGATCTGAATGGACAGTCGGTTTTTTGCAACAACCTCGTGGAGGGACTGGCTAATTTTGGCCACCAGGTTATGTTGTTACATCCAGCGTGTTCACGGTCTGCATCGGCTTCTGCGCTTGTGACCAAGGGTGTCCAGGTTGAATCGATCCCAGGAATACAACTGGGGTTTATCCATCCGGATTTACGCCTGACATTCGGCCATTCCACCAAGGTGCGGAGTGTTTTCGATCGTTTCCAACCTAACCTGGTACATGTTCAGGATTCATCTCCACTGTGCCAGGCGGTACTGCGTGAGGCGCGCCGGCGTGGGATACCTTCTCTGGCAACCCATCATCCAGGGCCGGAAGTCAGTGCACCTTATTTTGTTCACTGGCCGGGTCCATTTAAGTGGATTGCTGAAGGGATCGCCTGGCGGTTTTTGATGGCTCATCTCAACCAGGCCGATCAGGTTACTGTCCCTTCGCGGAGTTCGGTGAAAATGTTGGCTGCCCGGGGCTTACGTTCGGCTATCCGCCCGCTTTCTTGCGGTATTCATTTGGATGACTTTTATCCCAATCCAGACCTGGAGCGGACTAGCGTGCTGGAAAAGTATGGGATTGACCCTGAGCGCCCCATGATTCTCTATGTCGGCCGTGTCGATGGTGAAAAGCGGGTAGACGTGCTGGTGCGCTCGCTGGTCTGCGAGGGTTGCGAAGAGGTCCAACTCGTCATTGCTGGAACAGGTTCGATGGAACCGGCCTTGCAGCGCCTGGCGAAAGATATCGGTGTACAAGGGCAAGTGCACTTTCTTGGAAAAGTGCAGCATGCCGATTTGCCCGAACTACTTAACAGCACAGATATTTTTGCAATGCCCGGCGATGCCGAATCCTTCAGTATCGCCACCCTGGAAGCCATGGCTTGTGGCAAGCCGATCCTGGCAGCCAATGCAGCCGCCTTGCCGGAATTGGTTACCCACCTGGTAAACGGTTACCTGTTTACTCGTGGTCAACCTGCCGATGCTGCCCGGGGAATTCAGACCCTGCTTCGTAACCGCGCGGATTGGCCCAAAATGGGGCAAGTCAGCATACAACGCGTTCAGAGTCACCGATTTGAGAACATCCTCCAACAATATGATACCGTCTACCGGTCCAACATGGCCGCCGCTCTCCAGGGAGGGATCACACCCCATCCATCCTCGGGTAACAGGCGGCCTGGCTGGTTGTTCAAACCGGTGCTTCTTTTGGTTTTACTTTCTGTAATGCTTTTTTCACAAGTCCTCAATCCACTCAGCACCCAAGCGGCCCCGCTTTTACAGTTGGAAGTCCATGCTCCATTCGATATGGATGAAATCCGTGAATTTTTGGACAGCCTGGATCAGAATGGGGCAAACCCGCTCGAATCGGCAGCACTTATTCAGGTTCTGGTAAAGCAAGATGAGCAGGTGCGGGTTATTGTGATACCACGGCCGAAAAATGACACGGATACATCCTTTGCACCTGCATGGCAAGAATTATATCCCACGCTTGATGAAGGTTGGCAATCCTTAGGGGCCGCCTTAATTGATTTAGGAGTCCCTGAAGAGATGGTCGATTTATTTAACCTTTCCGTAATTTCGGATGACTCAAATAGAAGTAACCCCTGGCCAGGCAGCATTCACACCCCGGATTGATCGAGGCGGGAAAATATTTTCCAGAAGAGGATACCAGGAAGGTGAGGCAATCACCCGTTTAGCCTCATCCAGGCGCTTTTTCCACCCACCGAAGTGCTGCCGCTGACAAACCAAATACCGGCAGCAAAGAAACCAACACACACCGGACCCACCGAAATGGGGTTGTCCGGCTATCCAATTCTTTGGGCCTCTACGGGAAAAATCGAAAACGAAAATGGGCGATCCTTGTCTGCCTACCGGCCCTCTCACGATCCCCACTCCCACCCCTTCCCAACCTTCCATTTGACATCCCTCTCGCTGGACGGTACAATCATGGACGCATGGAAGCCATGGACTATCTAAAAACACTCAACCCCGCCCAGCGCACGGCGGTTACCGTTGGTACAGGCCAGGCGCTGGTGTTGGCGGGGCCGGGTTCGGGAAAAACCCGCGTACTGACCCATCGCATCGCTTACCTGATTCAGGGACTGGGTGTGCACGCCCATACCATCCTGGCGGTTACCTTCACCAACAAGGCTGCCCGTCAAATGGAAGCCCGCCTGGAAGCGCTGCTGCCTGGCGGCGCGCCCGGTGTCTGGCTGGGTACCTTTCATGCCAATTGCGCAAAAATCCTGCGCCGCGAATCGCAATACTTGCCCTTCGACAACCATTACGTCATCATGGACGCCGATGACCAGCTCGCCATCCTGCGGCGGGTGATCAAAGACCTCAACCTGGATGAGAAGACCTTCCGGGCCGCCAACATCCACGCCGCCATCTCGAATGCCAAGAATAACCTGGTTACAGCCGGGGACTTTCCGACTCGCAGCTACCGCGAAGAGGTGACGAAACGCATATACGAACGCTACCAGGATACGCTGCGCACTTCCAACGCTGTCGATTTCGACGACTTGCTGCTAGAGACCGTACGACTGCTGGTGGAGAACCCGCCGGTGCGCGAGCGCTATGCGCGGCGCTTCGAGCATGTATTGGTGGATGAATTCCAGGACACCAACCTGGTACAGTACGAGCTCCTCAAGCTGCTTGCTTCGTACCACGCCAATATTTTCGTCGTTGGGGATGAAGACCAATCGATCTACCGCTGGCGGGGGGCAGATTACCGCAATGTGCGCCGCTTCGAGGAAGATTATCCCGCCTGCCAAAAGATTCTGCTCGAACAAAATTACCGGTCAACCCAGACGGTTCTGGATGCCGCCCGGGCAGTGATCGAGCATAACCCCTACCGCACCCCCAAACACCTGTTCTCAGACCGCGGCAAAGGTGAGCGCATCGTGCTGTACGAGACCGCCGACGACCATGCCGAAGCCGCTTTTGTGGTCGATACCATCCAGCAATGGCTCCGTAATGGCAAGGCTGGCGGTGGCGATTTTGCGGTCATGTACCGCACCAACGCCCAATCCCGCCTGCTGGAGGAGGCCTGCCTGCGCGCCGGGATGCCCTATCGCCTGGTCGGAGCGCTGCGCTTTTATGGGCGGCGCGAGATCAAAGACCTGATCGCCTTCCTGCGCCTGGTACACAACCCGCAGGATGAAGTTTCGCTGGCGCGGGTGATCAACGTGCCGCCGCGCGGGGTGGGGGAAAAGACCCTGGTGGCACTCAACATGGCTGCCCGCCAGGCCAATCTATCCCCGGGTTGGTTGTTGATCGAACTGGGCCGGAAAGGCAGTGACTCGCCTTATTGGGGACGTTTCAACGGACGCAGTGGGCTGGTGCTCTCGGATATTGGCGCACTTTTAGCCGCCTGGCGGTCCGCCAACGAAGACGGGCTGCCGCTGCCGGCATTATTCGACCGCATTTTGGCCGATGTTGGCTATCAGGAGTACATCGACGACGGCAGCCAGGATGGAACCGACCGCTGGGAG
>Ga0207950_100304_pt1 | contig 17887 bp, 16 predicted proteins | sample Subbio11_8B_AprC_FD_184814 | JGI IMG/M metagenome (GOLD analysis project Ga0207950, IMG submission 184814) | Serpentinite rock and fluid subsurface biosphere microbial communities from McLaughlin Reserve, California, USA - CR11_8B_AprC (SPAdes) | ecosystem: Environmental > Terrestrial > Deep... | reverse complement strand
ATCCGACCTCCCCGAGATCCGGCCGCGCCTGGCCGATGCGAATGGCGACCGCGCCCCGGACCTCTGGATCCCGGTGATCGGGGGCAATGTGAACACCGCCTGGGATCTCTGGCTGATGCGCCCGGAGGAGGCGCGCTTCCGCCGCGCGGGGGAGGTGAGCGGACTCGGCTTCTCGCGCGACGGGGCGGGGCGGCTGGTCGCGCTCTCGCGCGAGGGCTGCTGCGCCATGTCCTATTTGTTCCACGATGTCGATGCGGATGGGCGGTTGCGGGAATTGTTCGGCGTCGAACGCCGCCTCGACACGCCGGGGCGCGGTGCCTGCACGGGGCAGGCCATCGCCATCGCGCCGCCGGCCTCCACGCTGCGCGCGACCTGCGCGCTGACCTCGGGCGAATTGCCGGGGCGGCGGCTCGCGGTGCCCTGAAACCTTTTCCGCCGCTGGTGTCCATTTTTCCTGACCCTCAGACGCCGGGCGCGAACCTCCGTGAACCGCCCCGGGTTTGTCGGAGGCCTCAACGCTTGAGAGGCTCTGACGATGACAGACCCCGGACAGCGGCGATCTTCGCCGGAGGTTCGTGAGCGAGCGGTTCGCCTGGTGCGGCAGCATCAGGGCGAGCACGCCGCGCGAGGGGCGGCGATCGGTTCCATCGCGGGCGAGATCAGCCGGGGCTGTGCATGAGCGCAGGCCGATCGATGGCGGGTTGGTGCACCACTCCGAGAGCGAACACTTTGGTACGGGTCGTGCGCTGCAGGCATCAGTGGTTCGACTATGACAGCGTGAGCGAGGCGCGGGCCTCGCTGGCGCGGTGTCCGGATGTCTACAATCGCCGCCGGCCGCCTTCGAGGCTGGGTGCGTGGACGCCGGAGCAGGCGTATCCGGAGCATCTGCCATGGCAGATGGCTGCATGAAACCGCCGCCGGTGGTGCAGCCTCGCTCCGGTTGGGCAAGCCCTGGGCCGAAGCCCCCCGCGCACCGTCCGGGTATTCAGGCGCGCGGATCCTGCCCGTAATAGAGCGCGACGGTGTGCGTCGCCTCGGCGAACATCAGCCAGCGTTCGGCGAGCAGCCCGACCAGCGCGAGGCCGGTGGCGGCGAAGATGAACAGCCCCCCCGCCAGCGTGCCGCCGAGCGGCAGCGCGAGCGCCAGCAGCGCCGCCGGCACGGCGAATCCGGCCAACGCGGCGACGTGGCGCAGTCGCCGCGCGTGGACGCGGCCGATGCGGAAGGCCATCTCGCGCAACAGGTAGTTGGTCTCGGTGTGCGGCGGGTCGAGCGGGCGCACCTTGCCGATGAAGCCGAGGCCTGTCGCCGTTTCCATCGTCGCGACCGGCGGCGCGGCATCCACGCTGCGCCAGTAGGCGCGCTTGAGGATGAAGGCGGCCGCGCCCAGCACCGCCGCGATGGCCGCCGGCACCGCCGCCGCACCCCAGAAGGCGGCGAACAGGGCAAGCAGCGCGGCCCCGGAGAAGGCGGCGAACAGCAGGTAGCCGGGTGTCACGAGCGGGTGGTGCCACTGCCGGATGGGCCTGAGCGAGGCGTAGATCATGCCCGTGCAATAGACCGTCGTCGTGGCCCCGATGGCCGCGAGCAGGCCCATCGGCGCGGTGAATCCGCCGCCGCCGCCGATCACGCCGACGAAGAACAGCCCTGCCGGGGCGAATGTCGCGACCGCCGCGACACCCTCGCGCGACAGCCAGGAGGAGCGCCACTGGCTCAGCGCGCGCCAGATGCGTTCGGGGCGGCCGAGATGCGCGGTCGAGGACAGCAGCCCGAGCATGACCAGCACCAGCGCGACGCCGATGGCCAGCGCCCCGAAGCCCGCCGAGGCGGGCACGAGGCCGAGCGGGCGCAGCAGCCCCACCCAGAACAGCAGCCCGTAGCCCGCACCCGAGGCCACCGTGAAGAAGATGATCGAGGGCGCGGGATTCATCGCGACAGCACCTTGTCCACCCAGCGCAGCAGCGGGTTGCTGATCTGCGAGGGCAGCGGCCCGGCATCCTTGGGCGGCCCGGCATCGGCCTTCGGTGCGCGCCGCGGCGGCAGATAGCGGTTCACCGGCTTGTAGCCGAGTTCCGGCATCAGCTCGAACCCGCCTCGCTCGGCCACCAGTTGCGACACGGCGCTGGACGAGTCGCCGAGGTCGCCGAAATGCCGCGCATTGGCCGGGCAGGTGGTGACACAGGCGGGCTGGCGCTGCTTCTCGGGGATGTGTTCGTTGTAGATGCGGTCCACGCACAGCGTGCACTTCTTCATCACGCCGGCATCGTCGTCGAATTCGCGCGCGCCATAGGGGCAGGCCCAGGCGCACAGCTGGCAGCCGATGCACATGTCGGTGTTGACCAGCACGATGCCGTCCTCGGCGCGCTTGTAGCTCGCACCGGTCGGGCAGACGGTGACGCAGGCGGGTGTTTCGCAGTGCAGGCAGGAGCGGGGGAAGTGGACGGTGCGGCCGTCCTCGCCGTCGCCGGCCTCGTAGGCATGCACGCGGTTGAACCAGACGCCCTCCGCGCCCGCCGAGTAGGGGTTGCGGTCGGGCAGCGGGGCCATGTGGCCGGAGGTGTTCCATTCCTTGCAGTTGGTCGCGCAGGCCTGGCAGCCCACGCAGGTGTCGAGGTCGATGACGAGGCCGAGCTTCTTCGCCCCTGGCTGCGGCAGCGATGTCATGGCTTCGGCCCTCCCGCGTCGTAGCGCAGGATGTCGGGTGTCTCGGGCATGTTGGGCGGCGGTTCGAGCATGGTGGGCAGCGGGTCGGTGACGCCTTCCTCGCCTGGCGCGCATTTCGTGACCTTCACGCGCAAATCGTACCAGGCGGCCTGGCCGGTGACGGGGTCGGCATTGGCCAGCCGCGGGCCGGTCTGGCCGGGCAGCCATTCGCTGATGACGTGGTTGAGCAGGAAGCCGCGCGTGGCCTCGGCGGCCGAGGGGCTCAGCATCCAGGCACCGGCGCGCTTGCCGATGGCGTTCCAGGTCCAGACGGTGTCGCGGTTCACGCCTTCCATCAGCGACAGCTGCGCCTTCACGCGGCCGCTGCGGCTTTCCACCCAGACCCAGTCATCCTGCGCGAGGCCTTCGGCCTCGGCGCGCGCGCGGGACATGTAGAGCTTGTTGGAGCCGTGGATCTGCCGCAGCCAGGCGTTCATCGATCCCCAGGAATGATACATCGCCATCGGCCGCTGCGTGACGGCCGAGAACGGGAAGGGCTCGGTGTCGTGCTGCTGCTGTTCGAGCGGCGCGTACCAGAAGGGCAGCGGGTCGCAATAGGTGCGGACGCGTTCGCGCAGCGCCTGGGGCGGCTGCTTCGCGCCATGGCCTTCCGCCGCGAGGCGGAATTCCTGCAGCGGTTCCGACCAGATCTGCAGCACGATCTGGTTGGAATTGCCCATCATGCCCATCGCCCTGGCGTTGGCGAGATACGTCGCGTTGGCGTGCTTGAAGTAGGATTCCTCGGGCGCGAGGTCGTGCCGCCAGAAGCAGCCATTCTCGATGTAGCGCCGCAACTGGTCGGGGTTGGGTTCGCCCACGCCCTTCTTCGTGCCGTCCCCGCCGCGCCAGCCCGCGAGCGGCCCCACGCCCGGCATGCGCTGGTGGTTCACGATGTAGTCCGGGTAGTCCTTGAAGCGCGGCGACCCGTCCTCCTTCACGAAGGCCGGCAGCCCGAGCCGCGCGCCGAGCTCGATCAGCACGTCCTGGAAGGGCCGCACGTCGCGGTCGGGCTTGATCACCGGCTGGCGGATGGCATCCCCCGGCCCGTGCGAGGAACCGATCGGGCGGTCGAGGATGGAGATGGCATCCCAGCGTTCGAGATACGTCGTGTCCGGCAGGATCAGGTCGGCATAGGGCACCGTCTCGCTGAAATACGCATCGGAGTAGATGACATGCGGGATGACGTAGTCCCCGTTCTCGTCCTGCGCGGTGAGGCAGCGGATGGTCTCGAGGGGGTTCATCGCGCTGTTCCAGGCCATGTTCGCCATGAACATGAACAGCGTGTCGATGCGGTAGGGGTCGCCCCTCGCCGCATTGCCGATGACGCTGTGCATCATCCCGTGCAGGCCGAGCGGCGCCTCCCATGAGAAGGCGTGGTCGATCCGCAGCGGCGTGCCGTCATCCTCGACCAGCAAATCATCCGGCCCGTGCGTGAAGGACAGGATGTTGCCATTCAGCGGCGTGTTGGGCTTCGCCCCCTTGCCGGCGGGCCCCGGCCCCGGCGGGATCGGGCGGGGGAAGGGCGATTTGTAGCGCCAGGATCCCGGCGTATCGACCGCGCCCAGCAGCATCTGGAGGATGTGCAGCGCGCGGCAGGTGTGAAAGCCGTTGGAATGCGCGCTGATGCCGCGCATCGCATGGAAGGCCACGGGGCGGCCGACCATCGTCTCGTGCCTGCGCCCCCACACATCGGTCCAGGGAATGTCGAGCGTGAGCGGATGGTTGAAGGCGATGTCCGCCACTTCCGCCGCCAGGCGCCGGATGCGTTCGGCCGTCATGCCGCAGCGTTCGGCGACCGCCTCGGGCGCATACTCCGCGCCGAGGTAGCGTTCGGCCATCAGGTTGAAGACCGGCCGCGCGCGCCGCCCATCCTCCAGCGCGAATTCGCCCACCAGCACCGGCGACAGGTCGGCCGTCTCGGCCGCGATCGCGCCGCGCGCGCGGTCCCAGGCGAGCGGCTTGCCATCCGCGCTGCGGGCGAACAGCCCGTCATCCGCCCCGCCGGGGTTCTGCACCACCAGCCAGGGCGCGTTGGTGTAGCGCACCAGGAATTCGCCATCGACGCGATGGGTCAGGATCAGCTCGCGGATCAGCGACATCACGAACAGCCCGTCGGTGCCCGGGCGGATCCCGACCCACTCATCGGCGATGGCGGAATAGCCGGTCCGCACCGGGTTCACCGAGACGATCTTCGCCCCACGCTTCTTCAGCGCCGCCAGGCCGGTCTTGATGGGATTGGAATCATGGTCCTCGGCGACGCCGAGGATCATCAGGTATTTCGCGTGCTCCCAGTCCGGCTCGCCGAATTCCCAGAAGGACCCGCCGATGGTGTAGAGCCCGCCGGCCGCCATGTTGACCGAACAGAACCCGCCATGGGCGGCGAAGTTGGGCGTGCCGAACTGCGCCGCCCAGAACCCCGTCAGCGACTGCGACTGGTCGCGCCCGGTGAAGAAGGCGAGCTTGCGGGGGTCCGTCTCGCGCACATGCTTCAGCCAGCCGGCGGCGATGTCCATCGCCTCGTCCCAGCTGATCTCGGCATACTCGCCCGAGCCGCGCGGGCCGACGCGCTTGAGCGGCCCCTGCAGCCTCGCCGGGGAATACTGCGTCATGATCCCGGCGCTGCCCTTGCCGCAGAGCACGCCCTTGTTCACCGGATGGTCGGGGTTGCCCTCGATGTAGCGGACGCGCCCGTCCTTCAGGTGCACGCGGATGCCGCAGCGGCAGGCGCACATGTAGCAGGTGGTGGTCTTGACCTCGTCGCCGATCGGCGACGAGTAGAGGATCCTGTCGCTTGCGCTGCCATCGGCCGGCATCGTCGTCTCCCGCACTCGCGCCCTGGAGTAGCGCATGGCGCACCGACCGCGCAAAGGGGGCGGCTGGACCGGGCCCGCGCGCAACCCGTGTCCTGGATGCGGCGAGGCGGAAGGACAGATGCCGACGACTTTGCCCGTGCTGGTCGGCGTGCTGTTCATCGGGACGCAGGTCTTCGTCGGCATCCGGATGGGCGCGGTCGAGCCGCACTTCGCCATCGTCGATCGCGTCGGGGAGGTGGAGATCCGCCAGCACGGCCCGCGCATGGCGGCGGAGGCCTGGCTGTACGACCCGCCCTGGAGGGTCCCGGCGCTGCGGCGCAACGGGATCGCGGTGCCGGCGGCGCCGCGCGACCCGGGGTGGAAGGCAGCGGCGCGACGTTCTTCGCGATGTTGCCGTGAGGGACCACGGCAGCGCTTAACGGAGTCTTCAGTCCTCTTTCCTCAAATGGAGGTGAGGGCCGCTTCGGTGCCTGCGGCGGGTGGCGGTGCCACCCGTGGCGCCGCGGACGGGACCGCTCGATGGCCGGCAGGATGCGTGGCCTCCACCCCCCCGCGCGCCATGCGTGGCGCGCGTCCTCGGAGACCCGACCATGGTGAAGACGACACTGATGCGCCTCTCGGCGCTGAAGGCCGACACGCGCGGCGTGACGGCGATGGAGTACGGGCTGATCGCCGCGTTCATCGCGGTGGCGATCATCGGCGGACTGACGCTGCTCGGCGGCAATCTCGATGCGATGCTGAACGGCATCGCCGCGAAGTTCGTCGCTCCCCCGTGACCTGGGCGCGCGGGCGGCGGGCGAAGCGCCCGCCGCCCCGTCGCGCCATCCGCGCGGCGGCCTAAACGCTTCCTTCATGTGGACCCCGCGACAATCGCAGCGATGGTCCCGCCCCCCTCCCTGCTGACCGACTCCGCGCTGGCGCTGGCGCTCTGCCTGCTGGCGGCCGCGGCGCTGTCGGATGTCGCGTTCCGGCGCATTCCCAACGGCATCGCGGCCGCGCTGGGGCTGATCGGCGTCGTGCGGCACGGGGCCTTCGGGGTCGCGGCGCTGGGCGTGGCGCTGTGCGCGGCGGCGACGGTCGGCGCGGCCGCCGCGGCGTTGTGGCATCGCGGCCTGCTGGGCGGCGGCGACGTGAAGCTGATCGCCGCGGCGGCGCTGCTGGTGCCGACGGCATCCGTGCCGGCGCTTCTGCTGGCGATACCGCTGGCGGGGGGCGTGCTGGCGCTGGCGCATCTCGCGTTGCGCCCCGTGGCGGGCGGCTTCGGGGCGCGCGCGGTGCGCGGTGCCTCGGTGCCGCGCCGGCTGCTGCGCCACGAGGCGCGGCGCATCGCGCGTGGCGCGCCGCTTCCCTACGGCGTGGCCATCGCCGCCGGGGCTGCCTTCGTCATCGTCCTGCCGGGGGGCTGAGGGCATGGCGCTGCGGCTCGTCCTGGTCGTCGTCGTGCTGATCGGTGTCGCGGCCGTGGGATTGATCGCGGTGGTCGCGTTGGCGCCGCCGCCGGCGCCGCCGCCCTCGGCGCAGGCGGCCCCACCCGCGCGCGTCACGATCCTGGTCGCCGCGCGCGCGGTGCAGGCGGGAACGCTGCTCAAGCCGGAGGACATTTCCGCGCGCGAGATCCCGGCCGCCGAGATGCCGGATGGCGCGTTGCGCGACGGGCCGGAGGCCCGGCTCGAACTGACCGGCGCGATGGTCCGGCGGACGCTGGCGGCGGGCGATGTGCTGCACCTCGATGGCGTGCTGCGGCCGGGCGAGAACGGCTTCCTCGCCGCCGTGCTGGCGCCAGGGATGCGCGCGGTGACGGTCGGCGTGGATGCGGTCTCGGGCGCGGCCGGGCTGATCTGGCCGGGCGACCGGGTGGACGTGATCCTGACCCAGGCCTTCGACGAGAGCGAGACCGCGCCGGCCCGCCGCGTGGCCGGCGAGACCGTGCTGCCCGCGGCGCGCGTCATCGCCGTGGACCGCCACCTGGTGCAAGGGATGCAGCCTGGCGCGGTGGGCGATTCGCTGCGCGAGACCAACCGCACCGTCACGCTCGAAGTCTCGCCGGAGCAGGCGACGCGGGTCGCGGTGGCCACCCGTCTTGGCCGTCTGTCGCTCGCGCTGCGCGCGGCGGGGACGCCGGTCGAGGAGGGCATCGCCCAGCGCCCCGTCTGGGGCGGCGATGTCAGCGGCGCGTTCAACCCTGCCGGCACCCCGGCGTCGGGTGCGGGCGCGACCATCCGTGTCTTCGGAGGCCCAGGACGGGTCGAGGAGATTCGCTTCCGATGAGGATACGAGCCCTGTGCCGCGTCGCCGCGGCCCTGCTGCTGTTTCCCGGCCTTGCCGCGGCGCAGACGGCGCCGCAGGAGAGCCTGCCGGTGGCGCAATCCCCGCCCGGATTGCGGATCGAGCGGATGACGCTCGAGGCCGGGACCGGGCGCGTGCTGCTGCTCTCGGCCCCCGCCGCGAGCCTGTTCGCCGCCGATCCGCGCATTGCCGAGATGCGCCCCGCCAGCCCCACCAGCGTCTTCGTCTTCGGCGTCGCGCCGGGGCGCACCACGCTGGCGGCGATGGATGCCGCGGGCGCGCCGCTGGTGCAGTGGGAGGTCACGGTCCGCCCCTCGGCCTTCCTGATGTCCGACCTGCAATCGGCGCTGCGGCGGACCTTCCCCGGCAATCGCAGCCTGCGCGTCGAATCCGGGCCGGGCGGCATCGTCATCAGCGGTACCGTCAGCGCGCCGGCCGATGCCGATCGCGCGCAGGGTCTGGTGCGCTCGCGGCTGGAGAACGAGCGCATCGCGATCGACAACCGCATCGCCGTCACCGGCGTGACGCAGGTCAACCTGCGGGTGCGCGTCGCCGAGGTATCGCGCGAGGTGACGCGGCAGCTCGGCGTGAACTGGCAGGCGCTCGGCACGATCGGGCGCATCGGCACGCTGGCCGGCAGCCCGGCCGGCGCGGCGATCGAGACTTTCAACTTCGCCTTCGACCGCACCAACCCATCGGACCGCATCGGCCTCGGCTTCCGCACCGGCAGCACGGGGCTGCGCGACATCAACGCCGTCATCGATGCGCTGGCGCAGGACCGTCTGGTGACCATCCTCGCCGAGCCGAACCTCACCGCGACCTCGGGCGAGACGGCGTCCTTCCTCGCCGGCGGGGAGTTCCCGATCCCGGTCAGCCAGCGCGAGAACCAGGTGACGATCGAGTTCAAGCAGTTCGGCGTCGGTCTCGCCTTCGTGCCGACGGTGCTCTCGGACGGGCGGATCTCCTTCCGCATCCGCTCGGAGGTCAGCGAGCTGTCGGAACAGGGCGCGGTGCGGCTGCTGGCGGGCAACAGCAACGCCATCACCGTGCCGGCGCTGACCGTGCGGCGGGCGGAGACGACGGTGGAACTCGGCTCCGGCCAGGCCTTCGCGATCGCCGGGCTGCTGCAGGATTCCTCGCGCCAGACCGGGCGCGCGCTGCCCTTCGCGGGCGAGGTGCCGATCCTGGGCGCGCTGTTCCGCTCCGACCGCTTCCAGCGCAACGAGACGGAGCTCGTCATCATCATCACGCCCTATCTCGTGCGGCCTGCCGACAATCCGCGCGCGGTCGCCTCGCCGACCGACGGCTTCGTTCCGCCGAACGATGTCGAGCGCATCCTGCTGCTGCGGCAGACCGGGCGGGGCGGCGCCGCGCCGGCGCGCGGCCTGTCCGGAAACCCCGGCTTCGTGCTGGATTGAGGGAGGCGGCGATGCGGCGTGCGGCCATCCTGCTCCTGCTCCTGCTTCCCGCCTGCGGGCAGATCGACCCGTACACGCGCGAGGGGGCGTGGCGTCCGAGCGGCGCCAACGTGGCGAATCTCCGCCTGCATGTCGCGACGCCGGCGCATCTCGACCGCGGCGTGAACGAGCCGCGCGCGGATGGGCATGTGCAGGCGGCGGCCGTGCAGCGCTACCGGACGGATCGGGTGAAGGCGCTGCCGGCCTCGGGCGTGTCCCGCATCCAGGCGACGGGGCAGGGGGGTGGCGCGGCGCCCGCGGGGGGTGGCGATGGCGGGCGTTGACGGCCCGGACCGCAACGCGGCCGCGGCGCCGCAGGTCTCGGCGGCGGCCGCTGATCGGGCGCCGCTGGTCGCCTTCGTCACGGATGCGGACTCCGATGCGGTGCTGCGAGAGACGCTGCTCGCCGAGCTCGGCGAGGGGGCCGAGGTGCGGCGCGGGGACGTGCTGGCGGCGACCCGGGCGCTGAAGCGCAGCACCACGCCGCTCGCGTTGATCGTGGATGTCACGGGCGTGGAGCAGCCGCTCTCGGCGCTCGAGGAACTCGCGCTGGTGGTCGAGCCCGATGTGCGCGTGCTGGCGATCGGGGAGCGTCAGGACGCCGCCTTCTACCGGCAGCTGACGCGCGGACTCGGAGTGCTTGAATACCTGTTCAAGCCGCTCACGCAGGAGATGGTGGCGCGGCACCTGCTGCCCTATCTGCGTCAGGGAACGAGCCAGCGCGACAGGCATCTGCGCGGTGGCCGTGTCATCACCGTCACGGGCGTGCGTGGTGGTGTCGGCGCGACGACCATCGCGGCGAACCTCGCCTGGCATCTGGGCGAGGAGGCGCGGCGGCACACGGTGCTGCTCGATGCCGACCTGAACAGCGGCGCGGCGGCCCTGCTGCTCGGCGCGCGCACGGCCAACGGGCTGCGATCGGCGCTCGAGCATCCGGAGCGCGTGGACGAGTTGTTCGTCGAGCGCACCGCCCAGCCGGCGGGCGAGAGGCTGCACGTGCTGGCGGCGGAGGAGAAGCCGCTCGATCCCGTCACCTGCCAGCCGGGAGCCGCGGCCCGGCTGATGGCGATGCTGCGGCGGCGCTACAATTTCGTCGTGGTGGACCTGCCCGCGCGCAGCACGCCGATGGCGCGGGAGGTGCTGGACATGGCGCATCAGCGCGTCCTGGTCACCGATGCCTCGCTGGCCGGCGCGCGGGAGATGCTGCGCTTCGCCGCCATCCCGAACGCGCCGACGCAGTCTCGCCGGGCGGTGACCGTGCTGAACCGCGCGGGCCAGCCCGGCCTGCTGAGCGAGGCGCAGATCAGGGAGGCGCTGGGCGAGGCGCCGGACCTGGTCATTCCCTGGCTGCCGAAGGTGGTGCCGGCGGCGGCCGACCTCGGCGAGCCGGCCGCCCGGCAGCGCGGCGCCTTCCGGAAAGCGCTGCTGCGCCTGGCGCAGGATGTCGCCTCGATCCGCACCGAGGGCGAGGGCGAGGAGAAGATGGGGCTGCTCAAGCGATGGTTCCGCTAGACACCCCCGCACCCGCCTTTGGCCGCCGCATCCGCGAGGAGGCGCCGACCGCCGTTGCGCTGGCGCCCGCGCAGGCCGAGGCGCTGGCCGAGCCGGAAGCGGCCGCGCCGGCCGCGCCCGCGACGCCGCAGCAGCGGCAGAAGGCGGAACTGCGGACCCTGTGCCTTGCGCGCATCGACCCTGCCTCCGTCGCCGCCCTGCCGCAGGAGGCGCTGTTCGCCGAAGTCGAGCGCATGATCGCCGAGATCGCCGATGCACAGCGCATCAGCCTCTCGGCGCGCGAGCAGCGCGAGGTCGCCGCCGAGCTGGTGGACGACATGCTGGGGCTGGGGCCGCTCGCGCCGCTGCTCGAGGACGAGACGATCACCGACATCATGGTGAACGGCCCTTTTCGCGTCTTCGTCGAGCAGCGCGGGCGCATCGCGCTCTCGCCGGTGCGCTTCCGCGACGGCAGCCACCTCGCCGGCATCGCGCAGCGCATCGCCGCGCAGGTCGGCCGGCGGATCGACGAATCGAGCCCGATGGTGGATGCGCGCCTGCCCGACGGCAGCCGCGTGAACATCATCTTCCCGCCGCTGTCGCTGCTCGGTCCCTGCCTGTCCATCCGCAAATTCGCCAAGCGCAAGATCGACTTCGGGCAGATGGTGCGCGGCGGCTCGGTCTCGCCGCAGATGGCCCGGATGCTGGAGGTCGCGGCGCGCGCGCGGCTCAACATCATCATCTCGGGCGGGACGGGCTCGGGCAAGACGACGATGCTGAACGCGCTGTCGCGGCTGATCGACCCTTCGGAACGCATCGTCACCTGCGAGGACGCGGCGGAGCTGCAGCTCCAGCAGCCGCACGTCATCCCGCTCGAGACTCGCCCCGCCAACCTCGAGGGGCGCGGCGAAGTGACGCAGCGCGAACTGGTGAAGAACGCGCTGCGCATGCGCCCCGACCGGATCATCCTCGGCGAGTGCCGCGGCGCCGAGGCCTTCGACATGCTGCAGGCGATGAACACCGGCCATGACGGCTCGATGTCCACGATCCACGCCAACACCACGCGCGACGCCGTCACCCGCATCGAGAACATGGTGCTGATGGGCCAGACGAGCCTGCCGGCACGCGCGATCCGCCAGCAGATCGTCTCGGCCGTGGATCTGATCCTGCAGATCGAGCGGATGCGCGACGGCGTGCGCCGCTGCACGCAGATCACCGAGGTCTGCGGGCTGGAGGGCGAGGTCGTGGTGCTGAACGACATCTTCCAGTGGGAATACGAGGGCGAGGAGCCGGGCGGGCGGCTGCGCGGCTCCTACCGCGTCAGCCGCGCGCGGCCTGGCTTCGCACCGCGTCTCGCCTATTTCGGCCTGGACCGTGCCTGGTATGCGGCGCTCGAGGAAGCGGGGGAATGAGCGGGCTTCTCGCCCTGCTGCTGGCCCTGCTGCTGGGCATCGGCCTGGCGCTGTGGGGGCTGCACAGCACGGGGCGCAGCGGGCGCGGGCGGCGGCTGGCCGAACGCTTCGCGGCGCATTCCCTTCCGCATGCGCGGGTGCGGATGGCCAGCCGCGTCGCGCAGCGGGCGCCGCAGGCGACCTGGCTGCGCATGCCCGAACCGGTCGAACGCCGCCTGTCGCGCATCTTCGGCTGGGACGTCGAGCGGCTCGACCAGTATCCGCTCTCGCCGCCGGTGATGGTGCTGCTGGCGTCGCTGCCGGCGATGGCCGGCGGGCTCTATGCGACGCGGATGTTCGGGGGGGGCGGCTGGCTGATCACAGCGGTCGTATGGGTGGCGCTGGCGCGCTGGAGCTTCGTCGCGGTGCACCGGCGGCGCGCGGATGCGCTCTATCGCCAGCTGCCCGATGCGCTCGGCATGGTGGTGCGCGCGGTGCGCGCGGGCATCCCGGTGGTCGAGGCGCTGCGGACCATCGGCAAGGAGCTGCCGGATCCGACGGGGGCGGAGTTCCGGCGCCTGTCGGACCAGCTGGCGATCGGCATCCCGATGGAGGAGGCGCTGCGGCGCCTCGCGCGCCGTTCGGGCCTGCCGGAATACCGCTTCTTCGCGGTGTCGCTGACGCTGCAGAACAGCGCGGGCGGCAACCTGACCGAGACGCTCGACAACCTCGCCGACGTGGTGCGCAAGCGCGTCGCGACGCGCCAGCGCGGGCATGCGCTGGCATCGCAGGCGCGGGCCAGCGCTTATGTGCTCTCGGCGGTGCCGGTGTTCGCGGCCGGTGCGCTGGTGGTGATCAACCCGCGCTACATCCTCGTGCTGTTCAACGATCCGCGCGGCAACATGGTGCTCGCCTTCGCCATCGCCTCGCTCGCCCTCGGGCTCGGCACGATGAAGGCGATCATCCGGCGGTCGCTGTCATGACGCGGATGATGGCCCTGCAGCTGGCAATGGGAGTCGTGCTGGCGATGCTGCTGGCGTTGGCGCTGCTGGTGCCGCGGATGCGCCGGGCGGAGCGGCTGCAGGGGCGCATCGCCGCCTCGCGCGGGCTGGCCCGGGCGCGGCGGCCGGAAGCGGTGCCGTTGCCCCAGCGCATCGCCCGGTCGATCGGGCTTGCCGTGCTCTCGAGCGGGATCGTCAAGGGCGAGACGCTGTCCGAACTCCAGCGCACCGTCGCGGCGGCGGGGTTCCGCGGGCAGCGCGCGGTGGCGGTTTTCATCGGCGCGAAGGTGATGCTGATGCTTTCGCTGCCCTTCCTGATGCTGCCGCTGTCCGCCGGGATGGGCCCGATGGGGCGCAACCTGCTGGTGGCCGGGGGCGCGGTGGGCGGGTTGATCCTGCCCGACCTGGCGCTGCGGCGGATGCGCGAGGCGCATGCGCGGCAGGTGGAGAGGGGCCTCGCGGATGCGCTCGACCTGATGGTGATCTGCGCCGAGGCGGGGCTGCCGCTCGAGGCCGCGGTGGATCGCGTCGCGACCGAGATGGCCGAGGCCAACCGCGCCGTCGCGGCCGAATTCGGCAATGTCGGCACCGAGCTCCGCATCCTCTCCGACCGCCGGCAGGCGCTGCAGAACATGGGCGAGCGGACCGGCCTCGACAGTCTGCGCCGGCTGGGCGGGACGCTCGCACAGACGCTGCAATACGGCACGCCGCTGTCGCAGGCGCTGCGGACGCTGGCGGGCGAGTTGCGGCATGAGACGCTGATGCGCTTCGAGGCGCGGGCGGCGCGCCTGCCCGCGCTGCTCACCCTGCCGACCATCGCGTTCATCCTGCCCTGCATCTTCCTGATCGTCGGCGGCCCCGCGGTGCTGCGGGTGCTCGACATCGCCGCGCGTCCCTGAGCCGAAGGAGTTGGCCATGCGCTTCGTCATCCTCCCCCTCCTCCTCGCCGGGTTGCTGGCGGGCTGCGGCAGCCCGAGCACCGAGAGCGACCAGCGCCTGCGAATGGCGAGCGCAGCGCTCGCCTCGGGCAACACGGCGGCGGCGCTCGGCATCGCCGCGAGTCTCGCGCAGGAGAATCCGCGCGACGTGACCGCGCAGCTCCGCCATGCGGAGATGCTGGCCGATGCGGGGCGCTGGCGCGAGGCGGCCGAGACGTATCGCCGTGCGGTCGCGGCCGACAGGGCCTCCGCGCCGGCGCGCCTTGGCCTCGGGCGCGCGCTGCTGCGCGGCGGGGACCCGGTCGCGGCCGAGGCGAGCTTCCGCGAGGCGATGGCCGCGCTGCCGCGCGAGCCCGGGGCGGCGAGCGGGCTCGGCGTGGCGCTGGATCTGCAGGGGCGGCATGCGGAGGCGCAGGAGGCCTATCGCGGCGCGCTCGCGATCAACCCGTCGCATGCTGGCGCGCGCACCAATCTCGCGCTGTCGCTCACGCTTTCGGGCCAGGGGGCGGAGGCGGTGCGGATGCTCGAACCGGTGGCGCGCGCCCCGCAGGCGACGCCGCGCCAGCGGCACAATCTGGCGCTGGCCTATGCGGCCGCCGGCGACGCGCCGCGGGCGGCGGAGCTGATGGCGCCCGAACTCGGCGAGACCAGCAGGGAGGCGGTGGCGGCCTGGCGGGCCGCGCTGTCGGGATCATGAGGCGCCGCCGCGCGGGCCGCGGTTCCATCGCGCTGGAATTCGCGCTGACCGGGCCGCTGCTGATGGCGCTGATGATGACCGTGGTCGAGGGCGCGTGGCAGGCGCTGACCGCGGCGACGCTCGACATCGGCGCGCGCGAGGCGAGCCGCTTCGGCGCGACCGGCGCCGCGGCTCCCGAATGGCTGCCGCCGCCCGCGCCGGCGAGCCGGGAGGAGGCGATCAGGCGCGTCGTGCTGTGGTTCGGCCCGCATGTCCTGCACGCCGATCGGCTCAGCCTGACGGTGGCCGCCTTCGCGGGGCCGCAGCAGCTGGGCGCGGCGGCGCATGGCCAGGCGGGGGCGGGCGGCGCCGGGGAGACGGTGATCTACGAACTCGCCTACCAGCAGCCCTTCCTCACGCCTTTCCCGGCATTGCTGCTGGGCCGCGGCGCGCTCGAGCACCGTTCCCGCATGGTGGTCCGCAATGAGCCCTTTCCGCCGTCGTGAGGGCCGGCGGCGGGGCTCCGTCGCCGTCGAGTTCACGCTGGTCGCGCCGGTGCTGGCGCTGCTCGGCCTCGCGGTGCTCGACGTGGTGGATTTCCTGCGAACCTCGCTTCGGCTCGAACGCACGGCGGGGGAGGTCGCTAACGTGATCGCGCAGTATCATGTGCTGCGCGAAGGCGATTTCGCCACGGTGTTCGACCTCGCCGGGCGGATCGCCGCGCCCTATCGCATCACCGACACGGACGGCGCGGTGATCGTCTCCGGCCTTGCCAACCAGGGGGCGGGGGCGGTCGTGCTGTGGCAGCGGCGCGCCGGTTCCTCCGGCCATGCGAGCGCCTTCGGCAGCGAGGGCGGCGCGGCCACCATTCCGGCGCGGTCGGGCGACCTCGTGCTCGCCATCGGGCAGGGCGCGGTGGTGGCGGAGGTCTTCCTCACGCGCGAGCCGTGGCTGCTGTCGGGTCGCTTCCTCACGGGCGCGCCGTTCTCCCGGCTGCAGAGCTTCGCCCTGCAGCGCCCGCGCCTGGTCTCCATCCTGAGGGTCTCCGCGCCATGACGTTCCTGCGACGCCTGATGCGCGACCGGCGCGGCGCCGTCGCGATGCTGGCGGGCCTCGCCGCCATTCCGCTGCTGGCCATGGCTGGGGCGGCGGTTGATCTCACGCGGCTCTACATCCTGCATTCGCGCCTGGTGACCGCGGTGGACGCCGCGGCGCTGGCGGGGGCGCGGGTGATCAACGAACTCGACCGCGACACCCAGATCCAGCGCTGGTTCTGGGCGAATTTCACGCGCTCCGGCGCGCAGGCGACGACCGGTTTTCTCGGCGCCGAGGTGACGCAGTTCACCATCTCGGTGGACCAGGAGGCCCGCATGGTGCGGGTGCGGGTGCGCGCGGCGATGCCCACCACCGTGCTGCGCCTGTTCGGCCAGGACGTGCTGGTGGCGAGCGTGGACCAGGCGGCGCGCCGGCAGGACCGCGGGATGGAACTCGCGCTCGTGCTCGACGTCACCGGCTCGATGGCTGGCGCGCCGATGACGGCGCTGCGCGATTCCGCGACGGAACTCGTCAACATCCTCTACGGACCGAACGAGACCGTGCCGAATTTCTGGGTCTCGGTCGTGCCCTACACCTCGATGGTCAATATCGGGCGCGGGCGCGCCGGCTGGCTCGAGGCCGGCAGCCTCAACCCGGCCGACTACGGCAGCACCGTCTGGCGCGGCTGCGTCTTCGCGCGCCACGCGAACGGCGAGGACGAGACGGACACCCCGCCCACGGTCGTGCCGTTCCGCCCCTACCTTTGGCGCTCCACCGTCAACCGCTTCAGCCCGCATCTGGGCGACAATGAATGGACGAACGCCAGCATCACCGAGCCCAACCCCGAGAACCCGCCGTCGGATGCCGCGCAGAACGCGCTGGGGAACAATGCGCGCGGGCCCAATCTGGGCTGCCCGCGGGCCATCCTGCCGCTGAGCGCCTCGCGCACCACGGTGCTGAACGAGATCGCGAGCCTGCGCGCGACGCATCGCGGCGGGACCATGGCCAATCTCGGCCTTCAGATGGGCTGGGCCACGCTCTCGCCGCGCTGGCGCGGCCTGTGGGGCAGCGCGACGCTGCCGCAGGCCTACGACACGCCCCACATGGACAAGGTCCTGGTGCTCATGACCGACGGCAACAACGAATGGTTCGACTGGCCCGAAGGCGCGCCCGGCGCCTGCCGCACCAGCGGAACCAGCCCGCCCTGCCGCAGCGGCTACACCAGCGACGGCGACACCGACATGTCCGCCTATGGGCGCCTGCGGGAGAACCGGCTCGGCATCGTGGCGCCGGTCACCAATGCGCGCGCGCTGACCGAGCTCAACGCCCGGATGGCGCGGATGTGCACGCGCATCAAGGCGCAGGGAATCATCATCTACACCATTACCTTCAACGTCACGAACGCCACGACGCGGGATCTCTACCGCAGCTGCGCGACGCAGCCGGAATACCACTTCAACAGCCCCGACGCGGCGGCGCTGCGCGCGGCCTTCCGCGAGATCGCGGGACAGCTGGCCAATCTGCGGATCGTGCGATGAGCCTCGCCGCGGCGCGTTGACGGGTTTCGCCCGGCCGCCCTAGCGTCGCGCGCAGCCGACCAGGAGCGTGCGATGAGACTGCCGGGCCACGGGCGCTATGCCCACAGCGCGATCGTGCAGCGGCCGGCCTATGAATGGCCGAACGGGGCGCGTCTCGCGCTCGTGGTGTGCAACAACATCGAGGCCTTCGCCTACCGCGCGGGGCTCGGCTCGGACAGCACGGGCGCGGCCGCGCCGCAGGGGCAGCGCAACTACGCCTGGCGCGACTACGGCAACCGCGTCGGGCTGTGGAACCTGCTCGAGATGCTGGACGACCTCGACATCCCCTGCGCGCACAACGTCAACGCCGCGGTGCTCGATGCCTGCCCCGAGATCGCGCCCGCCTTGCGCGCGCGCGGCGACGAGTTCATCGGCCACGGCCGCACCAACGCCGAACGCCAGGACGGCCTGTGGGAGGAGGATGAGCGGCGCCTCATCATCGAAAGCCGCGACGCCATCATCCGCCATGCGGGCGTCGCGCCGGCCGGCTGGCTAGGTCCCTACATCGCGCAATCGGCG
>Ga0207950_100303_pt1 | contig 17888 bp, 23 predicted proteins | sample Subbio11_8B_AprC_FD_184814 | JGI IMG/M metagenome (GOLD analysis project Ga0207950, IMG submission 184814) | Serpentinite rock and fluid subsurface biosphere microbial communities from McLaughlin Reserve, California, USA - CR11_8B_AprC (SPAdes) | ecosystem: Environmental > Terrestrial > Deep... | reverse complement strand
CGGCGCGGCGGCCGTCGGTGCCGGCTGTCCGGCGCGCCCCGGCGGCTGCCCGGCCGGCGCTGCACGAGCGGGCGCGACGGCCGGGCGTGGCGCCGCGACGGCAGGCGTCGCGCGCCGGGCCGCGGGGGGCTGCGCGCGGGCCGGCGCGGGCGGCGCATCCGCTGCCGCGTCCCGCAGATCCACCACGATCCGGCTGCCCAGCCGGAAATGCCGCACGGTCGCGCCCGGGGCGAAGCGGATCACCACGCCCTCGCCATCGGCCTCGACGCCCAGCACGTTGCGCGGCGGTCGCCGTGCGGCGGAGAGGTCGAGGCGGACCGGCGCGCCGAAGCGGAGCGCGACGCGCCCCTCCTCCTGCTCGACGCGATAGGGAACCTGGGAGGCGAAATCGAAGACGAGGCGCCCGTGATCGGCATGGCTGCCGACGCGCATCGGCACGCGCGGCGCTTCCTCCGCCACGCCGACGCGGGCGAGGAGCAGCCCGCCGAGCAGCAGCAGCGCCGCCGCGCGCATCAGTCGAAGCTCGCGAGCAGCCGGTCGATCTCCGCCTGGGAGGTCGCCCCGCCGGGAAGCTGCGGGCCGTTGGCGAGCGCCTCGCCCTCGGTGCGCGGGCTGTCCTGCGCCTCGGCCGGCGCGCCACGGCCGCTGGCATTCGCGACCGCGGCCTCGACGCGCGCCTCGATCGCCTTCAGCGCGGCCACCACCTTGCCGATCCGCTGGCCGGTGATGTCCTGGAAGGAGCACGCTTCGTAGATCCGCGTCACCGCGCCCTGAAGCACCGCCGCGGCGGCTTCCGGGATCTGGGCCTGCAGGGCATCGAGCGTCTCGCAGCAATCGAGGATCTCGTTCGTCGCCCGCGCGGTGTTGTCCACGATGGCGTCGAGCTCGTCGGTCGCGGAGGGGATGTGCGCGCCGGTGATGTCGTCCACCGACAGGGCCGCGATCTCCGCCTTGGCGCGGGCGATGGTACGCCCGAGCGCCTCGAATTCGGCGAGCAGCGCCGCCTCCTTCGCCGTCAGGTCGCCGGCGAGGCTGCCGAGCACCGCGCGCACCGCGGCCTCGATGCGGTCATCATCGGAACCGCGCGGGGTGCCGTCAGGCATGGACCAGCACCTTCTCGATCTTCTCGCGCAGCGTCTCGGCGTTGAACGGCTTGACGATGTAGTTGGACACGCCCGCCTGCTTCGCCGCGACCACGTTCTCGGTCTTGCTCTCGGCGGTGATCATGATGAACGGCGTGTTCTTCAGCCGCGCATCCGCCCGCACCTCCTTCAGCAGGTCGAGGCCGGTCATCGGCGCCATGTTCCAGTCGCTGATCACCAGGCCGAAATTGCCCGCGCGCAGCTTGCCCAGCGCCTCCTGCCCGTCGGTCGCCTCGTCGACGTTGTTGAAGTCGAGCTGCTTCAAGAGGTTGCGGATGATGCGAAGCATCGTCCGGTAGTCGTCCACGATCAGGACGTTGATGTTCCGGTCCATCGTCTTGCCTTCTGCCTGTCAGTCCGTTGCCGTGCGGCGCGCGCGGTGCCGCGCCAGCTCGGTCGTCACCAGCCGCGCCCGTTCCGGGCGCATCGCGCCGATCACCGGGGCCGCCCTGCGTTCGCCCATGCGGTCGAGGAGCTCGACCAGGACCGGCATCTCGAGTTCGTCGAAGATCGCCGCGGCATCGCGCGGGCGCATCGTCTCGTAGGTGCGCACGAGGCCGCGCCAGCCGGCCTCCTCGCGGTCAGTCCGCGCGCGGTCCAGCGCCTCAAGCCGCTGCTGCAGCGCCGCCAGTTCCTCGACGCGGCGGGCGAGCCGCCGCTCGGTCGCCTGCAGCACGACCTCCTGCGCGGTGACGGCCTGTTCGCGCGCCTCGATCTCCGCGCGCCGGGCACGCAGTTGTTCGAGCAGCGCCCGCTCCGCCTGCACGGCGGGGTCGGCGGCGGACGGAGCCGCGGGCTGCGGCGCCGGCGCAGCCCTGGCCGGCGCGGCCGCAGGCGCCGCGGGCGGCACGGCGGGCGCCGGCGGATCGGCCGCGCGCGCCGGCGCGACGATGCCCGACGAGGCCGCCGGCCCCGACAGGCCCGACAGCAGCGCCTGCGCCTTCACCACCATCAGCCCCGCCATGGCGCAGATGGCGAGCGGGATGAGCCGCGGCCGCATCATCACAGCGTCCCCCGCGCCGCCCCCAGGCTCAGCGCCCGCAGCAGGTCGCGCTCCGCCTGGCTTTGCACCGCGGGCTCGACCGCGCGGGGCGCCTCGGCGGCGATCGGCCGCCCGGCGCGCACCAGACCTTCCAGCCGGTCCGCCAGCGCCTCCGCCCGCTCGATCAGATAGCGCAGGTCGTCGCGCAGCGGCTCGGCCGCCGCCGCGCGCTCGGCCACCTGGCGGCCGGCAAGCTCGGCCGAGGCGCGCAGGCGCACCATCGCCGCCTCGGCCATCCGCGCCGCCTCCCCAAGACCCTGCGCGCTGTCCTCCATGGCACCGCGGTCGCGGCGGATCTCGCGCAGCGCGCGTTCGAGCCGCAGCGCGAAGGGGATCGCCGCGCCGAGCAGCGCGAGAAGGACCAGCTGCAGCCCCCATTCCAGCGGCGACATCGCTCAGACCCCCATTCCGCGGTTGCGTTCCAGTTCGCGGGTGATGCGGACCGCCAGGCGCTGCTCCTGCCGGCCAAGCTCGGCCTCGAACAGCGCGACCTCGCCGCAGCGCAGCCGCACCGGCGCCCCCGGCGCGACGCCGAGCGCGATCCGGTCCCCCACGCGCAGCGCGACCACCGAGGAGAGCGGCATCACCTGCTCGTCCAGCACGACGTCGAGCGCGATCTCGGTGCCGCGCAGCTCCTCGGCGAGATGGGTCTCCCAGATGCTGTCGCGGCCGAACTTCTCGCCCATGAACTGCTGCAGCAGCAGCTCGCGCACCGGCTCGAGCGTGGCGTAGGGCAGCAGCAGTTCGAGCTTGCCGCCGCGATCCTCCATGTCCACGCGCAGCCGCACCAGAACGCAGGCGTTGGACGGGCGCGAGATGGCGGCGAAGCGCGGGTTCACCTCCAGCCGGTCGAAGCGGAACTCCACCGGGCAGAGCGGCTCGAAGGCCGATGTGAGGTCATCGAGGAAGACGCCGATCAGCCGTTCCACCAGCGTGCGCTCGATGGTGGTGTAGGGCCGGCCCTCGATCCGCATCGCCGCGGTGCCGCGCCGCCCGCCCAGCAGCACGTCCACCACCGAGTAGATCAGCGCGGAATCCACCACCACCAGGCCGTAATTGTCCCACTGGTCGGCCCGCGCGACGCCGAGCATCGCCGGCAGCGGGATGGAATTCAGGTAGTCCGCGAAGCGCAGCGAGACGATGCCGTCGATCGAGACCTCCACATTGTCGGAGGTGAAGTTTCGCAGCGTCGTGGACATCAGCCGCACCAGCCGGTCGAAGACGATCTCGAGCATCGGCAGGCGTTCATAGGACACCAGGCCCGAGGAGATGATCTTCTGGATGCCGCTTTCCTCGGCCGCGCCGGCCGGGCCGCTCGCGAAGCCGAGAAGACTGTCGATCTCGGCCTGGTTCAGCACGCGCGCCGCGTCCGGCGCCGGCGCCCCGGTCGCCTCATCGGCCCGCGCGCCCTCCTCCTCGAGGGCAGCGCCCCAGGCGGCGGCGAGGTCTTCCTCCTCGCCGCTCATTGGACAAGGATCTCGATGAACAGCACGTCGAGCACCTGCGGCGCCGGCTGGGCGCTGCCCGCCGGCGGCGCGACGGCGATCTGGGCCCGCGCGCGCAGCTCCTCGCGCAGGCGCTGCGTGCCGACCGAACCGCGCAGTTCCTCGGGGCGCATCTCGCGCAGGTGGGTCTGGAACAGGTCGAGCAGCCGCGGCAGCGCGGTCTGGACCGCCGCGGCATCCTCGGCCCGGCCGATCTCGAGCTTGCTGCGGAGCCTGACGAAGACCGCCCGCCGGCCGGGGGCGTTGAGGTTGGTAACGATCTCGGGCATCTCGAAGAAGGCGGGCCGGCGCGGCGCCTCGGGGCGCGGCGCTCCATCGGGCCCGGGCGCCCCCATGCCGAGCAGGGGCGGCAGGATGCCGCCGAACCACAGGCCCGCGCCGATGCCGCCAAGCAGCAACGGCGCACCGAGCAGGATCAGCTTCTTCCTGCCACCGCCCTTCGCCGCCGCGCCTTCCTCAGCCAATTCGGCCGTTGCCGCCATCGCCTGCCTCCTGCAGGCCTCCATCATCCACCGCGGCCGTTAAGGAAGGCTTGCGGCCGCGGCCCCGGCTGCCGCATCCTGGGCGAGGCCTGCCGACCGCCGGCAGGAAATGCCGTTGAAGATGGGCGCCCGCCTTGGCACGCGCCTTGCCGTGCCTGCCGCGCCCCTCGGGGACGGAGACGAGCGCATGGACAATCCCGGCTACATCATCCTCTCGCGCCTCGCGCTGCAGCACCGCGCCACCGCGGTGCTCGCGCACAACGTCGCCAATGCGGACACGCCGGGCTTCCGCGCCCTGCGGCCGGTCTTTGCGGAATACGTGACGCGCCAGGACGGCGCGGCGGTGCCGGCCGGCGGGCGGCCCATCGCCTTCGCGCAGGATCGCGCCACCTGGCGCGACACCAGCCAGGGGCCGTTGCAGACCACCGGCAACCCGCTCGACCTCGCCATCAACGGCGAGGGCTTCTTCGCCGTCGAGACCCCGCGCGGTGAACGCTTCACCCGCGCCGGGCGTTTCTCGATCGGCGATGGCGGGCGGATCGTGGACATGGAGGGCAACCCCGTGCTCGGGCTTGAAGGCAACCCGATCGCGGTCGCGCCCAACGACACCCGCATCACGGTGCAGGGCGACGGGACCATCCGCAGCGAGAACGGCGCGCTGGGCCGGCTGCGCGTGGTGCGCTTCGACAACGTCCAGGCGCTGCGCGCCGAGGGCGACCGCCTGTTCGACCCTGCCGGCGAGGACGCGCTGCCGGTCGAGCGCCCCGCCGTGCTGCAGGGCGTGGTCGAGGGCAGCAATGTCCGCCCCATCCTCGAGATGACGCGCCTGACCGCGGAACTGCGCGAATTCCAGTTCGCCGCCCAATTCGCCGAGCGCGAGGGCGAGCGCCTGTCCACCGCCGTCGAGCGCATCCTGCGCCGCCGTTCGTAAGGATCACGCCCGATGCGATCCCTCACCACCGCCGCCACCGGCATGATGGCGCAGCAGAACAACGTCGAGGTCATCTCGAACAACATCGCGAACATCTCGACCACCGGCTACAAGCGCCGGCGGGCGGAGTTCCAGGACCTCGTCTACCAGAACCTCCGCCGCACCGGCTCGCAGTCGGCCGATACCGGATCGGTGCTGCCCTCGGGCGCGCAGATCGGCCTCGGCGTGCGCACCGCGGCCGTCTATCGCATCACCGAGCAGGGCAACCTCCAGCAGACCGAGAACCGCTTCGACGTCGCCATCCGCGGCAACGGCTATTTCCAGATCCAGCTTCCCTCGGGCGAGACCGCCTTCACGCGCGACGGCACCTTCGGCCTCAGCGCGGAGGGCACCATCGTCACGGCCGAGGGCTTCGTCGTGCAGCCGGGCGTCACCATCCCGGCCAATGCGCGCGACGTGACCATCAACGCGAATGGCGAGGTGCTGGCCAAGATCGACGGCCAGGTGCAGCCGCAGAACGTGGGGCAGATCCAGCTCGCGGTCTTCGCCAACCGTGGCGGGCTCGAGGCGATCGGCGACAACCTCCTGCTCGCGACACCGGCCTCGGGCGAGGCGCAGCAGGGCGCGCCCGGCAGCGTCGGCTTCGGCCAGACCATGCAGGGCTTCATCGAGACCTCCAACGTCAACGTCGTGCAGGAGATCACCTCGCTGATCACGGCGCAGCGCGCCTACGAGATGAACTCCCGCGTGATCACCACCTCCGACGAGATGCTCTCCACGCTGACGAGGCTCCGCTGATGCTCCGCCGCGCCCTGCTTGCCCTGCCCCTCCTCGCGCTGCCCGCGCGGGCGGAGCAGTCGCCGCCCCCCGTCCCGCGCCCGCTGGTCCTCGCCGAGGAACCGCTGCTGCGCCTGGGCGACATCTTCGAGAATGCCGGGCGCCTCGCGCACCAGGCGGTCGGCGCCGCGCCGGCGCCGGGGCGGCGGATGGTGCTCGACACGGCGAACCTCGCCGCCATCGCGCGCCGCCACGGCCTCGCCTGGCGCCCACTCTCGGGCGAGGAGCGCAGCATCGTCGAGCGTCCCGGCCGCCCCGTCCCGCGCGAGGAGATCGAGGCGCTGCTGCGCTTCGACCTCGCCCGGCTGGGCGCCGAGGCCGAGGCGGAGATCGAGCTGCCGGGCTTCGCCCCGCCGCTCGTGCCCCTCGCGGCTCTGCCCGAGATCGCGCTCGAGGCGACGCATTACGAACCCACGGGCCGGCGCTTCGCCTCGACGCTGGTGGTCGCCGCCGAGGGCATGGCCACCCAGCGCCTGCGCCTCACCGGGCGGGCGCTGCCGACCGTCCCGGTGGTGACCGCGGCGCGGCGGCTCGCAGTGGGCGATGTCGTGCGCGCCGCCGACATCGACGAACGCCGCGTGCGCGCCGAACGCGTGCGCCCCGGCACCGCGCAGCGCGCCGAGGACGTTGTCGGCCGGCAGTTGCGCCGGCCCATCGGCACCGACTTCCCCTTCATGCTGGCGGACCTGATGGCCGCGGCGGTGGTGCGGAAGAACCAGCCGGTGCTGATGGTCCTCGACGGGCCGGGCATTTCGATGACCGCGCAGGGCCGCGCCATGCAGGACGCCGCGCGCGGGGAGCGCGTACCGGTGATGAACCTGCTCTCGCGCAGCGTGGTCGAGGCCGAGGCGATCGGGCCGGGCCGGGTGCGGGTGCTGCCGGGCGCGGTGCCGCTGCGCGTCGCGGGGAGGGGCTGAACCATGCGCCGCATCGCATTGCTGCTGCTGCCGCTGGCGCTCATCGGCTGTTCGGCCGCCGAGCGGATCTCGCGCCTCGGCGACGCGCCGGACATGGCGGGCATCACCAATCCGACCGCCGATCCGCGCTGGCGGCCGGTCTCGATGCCCATGCCGAACCCGCAGGACCCGCCGCTCGCGAACAACTCGCTGTGGCGGCCGGGCAGCCGCACCTTCCTGCGCGACCAGCGCGCGGCGAGCGTGGGGGACATCATCACCGTGCTGGTGTCCATCCAGGACGAGGCGGAGTTGCAGAACCGCACCACGCGGGGGCGCGACAATTCGGAGGGAATGGGACTGCCGCGGCTGCTCGGCCTCGAATCCTCCTATGCGCGGCTGCTGCCCGCGGGCATCGACCCCTCGCGGCTGATCGAGGCGAGTTCGACCAGCGGCGTGAGCGGCACCGGCGCGATCCGGCGCAACGAGACGGTGACGCTGCGCGTCGCGGCCACGGTGGCGCAGGTGCTGCCGAACGGGAACCTGGTGGTGACGGGCCGGCAGCAGGTGCGGGTGAACAGCGAGCTGCGCGACCTGTCCATCGGCGGCGTGATCCGCCCGCAGGACATCGCCTCCGACAACACGGTGCGGCACGACCGCCTCGCCGAGGCGCGCATCGCCTATGGCGGGCGCGGCACGATCAGCGACGTGCAGCGCCCGCGCATGGGGCAGGAACTGCTCGACATCATCCTGCCGTTCTGACGCCGGCGGTCGAAGGATTCGGCCGTCGGCAAACCCGGGAGCCGAAGCAATCCGGGCTTGCCGCGCGCCGGGTTGGCGGGCGGCGGCGCGCCGGACAAGGCTGAAACCCGGATTCCGAAGGCATCCGGGTTTCAGTCGTCGCGGTGGGCGCGCTCCATGCGCTCGTGGCGCTCCTGCGCCTCGATGGCCATGGTCGCGATGGGCCGCGCCTCGAGGCGGCGCAGGCCGATCGGCTCGCCGCTCTCCTCGCAATAGCCGTAGGTGCCGTTCTCGATGCGCTCGAGCGCCTGGTCGATCTTGCTGATCAGCTTGCGGGCGCGGTCCCGGGTGCGGAGTTCGAGGGCCCTGTCGGTCTCGATGCTGGCCCGGTCGGTGAGGTCCGGTTCGGCGATGCCGCCTTCGGAGAGGGAGGAGAGCGTCTCGCCGGCCTCCCGCAGCAGATCCTGGCGCCAGCGGAGCAGCTTCTGCCGGAAATACTCCAGCTGAAGGGGAGCCATGAATTCCTCGGTGTCCGAGGGGCGGTAGTCCGGCGGCAGCGTCACGAGCATATCAATCCATTCCCCCGGCCCGGAGGAGCGGCCCGACCGACCGGTCGGCAGCCACCCCCCCTTCAGCGCGGGCGGAACATAGACGCGCCCCCCGGAGAAAGCCAAGGGGGGAGAGAAGGACAAATCCCTGATACGGCGCGGTTTTCAGTCGTGTGACAAAGCATCCTCCAGGCCGAACCGGGCGAGTTCCACCCGTGCGCGCAGCCGGATCGCCCCGATCGCGGCGGCCAGCGCCGGGTCGGCGGCCTCCTCCCCGGCGCATAGTCCGGCCAGGGCACGGAGTCGCGCCCGGTCCACCCGGCCCGCGAGCAGGCCCGCCTGCAGCGCGGCGAGTTCCTCGATCAGCGCCTGGCCTCGGCGGCGCGCACGCGCATCGCGCTCCGCCGCCGGGGCGCATTCCTGCAGGGCGAGCAGCGACACGCCCTGCGCCGCCGCCGTGCCCTGCGCCGGCGCGGCGGCCGCCCCCGCGCCGGCGGCGTCGAGCCGGAACCCGCCGCCCTGCGCGCGCGCGCCGCGGCCCGTCCCCGTCACCACCCCGCCCGTCACGCCACGTACGCCGACCATCGCTCCCTTTCCTTCCCGCCGGCGGCAGGATCCGCCTGCCACCGGCAATCCCTGCCGCACTCCGGGCCGCCCCGTGCTGGCACGTCGCTTGCCCGGGCCGTTGTGCCTCTGCGGTGTCGCCCGGGCCGGTCGGCCGGCGCGCCCTGGCACGATGGCCGAGCGCGGGAGACGCATCTTGGACGGCAATGCTTTCGCGAGAACGAAGAGAATGGCCGCCGCGTCGATCGCCGCGCTGATCGCCGCGCTCGCCCTCGCGCTGCCCGCCGCGGCGCAGCAGGTCCGCATCAAGGACATCGCCGATGTCGAGGGCGTGCGCGACAACCAGCTGGTCGGCTACGGGCTGGTGGTCGGGCTGAACGGCACGGGGGACCGGCTGCGCTCGGCGGTGTTCACGCGGCAGTCGCTGGTGGGCATGCTGGAACGGCTCGGGGTCAACACGCGCGACAACGAACGCCAGCTCGACACCCGCAACGTCGCGGCCGTGATGGTCACCGCCAACCTGCCGCCCTTCGCGCGGCCGGGCAGCCGGATCGACATCTCGGTCTCGGCCCTCGGCGATGCCACCAACCTCACGGGCGGCACGCTGCTGGTCACCCCGCTGCTCGGCGCGGATGGGGAGGTCTATGCGGTCGCGCAGGGCGCGATCGCGACGGGGGCGATCAGCGCGCGCGGCGCCGGGGCCGCGGTCACGCGCGGCGTGCCCACCGCCGGGCGCATCGCCAACGGCGCCATCGTGGAGCGCGAGGTGCCATTCCAGCTCGCCAGCCGCGACCGCATCCGCCTTTCCCTGAGAAACCCGGACCTGACGACGGCGCGGCGCATCGCCGCGGCGATCAACGGCTCGATGCGCCTGGAGGTGGCGCAGGCCTCCGATTCGCGCACCGTCTCGGTGACGCTCGGCGGGCGCAATCCGGTCGAGTTCCTCTCCCGCATCGAACAGCTCCGCGTCGAGCCCGACCAGATCGCGCGCGTCGTCATCGACGAGGCCTCGGGCACCATCGTGATGGGCGCCAATGTGCGGGTCTCCACCGTCGCCATCGCGCAAGGCAACCTGACCATCCGCGTGACCGAGACGCCGCAGGTCAGCCAGCCCAACCCGCTCGCCGGCGGGGAGACGGTGGTGGTCCCGCGCACCACCATCGAGGTGGACGACCAGCGCGACCGCCGCATGGGCGTGCTGGCGCAATCGGTCACGCTGGAGGAACTGGTGCGCGGGCTGAACAGCCTCGGCGTCGGGCCGCGCGACCTCATCACCATCCTGCAGGCGATCAAGGCCGCCGGCGCGCTGCAGGCCGAGCTGGAGATCCGCTGATGGACACCCCCGCCCTGCCCCCGGTCCAGCCCCGCGCGCTGCGCGCGCCCGCCGCCGTCGGCAACGAGGCCGCGCTCCGTCGCGCCGCCCGCGACTTCGAGGCGCAGGCGCTGGGGCTGATGCTCCAGCCCGTCTTCGCCACGGTGGACCATTCGCGCAGCAGCTTCGGCGGCGGCGCGGCCGAGGCCCAGTGGCGGCCGATGCTGGTGGATGCCTTCGCCGTCGCGGCGGTGCGGGCGGGCCACGGGCTCGGCCTGTCGGACCTCGTGCTGCGCGAACTCCAGCGCCGAGGCGGGACCGAAACCCCCAAAACCGGAGAGACCACACCATGATGGACAGCCTGATCCTGGCCGGGCAGCGGCTCGCCGAGGCCCTGCGCGCGGAGAACGAGGCGCTCGCCGCGCTCGACCTGCCGCGCGCGGCCACACTCGCCACGGGCAAGATCGCCGCCTCGGACGCCTTCGCCGCAGCCTATGCGGCGCAGGCGAAGCACGGCGCGGCGCCGGAGGGGCCGGTGCGCCAGGCCGCCGAGATCCTCACGCGCCGGCTCGACGAGCTGGGGCGGGAGAACCGGCGGCTGCTGGAACGCGCGGTGGCGCTGCAGTCGCGCGTCATCGAGACGATCGCCGGTGCGGCGCTGCCGCGCGCGCAGGAGCAGGGCTACGCGCCGGCCGGATACCGCGCGCCGCCGCGGCCGCCGGCGCTCGCCGTGTCGGCGCGCGCCTGATTCCCGCCTGTCCCGCCGCGGCGGGATAGAGGATGCGCGCCGCCGGCGCGGAGGCGGCATCCGCGACCAGCCGCGAGCGGAACACCCTCTCGTTGTGGGCCGCGGCCTCGCATAGCCGCGCCTGCTCCGCCGCCGCCACAGCCTCGACCGGCAGGCCGCAGATGCGCTCGTCCGGGTGGGCGAAGCCGTCCACATCGGAGCCATGGTGGATGCCGCTCGCGAGCAGCGACTCCAGCGCGCGGTCCTGCCGCGCCCAGACGGCGCGACGGGCTGCACCCCGCCAGGCGCGGCCTGAGCCGCGCGATGGCCGCAGCCGTGTCGTCCGCTTCCGCAACGCCCTGCATCCTTCGTCGGCTGCACGGCCCGGCCCCCGCCTGTCCACGGCCCTGCCCTTGCACCCCTGCGCGGGCGGGAGCAGGGTCCGGCGGTGCTCGCCCTGTTCCGTCGCCACGCCAGCATCCTCGGCATCGCCGCGATCGGCATCGCCGCAGCCCTGCTGCTCTGGCAGCGCGACGGCGGCGGCACCGTGCTGCGCGCGCTGCTCCACGCCTGGGAGTTGTTCCTGTTCATCGCGCCCTCGCTCGTCGCGGGGCTGACGCTCGCGGCCGCGTTGCGGCAACTGGTCTCGCCAGGCGCATTGGGACGCTGGATGGGCGCGGAGAGCGGCTGGTTCGGCCTGATGGTCGCGACCTTCGCCGGGGCGCTGACACCGGGCGGGCCGATGGCGGCCTTCCCGCTCGTGCTCGTGCTCGCCGGCGCGGGGGCGGATCGCGGGGCGCTGGTGGCCTACATCCTCTCCTGGGCGCTCAACGGGTTCCAGAAGCTGCTGGTCTACGAGATGCCGCTGCTCGGCCCCGATTTCGCGATCATGCGAACCCTCATCACCCTGCCGATGCCGATGCTCGCCGGCTTCGTCGCGCGGAAGCTGCCGATCGCGTGGGAGCCGCCGAAGTGACCGGCGGGCAGATCTTCCTGGCAGTGGTGGCGGTCCTCGCCCTCGGCTTCTGCCTGCGCCGCGGCCCGACGACGGCACGCAAGGCGACGGCGGAGGCCGGGCAGAGCCTGCTGCGGATGTTGCCGATCTTCGCGGTGGCGTTGCCGATGGCCACGCTGCTCGCGGAACTGATCCCGGCCGATGCGGCGGCCGCCTGGGTCGGGCCGGAGTCCGGTATCTCGGGCATCATGGTGGCCTCGGTCGCGGGCGGGCTGATGCCGGGCGGGCCGTTCGTCGCCTTCCCCCTCGTCCTCGCCTTCGCCAAGGCGGGCGCGGGCGTGCCGCAGATGGCGGCGCTGATCACCGGCTGGTCCATCTTCGCCCTGCACCGCATCCTGACCTGGGAGTACCCGGTGCTCGGCTGGCGCTTCGTCGCGCTGCGCCTGCTCGCGGCCTCGCCCCTGCCGGTCGCCACCGGCGTGCTCGCCGAATGGGTGATGCGCGCGGTGCCGATCACCCTCGGCGGGCCCTGACGCCACCCTTCCGTCCGCCGCCCGCTTCGGGCATGACGCGACACGATGGACCGCGACCCCTGCGACACCGACTGGCGCGCGATGCTCGCCGCGCGCGATGGCGCGACGCCGGCCGGCCGGCACGCGGCCCTGTTCGGCCCGATCCTCGCCCCGCCCACCGCCGCGGATGGCTGCCGCGTGGTCGGGCGGCTCGCGCAGACGCTCGACGGTCGCATCGCGACCGCATCGGGCAGCAGCCGCTGGATCGGCGGGCCGGGCGACATCCTGCACACGCACCGGCTGCGCGCTCTCTGCCACGCCGTCGTGGTCGGCGCCGGCACGGTGCGCCACGACGACCCGCGCCTGACCACGCGCGAGGCCGAAGGCCCCGACCCCGTCCGCGTGGTGATCGACACCGATCGCCGACTGCCGGCCGACCGCGGCATCTTCCGCGACGGCCCGCCGACGCTGCTCGCCTGCGCGGCGGATGCCGGCGGCGCCGACACCCACGGCAGCGCGACGGTGCTGCGCCTGCCGCGCGATAAGGCGGGCGGCATCGCGCCCGAGGCCCTGCTGCGCGCGCTCGCCGCGCGCGGCCTGACGCGCATCTTCGTCGAGGGCGGCGGGCTGACCGTCTCGCGCTTCCTCGCCGCGGGCTGCCTCGACCGGCTGCATGTCACCGTCGCGCCGGTGCTGCTCGGTTCGGGCATCCCGGCCTTCACCCTGCCCGAGGTGCCGCGCATCGCCGACGGGCTGCGCTTCGCCTGGACCGTGCACGAGATCCCGCCCGACATCCTGCTCGACATCCCGCTCGACCGTGCGCGCCCGGGGGTCCCGGCGTGATCGCGCGGGCGCTGTGGAGCGTCGCGCCCGGGCGGTGCGAGATCCGCGAGGAAACCCTGCCGCCGCGCGGGCCGGACCAGGCGCTGGTCCGCACGCTGGCCACCGGCGTCTCGCGCGGGACCGAGCGCCTCGTGCTGCAGGGCCGCGTGCCCGAGAGCCAGCGCGCGGCGATGCGCTGCCCGCTCCAGGCGGGGGATTTCCCCTTCCCGGTGAAGTACGGCTACAGCGCCGTCGGCATCGTCGAGGACGGCCCGGAGGCGCTGCGCGGGCGCCGCGTGTTCGTCCTGCATCCCCACCAGGACCGCTTCCTCGCACCGGCTGCGATGTGCGCGCCGATCCCCGATGCCGTGCCGGATGCGCGCGCCGTGCTCGCCGCCAACATGGAGACCGCGGTCAACGTGCTGTGGGATGCGCGGCCGCTGGCAGGCGAGCGCGCGCTGGTGATCGGCGCGGGCGTGGTGGGGCTGCTGGTCGCGCATCTGCTCGCGCGCATCCCGGGGGTGGAGGTGGTGGTCTGCGACCTCGATCCGCGCCGCCGCGGCGTGGTGGAATTCCTCGGCGCCGGCTTCGCCACGCCGGAGGATGCGCCGGGCGGGCGCGACCTCGTCGTGCATGCCTCGGCCGATCCCGCCGGGCTCGTCCGCGCGCTCGGCCTCTGCGCCTTCGAGGGGCGGATCGTCGAGGCCTCGTGGTTCGGCGACCGGGCGGCGAGCCTGCCGCTGGGGGAGGATTTCCACGCCAAGCGGCTGTCCATCGTCTCGACCCAGGTGGGCGCGGTGGCGCCGGCGATGCGGGGCCGGCGCAGCCATGCCGAGCGGCTGGCGCTGGCACTGTCGCTGCTGGCCGAGGAGCGGCTGGACGCGCTCACCGGGCCAGCGACGCCTTTCGCGGCGCTGCCCGGGGCGATGCCGCGCCTGCTGAACCCGCCGCCGGGCGACGCCCCGCCGCTCTGCCCCGTGATCCTCTACTGAACTCCGCGCGGCCTGCGCCGCATCCGCCGGCGCCCCGGCTGAGCCCAGGCCGCCCGGCTGCCGCGGCGCGCGGGTGACGGCGTCCGGGGGCGCGGCTACAACGGGCGCATGTACAGCCTCACCGTCGTTGACCACGTGATGATCGCCCACTCCTTCCGCGGGGAGGAATTCGGGCCGGCGCAGCGCCTGCACGGCGCGACCTTCGTCGTCGAGGCGGAGTTCCGCGCCCCGCAGCTCGACCGCCTCAACCTCCTCGTGGACATCGCCGCGGCGAAGGTCGAGTTGCGCCGAATCCTCGACGGCTTCGACTACCGCAACCTCGATGCCGAGCCGCAATTCGCCGGGCAGAACACCACGACCGAGTTCCTCTGCGCGCATATCCACCGCCTGCTCTCGGCCGCGCTGGCCGAAGGGCGGCTCGGCGATGGCGGCCGCGCCGTGACCGGCCTCAAGGTGCTGCTGCGCGAGAGCCACATCGCCTGGGCCGCCTTCGAAGGCCCGCCCGCGCCGTGAGCATCCACCTGCTGGTGCCGGGCCCCTTCGACGCGATCTCGGGCGGCTACATCTACGACCGGCGCATGGTGGAGGGGCTGCGCGCGCTGGGCGAGGCGGTGGCGGTGGTCGAACTGCCCGGCCGGCATCCCGTCCCCGACGAGGCGGCGAGCGAGGGCGCGCGCGCCGCCCTCGCCGCACTGCCCGCCGATGCGCGCATCATCGTGGACGGGCTCGGCCTGCCGGCCTTCCTGCCGCTGGCCCAGGCGCTGGAGGAGCGCCGCGCCGTCGCGCTGATCCACCACCCGACGGCGCTGGAGCACGGCACGCCCGAAGCCGAGCGCACCGTGCTGAAATCCAAGGAACGCGCCCTGTTCGGCGCCTGCGCGCGGCTGGTCTGCACCTCCGCGCTGACGGCGCGGCGGCTGCCCGAGGAATTCGGCGCCGACCCCGGGCGCATCGGCGTGGTCGAGCCCGGCACCGACCCCGCGCCGCGCGCCGCCGGCTCGGGCGGGCCGGGCTGCGCCATCCTCTCGGTCGGCACGCTGGTGCCGCGCAAGGGGCATGACGTGCTGCTCAAGGCGCTGGCGCGGCTGACCGACCTCGAATGGAGCCTGACCATCGCCGGCGACGAGCGCCGCGACGTCCCGCACGCGCACGGGCTGCGCGCGCTGGCCGAGGAACTCGGCATCGCCAGCCGCGTCGCCTTCGCCGGCGAGGTGACGGGCGAGGCGCTGGAGGCGCTCTATCACCAGGCCGACCTGTTCGCGCTCGCCACGCGCTGGGAGGGCTACGGCATGGCCGCGGCCGAGGCGATGGCGCGCGGCCTGCCGCTCGCCATCACCGCCGGCGGCGCGCTCGCCGAGGTGGTCGCGCCGGGTTCGGCCATCGTCTCGCCGGTGGATGACGTGGCGTCGTTCTCGAAGGGTGTGCGCCGGCTGATCTTCGATGCCGAGTTGCGCGCCGAGATGGCCGAGGCGTCCTGGACGGCCGGGCAGGCGCTGCCGCGCTGGACCGACCGCGCGGCGGCGCTGCGCGCCGAACTCGCCAAGGCCTGGGCCTGATGGCGGAATCCTTCGACGGCGACTGGCTCGACCTGCGCGAGCCGCATGACGCGGCAGCACGCAGCTTCGGACTCGCGGTGCGGCTGGCCCGAGCACTGCCGGCGCGCCCGCGCATCCTCGACCTCGGTGCCGGGACGGGCAGCCTGCTGCGCTGGCTCGGCCATTTCATCGAGCGCCCGCAGGCCTGGACGCTGGTGGACGCGGATGCCGCCCTCGTCGCCCGCGCCTTCGAGACCATCGCCGAGCGCGCCGAGGCGGTGGGCTGGGCCGCCACCTGGCCGGGACGCAAGACGCTGCTGGTCCATGCGCCGACCGGCGCCTGGCGCGTCGAGGGGCTGATCGCCGACCTCGCCGAGGCGCCGGACAACCTGCCGCTCGACCGCATGGACGCGGTGGTGAACACGGCGCTGTGCGACCTCGTCTCGCGCGACTGGATCGAGCGCATGGCGCAGGCCTGCGCGGCGCGGCGCCTGCCCTTCTATGCCGCGCTCAACGTCACGGGGCGCGAGCGCTTCGTCCCGCCGCACCGGGCGGATGCGCTGGTGATGCGCGGCTTCCGCCGCGACCAGCGGCGCGACAAGGGCTTCGGCGGCATCGCCCTCGGCCCCGCCGCGCCGGCGGCGATCGCCGAGGCCTTCGCCGCGCGGGGCTACACCGTGCTGCGCGCGCCCTCGGACTGGATGGTGGATCGCCGCGACAGCGCCTTCGCCAGCGCGATCGCCGACGGCCATGGCGCGGCCGCGCTCGCCCGGGAACGGCGCCACGCCTCCGCCATCGAGGACTGGATCGCGGCGCGCCGCGCGCAGGCCGCCCATGGCAGGCTGTCCGTGCGCATCGGGCACCTCGACCTGCTCGCGCTGCCGCCGCCGGATTGACGGAGGACGCCATGACCGGATCGCCGACGCCGATCGCCGTGACCGCGGCCGAGGTCCCGCCACGCGCGAGGCCCTCCGGCTACCCGGCCGACCTGGTGGTGAAGATCGGCGGGCGGGAGAAGCGCGTCCTGGGCGACATCTTCGGGCTGCGGAACTTTGGGGTGAACCTCACGCGCCTGCCGCCCGGCGCCGCCTCCGCCCTGCGTCACGCGCATGAGAAGCAGGACGAGTTCGTCTACATCCTCGAAGGCGAATGCGTCCTCGTCACCAATGCCGGCGAGACGCCCATGCAGGCCGGCATGTGCGCCGGCTTCCGCGCCGGCACCGGCGACGCGCACCATCTGGTGAACCGCGGCGATGCCGATTGCCTCTATCTCGAAGTGGGCGACCGCACGCTGTTCGAATGCGTGACCTACCCGGATGACGACCTCGACATCCGCCCCGGCCCGGACGGGCGCAGCGTGTATTTCCGCAAGGACGGCACGCCGATCTTCTGAAGGAGGGCCACCATGCCCCTGCTGCTTGGCTGCATCGCCGACGATTTCACCGGCGCCACCGACCTCGCGAACACGCTGGTCAAGGCCGGCATGTCCGCGGTGCAGGTGATCGGCGTGCCCGACGGCCCGCTGCCCGAGGCCGATGCCGTGATCGTCGCGCTCAAGACCCGCACCGCGCCGGTGGCCGATGCCGTGGCGCAGTCGCTGGCCGCCTGCGATGCGCTGGTGGCCGCCGGGGCGAGGCAGCTGTTCTGGAAATACTGCTCGACCTTCGACAGCACGGATGAGGGCAATATCGGCCCGGTGGGCGATGCGCTGCTCAAGCGGCTCGGTTCGGGATTCGCCATCGCCTGCCCGGCCTTCCCGACCAATGGGCGGACCCTCTATCTCGGCCATCTGTTCGTCGGCGGCGCGCTGCTGAACGAGAGCGGGATGGAGAACCACCCGCTCACGCCGATGACCGACCCCAACCTGGTGCGCGTGCTCTCGCGCCAGACGGAAGGCGGCGTCGGCCTGGTGCCCTTCGGCGTGGTCGAGCAGGGCGCGGGCGCGATCCGGCGCGAGACGACGCGGCTGGCCGATGCGGGCCGCCGCTGGGCGATCGTGGATGCGGTGACGGACGCGCATCTGATGGCGATCGGCGAGGCCATCGCGCCGCATGCGCTGGTTACCGGCGGTTCGGGCGTGGCGATGGGGCTGCCGGGGAATTTCCGCCGCGCCGGGCTGCTGCCCGCGCGCAGCGATGCCGCTTCGCTGCCGCCGATGCGGGGCGCGGCGGCGGTGCTGGCGGGTTCCTGCTCGCGCGCCACGCTCGGGCAGATCGGCCTCGCGCGCGACCATGTGCCGGTGCTGGAACTCGACGCGCTGGCCACCCCCGATGCGGCGGCGATGGCCGCGCAGGCGCTGGCCTGGGCGGATGGCAGGCTGGAGGCCGCGCGCCCCGTGGTGATCGCCG